>JGI24025J20009_10000957_pt1 | contig 22215 bp, 25 predicted proteins | sample Cruoilmetagenom3_FD_20009 | JGI IMG/M metagenome (IMG submission 20009) | reverse complement strand
AGTCGCCGCACTGGAGAGGAGCGGATTTTCTATATGCCCGGTCGCTGTCCCGTCTGCGGTGCCGAAGTGATAAAGCCTGAAGACGAGGCTATGCACAGATGCAGCAATGCTGCCTGCCCATCTCAAGCTCTGGAGCAAGTTAAGCACTTCGTTAGCCGAGGAGCGATGGACATTGATGGCGTAGGTGAAAAGCTATGTCAGGCCCTGTTTGAAGCTGGCTTGGTTAAGGATGTCGCCGATTTATACTATCTTACCGGAGAACAATTGCTAGGTTTGGAAAGGATGGCTGATAAAAGCGTCTCCAATGTGCTTAATTCTATCGAAGGAAGCAAGAGCAGGTCTTTAGCCCGGGTTATTTTCGCCTTGGGAATTCTCCATGTTGGCGAAGAATATGCCGAGCTATTGGCAGAAAACTTTGCCAGCATAGATGACATAGCCAAAGCTAGCCAAGAAGACCTTTTATCCCTCCCATCAATTGGGCCCAAGATAGCCGATAGCATTGTTGCCTTCTTCAGGCAGGAAGGGAACAAGGACGTTATTAAGAAGCTAAGGAAGGCTGGAGTGAAGCTGGAAAAGGAGAAAGTCGAACAGGCTAGGCCTGAAGAGCTGCCTTTAGCCGGATTGGAATTTGTTTTGACAGGGAAATTGGAATCTTTCGGCCGCGAGGATGCAGAAGCCAAGATAAGAGCCTTGGGTGGCAAGGCAGGCTCTGATGTCACCAAGACGACATCTTACTTGGTAGTCGGCACCGACCCTGGCTCCAAAGCAGCTAAGGCTCGAAGACTCGGGATAAAAACGCTCAGTGAAGCTGAGCTTTTGGAGATGCTAAATCAACACAAAGTTCGAGCTTAGATAAATTAGATAAAATGGTCAATAAGTGTGGAGATAAAATAAAAATGACATATAGGCAAGAACCAAAAATAGTCCAAGGCTCTAGGCTAGAAGACTCACTCCAGGAGGCAATTATTGAGGAGGCGAAGAAAATATTAGAACAGAAAAAGTCTAGCCATTCTCTAGTTGAATGCGCTATGCTGTCTAGATTCGGTTTAGACATTGCATTCTTCATACACCAGCATGACCGCCCTGGTATTCGATTTTTGGAACTCAAAGCATATACTGGATCGCGCCCGAGAGGTGTAGGTTTTGGCAACAGCAAGGGGGAAGGAACCGAAGTTGATTTACTCCTACTAGAGGACTCTCAGTTAAATCTAGCCGACCAATTTATCGGATGGATANTCGTGGATGGTACTAAACCTATAGGGTCAAAGAGATTTGTTATCTTCAACAATAACGAGGCAAAGAATTCGGCAATGGGCGGNGTAGAAAGGGGAAAACAAAGTAACNTACGGGTCAGCACTCTGATGCCCAATGCTATAAGTTGGGACGATCTATCGAAAGAATTGGAATCTTTCCTTGAGTCGTGAGACGAGGTACCCCAAACTCGCGACCTTGGCTTCTGTTAAACTCTGATATATCCCAAAATGATGGACATTAGCGATATTAAGGAAAAGGTCAAGTATGGCAGGTATAGAATCTCCTTTACCCATACAGAAAAGCTCAGAGAAAGGAAAATCGAAATAGCTGAGTTAGAGGAGGCGATACTTAGTGGCGAGATAATAGAGGACTATCCCACTGATCCCCGAGGCCCGAGCTGCCTGATATTGGGTTATACTCAGAGAGATAGACCATTGCATATAGTGTGTGGCATAACGGAGCAAGAGTTGCTTATTACTACAGCATACGAGCCTAGCCTTGAGGAATGGGAATCCGATTGGCAGACGAGGAGATAGTTAAATGGCTGATAAATGTTTTTTTTGCAAAGGGAAAGTAGCCCAGGAAAAGGTTAATGTAGATTTCAGATGGGGAGAGAATTTGATAGTCATTGAAGATGTTCCTGCGAGGGTTTGTCGACAGTGTGGTGAGAAGTATTTTGATGCTGAAGTCTACAAGGATATGGAAAAGCTGGCAAAAGGAAGAATGAAGCCGCTCAAACATCTTTCCATTGATGTTATCAAATTTGAACACCCAGTGCCTGTTTGATAGCAGCGAAGTTTACTAATACTTTTCCGCCTTATACTTGCTCATTCTGAATCTGCCCGATTACATCCCTAAAGAGCTTGACATAATAGTCAGGCAATTGAGGGATATCGAAGAATTTGACGTCCTGTACTTCACCCCCAGGAGTCAATTTCCCACCTGTTACCTTGACCAGATATCTCACTATCAACATATCTCCATAAATCTCTCTGTCTTCTCGTCTGGCTACCCCGATTAGCTTTACTATTTCACCAGATACTCCAGTTTCTTCCTTTAACTCTCTCAAGCAGCCTTCTTCTGGAGTTTCTCCAACCTCGATAAAACCTGAAGGAGAAGCCCACATACCCTTCTTAGGTGCTATTCCTCTTTTGATCAATAAGAACGTCTTGTTTTTCACTGCCACTGCCAATGCTACTGGCAAGGGGTTTTTGTAGTCAATGAAATCACATTCAGAACAATATTTCCTTTTTCTTCCTTCAATCATCCCTGTTTGAAGGGGTGTTGCACATAGCGGACAATAGTTGTATTCTCTCATCTTTTCTCCTGACAGTAGCAGAAGGTCCGTTCTTTTAGTCCATAATATATCACGAAATAAGGCAGGTGGTGAGGAAGCTAGTCGTTGGCCTGCCTAATCCCNGTAGAAGCTATGCTCTTACTCCCNATAGCGTCGGCTTCCGTCAACTTATTAATATACCGATATCCAAAAAATGATGGATACTAAGGAGATTATCAAATTTGAACACCACCAAACCTCTGGCTTGGAATGCTCCTTCGACAGAATTTGCAACATGGCCAAGGCTTGTCTAACGCCTCTGGGCCTGATTTGAGGTTTCGCTCAAAGCAAAACCCCTCTTTCTTGTCGCTGTTGTGATAAAATCAGGCAAGGGAAAGGAGGTGCTCTGAAATTGGAGCTACAAGAGATTGAGCAAGCGTTAAACACATACATTCGTCCAGGGAGCTTTCCAGTAGCCATCAAAATGGTCACTTCAGTGGATGAGATTCCGGAGAAAGCCAGGAGGCCAAAGCAAGATTTGGGAACGCCGATGCCGGTGTGCCAAGGTATAGCTTTGGCTCGCCGTTATGGCTGGGTAATGGCAATGGGCAAGGACGATATGCTTTGCCCGCTTGGCGCACTGACACTAGGTTTTCTGCCAGCCAGATCCAGATTTCTTGACGGCAGCTTTAATGTTCCCTTCTGGGTCAAAGACCAGAATGCCAGAGCCAAAATGGCTCGAAGTCTACCCCGGCTTGAGCCGGGAAAATATACTCATCTAGTTGCAGCACCTCTTCATCGAGCTAGTTTCGAACCTCAGGTCATCATAATCCATGGTAATCCGGCCCAGATAGCCAGATTAATACAAGCCACGGTATATGCGACTGGCGAAGCCATTGTTTCCAGCAGTACGGGTGGTATTGCTTGTGGTGAACAGATTACCAAGACGATTCTGACTGACCAGTGCCAGTTCACTGTAGCTGGTGGTGGTGACCGAGCAATTGCCCAAACGCAAGACGACGAGATTTCTTTTGCTGTACCTATGAGCAAAGTGGGGGCATTGATTGAGGGACTCGAACGGACTCACAAGGCTGGGATGAGATATCCGACGCTTTCCTTTCTCACCTTTAAGGCCCAATTTCCTCCAAGCTTTGGGGAACTCATGGACTACTTGGAGCAGGATGCCTAGTGACCAGGAACAGTGTGCAGTTTTCATTGAACGACCCATATCGTTCTATCAGAAGAGTAATGTGGGGTAATTGGTCTGGGAAGGTGAGGCGTGATCCTTACCAGTTTGCGTGGGCTACGTGTATGATTAGGCTGTGATGGTAGTCGGCGCATTTGGGAAAGCCAGAGATTGTGTCATTCTGGTAATAATGTTTGGTAGGAGTCGGAGATGGAAGATAGAGCAACAGAAAAAGAGCTGAGGAGGTTGACAGCAATCGCGAGGATACATCATAGCATTGGTTCAAATTTGAGACTGGAAGAGATTTCCCGCATATTGGTGAGAGAGCTCATGGGTATAGTGAGTTGTGATGGATGCGCAATCCTACTGATCGAAGGGGATAAGGTCAGAATCCTGGCTGAAGGAGGTTTTTCGAAAACATTTGCAGAGGTGGGATTCGATGTGGACATGAAGGCGACAAAACACATAGTAGATACGAAACGGGGTATCTTTACTGGTGACATTGTGAACAGTCCTGCTGCCAGTTGCGTTCGTTCCAGATGTTCCATGAATTCTTTGATTTGCACCCCTATTGTAGTAAATGGCGAGGTTAGAGGAATTATTCATTTGGATTCCTTGAAGAAAAATGCCTTTGATGAAGAAGACATGGAACTTACCGAGCTACTTGCCAAGGAGGTATCTATAGCCATCGAGCGGTCTTTTCTATATTCTCAAGTTTGGGANATCTCTATAAGGGATGAGCTGACAGGTTGTTTCAACNGCAGGAAATTCGATGTGGACATTGTGGCCGATATTGCCAACGCCAAACAGTACGGAAAGCCTTTGTGCTTTTTGATGGCAGACATAGATTGGTTCAAGAAGCATAACGATTTCTACGGGCACCCGAAGGGTGATGTACTACTCAAGAGAATATCAAATATGCTGGTATCCAATATGCGGCCACTCGACAGAGCCTATCGTTATGGTGGGGAAGAATTCGCTATTCTGCTTCCAGACACTGACAAGGAGAGGGCATCACACGTTGCCAAGAGGTTGCGGCAGACAGTTGCCCGGGAACAATTTGAAGGGGAAAAGGAGAGTCAACCTAATAAGAAAGTCACTATCAGCATCGGGGTTGCTGGCTTTCCTTCAGATGCAGAGGGTAGTGATGGGCTAATAGAGGCCGCTGATTCAGCGCTCTACCGGGCCAAAGAGTCTGGCAGGAATCGTGTTTGTGTTTTTGGTGACGAGCAATAGATGCCAGACTGCCTTGAAAGCTTGAGTGTTAACAGGTTTTCTGCGATTGCCTTCATTCTATGAACCGAAAGAACCCCACAGGATGTGAAGTTGTTCAAACCCGGCGAAGGCGGTGCTGGGATTCGTCTAAGAGCCTTTCTCTTGGCTGAATTTCGCGTCTATACGTATTCCGCACGATCGCGAGGTAGGAAAAGGTGAGGTAGGTGGTGATGAATGAGAAGAGACTTAAACCAGAACCCGATGCTGTTCATGGGACTTGTATAGGGTGCTATAAGTTCACAGACCTTTTCTGGAAGTCACAACGGCGTTTGACGACGATTCCATGCACTATTTCGGGAAATTCAGCGGATACTGAAACGTGATGGTATGCTTTTCAGCTGCTATTTCCTCTTGACTACGGCTCTCACCGCCTCTGTAATATCTTTGCCAGTGAGGCAATATCTTTGAAGCAGCTCGTCAGGTTTGCCTGACAGGGCATACGCGTCACCAAGGTTGACAAAGGACATAGGCACCGGCTTTTCTTTGGCCACCACTTGAGCAACCCGGCTGCCTAAGCCACCCTGGGCCAAGTGTTCCTCAGCGACAACGATGGCTCCTGTTTCTGACGCTGCTTCCAGGATTACCTCGTCATCGAGGGGCTTGAGAGTATGCATGTTGATTACTCGGCAATCTATCTCTTGTCTGGCCAGCATATCTGATGCCTCCAAAGCCTTGGCTACCATAATGCCGATAGCTATGATGGTGGCATCCGTGCCCTGTCTCATGGTTACAGCCTTGCCCGGGGTGAACTGGTAGTGTTCAGAGTAGAGAAGCGGCGTTTTGGGTCGGCTTAGCCTGATATAGAAAGGGCCGTTGGTATTTGCAGCCGCTTTTACTGCCTCGCCAGTCTCCATGGCATCAGCGGGCACAATCACGGTAAAGCCAGGGAGGGCACAATACAAGGCGAAGTCCTCAATGGCATGGTGAGAGGTGCCATCCTCACCGACGGTGATGCCGCCGTGTGTGGCCACAATCTTGACATTCGCTCTTGGCTGAGAAAGGCACATCCTCAACTGGTCAAAACAGCGGCATGAGGCAAAAACAGCGAACGTGCTGGCAAAAACAGTTTTGCCTGAGGCGGCTAAGCCAGCAGCTATGCCTATCATATTCTGCTCCTCTAACCCGCAGTCGAAGAAACGGTCGGGAAACTCCTCGGCAAAGAAGCGGGTCATAGTTGAGGGTGATAGATCGGCGTCCATGACAATGACATTGGGGTTTTGTTTGCCTAGCTCCACTAGAGTCCTGCCGTAAGTTTCGCGGGTGGAGGCTTCTACTGTCATTCTCAGTCCAGCTCCTTTAGCGCCCGTTCAGCCTCTTCTGCGGTAGGTGCCTTGCCATGAAATTTTACATTGTTTTCCATGAAGCTAACGCCTTTACCTTTGACTGTATGAGCAATGATGACAGCCGGCCTATTTTTTGTGTTTTGGGCTTCCTGGAGAGCAGCTAGGATTTGATCGAAGTCATGGCCATCAATACCAATGGTATGCCAGCCAAAAGCCTGCCATTTCTGACTAAACGGTTCAAGATTCATGATGTCTCCAGTCCAGCTAGTGAGCTGCATCTTATTATAGTCAACAATGGCTGTGAGGTTATCCAAGCTGAAATGGGCAGCCGACAGGGCTGCCTCCCAGGTTTGCCCTTCATCGCACTCTCCGTCGCTGACAAGGACGTAGGTGTGATAATCGCGGCGATTAAGTCTGGCACCTAAGGCCAGGCCAATACCAAAGGATAAGCCCATGCCCAGGGAGCCGGCCGACATCTCCACACCGGGGGTAAGGTTTCTGTCAGTATGTCCCTGAAGGCGGCTGTCTAGCCTTCTTAGAGTCGCCAATTCTTCTACAGGGAAGTAGCCACTTTCGGCTAGAGCAGCGTATAGAATTGGGGCGGCATGTCCTTTACTCAATATGAATCGGTCGCGGCTCTGCCACTGCGGGTTTTTGGGATCGTGACGCATAACTTTGAAGTACAGAGCGGTGATGATATCGGCTGCTGATAGAGAACCGCCTGGATGCCCGCTACCCGCTGTGGCTATCATGGTGATAACGTGGCGACGCAGCCTTTTGGCCATTTCCCTGAGTTCCGCGGTAGACAAACTAAATACGTTAGCCGCTGGGGCAGTCTCAGACGATGCTTTAGCCTGATGTGACATGAGTTGTGACTTGAATTGTAAACCAGCAACAGCCCTATGTCTACTGCGCCGGCCATGAATACTCTCAGGATTTCAATTGAGGCAGCAAACCAATTTGGGTATAATGGGCGGGTGATTGTAGATTTTCACACTCATATATTTTCCCCTTGGGTAAGAGAAAGGCGTGATGAATACATCAAGCGCGACCCATGTTTCTCATTACTTTATTCACAGCCGGAAGCCAAACTGGCAACTGCTGAAGAGCTAGTTGCCAGTATGGATGAAGCCGGAGTCAGTTTATCAGTGGTTCTTAACCTGGGCTGGNTGAGCCATGACCTTTGTGTGGAAACTAACGATTATATCCTGGATTCAATATCACGCTATCCTGACCGACTNATTGGCTTCTGCAGCGTTCAACCCAGGGCTGGAGAGGCTGCCGTAGCTGAGCTAGAGCGCTGTGCCAAGGCNGGCGCCAGCGGAATGGGGGAAATGAGGTCTGACGTGCAGGGATTCAATCTCGCCGACGAGACGATGATGAAGCCTCTGGTTGATGTAGCGGCAAAGCATGACCTGATTTTTTTGACCCACTCCTCTGAGCCAGTGGGACATCAGTATATCGGCAAAGGCGGCATCACTCCTGATATTCTCTATTCTTTCGTACTCAGTTTTCCTGATTTGAAGCTGGTCTGTGCCCACTGGGGCGGCGGCTTGCCTTTCTATGCCTTGATGCCTGAGGTGACCAAGGCCTTGAGCAACGTCTGGTTTGACACTGCGGCGACCGCTTTTCTATACCAGCCTCGAATTTTCAAGCAGGTGAGCGAGATTATTGGCAGCGGCAAAATCCTTTTCGGCAGTGATTATCCTCTTGTTTCCCAAAAGCGAATAATCAACCTAATCAGATCTCTGGAGCTTCCTAAAGAAGATGAAAATAAAATTTTGGCTGGCAATGCCCAGAAGTTGCTATCCAAAGTTAAAAGGAGTGAAGATGCCAGGAAATACTGAGCAAATTCGGTCTTTTATTGCCATTGAGTTGCCTGAAAAAGTTAAGAGTGGGCTAGCTAGGCTGAGAAGTGAGCTGGAAAGAACCGAGCATAGCTTTGTCAAGTGGGTAGACCCTGAAGGCATTCATTTGACTTTAAAATTCTTGGGTAATATTCCTTTTAAACAGGTGGCTGAAGTAACCAAGGCCATAGAGGGAGCTGCTCAAGGGATTTCTCCGTTTCAGTTGGAAATCTCTGGGCTGGGGGCTTTCCCTAATGTAAGACAACCACGTGTCCTCTGGGTTGGTGTTGGTGGACAAGTAGATACGCTATTGCAATTGCAGCGAAACATTGATTCTGCGCTGGCATCTCTTGGCTTTACTAGAGAGGAACGTCCCTTCACGGCACATCTGACTTTGGCTCGTGTCAGGCAAGGAGCATCGCCTAGGGAGAGAAAGAGCTTAGGTGAACTAGTGATGTCGGCCAGTTTTGAAGCTAGCTATCCCATTGAGGCCAAGGCTGTTAGTCTTATGAGAAGCCAGTTAACGTGGGGCGGCGCCATCTATACTCGCTTATCGGTGGTGGAACTAGAGGCTTAGAGGAATTTGAATTTGTTAAGATTCAGCCCAAATTCTCTTGCCAACAAATTATTTTTAGTGTATGATTAACAATCATTTCGGATTGGGAGGTGGAACTTTGGACAACAACTCGTTCCCCAAATGTCAAAAGTGTGGTAAAGGAGACTTGGTGCCCCTGTCGGATTTTGGTAGCCAGGGGGCCCCGATTCACTACAAAGCTTGGGTATGCACCAATCCTGACTGCGGCTACAACATCAAAATCAGGAATGGTGAGGTATACCTGGATGAGCCAATTCTCAGTGGTGAGCTTCGCGCTCGCACCCGCTGAAAAGTCGCACGCCAATAAATAGGTTTGCCTCATTTAAGTCAGCTGGTTCAATTGGCAGTTGATTCTTTGTTTCCGCGGCGCTGTGTCGCCTGTGGGAGGCAGGGGAGGTTTGTCTGTGCTGACTGCGCTAGACATCTGCCAAGCTTATTGCCGCCGTTTTGCCCTAAGTGCGGCAGGCCCCAGGCTAGTGGCATTGTGTGCCCAAACTGCAGAGAATCACAAACGCAAATTGATGGTATTCGTTCAGCATTTCGTTTCGATGGGGTGATACGGCAAGCGATTCATCAGTTGAAGTACCATAACTTAACAGCCATTTCGCCTTGCCTGGCCGAGTTGTTGGCGGATTATCTACAGTCGAATCCCCTGCCGGGCGAAGCTATTGTTGCAGTGCCTCTGCACCCAAGACGGCTGAGAGAGCGAGGATACAATCAATCAAGCCTGCTCGCCGAGGAGCTAGGTGGGTTGGTAAGCTTGCCGGTCATCCAAGACTGCCTTGTTCGCGTTAAAGAGGCGCGACCGCAGGTAAAGGCATCTAATGTTGGAGAGAGGCGAAGAAATGTGACCGATGCCTTTATGTGTTGCGACGAAAAGGTAAGTGGCAAACAGATTATCCTTATTGACGACGTATGCACTTCTGGAGCCACGTTGGAGTCGTGTGCCTCAGCGCTCAAAAGTGGAGGTGCTGCCTCGGTGTGGGGCTTGACCTTGGCTAGAGAAATCTAGAAGAAGGAGGAAGATATGAAACTCCAGATTGTCCCTAAGGATAATGTAGTGCTTTCCGAAGCAACGGAGAGATATGCCAGGAAAAGGGTAGGCAAGCTAGACCGTTATCTCCCCTCCATCAGCGAAGGCAAGCTGGAGATTTCACGTGAGGGTGCAAGACTGCCGGAGCAACGATTCAGCGCTCAGGTTACCCTTGATAGCAAAGGAGTTCTAATCAGAGCCCAAGAAAAGGCTGAAGATATTCGCACCGCTATTGATAAGGTAATGGATGCGCTAACCAGTCGCATTGAGCGATACAAAGGCAAGTTGTACGACAAGGGCAGAGGTGTCTCGCTGGCTCGCCAGGGAGCAATGGAAAAGGCAGAGGAGGTTGAAATACCGAAGGTGGTAAAGAGCAAGCATTTCTTGGTCAAACCAATGTCCATGGGCGAGGCCGTAAACCAGATGGAGCTTCTGGGGCATGACTTCTTCCTTTTTACCAATGCTGAGACGGGCGACCTCAATCTGCTATACCGCCGCAAAGACGGCGATTATGGCTTAATTGAGCCAGAGATGGAGTAGTTCTGAGGTGGCAGAGGTGCTGCCTGAAAACAAGGGCAGCCTTTTGCTGCAGTTGTTCGCCAGTGAAGGGACTGGTAAAAGATGAACCTGGGTTACCTTGTCTTCGATACCCCGCTGGGATGGATGGGAGTTGTGGCTTCGCCGAAAGGACTTAGCAGGCTTGTCTTGCCTCAGCCATCGCAGGAACAAGCGCTGCATCTTCTTTGCGAGCCTGCCTTGAAACGGCGGAGATTGCCACGCTTCGCTCGCAATGACAACTTTGGTGATTTGCCAGACAGGATGAAAGACTACTTAGGTGGCGAGGTAGTCAGTTTTGGTGACAAGCTAGATTTATCTGGGGCTAGTCCTTTCCAGAGGAGGGTGTGGGAGGTGGAACGGTCTATTTCTTATGGTGAAACGAGGAGTTATGCCTGGGTCGCTGAAAAACTGGGCATGCCTAAGGCTGCTAGGGCTGTGGGGCAAGCTTTAGCCAGAAACCCATTGCCTATCATAATTCCTTGTCATAGGGTGATTCGTAGTGATGGCAGTCTTGGCGGATTTAGCGGTGGCCAAGACTGGAAACGGCGCTTGTTGGAAATAGAGGCCAAAGCTAAATGAGCTGTTGCTCCAGCCTCAAGTTGCCTTCTCCTAATAGTATGTTCAGTTCGGCGGCCAGGTCAGGGCAGTAGTTTATGGTTAGTTTAGGTATTTCCATGTTAGTCATTTCTTCTCCAGTATTAATAACAAGGGAAACCGTGTCCTGTCCAGGATAGTTCTTCAGGGTGTCAATGACCTGGCGGAGGCGTTCAACATCTTTTTCTACTTGCTCTGTTTGCTTGATGCTTATAGTGAGGCGGCGTTGGTTTGGCGTGAGGGATTGCTGGGCTGCCGCTTCGCTCTGCTCAGGGGCTTGGCTGGCTGCGCTGGAAGAGGCTGCCTCGGTCCGCCGATAAAGCCGTGCCTGCTGGCAACTCAGTTGCGTCCTTCCATTCCTTACCTTCACTGCCCCTTTGACCACGACAATGTTGCCCTCTTGCCATAGTTCTTTGGTGTTCTCATGGACCCTTGGCCACACCGTGACTTCTATATTGCCGTTCAGGTCCTCGACGGTGGCGATGGTAAAGGGGCGGCCGTCTCGAGTGTAAGCGTGGCGTACTGAGGCCACCGTCCCGGCGGTCACTACCGTCTCATTGGCCATGTCCGTGGTGATTTCACCACAGGAAGCGGTAACCATTGAAGATAGCTCAGAAGTCAGGGAGTCAAGGGGTGAAGAGGAGAAGCAAACGCCCAGTAATTCGCGTTCCCAATCCAATTTCTGCTTGATGGATACATCTTCATCTTGTTTTATCTCCTGGTCGAGAACAAATGCAGGAGACGCTCGAGCCCATAGGTCGAGCATGCTGACTTGCCCTGACTCCCTCATTCGTTGTTCCATTTGACCCAGAGAAACAATCTTGTCAATGGATTTAAGAAGCGTTCCACGGTTGTTCAAGGAATCAAAGGCGCCGGCTTTGATCAAGCTTTCCAGCACCTTCTTATTGACGTTACGCAAATCAACTCGGCGGCAGAAGTCTTCTATGGATTCAAACGGCCCGTCTTGGCTCCGCGCAGCCAAGATATGCCCAACGGGTGATGGGCCGACATTTTTGACAGCGGCTAGTCCAAAACGGATCGCTACCTCACTCCGTCCCGCTCCATTCACTGGAGAGGGAGGCAAGGGTGAGGTCTCAATAGCGAAGTTGGCCTGGCTTCTGCTGACATCGGGAGGAAGCACCTGAATGCCGAGACGGCGGCATTCAGCTACCGCTGAGCGAACCTTGTCCATATCATCCCAATAAGTGTTGAGGTAGGCGGTCATGTATTCAGTGGTGTAGTTTGCCTTAAGATAGGCACAGCGATAGGCAATTAGGGCATAGCTTACGCTATGAGCCTTATTAAAAGCGTAGCCGGCGAAGGGCTCGATTAGCGAAAATACCTCCTTAGCCAACTCGGTTGGTATACCTTTCTTGTTAGCCCCGGCGATGAAGGTCTTCTCCTCCTTCTTCATCACCTTTGGTATCTTCTTGCCCATGGCCTTTCGGAAGATGTCAGCCTGACCCAGGTTGTAACCAGCTAGAGCTTGGGCGATGAACATTACTTGCTCTTGATACACAATGACCCCGTAGGTTTCCTCCAGGATTTCTTTCAAGGCGGGGTGAGGATAGTGAACAGGGGTGAGTCCTTGCTTGGCTCTTATGAAAGTGGTTATCTGCTCCATTGGTCCGGGACGATAGAGAGCGACCATTGCAGCAATGTCAGCGAAATTGCTAGGCTTAAGTTGTTCTAGGTAGCGGCGCATGCCAGTGCCTTCGAGTTGGAATATGCCTTTGGTTTCTCCGGAGGCAAGCAACTGGAATGCCTTGCCGTCATCGAGGGGGATGTGCTGCAAGTCTATGGGAAGTCCTCGATTCTCGCGGATGATTTTGGCAGCTTTATCCAAAATGGTCAGATTAGACAGTCCAAGGAAATCCATTTTGAGCAAGCCCAGATGAGCTATGTTTTCCATGTGAAATTGGGTCATGACAGCCTGTTGATTCGCTTTGCCTACCGACTGTAACGGTACATATTCCGTCAGCGGGTCTCGAGATATGACAACGCCGGCAGCATGGGTGCTAGCATGTCTGATGAGGCCTTCCACCTTTCTGGCTGAATCAATCAAATGGCGCACCTGGTCATCCTGACAGTAGATGTCGTTGAGTTCCTTGCTTTCTTCTAGCGCTCTGTCCAGGGTTATGGTTAACTCTGGTGGGATGAGCCGGGCTATTCTGTCAACTTGACCATAGGACATGCCTAAAGCTCTCCCNGTATCTCTCAAGGCTGCCCTAGCCCCTAACGTGCCGAAGGTGATTATTTGGGCTACGTGGTCAGTTCCGTATTTACGGTTGACATAGGCTAGGACTTCTTCGCGGCGATCATCCTGGAAATCGAGATCGATATCGGGCATTTCACGGCGCTCTATATTGAGGAAACGCTCAAAAACAAGCCCATAGGGTAGCGGATCAATATCAGTGATACCCAGGCAATAAAGGGCCAAGCTAGCGGCAGCGCTTCCCCGAACACCAAAATAAATGTCCTCTTTTCTGGCGAACGAGACAATATCCCAGACAACGAGGAAGTAATCGGCAAATTTTGTTTTTTTGATGACATCAAGCTCGTAGCTAAGACGTTGCTTGACCTCTGTGGTTGGCTCTGGGTAACGCTTTTCCAGTCCCTGCCAGCAAAGCTCAGATAGGAATCCATCAGCGGTCTTCCCTTGAGGCAATGTCACTTGTGGCAGATGAAGCTTGGCAAAATCCAATTGCAACTGGCACATATCAGCAATGCGGTGTGTGTTTTCTATGGCTTGGGGCAAATCGCTGAATAACTCGTTGGCCTCCTCTGGGCTCCTGAGGTAAAAGTAATCGCCGGCCATCTTTAGCCTTTTTTCATCATGTATTGAAGTATTGGTTTGAATGCATAGCAGAAGCTCATGAGCAGGAGCGTCCTCTTTGTTAACATAATGGACATCAAAAGTGGCTACTGGTGGTATGCCGAGCTTGGTAGACAGAGAAATAAGCTCCCGATTAATTTGCTCCAGTTCAGGAATGGGGTGTCTTTGAATCTCTAGATAGTAATCACCGAAGACGTCCTTATACCACAAAGCCTCCCTTGCAGCTTCGTCGAGCCGCCGTTGCAGAATAAGTTGAGCTAGTTCCCCGTGAGGACAGCCAGAAAGAGCGACAAGCCCATCATGGTGAAGGGCTAGGAGTTTCTTATCTACTCTGGGCTTATAGTAGAATCCCTCCAGGTTGCTCTTGGTGACCAGTTGAAGCAGATTGTGGTATCCTTTCTCATTCTTGGCCAGCAAGGTGAGGTGGTACGGATTTCTGTTGGCGGCATCTCGGGTATGGCAATTAGTTTGCGCTACATAGACTTCACAGCCGATGATTGGCTTTATCCCTGCTTCTTTAGCTGCCAGATAAAAATCAATAACGCCATACATGGCACCATGGTCAGTAATGGCAAGGCTATCCATCCCCAATTCTTTGGTCTTGGCAATAAGCCGGGGAATGCGGCACATACCATCAAGCAAGCTGTACTCGGTATGGACATGCAGGTGGGTAAAGTACTGTGGCATTTGTTAAATTATAGCACGCTGGGTTTTGACAGCGTCGCTGTATGGCTCGATAATTAAGGAGTAAAAGTTGAAAATTGCTAAAGCCGCTGCCTACTGCTTGTTCGTAGTCTGTCTTGCTCTTCTGCTTCTCACCAGCACTATCCACTTCGGAGTCAGCAGCACGCGTCTCTACGAGTATGGCTTTGATAGATATGGTGTAAGCGAAGATACGGGGATAGACAGGGAACAGCTAGGCAATGTGGCGAAAAGGCTTGTTGACTACTTTAGTTTTAGGATAGAGACACCTCAAATAATGGTAGTTGTTGAGGGTGAGGAAGAGATTCCGCTGTTTCAGGAAGATGACCGGAACCGCGAGCTTACCCATCTCGCCGATGTCAGACGGCTATTTCAATTTAACCATCGAGTCCAGTTGGCAAGCCTTGCCTATATCACTATCTATATCTTGCTCTTTTTGTTGTGGAGAAAAGGTCGCTGGCAGGACTTGGCTAGAGGCATAAGGCGGGGATGTGCTCTTACTCTAGCTCTTATAGCTGTATTGGGCTTAGCCTCTGTTCTTATTGACTTCGAGCAATTATTTTTTCAGTTCCATTATCTCGCCTTTGACAATCCGTGGTGGGTGAGTTCAGGTTATCTCCCGAGGCTGTTTCCCGAACTATTTTGGCGGGACGTTGCTTTCTTGGGTGGCGGAACCATAGCCGCAGAGGCCTTGATTCTAGGCGCCATTGCCTGGGCAATTCCTGTTATCTGCAGAAAATGCCAGGGCTGAATTGAAATTCTGATTGAGTTAGAGCGGGGAGTATGTTAACATCTCTAAGATGACCACAGAGAGGGAAAAAGCAGTAGAGTTAGCCATTGAGCAGATTGAGAGGCAATTTGGTCGGGGTTCGATCATGAAGTTGGGTGAAACTGCGGCCAGAGGGTCGACGGATGCTATTTCCACTGGTTCGCCAAGTCTAGATTTGGCTTTGGGGATAGGCGGCATACCACGGGGGCGAGTTACCGAGATTTTTGGCTCGGAGGCTTCTGGCAAGACGACACTTGGCCAGCACATAATCGCTGAAGCACAGAAGGCCGGCGGCATCGCCGCCTATATTGATGCCGAGCATGCACTTGACCCGTTATATGCGGCCAACTGTGGGGTTAAAGTTGACGACTTGCTTATCTCTCAGCCCGACACGGGTGAGCAAGCTCTAGAGATAACTGAGACTCTGGTAAGAAGCGGTGCTGTGGACGTGATAATCATTGATAGTGTAGCCGCCCTGGTGCCCAAGGCGGAGATAGAAGGGGAAATGGGCGACGCTCATGTTGGCTTGCAGGCTCGGTTGATGTCCCAGGCACTGAGAAAACTGACAGGAGCTATCGGCAGGTCCAGAACAGCAGTTATTTTTATCAATCAGTTACGAGAGAAGGTGGGTATCATTTTTGGCAATCCAGAAGTGACTCCGGGAGGTAGAGCGCTCAAATTCTATAGCTCGGTGAGGATTGATCTAAGGCGAGGTGATACTATCAAGCGTGGCTCAGAGATAATAGGTTCAAGGGTTAGAGCGAGGGTGGTCAAGAACAAGGTAGCTCCGCCTTTCCGCAGCACCCAATTTGACATAATGTTCAATCACGGCATAAGCAAGGTGGGAGACCTAATTGACCTTGGCGTAGCAGCAGGCATAGTGAAGAAAACCGGCTCGTTCCTTGCTTACGGTGAGACGAGGCTAGGCCAAGGAAGGGAAAATGCTAAGGACTACCTGAGCCAGCACGCCGACGTTGCTGAGCAGCTAGAGAGTGAAATAAGAGCTTCGCCAGCTGTTCCCAGTATGCCCCATGGAGTGGCTGTAGAGGCCCCTTCTCAAGAGTAATGACGTTCCAGCGGGAAACTGCCAGTTGGTAAATGACAGCGCTTTTCAACCTTGCCTCGATGCCGCTTACCGCTACCTCGGTTACCGGCCACGCAGTGAAGGAGAAATGAGGCAACGGCTTCGTCAGCGTGGTTTTGATGGTGAAGCGATAGACAAGACAATCGCCAAACTGAAGGAGCAACAGCTAATAGATGATTATGCTTTTGCTGAATTCTGGAAGAATAATCGCTTATCGTTCAAGCCCAAGAGCAAACGGTTAATAGCCAAGGAATTGGGGGATAAGAAGGTAACTCCAGAGATCGTGAGGCAAGTAACTGAGGACATAGACGATGAAAGTAACGCTTATAGATTGGGCTGCGGCCGGATGCGGACTTTAGCTCACCTGGGTTACCCTGAGTTTCACCGACACCTAACAAACTATCTGGGTTATCGTGGCTTCAATTACGAAGTTATCAAGCACACGATAGCTGTTCTGTGGGGAGAGAAGAAGTGTCATCAGGTTTAGATTGAGAAAATGGACTGGGGTTTCATAGCCAAGCTTACAGGTGGCGGTTTTGGAGTAACTATCTTAGTGTTAGCAATCGTGGCCGTGGTAATATGGCTGGTAGGGTTGTTAACTGTAAGAATCGCTAAGAGGCAGAAGGGCTAGCGCTAGCTAGACCATTTGATTTGGGAGCATATCAAGATGTTCGGTTTATATGAGATGGCTTTTGCTGGACTCACCAAGGGTAACATCCTGATGTTCTGCATTGCCGGTGTGATGATTTACCTTGGTATAGTCAAGAAAATGGAGCCCCTGCTGCTGGTACCCATCGGGTTCGGCATCATATTGGTGAACGTGCCTTTTGCTGGATTGATGATTCACGCTCAACCGACGGAGCCTGGTGCTGTGCCAATGCCACTGGAGGTAGAAGGTGGGTTAACAGAAATAATGAGGGCGGTAGGTCAGGGGAAGGTTGGGGTATTAAATTTGATATATCAGTTCGGGATACAAAGTGAAATAATTCCTCTACTTATGTTTCTTTGCATTGGGGCGATGACTGATTTCTCTCCTTGTATAGCCCGTCCAATATATCTTCTATTTGGCGCTGCAACTCAGCTAGGAGTTTTTATCGTTCTGGTTCTTGCCTTGCTTACGCACCAGTTCAATCTAGGGGAAGCTGCCGCCATTGGTATTATCGGGGGGGCTACTGGACCAGTTGCAGTTTACTTTACAGTAGCTAAGGCTCCCCATTTACTGGGTCCAATAGCATTGGTAGCCTATTCCTACATGGCTTTGGTGCCTGTGATTCAGCCACCAGTGATAAAGACGCTTGTCCCTAAGCAGCAGCGACAAATATATATGAAGCCTCGGTTTCGAGAGGTTTCTAGGTTAGAAAAGATTATTTTCCCCATAGCAATTTTCACCGTGGCTGCTTTGTTTGTTCCTAAAGCAGCGCCTCTTATTGGCATGCTCATGTTTGGGAATTTGCTTTATGTCTGTGGCGTTACTGATAGGCTAGCTCAATCAGCAAGCACCGCATTTGTTGACATACTGACAATTCTCTTAACCGTAACTGTGGGGTCCTTAATGCCAGCGTTGGTATTCTTTAACATTAAAACTCTGGCTATCATTGGCTTGGCTGCGCTAGCTTTTGTCATCTGTACCGCTGGGGGAATTTGGGCAGTGCAGATGACCAACCTATTCTTGAAGGAGAAGATTAACCCGTTGATTGGTGCCGCTGGTGTTTCGGCTATCCCCATGGCTGCCAGGGTAGCACAAATAGAGGGGCAGAAGGCAAATCCGAGAAACTTCTTACTGATGCACGCCATGGGCCCAAATATGGCCGGCGCTATTGGTTGTTCGGTAGCTGCTGGTATCTTCTTGACTATGATTCCTGGCGGAATCTGATCAATTAAGCTTGTTTCCGCTCATTTAGCTTGACAGTCGCTGCCTGGACGGGCTATATTTTGCTTGGTGGGGGCCATTAGCTCAGTTGGCTAGAGCACGGTCCTGATAAGACCGGGGTCTGTGGTTCGAGTCCACAATGGCCCACCATCCATTTAGCTTTGTGTCCCAGCTCCATTCTGAATTCATTTTAGCAACAGGATAGAGATCCAGCATTGAACATGCCCAACCTACTTCTCTTCGTCCTTCAATTTCGATACAGTAACCGAAGAGGCTTCCTCGATTCTGCCGTACTTCATCACTTGCTCAATTAGCTCTTTGCTCCAGAGCTCATTCTCAATGACGTGCGTGAGCGAGGTCGTATCAAGCTGCGAAACCTCAGCCCACTTGCCCGCCTCTTTTATTGTCCCGTCTAGTTCCTGGCGCTCGGCATCATTCTTGCCGGGGAATTTCATCTTCTCATCAAATCTGACTCTTGCTTTATAGTCACTGCCTTTTATCAGCTCAACTTCTTCTCTTCTGGCATAATCGAGTATTGCTTCCCGTACCTCCTGCATCTCGCCTTTTATCCTTGCATCCTCATCCCTGAGGGTTACATATTTGTTGACCAGCACTACTCCTGGCTCGTTGAGATACTCGTTTGCTGGTAGAGCTTCCACCTTGACGAAATGCTTTCTCAGTGGACACAGATCAGGATATTCACACCAGTCACACAAAGGAGATTCCTTTGGCAAAAAATCCTGAGCGGACTCTATCTCGTCAATCAAGCTCTTGGTATCTTGAACCAAGTTTGAAATAGCCTCCGGCGTACGAGAAGAAACCAGTTCCGTATCAAAAGCCAGATAGTGCCAGATAAGCCTGATGTTCCCAATCTGTGGCCACTTTCTCTGAATCCCGATATGGTATAAACCAAGCTGCCTGTCATTGTCAGCGTCTTCCTGCTCTGGCAGGTGAGATGACGTTTTATAGTCATGAATTTCATAAACGTCGTCCTGAGTTCGCGACAGCCGGTCTATATACCCCGTCATCCTGTATTTCTTCTCGTCGTCCAGCGAGAAATTGAGGCCCATCTCGGTGCCTATGGTTATATCTGAGTCAAAGGGCGAATACCGCTCGTAGTAAATCTTAACCATCTTCTCACCCAGAGCCCTGTAGTCCTCCTGTGTCAAGTCTTCCTTCATAATGAGGATTGCGTCATGCCAGTTTTCCTGCCAGATTTTGTTGTAGTAAGCCAGTAAATCGTTCAACGTGTTCACCCTGGTAAACCTGACGTTGTCGTAGCACTTCTTCAGGGTCTCATGAACCATTGTTCCCATAAAGCTCTCAACCCCTTCAATGTCGCGCTTAATCTTGTCCCGGTAGCGAAGCTTGTACTTCAAGGGACACTCTTCATACATACTTAGCTGCGAATGAGAATAAATTGGCATACACCCTCCGCTAGGAATTATTTGTTGGTAAATGACTCATCGTAAGGCGTTTCAGACGATTTCAGTCTTAACGCTACCAACAAAACCGAATATGTTTTGTTTATTGATACAAGGATGCCCTAATCATCTTTTTAAGAATATTATTCACTAGCACTCATTGACCATGAACGTCTGGGTCGTACCTTGTGAAGATACCCCGTTTAGGAGAAAAAAGATATGGATATTTCGTAACTAATCTTCCATTTGCATCCTTGATCAATGGGCCACCATCCCTGTTTACGCACCAGTCGGTGAGTACAAAACTTTTTGTATTAATCAGTCCATATTCACCTTCCATCGCTTTGCAAAACTGTTTTTTTGAGAAAGACCTACTACGAAATTCCTCTCTATTGACTGTTTCCCTTACCATCTCTCTTCTCAGTTTGGACCTTGTTTTTGTTCCTTTGCGAATGGCTGCCTGCGGTTCTCCACTCGCGATATCTCGCGATTGTGGTGCGGAGTAGGATTTAAGGCTCACACCTAGTTGGTGTAACCGCTCTATTATCCAAAACTTGGCGAGGTTCTGTGGCTGTTCGTCGTACTCTTCTCGGGCTATAGTCTCAAGTTGTTCCATTTTCTGTGGTGGAAGATGCACTCCCAATATTGAGTCTTTGTTATTCTTATCCATTTCCTCTCCTTTCTGTTTCCTTTTTGGATTGTAGTCCCAGATGCTCTGCTCTAAATCTAATGGCCCATATCCCATTTGTCTAGCAGCCAATTGAACAATGGTTCTCTTTTCCTTGTAGCTGTAGTTGTTAGTGTCAATACCTGCGTTACTAAGGAAGATAGAAATACGCACATCAATTGCCACTGCGTCTGGGTTACCTGTCAATACACCGTAGTAGTCTGCTATCTTGTTGCCTATGCCATGAACTTCCTTCTTAAGCTCTTGTCTATTACTTTCCTGCTTAATCCAAGCAGCCAAATCTGAGAAGGTTTCGATATCATGGTCAGCAAAAAACTGCGCAGTTTCAACTACTTGTATTTGCCTTAATTTCTCTGCGCTGTCTTTCTCCCATCCATCTAATAATTTTTCAGGGCCGATGCTGTGTATAAGGCACAGGAAGCCTGAAGTGGTTGAGCCTTTTGGATAAGTGCTCTTAAGTTTTGTTACTACTGGCTTAACTTGCTTTTCATAGTTATGCCTAGCTGATAATGTTGCATCAGCTATTATCGCTCCAACATGTTCATCTGCTGGGCCTTCGCTCGGCGGACCTTTCAGTTTTATTTGGAACTCGCCTGATGACTTTAATAGTCTTATGTAGGCAACCAGCTTCTTTGTCTCAAACTCTAGTCCCATCTAGCCTCTCCCTCAGAGCCTTCAAATTCACCACACTCTCCTTATTGTATTGTAATAGCAAAGCTGGGCCAAGTCCATGTTCATCATATTGACACCGCCGCCACTTTACCGTCGCACTGGCAAATGCCAATTACGGTTATATAGTCATAGAACCGAGATAGGCCGGTGGTCTCTATATCAAGATCGGCATCAGTCAACTGCTTCATAGCTTCTGCCTCCGCCTTCTCCTGAATTACAGCTAACCACAAAATTTCTCATATTTCTCCCTCCCGGTAGGGGAGGGAGTTAGAGGGAGGGCAATTTCACCCTCACCTTAATCCTCTCCCTTCAAGGGAGAGGAATTCTATACAAACTCACCCAGAGCATTGTACAGCCTAACACACAGTGGTGACAGCTAGATTGTCACAAAGGCTATTTCCCTTTATAGACTTCCAGCGACTCTGACCGAGCGGCATCTTCTAATTCATGGTCGGAAGAAGAAAAAGTTATCATTGACCCAAGCCTCGTCTTAAGAGTCAATGCTGAAGCAAGGTGGATTGCATCAAATCCCCTGAGGAAATATCGTTCGGCAAGTTCGCCAGCAAGCTTGGATACTGGCCATGAGACATCAAGGGCAAAGTAGGCACCCCAATCTTGCTGTAGATTAGTTATCACGGTGTGATACCGCTCATCAGTAAAATCGCCTTGTCGGTGTTTCCTGGCAAAGGCAGCACGAGCTTCGGCATACGCCACCTGTGAGGTAGCAACAACTCCAGCTTCATCCAATAATGCCTTCACCTCGTCAGAGCCATCTTCTCTAACATACAGCTTCACCAAAGAACTTGTATGTAAATAAAGAATCATTGTCTGTCCTCAATAACAATCTCGGAGGCAGGTTTACCACTAGCTGGCATAGGTTCTGGTGCGATTGGCTTGCCACCCTCCCAAATTGCCAGCCCCTCTTTGACCATCTCCATCAACCGGCCGTAATTGTTAGATTCTTCCAGGGGAACAATAAGCGCCACATCACGACCGCGATTGGTAACTACAATCTGTTCTCCGTTTCTAACAAGAGATATGTAATATCTGAGATTGTTCTTTAGCTTTCTAATGCCGACTTTGGCCATACCATCACCTCCTTTGTGGCAACATTATAAAGGTTATGCGTCCACAATGCCAATCTTTAATCGTCGGATGCGCCTATTGCCACCCAGAAAAGGTTTTCCTCAAGACTGTCAGCAATACCTAGATTGTCGCCGGTGCTATTTTCTCTTGTAGATATCCAGTATGGCTTGGCCTGTTCGGGCT
>JGI24025J20009_10000955_pt1 | contig 22234 bp, 38 predicted proteins | sample Cruoilmetagenom3_FD_20009 | JGI IMG/M metagenome (IMG submission 20009) | reverse complement strand
TGATCGCGCCGATCGCGATGGAAGAAGGCCTGCGCTTCGCCATCCGTGAAGGCGGCCGTACCGTCGGCTCCGGCGTCGTCTCGAAAATCATCGAGTAATCATCAGTTCGACGTGGGCCGGGGGCGTGCCCCCGGTTCCACCTCTCAACGAAAGGAATACCCATGGCCGTTCAAAGCCAAAACATTCGCATTCGCCTGAAGGCGTTTGACTACCGGGTGCTCGACGCGAGCACGCTGGAGATTGTCAACACCGCCAAGCGGACGGGTGCCACGGTGCGCGGGCCGATCCCGCTGCCGAACAAGATCGAGAAGTTCACGGTTCTGCGTGGACCGCATATCGACAAGAAATCCCGCGACCAGTTCGAGATCCGCACCCACAAGCGGCTGCTCGACATCGTCGACCCGACGCCGCAGACCGTGGACGCGCTGATGAAGCTCGACCTCGCCGCTGGCGTCGACGTGCAGATTTCGGTCTGAGGAGGGCACCAGCATGCGTTCCGGCATTCTCGCAAAGAAGGTGGGCATGACCCGCCTGTTCATGGAGGACGGGAAACAGATCCCCGTGACCGTTCTCCAGCTCGAAAACCTGCAGGTCGTGGCTCAGCGCACGGCCGAGAAGGATGGCTACTCGGCCGTTCAGCTCGGCGCCGGTGCGGCCAAGGCCAAGCGGACGTCCAAGGCCATGCGCGGCCACTTCGCCGCCGCCAAGGTCGAACCCAAGCGCAAGCTCGCGGAGTTCCGGGTCAGCCCCGAGAACCTCATCGAGGTGGGCGCCGAGCTTTCGGCCGAGCACTTCGTGTCCGGCCAAAAGGTCGATGTTTCCGGCACCTCGATCGGCAAGGGCTTCGCCGGTGCCATGAAGCGGCACAACTTCAGCGGCCTTCGCGCCTCGCACGGTGTGTCGATCAGCCACCGCTCGCACGGCTCGACCGGTCAGTGTCAGGACCCGGGCAAGGTGTTCAAGGGCAAGAAGATGGCCGGCCACATGGGCGCCGCGCGGGTCACCACCCAGAACCTGGAAGTGGTGCGCACCGACGCGATGCGTGGTCTCGTCTTCATCAAGGGCGCGGTGCCCGGCTCAAAAGGCGGCTGGGTCACCGTGAAGGACGCGGTGAAGAAGAAACTCCCCGACGGCGTGCCGTTCCCGGCTGCGCTCAAGTCGGACGCCAAGCCGGCGGCTGAAGAGCCCCCCGTTGAGGCTCCTGCCGAGGCCCCCGAAGGAGGCGCTGAAGAATGAAACTCGACGTGATCAAGCTGGACGGCGGCAAGGCCGGTTCGGTCGACCTGGACGAGGCCCTGTTCGGCCTCGAGCCGCGCGCCGACATCCTGCACCGCGTGGTCCGCTGGCAGCGCAACAAGGCGCAGGCCGGTACCCACAAGGTCAAGACCCGCTCGGAGACCAGCTACTCGACCAAGAAGATCTACCGCCAGAAGGGCACCGGTGGCGCCCGCCACGGCAGCCGCAACGCGCCGATCTTCCGCAAGGGTGGCATCTACAAGGGCCCCACGCCCCGGTCGCACGCCCACGAGTTGCCGAAGAAGTTCCGCAAGCTTGGCCTCAAGCACGCGCTGTCGGCCAAGGCCAAGGCTGGTGAGCTGGTGGTGATCGACGCGGCGGATTCCGACGGCAAGACCTCGGCGCTCGCCAAGCAGGTCAAGAACCTCGGCTGGAAGCGCGCGCTCGTCATCGACGGCGCCGCCGTCAACGAGGGCTTTGCCCAGGCCGTGCGCAACATCGAAGGCCTCGACGTTCTGCCGTCGATGGGCGCCAACGTCTATGACATCCTCAAGCGTGACACGCTCGTGCTCACCAAGGCGGGTGTCGAAGCTCTGGAGGCTCGACTGAAATGACCGACAAGGCGAAGCTCTACGACGTGATCAAGAAGCCGATCATCACCGAGAAGGCGACGATGTCGTCCGAACACGGTGCGGTCGTCTTCGAGGTTGCCCCCGACGCCAACAAGCCGCTGATCAAGGAAGCGGTCGAGGCGCTGTTCGGGGTCAAGGTGAAGGCGGTCAACACCACCATCACCAAAGGCAAGGTCAAACGCTTCCGCGGCCAGCTCGGCAAGCGGCGCGACGTGAAAAAGGCCTACGTGACCCTCGAAGAAGGCAACACGATCGACGTGACCACCGGGCTCTGAGCCCCGGTTGCCAGGCGCGAGCCCGGCGCAAGAACACACAAAAGCCCCCCGGTCGCCGCACCGGGGGGCTTTTTCGTTGTTTTTCGGTACCTTGCATAGGCGGAACACGGCCAAGTGAACGGATGAGATTTGATCCGGGTCCGCCGTCACGCCAACACTGACCGGGTGGGGCAGGAAGGATTCGTGCGACCATGTTGACCAGACGCCATTTCGTCATCACCACCACAGCCCTGTTTTCCGTACCCCTGGCGGGACGCGCATTGGGTGCGCCGGTCTCGAACCGGGCGATGTGGAACACCTGGGATGCGCAGGTGACGCCACCGGATTACGTGCCGGAAACCTCGAACGCGTGGGGTATTCAGTCGCGGTTCCTGCCGCGGCGGGTCGAGGCCAACCCCGGCCTCAGGCCGGGCGATCTGCACGTCGATGCCGTCGCCCGGTACCTCTACCATATCGAACCCGGCGGCACGGCGATGCGCTACGGCGTCGCCATCGCCAAGGGCGATCTCTACGCACCGGGCACCTACACCGTCGCGCGCAAGGCCAAATGGCCCACCTGGACCCCGACCGCGAACATGATCAAGCGCGACCCACATCTTTACGCGGGGCTCGAGGACGGGATGGATGCGGGGCCCCGGAACCCGCTCGGTTCGCGCGCCTTCTATCTCTACCGGGGCGGGCGCGACACGTATCTGCGCATCCACGGCTCCCCCTATCCGGGGTCGATCGGCGGCCGGGCGAGCTCAGGCTGCGTGCGGATGGTCATGGCACATATCAACGACCTCTACCCCAACGTCTCGACCGGGGTGACGGCCTATCTCTACCCGCCGGAAGACCTTCTCGGCGCGCGGAGCTGATCGCGGGTCAGCCGGAGGGCGGTCCGTGGCGGCTCAAGTCGTCTGCGCCCGCGTACAGATCGGCCGCCCTGAGGTGCTGCGCAGCGGCAGGAAGGTCGTCTCGACGGGGCCGGAATAGCGGTACACGTAGCACCCGGCCTCGTCGATCCGCACAGAGGTGAGATCCTGGTCCGGTGCGACGATGGCCAGCACACCCTCGGGCAGATTGGTGACATCCCGGCCCCCGGTGGCCGTCGCGGCGCCGCCCCCCGTCTCGGCACAGGCCGCGAGGATCAGGGGGACGAGGGTCAGCAGAGGCAAACGCATTGGAGGATCTCCCTTGGGTCAGGGGCAGGATGGGCAAATTCCGCCAGCAAGACCAGCCCCTTCCCCGGAACCGGCCGTGACCTGTGGCGATGCTGCCGCCGTCGCTAGCCCCGCAAGGGCCGGACACCGGATTCGAGGGCGGGGGCGGGCGAAAGGGACCCTCTTCGGCGCGGTGGGCGAGGGGTGGGCGAACTCGGACGGGGGGTCAAGGTATTGTAATTGCTACAGATAGCGCTAACTGTTGTTTATTGGGCGAAGGCACTGCACCATCAAGGCCGGAGCCGGGCGCTTCCGCGGCCAACTCGGCAAGCGGCGCGACGTGAAGAAGGCCTATGTGACCCTCGAAGAAGGCAACACGATCGACGTGACCACCGGGTTGTGATCGGGGCGCCGGGGTGAACCCCGGCCTACGGAATTGAAAAGGCCCTCGCGATTGCGGGGGCCTTTTCGTTTTGGGGGGCCAAACGCTGCGTTAACGAGGTCTTTAGCAGAACCGCCATGAATTGCGATTGTCTTAACGCTGGCGGTGCCCATGAACGATTCCTTCGATCAAGCCCATCACGATGCCTTCATCGCCTATGTTCGTCACGGCACGCCATATCGGTACTCGCTTGTTCAATCTCTCGGGACCAGACAATACGTTTGGCGGACCCAACGAGACGAGAAGGTACGCCTGTCGCATCGCATGAACGATGGCCGGGTATTCTCCTGGGCGAACCCGCCCGAGACCGGCCACCCGGGCACCGACTACAACTGCCGATGCGAGGCAGTGCCCTATCTGCCCGGCGAAACCGAGTTTGCCCATTGGGAGTTCACGACAAGTCTCGCATCAAGCTTTGACCGTTGGACCAACTGGGACTTTGTTCAGCACTACTACACCGGCGGTGGGCGGGGCGTGGATCTTCTGGAGATCGGCCACCTTCGTGAGATCGCGGAGTACTATGCGTACCAGTCAAGAACCGACGGGGCGTTCCGACGTCTGGCCGACCAGATCGCCGCGATTGCGCGGGCACAAGGAGCAGGCGCAGTGCAATACCCGTACGATGGCACGTACAAGTTCAAAAACGTCGCTTTCTCACACGGGGACGGAACCGTGAGTGGCGTGTTCAACGGCAAAGTGACCATCCAAGGTGACATGTTCCTCATCTCGGGCGACGCGTATTTCGACTTCACTGATGTTTTTGCCGACACGCTCAACATCGGCGTTGAGCCGGGTGGTACAACCTATCCGGTCACCGGTCACTGGACAGCGACACTCCATGCCGAAATACTCATCGACGCGACGAAAAGTGAGTATGGCTAGAGAAAAGGACCAGTGGAAAGTGGCTGAGAGGAACCGAAAAAGACGCGCGGTGGTCGGCTTGTTCGTTTTGCTCATTGCCCTTGCATTGATCCATATCGCCCGCGCTTCCACAGGGTTCGGCGCGAAAGTCACTCTGCCAAACGGTATGGTCGGCAAGCGCGTCTTCAACTTCACGCTCTACGGACGCGATGATCTGTTCGGCGTCGGAGGTGCGCCGCGATTGGCGCGTGATGTCGGCATGATCTGTTTCAATGATCGCTTCGTTTGGATCTCTGAGTCCGAAGGCGGCAAGTCCGGTCTCTACGATGCCGAAGTGAACGCTCGCGTCGAGAATGTGAATTACGCGGAAGCCATGAGCATTAGCGATCTCGATGGCGGTCGCTACGTAACCTGCAACGGCTACCACGTGGCCATGACGGGCCTCCGGCTCTTCTACGATGGAAACAGGGAACCGTTTCTCCCCCGGTGCAAATGGCGCAACTTCGCCAATACGGATTTGCAGCACCCTGAGTTTCTGGAACGTCCTTGCAGCGATCGGTAGTCGCACGTCATCCCAGCACGACGCGACAAAACCCCTCCCGGGCGCTTGCCACCACCCCCAACCCCTGATACCTCACCCCAGTCGCATGGCCCCGGATTCGTCCTGGGGCCCGCGATTCTTTTGACCCAAGGCCCCCCGCCAACACTGAACGGGGGCCGACCACAGCTAACGGAAGACAGAAAGCATGGCACTCAAGTCGTACAAGCCGACGACGCCAGGCCAGCGCGGGCTGGTGCTGATCGACCGTTCGGAGCTTTGGAAAGGGCGCCCCGTCAAGTCTCTCACCGAGGGANTGACCAAGAAGGGCGGCCGGAACAACACCGGACGGATCACCTCGCGTCGTCGTGGCGGGGGCGCAAAGCGTCTCTATCGCATCGTCGATTTCAAGCGGAACAAGGTCGACGTTCCCGGCAAGATCGCCCGGATCGAATATGACCCGAACCGGACCGCCTTCATCGCCCTCGTCGCCTACGAAGACGGCGAGCAGGCCTACATCCTGGCGCCGCAGCGCCTGGCGGTGGGCGACAGCGTGATCGCGTCCCAGAAGGCCGACATCAAGCCCGGCAACGCGATGCCGTTCTCGGGCATGCCGATCGGTACCATCGTGCACAACGTCGAGATGAAGCCCGGCAAGGGCGGCCAAATCGCACGCGCCGCGGGCACCTATGCCCAGTTCGTCGGCCGTGACGGCGGCTACGCCCAGATCCGGCTCTCGTCGGGCGAGTTGCGCATGGTCCGCCAGGAATGCATGGCGACCATCGGCGCGGTCTCGAACCCGGACAACTCGAACCAGAACTTCGGCAAGGCGGGGCGCATGCGCCACGCCGGCAAGCGCCCGAGCGTTCGCGGTGTCGTGATGAACCCGATCGACCACCCGCACGGCGGCGGCGAAGGCCGCACCTCGGGCGGCCGTCACCCGGTGACCCCCTGGGGCAAGCCCACCAAGGGCGCACGCACCCGCAACAAGAAAAAGGCATCGTCGCAGCTCATCATCCGCTCGCGCCACGCCAAGAAGAAGGGTCGCTAACACATGTCGCGTTCCGTTTGGAAAGGCCCCTTTGTCGACGCTTACGTCCTCAAAAAGGCCGAGAAGTCCCGCGAGTCGGGCCGCAACGAGGTCATCAAGATCTGGTCGCGCCGCTCCACCATCCTGCCCCAGTTTGTCGGCCTCACCTTCGGGGTCTACAACGGCCAGAAGCATATCCCGGTGCTCGTCTCCGAGGACATGATCGGCCAGAAGTTCGGGGAATACTCGCCGACGCGGACCTACTACGGTCACGCCGCCGACAAGAAAGCGAAGAGGAAATAAGCCATGGGCAAGGATAAAAATCCCCGCCGCGTGGCGGACAACGAGGCGATGGCGAAGCTGCGCATGCTGCGCACTTCTCCCCAGAAGCTCAACCTCGTCGCCGCGATGATCCGCGGCAAGAAGGTGGAAAAGGCCCTGTCGGACCTGACCTTCTCGAAGAAGCGCATCGCCGGTGACGTCAAGAAGTGCCTCGAAAGCGCCATCGCCAACGCCGAGAACAACCACAACCTCGACGTCGACGAACTCGTCGTGGCCGAGGCCTACGTGGGCAAAAACCTGGTGATGAAGCGCGGCCGCCCGCGGGCGCGTGGCCGCTACGGCGCCATCAAGAAGCCGTTCTCCGAACTCACCATCAAGGTGCGTCAGCTCGAGGAGCAAGCCTAATGGGTCATAAAGTCAATCCGATCGGCATGCGCCTTCAGGTGAACCGCACCTGGGACAGCCGCTGGTACGCGGACACGAAGGATTACGGAGATCTTCTGCTGGAAGACCTCAAGATCCGCGAGTTCATCAAGGACTACGCCAAGCAGGCCGGTGTATCGAAGATCATCATCGAGCGCCCGCACAAGAAGATCCGGGTCACGATCCACACCGCGCGTCCCGGCGTCATCATTGGCAAGAAGGGCGCCGACATCGAGGTGCTTCGCAAGAAGATCGCCAAGATGACGGACTCGGAACTGCACCTCAACATCGTCGAGGTTCGCAAGCCCGAGCTCGACGCCCAGCTGGTGGCCGAGAGCATCGCTCAGCAGCTCGAGCGCCGGGTGAGCTTCCGCCGCGCGATCAAGCGCTCGGCGCAGAACGCGGTGCGCATGGGGGCCCTGGGTATCCGGGTCAACGTCGCGGGCCGCCTCGGCGGTGCCGAGATCGCGCGCACCGAATGGACCCGCGAAGGCCGGGTGCCGCTGCACACGCTGCGGGCCGACATCGACTACGCGCAGGCGGAGGCGAAGACGGCCTACGGGATCATCGGCATCAAGGTCTGGATCTACAAGGGCGAAATCATGGAGCACGACCCGTCGGCCCATGACCGCAAGCTCCAGGAACTCCAGGAAGGCCCGGCGCCACGTGGCGCCATGGGCGGCCGCCGGTAAGGGGACGGAAACATGCTGCAACCGAAACGCACAAAATTCCGCAAGATGCACAAGGGCCGGATCAAGGGCGAAGCCAAGGGCGGCTCGACCCTGACCTTCGGCTCCTTCGGCCTCAAGGCCGTCCAGCCCGAACGTGTCACGGCGCGTCAGATCGAAGCGGCCCGCCGCGCGATGACCCGCCACATGAAACGTCAGGGCCGTGTCTGGATCCGCATCTTCCCCGACACCCCGGTGTCGTCGAAGCCCACCGAAGTCCGGATGGGTAAGGGCAAAGGCTCGGTCGACTTCTGGGCGGCCAAGGTCAAGCCCGGCCGGATCATGTTCGAGATCGACGGCGTCGACGAGGAAACCGCCCGCGAGGCCCTGCGCCTCGCCGCGATGAAGCTGCCGATCAAGACCCGGACGGTGGTTCGCGAGGACTGGTAAGCGGAAGGTGGGAAAACACCCACCCTACGAGACAAACGCAAAGCCCCCGTGGAGCGATCCGCGGGGGCTTCGTCTTGCCATGCGCCGCGTGTTCGCCGACGGTCACCGACACAGGATCGTGTAACGAAGTTGCGGTTTGTCCTTTTTGTACACGCGCGCGAGCCTTGGCGTGATCTTCGCCATCACGGTATTTTTTGCGAACCGAATATGGGACCGAAAGCGGCGCGCTGCTCGGCGGATCGCGCAATCCGAACTCGACGGGTTCTGGGGCGCGATCCACGTAGCCAGCTTGCCGTTTACAAAGATCCTGATCCACGCAGGCCGACCGGAGCGGGCGTTCAGATTCGGGTTGGGGCTCCGTTTCGAGCCGAGCCAGGCACCGGGCAATTGCGACAACGACGAGTTCGACGCACTTGCGCCGGACGATTTCAACAGGATGGGCGAAACCGAAACGGTCGCGGCGCAGCTCGGGACGGCGTTCACGGAAAAACGCGATCAGACCCGGGAAGGCAACGGCGTGCACTGGGTCGGCGGGCATCCCTCCTTCGTTCAGAACGATGTCCGGGGCGACCCCGAGAACCGGGCGCTTGATCGGGTGCTTCTGCATCTTGGGGTCGACGACGACGTCTGCATCGGAGATTCCGGTGAGCTGAACCTGTTGATCTCGAAGGAAGATCTCGCAGACCTGGCATTTGAGCGGTCGGTCTGATTCTGGGATTGCGGCTCAGGGCGGTCGCGTCTGGTCCCACACCTGCCCTGATCCGCGGGCGGCGGGGTAGCGCCTCTTCTGTTGAAGAACAGCCCCCGCGGATCGCTCTGCGGGGGTTATTTCTTGCCTGTTGTCTTCTGCCTTATGCCGTGCGGGGCGCCTTTTTCGGGTCAGCCTTACGTCTTCGGAAGATCGTGGCTCAGCCGGGCATGCAGGTGCTCGAGATCGTCCATCGATCCCCGGGCGACCTCGATCAGGTCGTCGGCGTCGCCGACACGCACGAAAAGCGTCGCGGGCTTGCCAGGCCCCGGCGCCGGTTGGATGAACGCCTCTTCGATCTGGTCAAAGCCCACGGTCCGCAACACGCGGGTGGTGTTGAGCCGGTTGCGCACCACGTAGTGCAGCTCACGTTTGTCGAGGTCGAATTTCGCCTGGTGGCGCATGCCGCGCGCGGAGATCCACAGATAAGCGACGCCGCCGGTCAACAGCACGGCGCCGGCGGCCATAGGGCCCGCGCCGAGACCGTTAACCTGAAACGCGCGCCCTACGTAGAGCGCCCCGACCGCGACCGTGACCAACGCAAGCCCCGCTATCGCCGCGACCCGCTCGATCAGCACGGCCCGGTCGCCAAAGGGCGTCTGGGTTTTAACGTCGTAGCCCACGTCCGTCCCCTCGATGACGATCTGAGGAACGGCTGTATTCCGCTGTGAAGTCACGTTTTCGAATACGTTCGAAAGAGACATGGATGAAATCCTTTTTCATTGCCGCCTGCTCCGAAGATGGTTCACGAAAAGGGCGGAAATGCGCCCGGATTGTTTCTTTTTCAGGTACAAGCGACGCGCTGCGGGCCAATTGCGCGGAGTTCGGCTGCGGGCATTACAGGCAGTTTCCCTTTGTCTCGCGGCAGATCTGCATCTATCCTGTCCCGGCACCGGATCTGGCAACGCGAACACGGCATTTCCATCCATGAGATTGACCAGAACACCCGGGTTTGCCGGGCTGCTGAGCCTCGGGCTCGCCCCTGCCGGCGCCGATACGTCGGACGCTGTCGCTGAGGGCGCGGCCATTTTCAAGCGAGTCTGCGTGGCCTGCCATTATGCCACCGAGCTGGACCCATTGGTCGCCGCGCCGCCAATTTTCGCGGTCAAGCATCACTACGCGGATTTCAGTGATCGCGAGGGCTTCGTCGCGGCCATCGCGGCCTATGTGCGGGCCCCCAGCGAGGCGGCTTCGCGGATGCCGGAGGCTCTTAGGCGCTTCGGGCTGATGCCGGCGCAGGAGATCACCGAAGCCGAGGCGCGCGCGGTGGCCGCATACCTCTACGCCACCGATTTCACCCTGCCGGACTGGTATGTCACACTGTACCAGGAGGAATACGGCGCCAAGGCGGGCGGGGACTGACCCAGGAAGGGCGCCGCCCCGGCCCGCCCAAACGGGGGCAGGTTTGGCTTTGCCTCACGCAGCAGGGCCGCCAGGATGCTGGGCACCGCCTGGCCAAAGGCCAGTTGAACAGGTGAACATGGAGCCCGCCGATGAAGCTGATTGAACGAGTGGCTGCGGCCGCAGCTATCGGCATCGGCCTCACCAATGCTGCCGCTGCGGCGGAGACCGACGCCCTGGTGGCACAGGGGGAGGCCGTGTTCACCCGCGTCTGCTTCGATTGCCACAATGCGACCCAGCCGACCCCCGACATGATTGCCCCGCCGATCTTTGCCGCGAAGAACCACTACGCCGGGTTCGCCGCGCGGGCCGATTTCGTTGCGGCGGTTTCCGCTTTCCTGCTCGATCCGAAAGACGAGACGGCGCGCATGCCCGGGGCGATCGGAAAGTTCGGTCTGATGCCGCCGCCGGACGTGACCGAGGCGGAAGCCGTGGCGGTAGCCGAATACCTCTATGCCACGGACTTCACCCTGCCGGACTGGTACAAGGCGCATTACCAGAAAGAGCATGGCGAGGCACCGGCCGGGAACTGAGGTCTCCGCAGGCTACGGCCCGCTGCTCACACCCACTTGTAATTGAAGCTCACCGAGATCCGCTCCTCGTCGTCGGCGAGGTTGAGCGGGACCTCGTGGCGCAGCCAGCTTTCCCACAGGAAGACCTCGCCGGGAACGGGTTTCATGTAGACGAACAAACGCAGATCCTCCCGGGCGTCGGCGCGCCGCGGGGGGGCTGCCATCATCCGGCCAGAGCGCGGGTCTTCGAGCTTCAGCGCGGCGGCGCCTTCGGGGATGGCGACGTAGGTTGTGCCGGAGATCACCGAATGCGGGTGGATATGGCTCGCATGGGTCCCGCCTTCGGGCAGGATGTTGATCCAGAGATCTTCGAGCTCTAGCGTACCGCCGCCAAGATCCCATTCCAACGTCTCGGCAAAAGCCGCGACATGGGCGTCGAGCGCTTCCTTGAGGGCCGCGAACACCGGCGAGCGCCAGGGCAGGTCCGCGAGCGAAGCATAGCTCGTATAGCCCGGATAGTCGTTGTCTTCCGACCATTGCTGCCCCGCCTCGTCATCCTCGGCAATGCCGCGGCACTCGTTCTCCAGCTCGGCGGTGTCAATGGCAGGCTCCTGCTCAGAGAGCACGGCACGGTAGAACGGGGTCACGAAGAGGTTTTTGATCTCGGCCATGGGGGCTGAGTATCGCAACAGGTCCGGCGAGGCGAGAGGTTTTGGCCCGTGACAAAAAGCCCACTGTTAGGACGAAACACGCGTGACCATTTCAGGATCCAAGGCATCCCGGAGATGGAGTTACGATCATGTCGAACGAAACAATCTTGAAACACCTCAATACCGCCCTGCAGATGGAAATGACGGCCGCGCACCAATACCAGTTGCACGCCCATGTCCTTGACGATTGGGGACTCGACAAACTTGCTGAGCAGATGCGCGGAGAATTCGAAGAAGAACTCGAGCATTCCAACCGTTTCATGGAGCGCATCCTGGAACTCGACGGCGATCCCGAGATCGCATTTGCCGCCAAGCCGCTGCGGGCCAAAACGCTGAAAGAAATGTTCTCGAAGGACCTCGAGGATGAGAAAGAGGCCATCGAGACCTACACAGAAGCCTCCAAGTTCGCTTACGAAAACAACGATCTGAAGACAAAGGCGCTGTTTGAAGAGATCGCGATCGACGAGGTTGGCCATATGCAATGGCTGGACCTCCAACTCGATCTGATGGGCCGGCTCGGCGAGCAGCGCTACGCCAACAAATACGTGTCTGCGGGCGGTGACGCGGAAGACTGAAAACGCAAGGCGCGCACGGGCCGCACCACAAAAAAACCCCGTCGGCAAGCCGACGGGGTGAGGTGCACCTGATCGTAACGTGGGTCAGCCGACCAGCCGGTGACTTTCTGCCAGACCGATTTCTTTTGCGGTTCAGCGGCTTCGGCTACGGCGGGGGCGTCCGGGGTCACCGCATCGGCGACGGCATCCTTGACTGCCTCGGCCGCGCGCTTGACGACGCTGGTGCCCTCGACCTCGGGCATCGGCTCTTCTTCGAAATGCTCTTCGTCCGGCTGCACGGTGGCTTTCTCGACGACCGCGGCGGTCACTTCCTCGAACGTGTCGAGCGCGGCGAGGGTCGCGGGGCCGGCAAGCCCATCGGCAACAAGGCCATTCTTTTCCTGNAACGCTTTCACGGACTTCTCGGTGCCGCCACCGAAGATTCCGTCGGCGCCGATGCCGAGGCCTTCCTGGAGCTTCTTCACCGCCGCGCCGCGCGAGCCACGGCGCAGCAGGACGAGCTCAAACAGCCCCATATGGGTGAACGTGTCGGGTCCGGCGATGCCATCGACCGCGAGGCCACCCGCCGCCTGGTACTCCTTCACGGCCTTCTCGGTGCCCGGGCCGAAATCGCCGTCGGCGGTGATGCCGAGCTTCTCCTGCAGGCGCTTCACCGGAACGCCCTTCATGCCACGCTTCAGAATCGACATGTGTGATCTCCCTCGATAGTTTCCGATTCCGGGTTAATCCGGTCGGTGCCACCTGACAGTATCAGGAATTGGTGACAAGGGGCAAAAACTGCGGGTTTTCCCCCTTCGCCACCTCACGATCCGGCGCGCAAAAAGGGGCCATCAGGGGCCTCGTCTTCATTCGAACCGGGCCATCAGCACCATTGAGGCGAGCGCGCATCCGATCCCGGCCCATTCCCGCATCGCGAGGCTTTCCTTGAACCAGACTGTGCCGATCAACGCGAGCGCCAGCAGGGTGAACATGGAATAGGCAACACCGGCCTGTGCGAGCGTGGTATGGCGCATCGCCCAGAACCAGAGCACGGCGGAACCGGCATAGATCAGGCAACCGAGGCCAAGCAGCCCGAAGATCCCGGGACCGCTGCGCTCCGCGGCAATTTTGATCGCCACGTCGCCGAAAATGACGACGAGGCCGGTGAGTAGGGCAAATGAGAGGCCGATGAGATAGCTCATGAAAAAACCGATCCATGTCCGAGATGGCGCCGATGCGTTGGACGGCTGCCTTGTGCACACCCAGGTGGAAGCGATAGAGCGGGTCGGGTGTGGGCGCGCAGGTTTCTCCGGCGCCGCCGATCTCGGGCACGGTTCACCTGGCGGCCGGCGCCGGCATGGTTTTCCGCCCCATTCGGTACCCAACCGGAAAACCAACATGGGAAGGGCTTGCTTTCCCCCGTGAACGCGCGTATCCCCCAGCCTTCACACGAACTCCACCGGATTCGGCGTGACCTGGACGCTGGTTCAAACCAGCGGAAACGGGGCGTCCCGGTGATGTTGAAAGGAACAGGCGGATGAACGCCAGCGAATTGCGTGACAAGACCGCGGACCAGCTCAAGGAAGAGCTGGAATCGCTCAAGAAAGAAAGCTTCAACCTGCGTTTCCAGCAAGCCACTGGCGCGCTGGAGAACACCGCCCGCGTGCGCCAGGTGCGCCGTGATGCGGCCCGGGTGAAGACCATCCTCAACGAAAAAGCCGCCGCAGCGGCCGGCACCGAGTAAGGGAGGCCTGACAGATGCCCAAACGTATCCTGAACGGCACCGTTTCCTCGGACGCCAACGCCCAGACCGTCACCGTGATGGTCGAGCGTCGCTACAAGCACCCGCTGCTGCACAAGACCATCCGGTCGACCAAGAAGTACCGGGCCCACGACGAGAAAAACACGTTCAAAGCCGGCGACAAGGTGCGCATCCAGGAGTGTGCGCCGAAGTCGAAAACCAAGCGCTGGGAAGTGATCACCGCCTGATAGGCGGCCACATCCCGGTTTGATCGAAACCATGAGGACGAGCCCAAGGTCGGGCCCTCAAAGGTCAGGAGAAACCCCATGATTCAGATGCAGACCAATCTGGATGTCGCTGACAACTCCGGCGCTCGCCGGGTGCAGTGCATCAAGGTCCTGGGTGGTTCCAAGCGTAAATACGCCTCCGTCGGCGACATCATTGTCGTCTCGGTGAAGGAAGCCATCCCACGCGGCCGCGTGAAGAAGGGCGACGTGCGCAAAGCCGTCGTCGTGCGCACCGCCAAGGAAGTCCGTCGTGACGACGGTACCGCCATCCGCTTCGATCGCAACGCCGCCGTCATTGTTGGCAACAACGGCGAGCCGATCGGCACCCGGATCTTCGGACCGGTCGTGCGCGAACTGCGCGCCAAGAACTTCATGAAGATCATCTCGCTTGCCCCGGAGGTGCTCTGATGGCCGCGAAACTGAAAAAGGGCGACAAGGTCGTCGTGCTTGCCGGCAAGGACAAGGGCAAACAGGGTGAGATCGCCCAGGTGATGCCGAGCGCCGGAAAAGCCGTCGTGGAGGGTGTCAACATGGCCATCCGTCACCAGAAACAGAGCCAGTCCGCACAGGGTGGCCGGCTGCCGAAGGCGATGCCGGTCGATCTCTCGAACCTGGCGCTGCTCGATTCGAACGGCAAGGCGACCCGGGTCGGCTTCCGCGACGAAAAGGGCACCAAGGTGCGCTTTGCCAAGACCACCGGGGAGGCGATCTGATGCTCGACACCGCGACCTATACCCCGCGTCTCAAAACGCTCTACCGCGAAACCATCCGCCCCGCTCTGAAGGAGGAATTCTCCTACAAGAACGAGATGATGATCCCGCGGCTCGAAAAGATCGTGCTCAATATCGGCTGTGGCACCGAGGCGGTGAAGGACACCAAGAAGGCCAAGTCGGCCCAGGACGACCTTACCAAGATCGCCGGCCAGCAGGCGGTGATCACCAAGGCCAAGAAATCGATCGCGACCTTCCGTCTTCGCGAAGGTCACCCGATCGGTGCCAAGGTGACGTTGCGCGGTGACCGGATGTACGAATTCCTCGACCGGCTTATCACCATCGCCATGCCGCGCGTGCGCGACTTCCGTGGCGTGTCCGGCAAGTCCTTCGACGGCCGCGGCAACTATGCTATGGGCCTTAAGGAACATATCGTCTTCCCCGAAATCGACTTCGACAAGATCGACGAAGCCTGGGGCATGGACATCGTGATCGGCACCACGGCGAAAACTGACGATGAAGCCAAGGCGCTGTTGAAGGCTTTCAACATGCCGTTCAACAGCTGAGCCTCGGAGGAATTTGGAAAATGGCTAAGAAATCCATGATTGCCCGCGAGGCGAAGCGTCAGAAGTTGGTGGAGCAATACGCCACCAGACGCGCCGCGCTCAAGGACGTGATCAACGACAAGGACCGCCCGATGGAGGAGCGTTTCCGCGCTTCTCTGAAACTGGCGAAACTGCCGCGCAACAGCTCGGCAACCCGGCTGCACAACCGCTGCCAGCTCACCGGGCGTCCGCACGCCTACTACCGCAAACTCAAAGTCAGCCGGATCGCGCTTCGCGACCTTGGTTCGCAGGGCCAGATTCCCGGCCTTGTGAAGTCGAGCTGGTAAGGGAGGGAGCAAGATGAACGATCCTATCGGCGATATGCTCACCCGCATCCGCAACTCGCAAATGCGCGGCAAATCCACCGTCTCGACGCCGGCCTCCAAGCTGCGCGCCTGGGTGNTGGATGTGCTCGCGGACGAAGGCTACATCCGCGGCTACGAAAGCGGCTCGGATGTCAACGGTCACCCGACCCTTGAGATCGCGCTCAAGTACTACGACGGCACCCCGGTGATCCGTGAATTGAAGCGCGTCTCCAAGCCGGGCCGCCGGGTCTACGTCGGCTCCAAGGAGATCCCGTCGGTCCGCCAGGGCCTCGGCGTCTCGATCGTCTCGACGCCCAAGGGCGTCATGTCGGACGCAAGCGCGCGCAGCCAGAATGTTGGCGGCGAAGTGCTCTGCACCGTATTCTAAGGAGGTCCGGAATGTCTCGTATTGGTAAAAGACCGGTCGAGCTCCCCGGTGGCGTCTCTGCCTCCGTTTCGGGCCAGACCATCGAAGTGAAGGGGCCGAAAGGTACCCTGAGCTTCACCGCCACTGACGACGTGACCCTCACGGTCGAGGACAGCGCCGTGAAGGTGGAGCCCCGCGGAAAGTCGAAGCGCGCGCGCCAGCAGTGGGGCATGTCCCGCACCCTGGTGCAGAACTGCGTCACCGGCGTCACCGACGGCTTCAAGAAGGAGCTGGAGATCTCGGGCGTCGGTTACCGGGCCCAGATGCAGGGCAACGTTCTGAAGCTGAACCTCGGCTATTCGCACGACGTCAACTTCGAGCCGCCCGAGGGCGTCACCGTCACCGCGCCGAAGCAGACCCATATCGTGGTCGAAGGCATCGATCAGCAACTCGTCGGCCAGGTCGCGGCCAACATCCGCGAATGGCGTGGCCCCGAGCCCTACAAGGGCAAGGGCATCCGCTACAAGAACGAGTACATCTTCCGCAAGGAAGGCAAGAAGAAGTAAGGACGCAGATATGGCAAACAGCAAACGAGACCTGTTTCTGAAGCGCCGCCAGCGCGTTCGGAACAGCCTGCGCAAGGTCAATCTCGGCAAGGCGCGGCTTTCGGTGCACCGCTCGAACAAGAACATCAGCGTCCAGCTGATCGACGACGTTCAGGGCGTAACCATCGCTTCGGCCTCCTCGCTCGAGAAGGATCTGGGCTTGGTTGGCAAGAACAACGTCGAAGCCGCCGCTAAGGTGGGTTCGACGATCGCCGAACGCGCCAAAAAGGCGGGCGTGGAAGACTGCTACTTCGACCGTGGCGGCTTCCTGTTCCACGGCAAAGTGAAGGCCCTGGCCGACGCCGCACGTGAAGGCGGGCTGAAGTTCTAAGTGCGCGCGCGCCCCGAAAAGTGGGAACCGGTTTTCGGATCACGTTGCGCGAGAAACAAGAATGAGGGCGGCGTTCGCGCCGCTCCGATGATCCGGGGGCACAGGGTTCTCTTTTGGCCCACCAGGGATCGAGTTTGACCGGCGCAGATACGAGCGCCACCCATCAAAGGAATGCCTGATGGCAGAACGTGACAACCGCCGGGGCGGCCAGCGCCGCGACAACCGCCGGGACGAAACTCCGGAATTCGCCGATCGCCTGGTTGCGATCAACCGTGTGTCCAAGACCGTGAAGGGTGGTAAACGCTTCGGTTTCGCAGCCCTTGTGGTGGTGGGCGACCAGAAAGGCCGCGTCGGCTTCGGCAAGGGCAAGGCCAAGGAAGTGCCCGAGGCGATCCGCAAGGCGACCGAGAGCGCCAAGCGCAACATGATGCGCATTCCGCTCAAGGAAGGCCGCACCTTGCACCATGACGTCGAAGGCCGTCACGGCGCCGGCCGCGTGGTCATGCGCACCGCCCCGGAGGGTACCGGGATCATCGCCGGTGGTCCGATGCGGGCTGTGTTCGAGATGCTGGGCGTCAAGGACGTGGTCTCGAAGTCGATCGGTACGCAGAACCCCTACAACATGATCCGCGCCACCCTCGAAGGTCTGAACCGGATGGCCTCGCCCCGCTCGGTCGCGCAGCGCCGCGGCAAGAAGGTGGCCGACATCCTCGGCCAGAAAACCGAAGCCGCGCCGGCCGAGGCGCCGGCAGACGCCGAAGCGTAAGGAGCAAGGCACATGGCAAAAACCATCGTCGTCAAGCAGATCGGCTCCCCGATCCGCCGCCCCGCCATCCAGCGCGAGACGCTGAAAGGCCTCGGGCTGAACAAGATGCACCGCACCCGCGAGCTCGAGGACACCCCCGCGACCCGCGGCATGGTGGCAAAGATCCCGCACCTCGCCAAGATCATCGAAGAGCGCGGCTAAAAGGCGCTTCGAAGCGCCTTGCCGAAGCGGTTTCGAAACCGCTTTGTCGTGAGAGACTGAAACGCCCCGGTCAGAAATGGCCGGGGTTTTCTGTCTGAAATCCAAACTGAGTCGACAACAAGAAAACGAACAACTACTTCGCTATCTAATCCGCATCATGTCTCCGGGAACGCCACTCAACCATTCGAAATATTTAAATAAATGGTGAGCTGCTAGCGAAGATGAACGAGTCGTTCAGTCTACGAATTGTTCCTATTTCGCAAACAATTCGCAATTCAACCTTTACACGGAGCCGGAAATCAGGCGATTCTTACCTATCCAAAGGGGTCACACACTATAGCGAGGAGTGTGTGATGGCCCCGAAAAGGAAGCCCACCAAATTCGACCGGATAGTTCAGTTGGTATCAGACGCGAGTCTGTCAATTGGCTTTGCCAAGGGCTCCGGTCTTGGCGCAGTCCTGCTGGCGATCATCGCAATTCTGGTTGTCCTTTACACAAACGGCGCGATTGAGGGCTTTCGACCCTTCGGCCGGGGCGGGGAGTCTCCCGAGTGATTACCGGATCGCTTGCGATCCAGTTTGCGCTCGACGCCGCCCCCAAGGGTGGGCGCGAGGCTGACGTCGCCACCCGCACAACCACAGGGCCAAGTTCATCCACTTCACCAACTACAACCGCCGCAGCCCCCCCCTTCGGGTCGAGCGCGAACCTACCGTTGGCGCCATGCCGGCAAACCGTTGAGCCTTTGTCCCTGTCACGCTAGCGTCAACCAACTGCTTCGCCCGGGACCCGACATGCCCCTCCGTCTCCTCCATCTCGCCGCCCTCCTCGGCATCCCCGCCGTAGCGGTCACGCTCTGGGCCTGGGGGCAGCCGCTCACCAGCCAATCCGGCGAGCTCAGCCTCTGGGTCAACTCGATCTGGTCGAGCGAGACCTCGCAGCAGGTCGCGGATTGGTACACGCTCAGCCACATTATCCACGGCATGCTGATCGCGCTCATCGGTAAAGCGCTGATCCGCTGGATCGGGTTCGCGCCGTTCTACCTCGTCGCGATCGTCACCGGGGTCGGCTGGGAGATCGTCGAGCATACCGACTGGGTGCTCGACCGGTTCCGGTCCGTGACCCTTTACCAAGGCTATCTCGGCGATACGGTCCTCAACGCAGCCATGGACTACGTGTTCATGATGGGCGGGTTCTATGTCGCCAGCTGGGCGCGGCCGCTCTGGACCGGCGCGCTGATCGTTGTGATGGAGCTGGGCTCGGGGCTGATTGCCCGCGATAACCTGACGCTGACCACGATCAACACGTTTCATCCGGTCGAAGCGATCCAAACCTGGCAGGATGAGATCAACCCGCGGACTCACCCCGCGCATCCGGACCCGGCGCAACAAGCCAAGTAGTATACGTCCGGTCGCTATGCGGAATCTGCAATGGTCCTTGACCCCATGCGATGTTATTAATGTGGTTCAACGGAACCAAAAAAAAGGGCGCCCAGAGATGCTTCAATCTATGAAAGCCGGCCTGGCCGCGTTGAGCGCGCACCTTCTCAAAGCCTGGAATGCAGAACGCATCCCCTGCTGGACCGACTACCTGCACGAGACAGCCGACCGTGACTGATCGCACCGGTGTTGCACCCGGAAGGTGACCGCGGCCCTTGCCTTGGCGCAGGGCTGGCGCTATACGCCCCCGGTGGCCCCGCGTGGGGCCGGTTACAACAAGAAACGCCGTGGTTGGTCCAGTTCGCTTCGCGGATCACATCCGGCAAAGGAGAAGCGATATGAAACTCAATGAACTCAGTGACAACGCTGGCGCCACCAAGAAGGCAAAGCGGATCGGTCGCGGCCCGGGTTCGGGCACGGGCAAGACCGCCGGCCGTGGCATCAAGGGCCAGAAATCCCGTTCGGGTGTGGCCATTGCCGGCTACGAGGGCGGCCAGATGCCGCTCTACATGCGGCTGCCCAAGCGTGGCTTCAACAAACCCAACCGCAAGAAATTCGCGGTGGTCAACCTCGGGATCATCCAGAAATTCGTCGATGCCGGAAAATTGCCTGCCGGTGAGATCACCGAAGACACCCTGCTCGAAGCCGGCGTGATCCGCCGCAAGCTCGACGGCGTGCGCGTGCTCGGCAAGGGCGAGATCACCGCCAAAGTGGCGCTGACTGTCACCGGCGCGTCGAAATCGGCTGTCGAAGCGGTGGAGAAAGCGGGCGGTTCGCTGGTCGTGGCGACCCCGGCGGCCGAGTAGGCGCTTGTCCGGGGCCTCTCGGTCCCTTACATGACACGGGAAGATTTCCCAAGCGCCGCCGGGTCGGAAATCGACCTAGGCGGCGCTCGCTTGAACAGGGGGCCTCATGGCATCTGCAGCGGAACAAATGGCGGCGAACCTCTCCTGGGGGACGCTCGGCAAGGCGACGGAACTGCGCCAACGCATTTTCTTTACGGTCGGCCTACTGATCATCTACCGGGTGGGCACCTATATCCCGGTTCCCGGGATCGACGCGCTCGCGCTTCGTGACTTCATGGAGCAGGCTTCGGCCGGCATCGGCGGCATCCTGTCGATGTTCACCGGCGGTGCTCTGGGCCGGATGGGGGTCTTTGCTCTCGGAATCATGCCCTACATCTCGGCCTCGATCATCGTTCAGCTGCTCGCGACCATGCTCGAGCCTCTGAAGCAGCTCAAGAAAGAGGGCGAGGCGGGTCGGCGCAAGATCAACCAGTATACCCGCTACGGCACCGTGGCGCTGGCCACCGGCCAGGCTTTCGCGCTGGCGAACTCGCTGCAGGCAGGTAACCTCGTCCACAGCCCCGGCATCTTCTTCGTGATCTCAGCCGTCATCACCTTGGTCGGCGGCACCATGTTCCTGATGTGGCTGGGTGAACAGATCACCGCGCGTGGCATCGGCAACGGCATCTCGCTCATCATCTTCGTGGGCATCGTGGCGGAAATTCCCGCCGCGCTCGTACAATTCCTCAGCCAGGGCCGCTCCGGTGCGGTCAGCCCCGCCGTCATCATTGGCGTGCTGGTGATGGTGGTCGTGGTGATTGGCTTCGTCGTGTTCATGGAACGTGCGCTGAGGAAGATCCACATCCAGTATCCGCGCCGACAGGTCGGCATGAAGGTCTATGACGGCGGCTCTTCGCACCTGCCCATCAAGGTCAACCCCGCGGGCGTCATCCCGGCGATCTTCGCCTCGGCGCTCCTGCTGCTGCCGACCACGATCTCGACGTTCAACACCGCCGGCTCGACCGGCCCGGTGATGTCGACCCTTCTGGCCTATTTTGGCCCCGGTCAACCACTGTATCTGTTGTTCTACGCCGGCATGATCATCTTCTTCACCTTCTTCTACACCAAGGAGGTGAGCTTCAAGGTCGACGAGGTGGCCGACAACCTGAAGAACCAGAACGGCTTCGTTCCCGGCATCCGTCCGGGCAAGAAGACGGCCGAATACCTCGACTACGTGGTCACCCGCATCCTGACCCTTGGCGCCGCCTACCTTGCGGCTGTCTGCCTGATGCCCGAGATCCTGCGGTCGCAGCTGTCGATCCCGTTCTACTTCGGCGGCACCTCGGTGCTGATCGTCGTCTCGGTGACGATGGACACGATCAACCAGGTGCAATCGCACCTGCTCGCGTACCAGTATGAAGGGTTGATCGAGAAATCGCAGCTGCGCGGCAAGCGTGGCGCAACGTCGAAAACGACGAAGAAGAAGGGACCGGCGCGTCGATGAACATTATTCTGCTTGGCCCCCCGGGGGCGGGAAAAGGCACCCAGGCTCGCAAACTCACCGATGAGCGGGGCATGATCCAGCTCTCGACCGGCGACATGCTGCGCGCGGCGAAAAGCTCCGGCACCGAGATGGGCAACAAGGTCGCCGCGATCATGGACGCGGGCCAGCTGGTCACCGACGAGATCGTCATCGGGTTGATCGAAGAACAGCTCGACGCGCATCCCGAGGGTGGCTTCATCTTCGACGGCTTCCCGCGGACACTGCCGCAGGCCGACGCTCTGGGCGCGCTGCTCGACAAGCACGGCATGAAGCTCGACGCCGTGGTCGCGATGCAGGTGGACGACGAAGCGCTCGTCGCCCGGATCACCGCCCGCTCGACCTGCGCCAAGTGCGGCGAAGGCTACAACGACATCTCGAAGCCGATCCCGGCCGACGGCAAGTGCTCCAACTGCGGCGGCACCGAGTTCAAGCGCCGCGCCGACGACAACGAAGACTCGCTGCGCACGCGGCTCATGGAATACTACAAGAAGACCTCGCCGCTGATCGGCTATTACTGGGCCAAGGGCGATCTGAAACCGGTGAACGGGCTCGGCGAGATCGACGAAGTTGCGGCGGCGATCGCGGGCGCGCTCGACGCCTGACCAAGAGTGCCCTCGCGGACATACGCGTGGGCGACCCGGTTCGACT
>JGI24025J20009_10000953_pt1 | contig 22239 bp, 20 predicted proteins | sample Cruoilmetagenom3_FD_20009 | JGI IMG/M metagenome (IMG submission 20009) | reverse complement strand
CACTGTAGAGCATAGCATGTCGTCAGCGATGCCAGCGGCTAGCTTGGCAATAATATTAGCTGTGGCCGGGGCAACGACTATCACATCAGCAGCTTCGGCCAAGGATATATGTTCAATGTTGGATTGAGAAGCCAAGGCAAACATCTCAGTGACTACCGGCCGGCCTGTAATAGTTTGGAAGGTCAAAGGAGCTACAAATTCAGTAGCTGCTTCAGTCATAATTACGTTCACTCTTGCCTCTGATCTAGCTAACTGGCTGGCAATATCTACTGCTTTATAAGCAGCAATGCTTCCTGTCACTCCTAGGATAATGGTTTTCCCGTTCAGCATAACATCCCTCTGGTTACTTCTCTATCTTATTCATTTCATAAATAAGATGCAATCCGATTAGCGACAGATCAGGATTTATTATCTCTATTGCTGGTATCTCGTTAGCTAATGGGTAGGCATATCCGCCGGTGGCCACTACTTTTGCTTCAGCTCCAAGCTCTCTCTTTATCCTCTTGACCATGCCTTCGACAAGCGCAATGTAGCCGAAGATTATGCCTGATTGCATAGCGGCAGTAGTACTCCTGCCAATAACTTGTTTCGGGCGAGTCAATTCTATTCGGGGAAGCATGGCGGTGCGAGTAAACAGCGCTTCACTAGCTATGTTGATTCCTGGAGCAATAGCTCCACCAAGGTAATCTCCTGTCTGGGAGACGACATCGAAGGTGGTGGCGGTACCGAAGTCAATGACAATTGCTGGCTCTCCATAAATATGATGAGCGGCAACAGCATTTACCACTCGATCAGGGCCGACCTCTCGTGGGTTATCTAAAGAAATGCGCACTCCTGTTTTAACCCCGGGTTCAACTATTAGAAGCGAAGTACCCAAATATTTTTGGCATAGTTCTTGAAAGACAGACACCAGCGGAGGAACAACACAACATAAAGCCACTCCGGTGATTTTTGAAACTGGTACACCTTGGCGTTGGAGCAAAGTATATAGTAAGGCGCCATACTCATCTGGTGAGCGATCAACTCCGGTGGTTAATCGCCAGCTAAATGTCAATTTGTCGCCATCGAACACGCCTAGATTGATACTAGTGTTTCCAACATCAATGGCTAACAACATGGTCAGTTTCGCTCCATAGTATCTCGTAATTCTCTAACTGGTGCTCGCCAACGGGTTCCATACCATCGGCAGTGGATTTGACTTGTCTGGCCAAGCTCGACAGAGCCAATTGGCTGCTACAGCGTCTAAATCCATCGGCGATGGTGTAGGTAGGCAAACATGCCTCCGCCTACAAGTGCCATAACTGAAAGCAGGATACCGAGGGGTAACAGGCTGCCAGGTTCTACGCCGCCGGGTAAAGGGATATTCATGCCATAAATGCCGGACAGCAAGGTAGGTGGTGCCAGTATTGCCATAACGATAGTCAGCACCCGCATTATCTCCTGAATTCGATGTGAGGTTAGCCAGTTGCTGGTTTCGGCAAGTCCGTCCACGACCTCTTTACAGTCCTCCAGCCCGTCCCAGATCTTGCGGATGTGGTCAGCGATGTCGCCGAAGTAAACTTCCTGCTCTTCCTTGAAAAAGGGGTATTCCTCACTTTCGAGCGTCTCGATCACTCCCATCTGAGGGCGAATGACACGGCGAAAGGAAACAAGATCGCCCCGGAGCAAAGAAATCTGGCGGACAGTTTCAGGCACAGGCTTATTGAAGATAACATCTTCTATGTCGTCAATATTTTCTGTGATTTTACCAAGGATGGGGAAGCAATAGTTAACCAGCCTGTCAAGGATATGGTAGAGGAGGAATCCTGAGCTTCGCCCCAAGTACCTTGTTCTGCTTTCCTCGTGAATTTGGCATTCCCGGAAGAATTTAGTTAGCGGCTTGAGGTCACCATTGCAGTGTATGGTAACCACATAATTCTCCCCGATGAAAATATCTACCTCACTGGGCCTTGTTATGCGATTCTCCTTATCGAATACGGGGAAATGAAGGACGATGAAGAGATGGTCGTCATATTCATCGATTTTGGGACGTTGTGTCCGACTTAGTACATCATCCAAGTTGAGCGGGTGGAAATCAAAATGTTCAGCGAGGAATTCAACCTCGCTGGCGGAAGGCCTTTCAATGTAAGTCCAGGTTAGCTTGCCTTCGCTGATTGAGTCTACGTTTAGCTCTTTCTGCTGAATAACTGACATAGACACCCACCACCAAGAGACTTTTGGTATTTTATCATTAAATGGGCGGTTAGACTAGTCTATGTACTGGTTCGTATGGTCAGTCTCCCCGTTTTTGTTCTTGGATTGAGGTCATAATGGTTGATGCCCCGGCTGGTTCAGGCCGACCGATAGTGCGTGACCTATTGACAGTGGAAAGGGGCAGAAATGTAATTGAATCTAGGGACTTGACGCTAATGGCATCGTTGAACTGAGTCCAGTAGAAAGTAGCCGCGGAGCTTGAGGCCGAGCATTGAGAGGAGGTGAGGCCATGTAGAGAAGTACGTAGCTCGCAGGAGGGATAGGGTATCAAAATGTCAAAGAGAGGAGGTAATTGAAAATGGCGGAGGAACGTGCCAGAGGTGGCTATTTTGGTTTTCCACCCAGGATTGGGCATGGCGCTCGTTGGAGAAGAGGTAGTAAAGGAGGTAGCAGCGCCGTCAATAAAAGATGTCTTGCTTGGTCTAATACCAAAGAATCCCTTCGCGGCTTTGGCAGCAGGACAGGTGTTGCCCACGATAGTATTCGCTATACTGGTAGGAACAGCACTGTCTTACCTAAAGGAGATGAAAGTCCCCAGAATCGCCGAAGCCAGCGACACGGTATTGAGAGTTTTTGATGGATTGGCCGAGGTAATGTACAGGTTGGTTCGCTGGATATTAGAAGTTGCCCCGTACGGTGTATTTGCCTTGATAGCGGTAGTTGTTGGTACACAGGGGGCAAAGGTTTTGGGTCCGCTGGGCGTTGTCACCGGAGCGGTGTATTTGGGCCTCATCATTCACTATTTAGTGGTCTATGGAGGAGCATTAAGAATATGGGGGCTTAACCCGGCCAGATTTTGGCCGAGAGCTAGAGATGCCTCGCTCACGGCTTTTGTCACCAGAAGCAGCAGTGGCACTTTGCCGGTCACCATGAGTGTTGCTGAGCAGAAGCTGGGAGTTGATAGGGGAGTATATTCTTTCACCTTGCCGCTTGGTGCCACTGTAAATATGGATGGCACCTGCCTATACCAGGCTGTCTGTGCCATGTTCATAGCCAATGCCGTAGGAATGCCTTTGGCGATAGGGTCACAGGTGCTAATTATGCTAACGGCCATCTTGGCCTCGATAGGAACAGCAGGAGTGCCCGGAGCTGGGGCCATAATGCTGATCATGGTTCTCGAATCAGTGGGGCTACCCCTTGAAGCAGGCTCATCGGTGGCTATTGCTTACGCAATGATACTGGGCATTGATGCTATACTGGATATGGGCAGAACTAGCTTGAATGTCACCGGCGACCTAGCGTGCACTTCAATAATAGCGAAGACCGAGAAAATGCTGAATTTGGATTTCTGGCGTGGGGGTGCGAAGGCTAAGGCATAAAGGATCAATATCTTTCTGGGTAATATGCTATAGCTCTGGAAAGGAGGCTCTTTCAAGAGCGGAGAGACCTACAGTAGCAGGGCACAACATGAGCACCTGGGTCTAACCGAAATAGCCGTGGGTCGCCCGGCCCACAGTAGCTGGGTCTGTTCTCGTGGAGCCTCTTTTCCTTTACGGTGGGTCTAGTTCATTCTCCGTTCTTATATCCTTACCGGGATTCCCTTTTCTTTAAGGTATGTCTTAGCCTCTAGTATGGATATTTCCCTGAAATGAAAGATGGAGGCAGCCAAGACTGCCGATGCTTTAGCCACCGTTATGGCTTCATAGAGGTGCTTCAGCTTTCCAGCGCCGCCAGAAGCAGTGACTGGAATAGCAACAGCATCAGCGACTGCTTTGGTCATCTCGATATCGTATCCTTGCTTAGTGCCATCGGCGTCCTTACTGGTGAGCAGAATCTCACCAGCCCCTAGTTTCTCCACTCTCCTTGCCCAGTCAACAATGTCTATTCCTGTAGCCTCGCCACCACTCTTGACCACTACTTCCAATCTGGGAAGGCCGCTGCCGGATGGGTTTTTCCGCCCATCAATGGCAATGACCAGCCTATGCTTGCCAAACTCTGCTGAGGCCTTCTTTATAAGCTCAGGGTTTCTTACCGCCGCAGTATTTACGGAGACCTTATCCACTCCAAGATCAAGCAATGTTTTCATATCCTCGATATCCCTGACCCCACCACCTACGGCAAAGGGAACAGTGACCTTTTCGGCCACTTTCTTGACCCAGTCCAGCCTTGTCGCCCTGCTCTCCACGGTGGCAGCAATGTCAAGGAAAACAAGCTCATCGGCACCCTCACGGCAATATGCCTCTGCTGCTTGCGCCGGGTCTCGGGCATCCCTGAGGTTTTGGAACTTTATCCCTTTGACCACTCGTCCGTCCTTTACATCAAGGCAAGGTATGATTCTTATCTCTTTCATTTATGCCTCCCCGTGCATGTTCATAATTAGCTGTGGATAGCGACTGTCTTCCACCTCTATAGGATGTTACGTTGTTCCTTGTTCTGCTTATCTTATCAGAAAAGTTATACCATTAGCCCATGCTACATGTTGACACTTCAGCAACGCTAGGTAAGATGAGATAGAAGGGCAGTAAGTATTGCTGGGCAGGTGATTGTGGTATAATAGATTTGTTATTGAGGTGGAAAGAAGATGTTTATCGAGAGTCCGAGATACACAGAGCGTTTTGGTTCGGTCAGAATAAACCAGGTGCAGAAGGTAGTGGCTTTAGATTCGGGGGTGAAGACTGAGTTGCCTTCTCATGGTGCTATGGGGGTGATTAAGATAGATGAAGAGACAATCAATCACTTCGTGAATAGGATGGCCATCGTCATTCCGGTTAAAGATGAGAAGCTCAAGCTGTTTGAGGGGGTGGTCAGTGGAATACCGCATGATTGTCTGGTAATTGTAGTCTCCAATAGTAGTATTGGCAAGGTTGATAGATTCAAAATGGAGGGAGATGCGCTGCATCAGCTTTGCCGTTTTACCAATCGTGAGGCTTTGATTATCCATCAGAAAGACCCTGCTATTGCCGAGGCTGCTGTGGAGGCCGGATACAACGAGCTTCTGGGAGAGGACGGGCTGGTGCGTGATGGCAAGAGTGAAGCTATGATAATAGGAATGCTCATGGCCAGGGTAGCAGAGAAAGAGTATGTTGGCTTCATTGATGCTGATAATTATTTCCCTGGCGCGGTGTTTGAGTATGTGAGAAACTACGCTGCCGGCTTCAGTCTGGCACAATCATCTTACAGCATGGTGAGGATATTATGGCATTACAAGCCTAAAATCGCGGGAAGAATGTATTTTCGGAAGTGGGGAAGGGTATCAGAGATTACTAACAGACACCTAAATGCCGTAATTTCTGCTAAGACGGGGTTTGAAACCGAGGTGGTAAAGACGGGCAATGCTGGTGAGCATGCCATGAGCATGAACCTGGCGCAGGTTTTGCCCTATGCCTCGGGATATGCCATAGAGCCGCAAGAATTAGTATCTATCTTCGAGAGTTTTGGTGGTATCTTGCCCACGAGGGAGCGCAAGATAATGGAAGAGGGAATAGATATATTCCAAATCGAGACCAGGAATCCCCATCTACACGAGCAGAAAGGCGATGAGCATCTTGAGGAGATGCTGTTATTGGCGCTGGGCACTATTTATCACTCGCCTCTTGCTGATAACGAGGCAAAACAGTTGATTTTAACAGAGTTAGTTCGTCAAGGAGCCCTCAAGGAAGGTGAGGAACCTGCTCCTGTTCATGTCAACCCGCCACTCAAAAAGATTGAAACTGGCAAGTTCATAAGTGCCTTGGGCAACACTTTTGATAAGTACCACGTGTTACATTGAGAATCTTAGCAGAGCTTCATTTTATTTGTTAAGAAAATACTCTATTTTGTCTCTCTCAGGCCTATTAAGCAGTCCAGTTTTGTATGCTAGTGCATCCAGAAAGAGTTGCACGTTTTGGGGCACTTGCCAGAGTTCCTTTTCCGCATAGCGATACCCGTATCGTGAGGAGCTACCCAGCTTCTGACTGGTAACTTTGTCGCTCGAGTAACCAATTTTTTTCACTCTCTCTTCATCAAAACCATTTTTTCTGGCTATCCCATCCAATACGCCATGAATGCCTGTGCTGTGTTGGGCAGCATTCTTAGTCTTGTTGGCATATTTCGAGGGGATGCCCATCACTTGAGCAAGCTCCCGATGCGGATGTTTCCCCAGATGATCATTTCCAGAGGTCACTTTCAATTCGGGTGCTACACTCATGGCTAGATTGACTACTTCGGGATCCATATAGGGGAACATTATATCGGTGCCATGGACTCTAGCTATTTTGTTCTCACGATCCAGTGTCTCTATGTCACCTCTAATAAGGTCATCCCACATCCTCTCCGAAAGCGCTTGACGTCCCTCCTGACTTAGAACCTCAGGGTACCAAGCATAACCTCCCCATAGTTCATCAGGTCCCTGGCCGGAAAAAACGACTTTAATACCATCTTGACTGGCTATATTCATTGCAGCATAGATGCCGATGCCAGCTTCAATCTGGACAAAGTCCCTTTCCTCAATCGTCTCAATGACCTTGGGGATATATTTCTCAACTTCACTGATGCTCAATAGCTGAATTCGGTGCTCTATGCCTGTTTCCTGTGCGAACTCCTGAGCAGTTCTTATATCGTCAGAGTCGGCGAAGCCGGCAGTGTAAGCAACCACTTTTATGCCAACAGTGGTAGCAATATCACGCAGCATTTTGGCTATTAGACAGCTATCTATGCCACCTGACAGTAATACTGCCACCTTGTCCACGTCGCTTAGCCTCTTTTTTACTGCCGAGCATATCGCCTCTCGGTAGCAGCCTACAGCCTCAGTCATATCTTCTATTTTGACTTTTCCCCTCCCCATGGGCAAAGCTTCCTTCAGCCTAACCCCTTCTTGATTGAATATAGCCAGTGTCCCAGCCCGTATGGGCATAACATTGTCCATACCTAACTGCCACAGTGCTTTTCTATTAGAGGCAAATGCTAGGAGTCCATTGGCCTCGCTGAAGTAAAGTGGCTTTGTACCTAGGGCATCCCTTGCCGCTACTATTTGCTCGGCACCGCTAACTGCCAAAGCATAATCGCCGTCTATCTGCCCTAGGGCTCCTCTTACTTTCTCTTCAAGGTTGCCGGGCAGCTCCCCCATTAAGTAAACCAGTGACTCAGCACTGACTTGATTTACGAGGCTATGCCTTTGCTCAAGCTTGGATGCTATTTCTTGGGGGTTATAGAGCTCTCCGTCATATATCAATACCAAATTGCTGTCAGGGTCTATATGCGGTTGCTCAATAGGCTTTCTTTCGATAGGGAAAGATAGTTCAGCTAGAGCTTTGTGGCTATTGACATCCTTAACTATGGAGCTAACTAACGGTGGGAATCTATTATCTTCTGAATCAATCTGGGCAATGACTTTAGGGCGGAGGTTTTCCAACATGATGGCCAGACTATCTGCTGCATCACTGTCCTCGCTCGAAACTCCGGCTATTTCGCTCATGGTTTTGCCTGATCGCCTCAATGATGTCACAAATCTACCAAATCGGCAAGCGAGACCCGTTCGAGATTGACGGGCACACTCAATGTGAAGTAAATTACAGTAGCAATGAAAGCAGTTGTCCTGGCTGGAGGGGAAGCAACCAGACTACGCCCACTTACATGCAATATAGCTAAGACAATGGTGCCTGTGTTAAACCATGCATTCCTTGAGCACGTCTTCGGCTATCTTAAGAAGCATAACGTTAGCGATGTGATTCTTGCCTTAGGCCGGCAGAGTGATCAGCTTCAAAGCTATTTCGGCGATGGCAGCGACTTTGACATAAAGATAGTCTATTCGGTGGAAGATTTCCCCATGGGAACAGCAGGAGCAGTGAAGAATGCTGAGAGGTTTTTGGATAGCTCCTTCATTGTTTTCAACGGGGATGTTTTCACGGATATTGATGTGACTGCAATGATGAACTTGCACCAAGAAAAGAAAGCCAGCGTCAGCATAGCCCTGACTCTGGTGGAGAATCCTACTATTTATGGAGTAGTGGAGACCGATGAAAAGGGCAGAGTAAAACGGTTCATAGAAAAGCCGAGCTGGGATAAGGTAACCACAAACATGATTAACGCCGGTATTTACATCTTGGAGCCTGGCATCTTGAATTACATCGCTCCTGAGGCGTTCTCCATGTTTGAGCATGATGTCTTTCCTGCGTTATTGGATAAGGGAGACGCCATATTTGGTTACTCCTCTGACGCCTACTGGATTGACATAGGTACTCCAGAAAAGTACCTCAGACTAAACCATGATTTGCTTCACCGCCATATCAGCGATGAGGGTGTAAGATTTGAGGGTGAAAGTGTTATTCATCCCGCAGCTCAAATTGAAGGGCCGGTGATAATCGGCGAAGGCTCCTTTGTAGGGAAAAATTCTATCATAAAAGGACCAACTGTGATGGGAGCAAGATGCCGAGTGGAAGAATTTGCTTTCATAGAAGGCTCAGTGTTATGGCAAAACTGCAGAGTTGGCAAAGAGGCTAGGCTTAGAAACTGCGTCGTTGCCTCTAATTGTCACATCGGGGATGAAGCTGAAGTACTGGATAACTGTGTTTTGGGGGATAACGTAAGAATTGGGAATGGCAATAAGTTGGCTAAGGGCATTAGAATATGGCCGAATAAAGCTATTGAGCCAAGCGCCATTTCATTCTAATCAGACTTGAAGTGAAGCAAATAATATTCACTGACCTGGACGGCACCCTTCTTGACCGTGTGACTTATTCCTACGACAAATCACTCGCTGGGATAAATATGCTTAAGCGGAGGGGTGTGCCTATGATATTTTGCTCGGCGAAGACCAGGGCGGAGCAACAAGTATATCGGACTGATATGGGGGTTTCCCATCCTTTTATTGTGGAAAACGGAGGGGCTATTTTTATACCGCAGAACTACTTCCCATTCCCATTTAGCTATCATAAGAAGGTGGACAATTTGTTGGGTATCGAGTTGGGCAGCCCATATGAGGAAATCAGGCGATTGCTAAACGAGGTCAGAGCAAAAGGTGGTTTCCATTTTAGAGGCTTTGGCGATATGAACGTCGAGGAGGTAGCCCAGGCGACTGGCCTAACCATAGAATTGGCCAGGTTGGCTAAGCAAAGGGAATACAGTGAGACGCTTGTCATTGCGAACCCTTCATTGCCTGTCATTCTGAGGGAGAGAAATGTAGTTGCCCAATTTATTGGGCGACTGTGCCTGATAAATCAGGCAACTACGGCAGGCTGCGCGAACCAATCTCATGTTGCCTCCGGGGAGATAGATGAAGCATTGCGACAGATTAAAGCTGTTGGACTCAATTGGACTCCTGGCGGGCGCTTCTATGATGTCCTGGCAGCTAATGACAAGGGCAAGGCTGTTAATATCCTGGTTGATTTGTATCGCCGGATGTGGGGTGAGGTAGAGACTATTGGGCTCGGCGACAGCCTTAATGATTTGCCCATGCTCTCCGCTGTAGATCTACCAATTTTGGTGCAAAAGAAGGATGGCAATTGGGAAGAGATAAACTTGCCGCGCTTGCGCAAAGTTCAAGGAGTCGGCCCTGAAGGCTGGAGCAGAGCAGTCACGGAGCTAGTTCAAGACTAAAGTAGCTACTATCTATCTAGTGACTCATACTCGCTGTGATTCAGTTTCAGCTTTCGCCAACAAGAAATCTGCTCATAAGCAAACTGAGATACTATTCTGGACGTGCTTCCCAGCGTNTTGCCTCGAAAAGTCAAAGATTGAATAAGAAGGTAATTACATCTCCGTCCTGGACGACGTAGTTCTTGCCTTCCGCCCTGAGCAGGCCTCTTTTTCNTGNNTCAGNNANATTGCCGCATCTCTCTAAGTCGCTGTANCTGATTACTTCAGCGCGGATGAAGCCCCTTTCCATATCAGTATGAACTTTCCCTGCTGCCTTTGGCGCTGTGGTACCGCCAGGGATAGNCCAGGCTTTTAGTTGATCTGAAGCTGTGGTGAAAAAGGAAATTAGCCCCAGAAGGCCATAGGAGAGCTTGATGACTCGCTCAAGCGCTGGTGCCGTTAGTCCCATAGCCTGGCCGAATTCCTTGGCGTCAGCATCGCTGAGTTGGCTTAGCTCCATCTCTAGCTTACCGCATAACGCTATTACGCCAAACCGGGGGTAGGCGGAGTTTACCTCCTGTTCTAGCAGCGAGGCATGAGCCAGTTGCTCCTCCCCAATGTTGAGGACAATCAACATGGGTTTGGCAGTGAGAAATTGGTAATTGGCTAGCATTTCTAGCTCATCTGCAGCTAAGTCTTGCTGTCTTATCGGTACATCTTTCTCTAATCCTGTTTTAATCTTCTGCAGCAAAGCTTGCTCTTTTAGATATGCTCCCCGCTCTGATGCTTTAGCCCCTTTCAAACTTGCCTCCAGCTTGTTGAGCCTCCTTTCGATAATAGCTAGGTCGGAAAAGGCGAGTTCTAAGTCTAAAGTATCTATATCCCGCTTAGGATCTATGCTTCCTTCAGGGTGAGGAAGCTTTTCATCTGCGAAAGCTCGAACAACTTGAAGCAAGGCATCAGCGGTAGTCAGATAGCTCAAAAATTCTCCTCCTATCTCTCCCTTGCTGCTCAATGCTTTAGGCGAACCGGCGATGTCCACATAGGTTACCTCGGCAGGGATCGTTTTCTTTGGGTGGAATGTGTTCTCCAGCGATGATAGCCGAGAATCAGGCACCTTAGCTACGCCTATGTTAGGCGTTAGAGAAGGTGAATAAGTGGCGACTTCAGCCTTGCCTCTCGTTAGAGCATTGAAAATAGTTGTTTTGCCACTTTTTGGCAACCCGATAATGGCAATCTTCATGTTCTTATCTTATCACATCTATATCCTAGCCTACACAGGAAGAAGAAATTGGCTCTGTGATACAATACCGGGCATGCTGTACGTTCTGTACGGGAAAGACGATTTCTCTCTTTGCCAGGCTTTGAATGAGATCAAAGCTGATTTGGGCGAGCCACAAATTCTGGCAGTTAACACCGCTAGGTTGGATGGTCAGAGGCTAACCTTGGATGAGCTTAAGAACAGTTGCGATGTTGCTCCCTTTTTGTGCCCACACCGGCTAACCGTAGTGGATGGTTTGCTCAAGCGTTTTGAGGTAAAGTCAGGCAGGTCGGGGCCTAGCAAAAAGCGTACCACGGCTGGACGCCGGGCTGAACTAGACGAATGGGAACAGTTGCCTTCTTATATCAGGCGAATGCCCCAAACCACTGTCCTGGTAATAGTTGACGGTGGCATAAGCAGCAGTAATTTGTTGTTGAAGAGGCTTTCTCCACTTGCTACCGTGAAAGTTTTCCCAATGCTGCGAGGCAAGAGTCTAAACGCTTGGATACGACAGCAATGTAGCAGGGAACGCAGCGCCATGACGCCTGAGGCAGTGGATTTGCTTGCTGAACTCATAGGTGGAAATCTATGGGCAATGGATAACGAGATCTCAAAGCTAGCTCTCTATGCTCAAGGACGTGCTATCAACGAAGAGGATGTCAAACAACTGGTGAGCTATGCGCAAGAAGCCAGTATCTTTGCCTTGGTGGATGCTGTCCTTGAAGGTGAAATTAGAACGGCACAGAGCACGCTTTGTCGCTTATACCAGGAAGGCACTTCGCCGACTCACATTCTAGCCATGATTAGCAGACAGTTTCGCCTGATAGCATTGACCAAGGAGTTGGGGTCAGGATTGCCTCGGCAGCAACTTCAAGATAAATTAGGCTTGACCTGGGGTTATGCTTTGGACAAAACCTTTAGTCAAGCCAAATTGTATGACTTTGACAACATAAAACGAGCCTATGACCAGCTCTTGGAGACGGACCTGGCCATTAAGACTGGTAGGTGTGATGCACAATTGGCGCTCGAACTTCTGGTAGCAGAGCTTGCCACCTCCCAATGTTAAGGCTACCTAGCTGTGTGTCTGTAATGCTCGAGCCAGTTACTATACTATTGATGCTTGTGCTATCATAACTGGTATTTCAACTGAACCGGTACTCAAGCAACATCTCTTGTAATAGAAGAGGACAGTTACGAATGACCAGCGATGAAGTAAGGCAACTGTTTCTGAACTTCTTTCAGGATAGGAGTCACAGGATTATCCCTGGCACATCTTTGATCCCTCGTGGTGACCCAACCCTGCTATTGACCACTGCTGGTGTAGTGCAGATCATCCCCTATTTCTTGGGGCTAGAGAAGCCGCCTAGTTTGCGACTGGCTTCTTGTCAGAAGTGCTTTCGCACGACGGACATTGATTCTGTGGGTGATATGAAGCACCTAACCTTCTTTGAGATGTTAGGAAATTTCAGCGTGGGTGAGTATTTTAAGAAGGAGGCCATTTCTTGGGCATGGGAGTTCGTCACTAAATATTTGAAGTTATCCCAGAGCGGCTGTGGGTGACGATTTACCTTGATGATGATGAGGCTTTTGCTTATTGGCGGCAGGTGGGGATCCCAGCTGAAAGAATATTAAGGTTTGGTGATGAGGATAATTTCTGGGGTCCGGCTGGAGATTCGGGGCCGTGTGGGCCGTGCAGCGAAATACACTATGACCTGGGTGAAGAAGTTGGTTGCGGCAGACCTGAATGTAAGCCTAACTGCGAATGCGGCCGCTTCTCTGAGATATGGAATTTGGTATTTACCCAATACGATCAAAAGCCCGATGGGAGTCGTACTCCTTTGGCTAGACCAAATATTGATACTGGGATGGGTGTGGAAAGGACTGCAGCGGCTGTGCAAGGGAAATCCTCAGTGTACCAAACGGACCTTTTTAAGCCTATTGTCGAGGCTATTTGTGAGCTGAGTGGCAAAGGCTATGGCGCCAGTGAAGAGAGCGACAGAGCTATTAGAGTTATCGCTGAGCATAGCCGAGGCATTCCCTTTCTCATTGCTGATGGTGTTTTGCCTTCAAATGAAGCAAGGGGCTATGTCTTGCGCCGCGTGCTACGCCGGGCTTCCCTCTTTGGACAAAGGCTGGGTTTAGATAAGCCTTTCGTCGGTAAGATTGCTCAGACAGCCATTGATGAGATGGGTCACGTGTATCCTGAGTTGATAGCTAATCGAGGCTTAATTAGGGAAGTTATCCGGGCAGAAGAAGAGAAGTTCATTACTACTTTAGGAATAGGGCTTGGCTTGGTGGAAGAGCTTGTTGAGGAAGCTCTAAGCCAGGGAAAGGAATGGTTGCCGGGAGACCAGGTATTCAGGCTCTATGATACTTATGGCTTTCCTAAAGAACTAACGGCTGAAATTGCCAGAGAAAGAGGCCTATCTGTTGATTTGGATGGTTTTGAAGCTGAAATGGAAAAGCAGCGAGAAAGAGCTAGAGCAGCTCAGAGGTTTGTTACTGCTTCTGACAGAGTCACTATGAATGAAGGAATTAGTAGTCTTGAGCGAAAATATGGCCCAACTGAATTCATTGGCTATGAGAGTACTGCTTCCCAATCTAGGTTACTTGACTTAAAGGTTAAAGGGCGATCTTCGTTGGCTGCCTCCCGGGGAGATGAGCTTGACATAATCCTTGCCCGGACTCCTTTTTATGGAGAGATGGGTGGGCAGCTAGGCGACACTGGTGAAATTGTAGGTCATAATGGGAAAGTAGCTATCACGAATACTATTAGAACTCCTTCCGATGTGATAATTCACCGAGGGAAAGTTATCGAGGGTAGCATATCCGTGAGCGATCAAGTGGAGGCAAAAATTGATGTTGCCCGTCGTCTGGATATTGCCCGCAACCATACTGCCACTCACCTTGTTCAGGCGGCCTTGAGGAACATTTTTGGCAGCCACGTGTCTCAAAGAGGTTCGCTAGTGGAGCCAACCAGACTGAGGTTCGACTTCTCGCATATGGCACCAATAACTCAAGAACAGCTGGGTGAAATTCAGAGATGGGTGAATGGAAAAGTACGCCAGGACTTGTCGGTGAAAGCAAGATTTGTTCCCTATAAACAGGCTGTGGCCGAAGGCGCCATCGCTTTGTTTGAAGAGAAATATGGCGAAACAGTGCGCGTATTGGAAATTGGGGAACCAGCCATAAGCAAAGAGCTTTGTGGTGGCACTCACGTCAAGTCAACAGGAGAGATTGGCTTTTTCCTCATAACCGCAGAAAGCAGTATTGGTACTGGACTGCGCCGTCTCGAAGCAGTAACTGGAAGGGGTGCGGAATGTTTAGTTGAGCAACGTCTCTCCGCTTTGCAAGATGTGTCCAGCAAGACAGGAGGCTCGCCAGAGGAAGCGCCTGATAAGGTAAGGAGCCTGGCTAGGGAGCTGGAACTGGAGCGTAAGCACTCGTTGTCGTTGGAAACGGAGCTATCACGTGAGATGGCAGAGGCCTTGCTTGAGCAAACTGAGACGGTGGACGGGGTGACGGTTTTGGTTGCTAAGGTGTCATCATTGAGCATGCCTATTCTCAGGGACATGGGTGATATATTGCGGGATAGGCTAGGGAGTGGCATAGTGGTTTTGGCTACGATTCGGAGTGGCAAGCCGAAGTTCTTGGCTATGGTTACTCCTGATTTGGTCGCCAAGGGGTTTCATGCTGGCGACATTATCAAGCGGGTGGCTGAGGCGGCGGGTGGTGGCGGCGGAGGGAACGCCAAGATGGCTCAGGCCGGTGGCAGGGATGCGGCTAAGGTTGACGAAGCTTTAAACTTGGTTAAGAGTGTCATTGCGAGCAAAGCGAAGCAATCTGATCAGGTCTAACTATGCGTAGCTTGGGATTGGATGTGGGCGATAAGCGGACGGGCGTGGCAATAAGTGACCCAGAGGGTATGGTGGCAGTCCCACTAACTGTTGTTAGCCACCAAGGTGCCAATGCGGCTGTAGATGAGGTAGTCAAACTCGTTGAGCAATATGAGATACAGCGCGTTGTAATTGGTTTGCCTTATTCCCTAAGCGGTAAACTTGGCCAACAAGCTGAGAAAGTAACGGCTTTGGCTGAGGAGCTATCGGGGCGACTAAAACAAGGGAATATCGGCCAGATTGACATACAACTATGGGACGAGCGGTTTTCTACTGTAGCTGCTGACAGACTGATTGCTGAGGCTAATCCCAAGCGAAATAGGAGGAAACAGCACCGAGACGCTATGGCGGCTGCTCTTATTCTTCAAGGATTTCTCGACAGTCTAAGACAAATATCATTCTGACGGACCGAAGAGTCTTGGCGATGCCGAGGTTTCTAGGCTTGTTTTGTATCGGCTAGATGAAAAGGAGGGAGAATGAAAAGGCGAATAACAATTATTGGCTTGGTCGCATTAGCGCTGTTGGCAATGCTGATTTCCGCTGGCTGTGTAGCAATGTCGGCAGGAGATAAGGTGGCCGTAATTCCACTTAGCGGGCCTATTACGGATGGCGGTACATTTTCCCTTCTTGGTTCAACGATTACTTCGCAGCAAGTGAAAACGCAACTAGCCAGGGCACAACATGATAGTTCCGTCAAGGCCGTGGTTCTGCGAATAGAGAGTCCCGGCGGAGTGGTAGCGCCCTGTCAGGAGATTTTGGAGGAAATAGAGGAGGTCAAGCAGTCAAAGCCCGTTGTGGTCAGCATGGGAAGCGAGGCTGCCTCTGGTGGCTATTACATCTCGGCCAAGGCCGACAAGATCGTAGCTCTCCCTGGCACACTGACGGGAAGCATTGGTGTCATTGCTCAGATACCAAATATTAAAGGACTTTATGATAAGTTGGGAATCGAGATGCAGACTTTCAAAGGTGGCGAATATAAGGATATGTACTCAGGATTCAGAGAACTGACGGCAGAAGAGAAACAAATCATGCAACGGCTGGTTGACGACTATTATGAGCAGTTTGTTGAGGTAGTGGCTGAAGGCAGGGGCCTGAGCCAAGAGAAGGTTAGGGGTTTAGCGACGGGGCAGCTTTATACTGGTGCTGAGGCCAAGGAGCTAGGACTAGTTGACACATTGGGCGGGCTGGATACCGCCATAGATCTGGCCGCGGCGCTAGCTGGTGTTACAACTCCAGAGGTGGAATATTATAGACAGCAGCCTTCCTTGTTGGAGTCGCTTTTAGGGATAAATTTGGGCGACTTGGCTAGTCTGGCCCGAATGAGACTACTGGGCTTGGATGCGCAGGATATCGTCTTGCTACAGACTTTAAGGCGCACTTGCCCTCAGCCTCAGTATTTGTGTCAGGATTGAGAAAGCTCCACGTTACTAGACCATACTCTGGAGAGGAACTCCAAAAAGGTATTGACAAATCATGGTGATGAGTTATCATATGTGTAAGCTGTCGAGGGTACAGCAACATATTCCACCTGGAGGAAGCCAATGGAGAGAAAAGCGGTCATACTGAATAGCAAGGATAATGTCGCTACGGCGCTTGCCGATTTAGCCGCAGGTGAGGTTGTAAAAATGGAGGTGGAAAAGGCTGGCATAGCAGTGACTTTGGTGGACTGCATACCGTTTGGGCACAAATTTAGTCTAAGCAATATCAAAATGGACTCACCCATAATGAAATACGGTGAAGTTATTGGCAAGGCTACCGCAGATATTAAGCCGGGACAGCATGTTCATGTGCACAATGTGGCTAGTACGCGGGGCCGTGGCGACATGGGCAAGTAGGTGGAGAAATGAGCTTTTGGGGTTATCCTCGACCAGATGGCTCGGTAGGCAGCAGGAATTATGTCGGCGTCATCTCGACGGTCGCCTGTGCCAGTAATGTGGCTCAATGGATTGTCCAGCAGGTTCCGGGGTGTGCCCTGTTTGCTCACCAGCAGGGTTGTGGTCAGGCCAAACCTGACATGGAGCTAGTGCATCGCACTTTGGCCTCCCTTGGTTGTAATCCTAACCTGGCTGGTGTGCTGCTGGTAAGCCTTGGCTGCGAAGGGCCCGTTGACGATATAATGGAGGGGATTGCCGCTTCGGGGAAAGCTGTGGACAAGGTAGTGATTCAGCAGGCAGGTGGGGCTAGCACGGCTCTGGCTGAGGGTTGCCGGCTAGCTCGCCAGATGGTTATGGACGCATCTGCTATACGTCGGCAAGAGGTTGATGATGCCAGGTTGATGATTGGCGTCAAGTGCGGCGCTTCTGATCCAACGTCAGGCCTGGGTTCTAATCCAAGCATCGGCGCTGCTTGCGATATATTGATTGAGAAGGGCGGCAGTTGTATCTTCGGAGAAACGCCTGAAATGATGGGTGCTGAGCATATCCTGGCCAGAAGGGCGGCCTCCCCTGAGATAGGGCGCAAGATAATAGAAATCGTGAGCCGCATGGAAAAGCGCTCTCTGGCCATGGGTGTGGATATGCGGGGCGCCAATCCGTCACGGGGCAATATCGCTGCCGGCTTAACCAGCATCGAGGAGAAATCTCTGGGGGCCATAGTCAAAGGCGGCACTACACCTATAAAGGGAGTATGTGAGTATGGGGAAAGGCCTGAGGGGCATGGTTTATTTATTGTGGATGGACCAGGACAGGAGCCCAAAGCTGTTACGGCTTTGGCCGCTGCTGGAGCTCAGGTTATTCTGTTCTCTACTGGAATAGGTGCTCCCCACGGGTTCCCCTTCGTTCCGGTGGTAAAAGTGACTGCAAACCCGAAAACCTATCAACAACTGTCAGAGCATATTGACTTTTATGTGGATATTGGAGGCAGGGCTAGTCACAAAGAGTTAGGCCGTGATATACTTACGCAAGTGCTGGCGGTAGCTTCAGGGAAAAAGACCAAGGCTGAGAGCTTGGGCTATGTTAATTTCACTGACATTTGGACTGCTGGCACCACATTTTAGGTTGCAGGTTTAGCCTTGCGTACAGAAGGGTGGTGAAGTGGGGTGGGGCAAATAAGCTAGCAAGGAGACTGTCGGCATGATTATGATGTGAAAGGAGGTGATGAAAGGCAAAGCAATTTTACGGAGTAGTCAACAGGTGAAAATCTAGCAAGGAGGTAACTAAATGAAAAGGAAAATAGTGATGCTGGTGTTATCGGTAGTGGTCATTGCAAGCTTCGTCGCCGTTGGGTGCGCGCCTGAAGCAGCGCCACCGGCTCCGCCAGAGGAAGAAGAAGCAGCGCCGCCGGAAGAGGAGGAGGCCCCACCAGCGCCACCGGAGGCGGAGGTCATCACGTGGATAGGACAGAGCGCCCTCCCGGCCGGAATGCCGGTATCGGTAGGGCTGGAGGAATTGAGTGACAGAATTGCCATTGCTAGCGGCGGGCGCTTGGTATGGGAGTCAAAGCCGGCTGGAGCCATCTGCCCGGCAACAGAGGAGTGGAAGGCGATAGATAAGGGCGTTCTGGACTTTTGTGCTGGCGGTGGCTCGTATACGATAGCCGACATTCCTTTCGGCACTACCATGTCTCAAACGGTCGGTAGCAAGCTGCCACCGCTGGCGTTTGTGGTGTGGGAGCAGGTAGAAGGTCGTGACCTAGCTAACAAGTGGTATGAGAAGATGGGCTATGACTTTACGGACGTTGGTGGGCTTCAAGGTCTGCCTGAGGGATGGATCCACCTGGATAGGGAGTTGAAGGGGCCCAGTGACCTTAAGGGGTTGAAGATGCGGTGTTCCGGCGATTGTGGAAAAGTCCTGTCTCGGATGGGAGTCGGCTCGGTGTATTGTCCTCTGGGTGAGATCTTTGAGAACATGAAACGTGGCGTAATTGACGCCTTTGAGTGCAGTAACCCGGCGTTTGACTGGGACATGGGGTTGTACGAAGTAGGCAAGTACTACTATCTGAACCCGACCCGTGCTCCCTTCGAGAACTACCAGATACTGGTCAAGAGGAGCAAGTGGGAGGAGCTGCCCGACGACCTCAAGGTAATAGTAGTGGACTGTGCCGCGGCAGAAACACTCTATTACTATTCTCGCTTGGTGGCGGCAAATGCTGAGGCGATACAGAATTTCAAAGACTACGGAGTGATAGTAGACAAGCTGCCAACATCAATCGCGGAAGCATTTGTTAAAGAGGCAAACAAGTACCTGGAGGAGAGGTGCGCTGAGTTTCCTTCTCTGGCTGAGGTACTGGGGTCGCAGCGCGAGTTTGAACAGATGTGGGCGGAGCTATACGGACTCCCTGCCTAGTGTGAGAGTTGGAGTTCGTTTGTGAACACCACATAAGCGAAGTAGACAGCAGTTAGCCCCCCTCTGACGGGAGCGTCGGGGGGGGGCTAGTCAAGTCGTAAGAAAGGGTCTTGTGAAACTATGAGACGGATACTGAGGCTAATTGATTCCACTAATGAATGGGTGGGAAGGCAGATGAAGTGGCTCGTCTTTGCCCTCATTATAATCATCTGCAGCGAAGTGATATCGAGGTACGTATTTAACCACCCAACTATTCAACTCCCCGTGATTGTCACTATGACCGGCGCCGCTCTGTATGCCCTTTCCTGTGGATATATCGCGCTTCACCACGGACATGTGAGGATAGACATTTTCTATGGCCGGCTATCGCAGAGAAGAAAAGCAATCCTTGACGTTATTTTGACGCTGCTATTTTTTTTCCCCGTCATTGGCTTACTTACCTATGCCGCTGGTGAGTGGATGTGGTTTGCCTGGTCAAGCGGGGAGAGGTCAATGATGACCTATTGGTACCCGCTGCTGGGTCCGGTGAGGACAGCGGTGTTTGCGGGACTGGTCTTGTTTATCCTTCAAGGCGTGGCTCAGTTTGTTCGCGACTTACACTTACTTGTAAGGAATAAACCCTATGATTGAGATAAGCCCAGAGATTATTACCGTACTGATGCTGGGCGGAATCCTGGTCGGGGTTTTGCTTGGTTACCCTCTGGCCATTGCCATAGGTGGTATCGGGATAATAGCCGGACTAATATTCTTTGGACCAAGCATTACCCTGGAGCTCTTCTATGGTCGCTTCTTTAGCTTATTCAATAACTATGTTCTCCTGGCCACGCCTCTTTTTATTTTTATGGGCACCATGCTGGAACACTCGGGAGTAGCCGAGGGGATGTATGGTGCATTACACGTGTGGCTTGGTGGGCTGAGGGGCGGGCTGGCCGTGACCACCGTGCTAATAGGCACCATCGTGGCTGCTTGTGTGGGAATAATTGGTGCCTCCGTCACCATGTTAACACTTATTGCCCTCCCGGCGATGATAAATCGAGGCTACGATAAGTCTCTGGCCGCCGGCGCCGTTTGTGGTGGCGGCACTCTGGGCATTCTGATACCGCCAAGCATCATGCTGGTTATTTATGGACCGATGGCTGCCCTCTCGGTAGGCAGACTGTTCTTTGGTGCTTTCATCCCGGGATTTGTCCTCTCCGCTCTGTATTGCGGCTACATTTTGGTGAGATGTCTATTTCAGCCGCAAATCGCTCCCCCGGTGGCGCTGGAAGAAAGGCGAATTCCTTTCCTTCTAAAGACACGCAGGCTTTTGGTCGCTATGGTTCCGCCAGTGATGCTCATCCTGGCGGTGCTGGGGAGCATTTTCTTCGGCATAGCTTCTCCCACCGAGGCTGCCGGAGTTGGTTCCGTGGCAGCGACGCTTCTGGCCGTCGCCTACCGCAAACTCAGCCTTGATGTTCTTAAGAGGACGGCGATGACCACGGTTAGAGTCGCTGGCATGGTGCTGCTGATAGGCGGACTGTCCTTCGCCTTCGTCGGCATATTTATGCGCGCCGGCTGTGATAACGTAGTGAAGGAGTATATCCTGAGTATGCCCGGTGGCAAGTGGGGTTCGTTTGCTGTCATAATGTTCATCTGCTTCGTGTTGGGCTTTTTTATTGATTGGATCGGGATTATTTTCATCATGGTTCCCATAATAACTCCTATTGGTGCCGCACTGGGATTTGACCCGCTTTGGTTTGCCATGATGATCTGCGTCAACCTCCAGATGTCCTTCATGACTCCGCCATTTGCTTATGCCTTGTTCTACGTGCGAGGTGCCGCTGATCCCGCCTTGGGGGTTACCACTGGTGACATAATCCGGGGGATAGTTCCCTATGTCTTCCTAATCATGATTGGTCTGTTCCTGTGTATCGTTTTCCCGCAGATAATAATGTGGCTGCCGGGCAAAATGCTATAGTGTAACCATTAGCTGGCTTGAGCGGAAGGGCTTGTGTCTCCCTCCCGTTTCATACACGGGTTTTTGACAACTTGACAACGGGGGGGCGGTGTTGTAGCATAGCAGTGTCAGCACCTTAACAATTGAATAGTGGCAGGAAGGTTCTATCTAGAGAGCTTGATCCTGGCTCAGGATAAACGTTGGCGGTGCGCCTTATGCATGCAAGTCGTACGGGGTTACGATCTTCGGATTGTAACCCAGTGGCGGACGGCTGAGTAACGCGTAAGCAACTTGCCCGCGAGCGGGGGATAACCTGTCGAAAGGCAGGCTAATACCGTATAAGATAAACAGGTGATGCCTGTTTACTAAAGCCTTCGGGCGCTTGCGGAGGGGCTTGCGTCTGATTAGCTAGTTGGCAGGGTAACGGCCTACCAAGGCGATGATCAGTAGCTGGCCTGAGAGGGTGGTCAGCCAGATGGGGACTGAGACACGGCCCCAACTCCTACGGGAGGCAGCAGCAAGGAATATTGGGCAATGGGCGAAAGCCTGACCCAGCGACACCGCGTGAGGGAAGAAGGCCTTCGGGTTGTAAACCTCTTTTCCCGAGGAAGAATTCTGACGGTACTCGAGGAATAAGTCTCGGCTAACTACGTGCCAGCAGCCGCGGCAATACGTAGGAGGCGAACGTTATCCGGATTTACTGGGCGTAAAGAGAGCGTAGGTGGTTTTTTAAGTCAGGCGTGAAATCTTCTGGCTTAACCAGAAGAAGTCACTTGATACTGATGGACTTGAGGACAGCAGAAGGAAATGGAATTCCCAGTGTAGCGGTGAAATGCATTGATATTGGGAAGAACACCAGTGGCGAAGGCGATTTCCTAGGTTGTTCCTGACACTGAGGCTCGAAAGCGTGGGGAGCGAAGCGGATTAGATACCCGCGTAGTCCACGCCCTAAACGGTGGACACTAGATATGGGGAGTATCGACCCTTTTCGTGTCGAAGCTAACGCTTTAAGTGTCCTGCCTGGGAAGTACGGCCGCAAGGCTAAAACTCAAAGGAATTGACGGGGGCCCGCACAAGCAGCGGAGCGTGTGGTTTAATTCGATGATACACGAAGAACCT
>JGI24025J20009_10000950_pt1 | contig 22304 bp, 19 predicted proteins | sample Cruoilmetagenom3_FD_20009 | JGI IMG/M metagenome (IMG submission 20009) | reverse complement strand
GCGCAGTACCCCCAGCGAACGAGACGACCTTTAACGACATGATCTTGAGCATGATCCCGCAAAGCCCGGTGCAGGTGATGGCGGACGTCAATGTCCTGCCGCTGATCGTCTTTTCATTGCTGATTGGCATCGGCATTCTGATGGCCAAGGAAGAGGGTGAGCCGGTCCTCAAAATCTTCGATTCCGGTTCGGTCGTCATGCAGAAAGTCACGATGGTAGTGATGGAGCTGACCCCGTTTGGCGTGTTTGCGCTGATGGCGTGGGTGGCTGGAACGCTGGGGCTGGATGCGCTGGCGGCGCTCGGCAAATTGGTGGCGCTCAACTATCTGGGCTGCTTGCTGATCATCGGGTTGATTTATGGCGGCATGATCAAGTTTTTGGCCAAACTGCCCGTGATAGATTTTTTCCGCGGTATCATTGATGCGATGGCGGTCAGCTATTCAACGGCCAGCTCTAATGCGACGCTGCCCGTCACATTGCGGTGTACCCGCCGCAATCTGGGGGTGAGCAATTCTGTGGCGAGTTTTGTTGTGTCGCTGGGTGCGACCATCAATATGAACGGGACCGCGATGTATCTGGGCCTGGCCACGCTGTTTGGCGCACAAATTTTCGGCGTCGATCTAAGCTGGGGCGATTATGTCCTGATCTCCATTTTGGGCACGCTGGGTGCAGTTGGCGCAGCGGGTATTCCGGGCGCTGGCCTGATCATGATGGCGCTGGTGTTTGGCGCGGTAGGTGTGCCGCTGGAAACGATCGCTTTTGTGGCTGGTGTTGACCGGATCATGGACATGATGCGGACCACCACGAATGTGTCGGGCGATGCCGCGGTGGCGACGACAGTGGCGGCGATGACGGGCGAGATTGACCGAGAGGAAATGATCAGCGCCGACGACGTTTGAGGCGGCGTGAGAAGGGTTTATTTTCCGCCAAGTCGGCCCGATTTTCAATTTTGACACATTTGACACTGTGTTCGGCGGGAATCTGTCTAATTCCCTATATGTTTGAGTGACTTGCACCCAATTTTCAATTTTGACACTTTTCCAACTCGGATCGCGCAGTTTTTGGCGCGATTGAGCGTGTTTCATTCAAGACCAACGATGCGAAAGAGCGACACCCACTGTGTCAAAAAGCGCCGCTGTAGGAAAGTTAGGCCTGTAGGAAAATTAGGCGTGCGTGTTTGATCAGGTCAAAACCCAGCGCTGGTTGGGGTGGGGCCAGTATAAGAACCAGCACCCATGCTACCTTCTTAATCCGGTCAGGCCCCGATCATCGCCCTTTGGGTTTCTCGGTCACCTTTTTTCGGAAACTGCACAAATCCACCAATCCACAGCGCCAGCATTCTGGTGTGCGGGCTTTGCACGTATAGCGGCCATGCAGGATCAGCCAGTGATGGGCGTGCAGACGAAACGGCTGCGGCACGCGCTTTTCCAGCTTGGCCTCGACCTGATCGGGCGTTTTGCCCTTGGCCAGACCCGTTCGATTGCACACCCGCAGAATATGCGTATCAACCGCAAAGGTTTCCTGTTTGAACCAGCAATTCAGCACGACATTTGCGGTTTTGCGGCCCACCCCAGGCAAGCGAACCAAGTCCTCACGAGTGTCGGGCACTTCTCCGCCATAGTCATCGATCAGCAATTGGCTGAGTGCGATCACATTTTTGGCTTTGGAGTTGAACAGGCCGATGGTTTTGATGTGCTCTACCAAACCTTCAAGCCCCAGATCGAGCATTTGCTGCGGGGTCTTGACCTTAGCAAACAGCGCACGGGTCGCTTTGTTTACGCCTACATCGGTGGCTTGCGCGGACAAGGCCACCGCCACCACCAGCTGATAGGCATTGCCATATTCCAACTCGGTTTCCGGCTCAGGATTATCCTCTGCCAGACGGCGGAAAAATTCGAAGATTTGATCTTTGGTCATGGGTGGGTTTCACAAGCCCAGCACATCATTCATGGTGTAGCGGCCCGGTTCTTGGCCGATCAGCCATGTTGCGGCCTTGATGGCGCCGCGAGCAAAGATCATCCGGTTTTCTGCATTGTGGGTTAAAGTGATGCGTTCTTCATCTCCCGCCAATATCACGGCGTGGTCGCCTGCAACGGTGCCGCCGCGCAATGCCGCAAAGCCAATTGCACCTGATGCCCGTTCGCCTGTTATGCCGTCGCGGCCCGATTCCATATTATCGGCCAAGGAAATGCCGCGCCCTTCAGCGGCGGCCTCTCCCAACAGTTTGGCTGTACCAGATGGCGCATCCAGTTTGTGGCGATGGTGCATCTCTACGATTTCAATGTCCCAATCCGGCCCCAGACTTTTGGCGGCATCGCGCACCAGATGGGCGAGCAAGGTTACCCCCAATGACGTATTGCCGGTTTGCAGGATCGGCAGCACTTGGCCGGCTTGATCGATCATCTGGTGATGAGTGTCCTCCAACCCGGTGGTGCCGATAACCAAGGGAATGCCTGCCACGCGCGCTGCGCCAATGTTGCCCGCCAAGGCATCAGGCGCGGAAAAGTCGATCAGGACATCGCACCGCGTCGCCAGTGGCCCAGGTTGATCGTCCTGATCCACGCCGCCTGCGAATGTGTGCCCGGCCTGCTCAATGGCTTGGACCAATGCCTGCCCCATGCGCCCTGCACTGCCTATGATCCCGATTTCAGCACCGGATTTAGCCTCAAATTCAACCATTGCATCTCTGCCTATTGTCATGCTCTTACAGGCCTCATGGCAGAGATTGAGCGGATCGTCATCCTTACAGGAGCCGGGATTTCAGCGGAAAGCGGGATTGATACATTTCGATCTGCTGGAGGGCTGTGGGAACAGCACCGGGTAGAAGATGTCGCTACGCCCGAAGGGTTCGCCCGCGATCCCGATCTGGTGCTGGGCTTTTACGATATGCGGCGCGAGGCGCTGGCCAAGGTTGAGCCAAACGCAGCGCATCATGCATTGGCCCGGCTGGAGCAGGAATTTTCTGGCGAGCTGCTGCTGGTCACGCAAAATGTTGATGATCTGCACGAACGAGGGGGCTCGGCCAATGTGCTGCATATGCATGGTCAGCTGAAAAGCGCGCTGTGTCTTTCGTGCGAAATGCGTACTCCGTGGGATGCGACTATGCTGGATCGACCGGCTTGCCCGATCTGCCAAGCCCCTTCGCTAAGGCCTGATGTCGTGTGGTTTGGCGAGATGCCTTACCAGATGGAGCGCATCTATGCTGCGATCCGGCAGACAGACCTGTTTGTGTCGATCGGCACCAGCGGCGCGGTCTATCCGGCGGCCGGATTTGTCCGCGATGCGCTGGACTGCGGGGCGCAGACGTTGGAGCTGAACCTCGAACGCTCAGAGGGTTCAAACTGGTTCCACCAATCGCGCCAAGGCAAGGCAGGCGATTTGGTCCCGCAATGGGTCGACGAAATACTGTCAGCCCCCACCTAGAGCGGGAAGCGCACATAACACTCCGTCTTAATTCAACAATTTGGCATCGCGCGCTGGCGTTCCCAAAGATGGCAGCGGTTGCGGGACAAGCGGCTTGATCGGCTGTTGTGCAATCTTTTGCTGGAGCAGCGCGACCGCTGCCTGCAATTGCGCATCATCACCGTTGAAAGTGGCGTAAGGCGTGTTTTCCACCGCGTAATCTGGCCCAACGCCATATCCTTCGACCAGCAGACTGCCATCGGCCGCATATTGCGCAAATTCGCCAATCCGCACTCCGCCATTGTCGCTAACCCGGTTGCGGTCAGACAGCCAGATACCAGCCCCTGCCGTGCGCGTTCCGACCAATGGAGCAAGCCCCAGCGATTTGATCGCTGCGGCAAAAGTCTCACCATCTGAATAGGTCCGCTCATCAATCAATATGGCAATATGCCCCCTAAAGGCGTTCTGCATATTGGTTGTGGGTACACCTTTGCCGGCTGGATCTGTCCAAAACGCCCAAGCGCGGCGTTGCAGCATCGAAATCAGGATGCTGTCGACACTGCCTCCACCATTGTTACGCACATCAATGATCAGTCCGTTCTTGCGCAGTTGCGGGAAATAATCGCGGGCAAAGCTGGCGATGTCCGAACCACCCATTGCACGCAGGTGNAGATAGCCAATATCGCCGNCTGACAATTGCTGAGTGGTATCGCGTTTGGTTTCCACAAAGTCCATGTAATTGGCATCGTATTCGCCCCGCCAATTCATCGGTTCAACAATGGTGCTGACGGTGCGGCTGCCACGCTTAAGGTCCAGCCGGACCTGTTGTCCTGCCTTCGATGCCAGCGCAAGGCGCAGGTCAGCGAGCGAGACAATTGGCCGGCCATCAACCCGCTGGATCACATCACCAATGCGTGCATCGACACTGGGCCTGCGCAAGGGCGGGTGCAGAGCGACCAGATCAGCTTCGGCATCGTAAATGCTATCAATCCGCATGCCGCCAGATACCGGCGTATATTTTGCGCCCAAGAAGGCCAGCTGGCTGTTTTCTTGGTCTTCAGGCAGATCACCGGACCGGACCTGGCTGTGCAAGATGCCCAATTGTGCCGCCATTTGGCCAAGTACAGTGTTCAGTTCGGAACGGTGGCCGATGCGATCCAACAAGGGTTCATGCTGGGCACGCACCGCGTTCCAATCCACACCGCGCATTTGCGGGTCATAGGCAAAATCGCGGTGAAGCCGCCAAGAATCGGCGAATATCTGCCGCCATTCAGCGGCAGGATCAACTGTCAGGCGCCAATCACCCAGGCGGGCTATATACCCATCAAGTTTTTCCGGCATTTTCGCTTTGGCCGGTACCAGCGCCAGCTTGGGCTTGTCTGGCGATCCGGTTTGCACCAGTGCGGTTGAGCCGTCTGCCGACAATGCAATGCCGGTCGCGCCTTTGGCAAAAACCTCTGACTTCGGGTCGCTTTCATCAATCGCAATCGCGACCACATCGTCATCAATAAAGGTGTAGAGGTGGTCCTTGGTCGCAAGCAAAGTGCCGCTAGCACCAGGTTTCGTCGGCAATTTATAGAGCCGCTGTGCCAGGCCATTGAGCACTATGTTGGCGCTCTCTTGCTCTGCGTCATCGGCATCGTCATCTTTGTCTGATCCCTCGTCATCGGACGATCCGCTGTCTTCGCTGTCTTCATCCTCGTCATTGGACGCGGTCAGCTCGTTGGCTTGGGTAAACCGAAACTCAGCCTCTGGATCCAGCTGCAGCGCATGAATCTCGCCCCGATCAGGGAACGCCACGCCCATGTGCCGATCGCCCCACGGATGGCCCGGTGTCGGCGCAAAATTGCGATCCGATATGAAATACAGCCATGCACCATCATGGGCAAAAGTAGGGGCGTAATCGCTATATTTGCTGCTGGTTGCTTTGGCCCGCGCCCCAGTGGCTAGATTTTGAACATAGATGTCGGTGGCGTTGCCGCCCGGCTGCATATTAACCTCGGCATAGGCAATGTATTTGCCGTCTGGTGAGAATGTCACGCCAAAGAATGCGTTATCTTCGCCCGTATTATTCTGCGCCAACAGCGTGGACCGCCCCGTCGCCACATCCACCTTTTGCAGGCGCGCCTGTTTGTCCCATACCACAAGGGTTTTGCCGTCCTGTGCCACTGCAAATTCCCAGATATGCGCGTCATAATCCCGCGTGACTGCGCGGGGTTGCCCTGACCCATCGGCGGCCATGCGGAACACATCGCCGCGGAGCCCTTGATCGAGCAGCATATAGGTCCAGTCACCATCGGGCCCGGCCACTGCGGCACGTGCGCGGGCATCAGTTGGAACAGAATATTCTACCCTGCGCAATTGCTTGGGCGCTCCCAAAGCGACCCTGCCGCGAACGGTTATTGCAACGCTTTCGCCTGAAGGAGAGATGCGCGCACTTTGCAGATGGCTCAGTGGGTTTGGCAAAGACCGCAGCCGGGTTTGCTCACGATCAGTAATGATGTTGAGCGAGAGGGTGGAAAGGGTATTTGTGTCGGTCGAAAAGGTGTGAATGTCAGCGCCATTTTGTAGGAAGATATCGCTTCCATCCATACTCGCCTGAAGGATGGGGAAAGGCAGGCCCTGCGAATGCTGGGTCGCGCCGCTGCCATCCTCGGCAACCGACCAAACCGCGTCCGATCCGTTCTTGTCAGAGATGAAATAGATGCGCCCTGCTTGGGCCATCGGCATGCGAATGGGCGCACCGAAATCGGCGAGCAATTGTGTGGCTTCTTGCTGCGATCCTGGCTTCCATCGCCACAATTGGGCCATGCCGCCGCCGCGATACAAGACCGCATTGTCGCGGGCCCGTGTGGCCAATCCGCGACGGCTGAAAAACAGCGTCTCTCCATCGCTGCCATAGGTTGCATCATTGGCGCGCCACAGCGGGATGGCGGTGGGATTGGCGCCCGCTTCTGCTGGATCGACGGTGTAGAGTATCTCTGCCTGACCGCCTCCGGCCCATCGTGAGCTGAAAATAACTAGGCCATCTGGCGTCCAGCCAATCGTGCGCACACCGTGGCCTTGATAGGTCAATCGGCGCGGTGTCCCGCCAGCGGTTGGCATCACATAAACGTCTTGCGCACTGTCATAGCTCGCCGTGAACGCGACCATCGTGCCATCGGGTGAAACGGCCACATTGGTTTCGGCTTGTTCGTGGCTGGTCAGCCGCACGGCGGTGCCGCCATTGCGAGCGCTGCGCCACAGATCGCCTTCGCTGGCAAAGATCAGAACGTTTCCGCGGGCGCTGGGATACTGGTAGAATCCCTCTTCTGAAAGGGCGGGGGAGGCGGCCATTGCCAGCAACAGCGCCGCTGAGGCGCGAAGACGGGTCATCATGTGTGAATTGCTCCGGACAAAATCATGGCGCAATGAGTGCGCATCTACGCGCATTCAGGCAAGTATTTTTGTTGGCCAGATGCCCCGAGGCTAGGAGCTCAGAAATTGGATTGCTGGCGATGTGGAGCAAGCCGCCGCCGCAGCCTGTTTTAGCTCCTGCAACCTTTGCACGCAGGGTCTTTGGCAATGCTGAGCGATCGCATGCCGGTTTTCATCCCGTCCAAAATGTGCAGCCGGCCCCATTGCGGATCGCCCAAGCTGCTGGCCCCAGCCAGCAAGATGCGGACCGCTTGAAGCGCGGCAAAAGTGCCAGCCCAGCCAGCCATCGCGCCCAACATTCCATCCTCGGCACAGGTGTCGCAATCCTCTGCATCGAAGGCATCACCGACAAAGCAGCGGTAACACGGACTATCGGGCAAATGCCCGGCAAAGGCACCCACTTGGCCCTGAAAGCGACCCACGGCGGCTGACAGCAGGGGAACTTGTGCAGCAACGCAGGCATCCGACACAGCCAGCCTGGTGGCAAAATTGTCTGTCCCGTCCACCACCAGATCATTCCCCTCGATCAGGCTGCTTGCATTGTCGGTGGTAATGCGCGTGTCGCTAATCTCGACCTTTAGCGCATCGTCAAAATTGCCCAGCCAACGGCGCGCGCTGGTGGCCTTGCCATGCCCGATATCGCGGGTGGTGAAGATCGTCTGGCGCTGCAGATTGCTTTCATCGACCAGATCATCGTCGATCAAGGTCAAATGCCCGATCCCGGCTGCGGCAAGATATTGCAACGCGGGCGATCCAATCCCGCCCAGGCCAACCAGCACGATACGTTTGTCGGCCAGTGCGACCTGACCGGCACCGCCCACTTCGGGCAGCACGATGTGCCGCGCAAAGCGGTCCAAACGTTGTGGAGAAAGCGGTGCAGAACGCTGTGTAGAGCTCATGGGATAAGCTGTTTACAGCCTGCGCACAGCCTGTCGACAGGCATGTGGATACACCTGTCTATAGACTGTGAGCAATTAGTGGACTTTGGTCGTTTGATGACCGCGATTATTGCGGGCAGATCAGCTTTCCAACTGACGCAGCAGGCTGCGCACATCACCATCCATATCGGCATCGCGCTGGCGCAAATCTTCGATCAGACGCACCGCATGGATAACTGTGGAATGGTCCCGGCCGCCAAATTTGCGACCAATTTCGGGATAGCTGCGCGGGGTCAGCACCTTGGCCAAATACATCGCAACCTGACGCGGACGAACCACAGCGCGCGCGCGGCGCTTCGAACTCATCTCGCTGCGATCAATCCGATAGAACTGGCACACAGTGCGCTGAATTCGTCGATTGTGATTCGGCGGCGGTTGGCTGACAGAATATCGGTCAGCTGTTCTTCGGCCAGATTGAGCGACACTTCTTGCCCGGTCAGCTGCGCATAAGCGATCAGCTTGTTGAGGCCGCCAACCAGCTCGCGAACATTGCGAGTGATGGTACGGGCAAGGAAGTCGATCACATCGCCCGGCACCGATAGCGGAGCAAAACGGGTCAGCTTTGATTCCAAGATCGAGCGGCGCAATTCGATGTCGGCAGGCGAGATGTCAGCCACCAGACCCATCGACAGACGTGAGAGCAGGCGTGGTTCAACCCCGTCCAGCGCTTGCGGGGCGCGGTCAGCGGCAAACACCAGACGCTTGCCTTCGGCCAGCAGGGCATCAATCGTGTAGAGCAGCTCTTCCTGAGCGCTGGCCTTGCCAATGATGAATTGGATGTCGTCGACCAGCAGCAGATCAAAGCTACGCAAGCGGGCCTTAAATTCGATCATCTGGTTCTGCTTCAGCGCCTGGACGAATTCGACCATAAAGCGTTCTGCTGAACAATAGAAAATGCGTGCGCGGGGATGGGCCGCAAGATAGGCGTGGCCAATCGCATGCAGCAAATGGGTTTTGCCCTGACCGGTTGCAGCCTTGAGATAGAGCGGCGAGAATTGTGGGGTTTCGGTTACTGCCATGCGCTGCGCTGCGTTGCAGCCTAAAACATTGGTTTCGCCGGTGACGAAGGCGGCAAAGGTCAGCGACGGGTCGAGGCCCACTGACGAGGTAAAGCCTGCTTCGCCAATGGTACCAGCTGCCACAGCAATTGCACCGGAGCTAAAACCATCATTGGCGGGGCGACGACCATTGTCGAGCCGCAGTTCGGGCAATTGACGACGACCGGGGTGAACCTGAATGCGAACCTTGCGCACTTCGCTGCGAGCAATCTTCCATGCCAGCGACAAACGGTCATGGAAGCGATCATTGACCCAATTGGCCGAGAATTCAGTTGGCAGGAACAGCTCAAGCGTACCGCTGTCCTTGCTGAAGCCGCCCAGCTGGATTGGCTTGATCCATTGGCTGTGCAGTTGATGGCCCAAGTCCTTGCGCAGACCCTGGCTAATGTCAGACCAATCAGCGGCGAGGTTCACAGCCTCCACATCTTCCATCAAATCTTCATCCGCCTTCCGCTTCGTCGCCTTGGCATTGTCGCTCTTGCTTACCATTGAAAAATCAGTCCTATCCCCTCCTCTGAAATGCATGTTTGCATGCATACTTCAGAGGTCCACTCTTTGTTGCGTTTGACAAGGCTCCGCCGTAGCACGGAATCGCGATTGCGCGCTCACCCCCAAGTCATCCAAAAATGTAAAAACCCGAGCTGTTCTGCCTCAAGTGTGGGATGATTTATCTACGGATTCTTGAGAGTCGCAAGGGGGGAAACCGTAAAAAAACTGAAATATTTCGGTTGACTCACCTCAACCCCGCAGACTTGCGTTGATGTATATGAAAAACAATAACAAATGCGATTTGAGCGATGCGAATCGCGGGAAATCCTTGAGTTAGCGAACAATCGCCACAGAATTAGCCGCGCAAAGCAAAAGGGCCGCGCCCAAATGGGCCGGCCCTCTAACTGTCAGCTATGTAATTTACCCTAGCGGGTGGGCGAATCAGAGTGCTGCGACTCGCTTAGACAGGCGCGACATTTTCCGCGCGACTGTATTCTTGTGCATCACACCACGTGCAACACCGCGAGCCAGTTCAGGCTGCGCTGCCTTGAGCGCTTCTGCAGCAGCGGTCTTGTCCCCGCCTTCGATGGCCGTTTCGACCTTCTTCACGAAACCACGGATGCGGCTGACGCGTGCGGTGTTGATGTCTGCGCGACGGTCGTTGCGACGGATGCGCTTTTTGGCTTGCGGCGTATTGGCCATGATAGTCCTTGTCTCGGGCTTATCTCGGGCAACCATTATGGCGACCGAGTGTCATCTGTAATAGAATTGCTGAAACGGCGATTTACCGCCGGAAAGCGGGCCACATAGTCAGCACACGGCGATAGGTCAAGGATTGTCGTGCTGCAGAGGCACAAAAGCATCGCGGGCCCAGTGTGGCTTTGGGTGCGCCTTTGGTCGTCCTATTTTTGACACTTGGGGCAATACCAAGTGCTGCGCCCGCCCTGTGCAATACGCCGTATCACCCCGCCATCCTCGCGGTGGCAGGGCTCTCCCTCGCGGCCATAAACATCAAACCTTGTGGCGAAATAGCCCAGCTCTCCATCGGGTGCGGCATAGTCGCGCAGGCTTGATCCGCCATCCCGAATGGAAGCTTCGAGCACTTCGCGAATCAGTGGAACAAGGCGAGCGAGCTGGGGCTTAGTCACCTTGCCGCCGGCCTTACGCGGATGGATGCCCGCGCGATACAGTGCCTCGCACACATATATATTGCCAAGGCCCGCCACGATGCGCTGATCCAACAGGCACAGCTTGATTGCTTGGCCGCGACCGTTGAGAGCTGCTTTGAGATAGCTGTCGGTTAGATCAGGCCCAAGCGGTTCGGGCCCCATTTGCGCAAATGATGACCATTGCTCCAACTGATCGGTCTGCACTAGGTCAATCCAGCCAAAGCGCCTGGGATCGCACAGGGCAAATTGGTGATCGCGGGTTTCGATCACACAATGGTCATGCTTGTCAGGTTCGCCAGGATCGATTCGCCAGCGGCCGCTCATCCCCAGATGGAAGATCATGGTGCGCTCGCGGTTGGTGTGGAGCAGACCGTATTTGGCCCTGCGGCCCAACGAGGTGATGGTGGCTCCGGTCATTGTCTGGACCAGATCGAGAGGAAACGGCTTACGCATGTCAGGCCGGTTCAAGGTCACACGCGTGACCTGTTCCCCTTCTAAAAAGCGGGCCAAGCCGCGCACGGTTGTCTCAACTTCGGGTAATTCAGGCATTGTTTGCAGGTTCGCTTCCGCTCGCAGGCTTGGGTGGTCAGCACCAAAAAGTACGAACAGTGCTAACAGTCTTTGCGGCTTGCCGAAACTCCCCTAGAGGCACGCGGATGAGTGAAAAAGTTTCCTTTGGCTATGAAGAAGTAGCCCCTGACGAAAAGACCGAGCGCGTGGGCGCGGTTTTTTCCAGCGTTGCGGCCAAATATGACGTCATGAATGATGCCATGTCGGGCGGGATGCACCGTGTGTGGAAGGATCGCTTTGTCAAACGGGTCAAACCCCAACCGCATGAGGCCATTTTGGATATGGCTGGCGGGACAGGCGACATTGCATTCCGCATGGCCCCCTCTGGTGCATCAATAACCGTTGCTGACATCAATCAGGATATGCTGGATGTGGGTGTGGAACGCGCGCTGGAGCGCGGCTTGGACGGGCTGGTATGGTCCTGTCAGAATGCCGAGGAGCTGAGCTATCCCGCTGGCGTCTTTGATGCCTATACAATTGCGTTCGGCATTCGCAACGTCACCGATATTCCTAAGGCTTTGAAAGAGGCGCACCGCGTATTGAAACCGGGCGGGCGCTTTTACTGCATGGAATTTTCAACCACGCAATGGCCGGGCTTCAAAGAGCTGTATGATCTTTATTCGCATCGGGTGATGCCCAAATTGGGCAAGGCAATTGCGGGCGACGAGGAATCCTATCGCTATCTGGCCGAATCGATCCGCCGGTTCCCGACCATGCCTGAATTTGAAGGGATGATTCGCCAGGCAGGGTTTGCCAACACGCGGGTCGAACCCATTTTGGGCGGAGCCGTGGCGATCCATTCAGGTTGGAAGATCTGATCAAGTGACCAGTTCTTCGACGCATATCTGGCGGCTGCTGAAATGGGGCCGCATTTTGGCCAAGCATGGTGCCTTGCGCGGGATTGAAAGCGATCCCAACACGCCTGCGCCGGTAAAGCGGCTGGCCCGTCTGGCTCGCTTTGGTACTTTTCAGCCCGACACTCCCGATTACGCCGGCGCATTCGAAGCGATTGGTCCTGCAGCGATCAAGCTGGGGCAATCTTTGGCGACGCGGCCCGATTTGGTGGGTGAGGAAGCGGCAAATAATTTGCTGAGCCTACAGGACAGCCTGCCGCCAGTTTCCTTTGCCGCAATCGAGCAGGCTATCGCGACCAGCTTTGACCAGCCTGTGAGCGCGCTTTTCGTTTCGATTGATCCCGATCCGGTTGGCGCGGCTTCTATCGCACAGGTCCATCGTGCGGTTACTACCGATGGCAAGGACGTTGCGATCAAGGTGCTACGTCCCGGCATCCGCGAACGGTTTGCCAAAGATATTGATACCTATGAATGGGCAGCAGCCCATCTTGAAGCGTTCGGTGGAGAGGCAGCGCGGCTGCGTCCGCGCGCGACCATCGCCAATTTCAAGCGCTGGACCAACACAGAACTTGATCTGCGGCGCGAGGCAGCATCGGCCTCGGAATTGGCCGAAGGCATGGTGGGAATTGAGAAATATCACATCCCCTCCATCGATTGGGACCGCACCAATGGCCGGGTGATGACGGTAGAATGGATCGATGGGATCAAAATCAGCCGTGTGGCCGATCTGGAAGCGGCCGGTCATGACACTGGCGAGCTGGCCGAGCGGCTGGTGCTGGCGTTTCTAACCCAAGCGATCAGCTGCGGGTTCTTCCATGCCGATATGCATCAGGGCAATTTGTTTGTGCAACACGACGGCACTATTGTTGCGATCGACTTTGGCATCATGGGCCGGATCAATCGGCAAGCACGGGTCTGGCTGGCGGAAATTCTCTATGGTCTGACCACGGGCAATTATCGCCGCGTGGCCGAGATCCATTTCGAAGCGCAATATGTGCCCAGCCACCATTCGGTTGAGGAATTTGCCACAGCCTTGCGGGCAGTGGGTGAACCCATGCGGGGTAAACCGGTCAGTGAATTGTCGGTAGGGCAAATGCTGGATGGTCTGTTCGCCATCACGCGCGATTTTGACATGCAGACCCAACCACATTTGCTGTTGCTGCAAAAAACCATGGTGATGGTTGAGGGCATCGCGACACAGCTCAATCCGCAAATCAACATGTGGGACGTGTCAGGGCCATTTGTGCAATCCTGGATTCGCGACGAATTGGGACCAGAGGCAGCGATTGCTGACCGGATCAAGGAAGATGCCAGCACCTTTATGCGCATCCCGGCGCTGGTGCGGCGGATGGAAGAACAATTCCCCGCCAAAGGCGGCGCGCCGGAACAAGCCCCTCTGCCGCAGGTGGATATTATGTGGCACCGCAAGCAAGCTAAGCGGCGCCGCTGGCCCGGCTATCTTATCTCAGCAGCAATTGGCGCGGGCAGTGTCGCACTGGCTATGTCCCAAGGATGGATCGGCTAGCACGCGTCGCAGCGGGCATTGTTTCGATCTCAATTGGTATCGTTTTCGGGAGTGAGCGCCGTGTGAGGCAGCACGCGGCTGCCCAAAAGCGCCAAGACGACTGTGACTGCTTCGACCAGCATCGGGGTCCACCAGCCATCATGCGGACCATCTGCAATTAGCGTCACCGTCCGGCCGATCAAGGCAAATCCCATCAGTGCTGCGGTGACCAGCAATGGATCGCCCTTGCGCGCCCATGCCCCCCATATCAGGCACCCTCCAGCGACCATGAAAAATGCTGTCATATCAGCGCGAATCGATGCCAATCCAAGGATACCTTGCGGCGCCAAGCCAAAGTCTGCGCCCGAGCTAATTGGGTTGATCAAAAAGCCTATTCCCATCAATGCATAGAAAATTCCGCCTAACAACAGCAAAGAACGTAGCAAAATCCACATGGTCAAACCCCTGTATATTCTTTCAAACCCTGTTCTGGCGTAAGTTATCCTGATAGGCAAAATTTAACCACTTTATCGCATGGTTGGCTGGGGCACGCTGCGCGGCTAAGTAGTAAACGCAGGGCGGATCGAAAGAGGGAGCTCACCAGAATTATGTGCTTTTCACTGCCCGTTAGCGGGGGAATTAACCCGTGAGCGGTGAACAACCAAAAGTCTTGCTTGTCGTAGGCGGCGGTATCGCGGCCTACAAATCGTGCGAACTTGTCCGTCTCATCCGCAAGGGTGGGGGCGATGTTACCTGCGTTGTGACCGAGGGCGGGCAGCAATTTGTCACGCCGATGGCGCTCGCCGCACTGAGCGAAAACCCGGTGCATACCACGCTGTGGGATCTCAAGAACGAAGCTGAGATGGGCCACATCCAGCTCAGCCGAGAGGCAGATCTGGTGGTCGTATGTCCGGCAACAGCGGATATGATGGCCAAAATGGCGGCCGGCATTGCCGATGATTTGGCGACAACGCTGATTCTGGCCACGGATAAGCCTGTGATGGCGGTTCCGGCGATGAATGTGCGCATGTGGGAGCATGAAGCAACGCAGCGCAATGTGACCTGGTTGAAGCAGGCCGGCGTTAGCGTGCTCGATCCTGATGAAGGTCCGATGGCTTGCGGTGAGTTCGGCTATGGTCGTCTGCCCGATCCTGACGCGATCTGGTATGCGATTGCCCAGCAGCTGGATATTGAAATTGAAGTGCCGGCTGCGGTCGCGGCTCTGCCTGACGCGCCTGCGCAAGTGGTTGAGGGTGCAGATGAGGCCGAAGAAGATTTGGCCGTTGAAGCGCTAGAGCCGGAAGACGAGCCAGAAGCAGAGTTCGGAGAAGAACAGAAGAGCGGCGGTATCGCCGGTATGCTCTCGTCATTGATTTCGCGCACCACGGCCAAACGCTCGGCTGAGGAAATTGAAACGGAATATCTGGAAGAACCAGAAGAAGCTGAACAGGGCGCTGCCGAAGAGGATGCGGTTGCAGATGCTGTTGTTGCTGCAGAAGACGATGCCGTCATTGAAGACGATGTCGATCCTGCAGCCGTTCCTGATCTGGGCGGACCATTGCTGGCTTCTAAAGGTGGCGCCAGCTCTGCACCGCCTACCGATCCCGATGCTATCAACCATCTTGTCAAAACAGGCGCTGGCGATGCCGCGCCGCAGCCGATGGGTGAAGGTGGCGAAGCAGAACAAGTGATTGCGCCCGCTGATATTGAAAGCGCCGATGAAGATGTGCTGGGCGGCGAAGGTTTTGCCGTCAAGAAGGGCTATCGTCCGCTTAAGGGTCGCCACATTTTGATCACCGCTGGCCCAACTTGGGAAGCGATTGATCCGGTGCGCTACATCGCCAACCGGTCTTCGGGCAAACAAGGCTTTGCGATTGCCGCAGCCGCTGCCGCGCTGGGCGCTAAGGTTACGCTGGTGGCAGGTCCGGTCTCGCTTAAGACGCCTGACGGGGTTGATCGGATCAATGTCGAAAGCGCAGAAGATATGTCCAAAGCGGTCAAATCATCACTGCCTGCAGATGTTGCCGTGATGGTGGCTGCTGTGGCCGATTGGCGGCCTAAGGAATATCGCGGCGAGAAGATGAAGAAGCGCGGTTCTGCGCCACCAGCTTTGGTGTTGGAGGAAAATCCCGACATCCTCACCAATATTGCGGTGGGTGATGATAGGCCGCAGCTGGTTATTGGCTTTGCTGCCGAGACCGAGAAAGTTATCGATCACGCCAAGACCAAGCGCAAGCGTAAGGCCGCGGATTGGATCATCGCCAATGATGTTTCGGGCGATGTGATGGGCGGTGACGACAATCAGGTGCATATCATCAGCGAGGCTGGCGTCGAAAGTCTCGACGAAATGCCCAAACTGGACGTCGCAATGGCATTGGCTGAACGCATTGCCGAAGCTTTGGATCAAGAGAGTGAAGATGGTTGATTCGGTAGGCAGGTCTGCGGGCCAAGGCCCCATTCAAGTGCCTGTGCAGCTTATGCGATTGCCGCATGGCGTTGGGTTGGACTTGCCGGATTATGCCACGGCAGGTGCAGCGGGCATGGACATTGTCTCGGCAGAGACGGTACGCATTGCCGCTGGCGCGCGTCATGCGGTGGCAACCGGATTGGCCGTGGCGATCCCCACCGGATATGAAATTCAGGTGCGGCCGCGTTCGGGCCTGGCGTTAAAGTATGGGATCACAGTGCCGAACACGCCCGGAACGATCGATTCCGATTATCGCGGTGAGCTGAAGGTAATCTTGATCAACCACTCCAGCGAGGTGTTTTTAATTGAGCGAGGGGACCGGATCGCCCAATTGGTTCTGGCCCCGGTCACACTGGCCAGTTGGCAGGAAGTTGACGTGCTGGACGATACCGAAAGAGGCACCGGTGCCTTTGGTTCTACTGGCGGCCACGCCAAACTTACCTGAGATAAATTTTCAAACCGGAAATGAAAGGGCGACCCCACTATAGGGCCGCCCTTCTATTTCGCATCGAAGAGAAATTCGTTTAGTCGATCTTGCGGACCTTTTTCTCTTCAGGCTTGATCGTGATACGCAGGGTTTCGCCCGAACTGCCGGGGAAATCGGTAAACATCGCATCGACCAGATTGGGCACCAGATATTGCAAGCGGTTCGAAGTGGAAACTGCCTGCGCTTTGCCTTCAAACAGGCGCTCGCCAGTTTCGCGACGATCGATCTTCATCTCGATGTCGCTAGTGTAAACGGTCACGCTGCGGACATCTGAGGGGCCGAAAAAGGGATCGTGAAAGCCATAGCGGTAAGAACCAAAGCCGGGCCGATAATAGGGCGAGCGATAGCCATACCAAGACGACCAGTAGGGATCGCGAAATCCGCTGTCGCGAATCTGTTCTCGGCCTTTGTCCACGCCATAGTCGAACCGTACCAACATGCTGGCGGTTTCGGGAGCGGCCTCGACATAGCCGAGCCGTTCCATCTGATCTTCCACAATATCCGCGTAAAGCGCGAATTCCAGTCCGCCAGCCAGCGCCGGATCATCGGCCACCACGGCAAAACTTTCACCTACAGGAGCGGGCAATTCGGCCTGAAAACGCGATACATCCGCTCTGAACGGGGTCGCACACGCAGCAAGGCTCAGCAACAAAAGTGGAACGCTGGCCATTTTCAGCGCCTTTGAGCGGTTCTTCTTTTCAATTTGCATCGCTTTTACCTTATGAAATCAAACGATTTATCGGAACAATATCGAATGGATGTGCCCCAGCCATTGGCCCAGACGTTGCCCCTGATGTAGGTCGCACGCTGTCATCGACTAGGTGCTTTGTAAAGCAGATGTGCTGAACAAGATTTGAACATTGCTGCGCAAACTTGCCAGGAAACCCGGACTTTTGCTCAATCGAGGGCTAGCCCCGGACCAGCCCCAGTGCCTTATAGGTTGCCTCCAGCGTTGGGCCGCCCTTTTCGCGCGCTTTGACTGCGCCGCGCGCCAGAATCGCGTCCAGCGCCTCTCGATCCTGCATCAATTCGCGGAAACGGGCAGAGATTGGCGCAAGCGTTTCGACCAGCACCTCGCCCAGAGCTGGCTTGAATGCGCCAAACCCTTGCCCACCAAATTCAGCAAGCACGGATGCCGTGTCCTGACCGGACAATGCGCTATAGATCGACACCAGATTGATCGCTTCCAAGCGCCCCGCCAATCCTGCCGCTTCTGATGGCAAGGATTCACGATCGGTTTTGGCTTTCTTGACCTTTTTCATGATCGTATCGGCATCATCGATCAAATTGATCCGGCTCATTTCTGATGGGTCGGATTTGCTCATTTTGGCTGAGCCATCGCGCAGGCTCATGATTCGGGCCGCTGCTGGCGGGATATAGGGATCAGGCAAAGTGAATATGGGCGCGTCTTCGGATGCGAAATCATTGTTGAATTTCTGCGCAATATCGCGCGCCAATTCCAGATGCTGCTTTTGATCATCGCCCACCGGAACATGGGTAGCTTGATACAGTAATACGTCTGCTGCTTGCAGAACGGGATAGGTGAACAGCGCAATGCTGGCGCCTTCGCGGTTCTTGCCAGATTTGTCCTTGAACTGGGTCATCCGGTTCAACCAACCCATCCGGGCAGTGCCGTTCAGCAGCCATTGCAGCTCTGCATGGGCCGGTACCTGCGCCTGATTGAACAGAATTGTCTTGGCCGGATCGACCCCGCAGGCAACCAATGTGGCCACCATTTCGAACGTCGCTGCTTGCAATTCTGCCGGTTCATGCGGCATCGAGATCGCGTGTAAATCAGCCAGAAAGATCAGGCATTCGCCGCCCGCTTCAACAGCTTCGTCCTGCAGCTTCACATAATTGACAATCGCCCCAAGGTAATTGCCTAGGTGGGGTTTGCCAGTGGGCTGGATTCCAGAGACGACGCGCATGAGATTATTCTTTCGTAAGATGAATTGGATCAGACAATAGGGCAGGCAATTGGGCCAGATAATAAGCCTGGCGCAAAGGCCAAGCAGCGTGCTCGCTTTAGGAGCGCTCCAGCCATCGCCAGGCCGCCCGCCCGCGCACTGCAAAACGCAGCGGGGCTGAACCGGTAGAGAAGAATTGCTCTGTCATCGCCTACACTCAATACCATAAACCGGTGGGCGCGCTAGCCCTGGCGCCGCATTAATCGCTGGACGGTGCTCTTGTCGAGAATTCCGAGCACGAGCGTCGAGACGCCATAGATGATGGCGCTGACACCGAAGATTATCCCGAGCCCCATGGCTTTGCTTGGGATATCGAGCGCAAACCAAGTATCGATGTGTGGCATCACAAAATGCAGCGCGGCGCCCATGACTGCTGCGGCCACAGCAATGCGGGCAATGCGGCTCACCAATTGTCCGCTCATGCGGTAATATCCGCGCCAATGCAGTATGCCTGCCAGCAAGACGATATTGCACCACGCGCCAACCGCGCCTGCGATGGCAAGGCCGGTCACCCCGATCCGGGGGACCAGAACGAGGTTCAGCGAAACGGTTATGACCAAGGAAATCGCGGCCGTAATCACTGGTGTTCGTGTGTCTTTACGAGCGAAGAAATTGGGGGTTAGGACCTTCACCAGAACATAGGCGGGCAGGCCCAGCACCAGGGCGGAAACCACCATTCCTGTGGTCAGCGCGTCTTGCGCGGTAAAGTTTTGGCCCAGCATGAACACTTGGACAAAGGCTGTGCCGGTAAAGAACAGCGCGACCGCGCATGGCATGGTCAGCAGCATGGACAGTTCGACCGCATTGGATTGGAGGCGGGCCGCCTCGCCGTCTTCTGCGCGGCTGAGATGGCGAGACAAAGCTGGCAAGATCGCTGTGCCCAGCGCAATCCCGATTATGCCCAAAGGAAGCTGGTTCCAACGGTCTGCCATTTGCAGATAGGTGTAGCTTCCCACGGGCAAGGTGGAGAGGAAGAACAGATCAACAAACCGGCTGATTTGATAGACCCCTGCGCCGAAAACCGCAGGCACCATCAGGGTGCCCAATTCCTTCACTCCGCTGGTGATGCGCGGTGATCCTAAGGAGAGTCGAAACCCGGCTCGGCGCATGAAATATCCCAGCCACACAACCTGCAACAGGCCAGACAAGGACAGCGCCCAGCTCAACGCTTGTGCGGTGGTCCGGCGGGCTTCCAAATCACCATCCAACGTCAGGCCATATCCCAGCGCTGCGATCAGGCAGATGTTGAGCAGAATGGGAGCAGCTGCCGCTGCGGCAAAGCGCGACAGTGAATTGAGCACGGCAGCAATCAGTGTCGCTACGCTCATAAACACAAGATAGGGGAAGGTGATCTGGCCCAGCAGGATCGCCACCTGCAGATTGCCCGGATTGTCTTCCAGACCCTCGGGGGCAAAAAATTCGATGACCCATGGCATGGCCAACATCGCCACTGCACCAAATACGATCAGTATGGGCAGCAATACTGACAGGACATTGGTGGCAAAATTCTGCGCCTCGGCCAGGTCGCCATCTTTCGCCATGCGCCTGTTGAACAGCGGGACGAACGCGCTGGCAAAGGCCCCTTCGGCAAACAGCCGCCGGAACAAATTGGGCAGCATAAACGCCAACTGCCACGCATCGCCCATGGCAGTTGCGCCCAGAACGCGCGCAATCAAAATGTCGCGCACAAAGCCAAAAATGCGGCTGACAGCCGTCAGCCCGCCGATGGTTCCGACGTTTTTGAGCAGGCTCATTTGGTCAGGCCCGCGTCATCGTAAGGTTCAGGCGTCGCCACCCGGTGCCGGAGGAGCAGCGCCCGGAGCGCCTTCTTGCTCTTGGCGAGCCTGAAGTTGNTGCATGTACAGACCGTTGAAATCAATCGGATCCATCATAAGTGGTGGGAAGCCTGCATCGCGGATCGCATCAGCCACCACGCGGCGCGCGAATGGGAACAGGATACGCGGCGCCTCTGCGAACAAGAAAGCATGGGCTTGCTCTTCTGGGATGTTGCGCACAGCGGCCAAGCCGCAATAGGCCAGTTCGACCAAATAGGCATTGCCTTGGGACGACGTGGCCGTGATATTGATCTTCAGTTCAATTTCGTGAAGCTCGTCGCTGATCCGGTTGCCGCCAATGTTGAACTGCACGTCCAATTGGGGTTGTTCGGTCCACTGATACACATCGGGTGCATTGGGGTTTTCAACCGACAGATCTTTCACATATTGGGTGATGATACCTGCCGTTGGTTGATTATCGGCACCATTGGGTGCGCTATCTTCCGGGTTGAGGTTGGTGAGAATGTCGCCTTCGTCGGCCATGATGCTTGCTTTCGAAATGGAATGTCTGCGTGGCAACCAAGTGTGATTACCGCTTGGCCGCGCGCCTAGCACCGCCGCGTCTTGCTCGCAACATGGCGCATTCATCCATCGTCAGGCTTTTTCGGCCTGAAAAGCCTAAAACGATCAAGGAAAAGGCGAAAAGGTGCTTTTAATAGGGCCGACTGCCGCTGATTCACGTTGTCGATTTGTAATTAGGGCCTATTTAGGACACAAGAGTGGAGCAAACGGGTAGGCTGGTAACAGCGTGCCGCATGACTGGGTATTTATTGTGATTGTCGAAATTATCATCCTTGCCATGATCGCCGCCTTTTTGGGTATGCGACTGTATTCTGTGTTGGGCCGCCGCGCCGAACATGAAGAAGAGTCGATCCCGCATCGGTTTGATCCCAGCCAGCAGCCAAAAAATGTAACGCCAGCTGCTGCTGCGCCAACGCCGCTCGCATCATCCAATGCACAATTGGAAGGTGCAATGCCTGCGGTTGAGCGCGGCGTGCGTTCCATTGTGGCCGCTGATCCAACATTCGACATCACCGGATTTCTGGAAGGTGCCAAGGGTGCCTATGGCATGACGCTCGAAGCGTTTTGGACAGGTGATCGCAATACCCTTCGTGCGCTGTGTGATGATGATGTGTACGCCAGCTTTGTTGGCGCGATTGATGCGCGTGAAGCTGCCGAACACACTCTGGACAACCGCCTGATCCGGATCGAAGAAACCCGGATACACTCAGCTGTGCTGGACAATCGCGTCGCGCGCGTCGCGGTATTGTTCGTGGCCGACATTGCTGCCGTCACGCGAGACAAGGATGGGACTTTGGTTGGCGGATCGCTGGACGATGCGGTGGAAAGCCGCGATGTGTGGACCTTCTCGCGCAATATTGATGCCGCTGGGCCAGACTGGATTCTGGACGAAACCGACGAAGGCTGATCACAGCTTCGGATAAATTCGCATAGAAAGGACGCGTTATGCGGCAAGTGATCGCAAATGCGCTGCTTTCTGCCTGCATGGTTGTGCTGGCTGGTTGCGTGGCGATTTTGCCGCCTGCCAATCCTCCTCAAACGGCCGTTCCAACAGCCCCTGACAGGCCTGTTACGCAAAGCGCGGCCACGGCCGGTGTTGTGCGCGGCCCCAGCGTTGGCGCACTGCAATTGTCGCTGGACGATGCGGGAACCGGGCTGGCCAGCTTTTTAGATTCATGCCCCCAATTGCTCAGCCGCGCTGATATCAGCGGTTTGACCCATCAGCGCGATTGGCAGGCAGCTTGTGAGGCTGCGATGTTTTGGCCCGCCAGCGATGCGCCGCGTTTCTTCCTTACCCATTTCGAAACCGCGATTGTGGGCGATGGATCAGCCTTTGCGACCGGATATTTCGAGCCTGAGATTGCTGGGTGCCGCACCCGCCAGATCGGCTGCGAAGTTCCTGTCTATGGGGTGCCGGATGATCTTGTCCGGGCATGGCCTGCCGATACGCTGATTGCCGATCGCGAAGGCCGCGCGCCATTGGGTCAGTATAATGCAGCGGGCAAATTTGTGCTTTATCATGACCGCGCTGCGATCGAAGCTGGAGCGCTGGCTGGACGCGGGTTGGAGATCGCTTGGGCAGCGGACCCGATTGAGATGTTCTTCCTGCAAATACAGGGTTCTGG
>JGI24025J20009_10000948_pt1 | contig 22314 bp, 28 predicted proteins | sample Cruoilmetagenom3_FD_20009 | JGI IMG/M metagenome (IMG submission 20009) | reverse complement strand
CAAGTCTTCCTGGGCCGAGGAATTCACAATAAATTCCGAAAAACCAAAAACTTACCTGGCAACATCACAAATACTTGATATCGAAATACAGGCGAAAGTAGACCGCCACCGCTCTCAGCGCGGCACCGGCTGGACAACGGTTGAATCCCCACTGCACCTGACAGACATATTGGCCGGGCTGCCAGCGGGCCATATCTGCCTGATGGATTGCGCCACCATGTGGCTCAGCAATCACCTGCTGGCGGGCAGCGATCTGGCCGCGCAACAAACCAGCCTGCTGACCGCGATCACAACCTGCCCTGCCCATCTGGTGATCGTCTCGAACGAGGTCGGCCAGGGCATCGTGCCCGATAACGCCCTGGCCCGACAATTCCGCGAGGCCCAGGGCCGCCTGAACATCGCCCTGGCCGCCCAGGCCAATCTGGTGGTGCAGATCACCGTCGGCCTGCCCACCGTGCTAAAAGGACAATTGCCATGACCCGTCTGCATCTGGTGCGCCACGGCCCGACCCATGCCAAAACCATGGTTGGCTGGTCTGACCTGCCCGCTGACCTTAGCGATACCGCCGCCATCGCCCGCCTGTCCGCGCATCTTCCCCAAAGCGCCACGGTGGTNTCGTCCGACCTCAGCCGCGCCTCGGCCACCGCCGACGCCATCCAGNACAATCGCCCCAGNCTGCCGCACCATCCCGCCTTGCGCGAAATTCANTTTGGCGATTGGGAACTGCGCAGCTTCCGCGAGGTCGAGGCCGAAGACCCCGACCACATCCGCGCCTATTGGGAAACCCCCGGCGATATCTGCCCCCCTGGCGGCGAAAGCTGGCATCAGGTCTGCGCCCGCGTCGACGCGGCCATCGATACCCTGATCACCACCCACCCAAACAGCGATCTGATCATCGTGGCCCATTTCGGGGTGATCCTGACCCAGATACAACGCGCCGAAAACCTTAGCGCCGACGCCGTCTTTGGCCATAAGATCGATAACCTCTCGGTCACCGAATTGACCCGCTTGGCCAATGGCTGGCAAACGGGACGCATCAATCACCAACCGTGATGCCCCCCGGCACAAATCATCAATTTACCACCGCGCCCGACCTCGCCTAGCCTGCTCCTATGACATATGATCTCTATATCGGTGACCGCCTGTTCTCTAGCTGGTCCTTGCGTGGCTGGCTGATGTTCGAAAAATTCGACATCTCCTGCAACACCCACATGATCGGGCTTTATTCCGGCACTATGGCGCAGGATATGGCCCCCCTGGCCCCGGCGCGGCTGGTGCCCGCCCTTCGCACCCCCGATGGCACTGTGGTCGGCGAAAGCCTGGCCATCGCCGAAACCCTGGCCGAACGCCACCCATCCGCGGGCCACTGGCCGTCGGATCCGCCCGCCCGCGCCACCGCCCGTTGGCTCTGCGCGGAAATGACGACCGGGTTCAGCGCCCTGCGCAACGCCTGCCCGATGCAATTGAAATACGTCTTTCAGGGGTTCGCCCCGTCCGACGCCATACTTACCGACCTTGCCCGCATCGAAACCCTATGGGCCCATGCCCGCGCGGTCTCGGGTTCCAAAACCGGCTGGTTGTTCGGCGCTTACAGCCTGGCAGATGTGTTCTACACGCCCATCGCCGCCCGAATCATCGGATACGACCTGCCGGTCAGCGACGCGTCCCGCGCCTATTGCACCGCCCTGCTCAGCGATCCGGCCATGCTGGCATGGCGCGCAGACGCCCTGAAAATCAGCTATGATCCCTTTCCCTACACGCTTGATTTGCCGACCAAGCCATGGCCAAATCCCACCTTTTAGAGCGTGTCGTTACTCGCAGGGCATTTTCGTTAGCATCCCAGATTTAGGAAGCAGGAGATGCTCATCAACAAATCCCCGCGTAACGCTGAACTTAAATGTCACGTTGGCGGATCAGTCAAACGTGCCGGTGACCCGGCCCAGCAGCATGAAGGCGCGCACAGTGCGGGTTTCGCCCAGGGCTGAGATGTCGGCGTCGCTGGCCTGGGGTTCGAATTCCGCAAAGGTGCGGTCGAACAGGCGCAGGAAGTGGTGGGCAGCGTCGCGGAAAATCGGGTCTTGTTTCATCCGCCCTGCCGTCAGCGCCAGCGAGGTTCGGTCGCGCACCCCACCCAGGGCTGCCACGGCGCGGCCACGGGTGCCTTGGGCAAACTCGCGCCAGATTTCGGGCCGGGCCATATCGGGGCGCAGATCGTCCATATAGATGCCGTCCTGTGACAGCAGGGTCAGCACATCCTGGGCGGCCTGAATCAATTGCGACGATTTGCGGTCGCGCAGGGCGCGGCGCAGGGCGGCAAAGCCTTCNTCGTCCTCGGCGGTTTCCGGGAAATTCAGCGCCCGGATGAAATCATCNGTGGACAGCGGCGGTGACAGATCTTCGGCCGGGGTNCCCAGNGGCAGCGANCCCTGATCGCCGGTTTCGGCGCTTGNCGTGGGNTCCAGCGGGCGGGTCAGGGTGCGGGCCGNNTCGCGGCGCGAGGTGTGAAAGGTNGCCAGCGTAGTTTCGGTTTTGCGGGTAGCNGCAGCGATTTCGTCCAGTTTCTTGCTGACCGAGGGGCCCGNCCCGATTGCTCCGCGCTGTTGTTGTGACACATAGGCGTGGCGGATCGCGTCGATTGCCGCCTGCAAGCGCTGGCTTTCTTCGCGCATCACCTTGGTGGCACGGGTGGCGGTGGCCGCGACCCAGATCATTGCCACCGGCATGAAAATTGCCAGCATGGTCATCAGGAACCGCATGCCATCGACATTATTGGTGCCCGCCCCCGGCACAAACACAAAGAACACCAACGATCCGCCCAGCCATAGCAGGCTGAGAATGATCGCAGTCAGTTCGATTCCGGTGATCGGCGACCGGTTGGGTTTGTCGTAAATGCCCAGCGGGGTTGGCTGGGCGGTCTCTGGATCGGGCCTTGGGCCGGACATGATGGTCACGCTCCGTCAGGAAAAGTCGATTTTCAGGACTTCGTAGGATCGCACGCCACCGGGGGTTCTGACCTCGACGCTGTCCCCTTCTTCCTTACCGATCAGGGCGCGTGCAATGGGGGATTTGATGTTCAGCTGGCCAGCTTCGACATTGGCCTCGTATTCGCCGACGATCTGCCAGGTCTTTTCTTCGTCCGTGTCTTCATCAACCAGTGTCACCTTGGCGCCGAATTTGATCGCACCTTTCAGGGAGGCCGGGTTAATCACCTCGGCCAGCGATAACGCGCCTTCCAGTTCCTTGACGCGGCCTTCGATGAACGAATGCTTTTCGCGCGCCGAATGGTATTCAGCGTTTTCCGACAGATCGCCATGTTCGCGGGCTTCGGCGATGGCCTGAATGATGGCCGGGCGCTCGACTGTTTTGAGCAGCTTCAGCTCTGTCTCCAGCGCGGTATGGCCCGCAGGTGTCATCGGAATTTTTTCCATCGGTCTTGATCCATAAAGGTAATGCGCCCCGCCGCATGAAACGTCGGGACGCGAGATTGGGTTGTTAGGTACCTGACCCAAAGCGGCGGGGAAATGCAAGACCCGGCTGCGCGAATCCTTGCACAGGGGGCGTGATCCGGCCCGTTGGCGGCGGCGTTGCCACCAGATCAGGCGATCACTTCGCCGATCAGCATTTGTGGCTGCGCATTGGTAAAGTTGGGAATGTCCGCCAGAACCGGGCCCGAAGCCGCCAGCGCCGCATTCATCGCATCCTGGTCCGCAAACAACATGGTGGCGATGGCATGGCTGCCCGGCGGTGTGTCCGGGCCGCCTGCCAGGCCTTTGGTCACAAGGGTGCTTTGGATATGCGCGCCCATATGTTCGCCGACCAGCGGCATGTGGGTGGCCAAATAATAGTCATAGTCAAAACGGCTGTCGCCGCTGGTTGGGTAAATGACCTGTAGGGAAACGGACATGCATATTCTCCTCGTCTGGTTTTCGCGTTCACGCCCCGGTGGCGGAAGCCAACCGGGGCGTGTCTGAATGTCGGAGGTTACATGATCCGCAGGCCCAGTGGGGGAAATAATTGGGTTCTTAGCCGTATTGCACAACTTCGTATTCAACCCCGTCGTGATCGTCGAAATAGAACCGCTGGCCGGGTTCGTAATCGCTGTGATTGTTCGGGGTAAATCCGGCGGCGATAACCCTGGCCTCGGTCGCGTTCAGATCGTCCACCACCACGCCGATATGATTCAGCCCGCCGATGGTGACATAGCTGCTGGGGCCGACTTCGGGGGGCGTGGCCGGGGCATAGAGGGCCAGATAACTGTCATCTGTCCCGACGTGAATCGCCAAACCATCGCCCTTGGCGGCCCCCTGCCAGCGGATATGCCAGCCGAACAGATCGCACATCCAGGCAGCGGTGGCTTTGGGGTCAGTGACGGTAAGGTTGGTGTGTTCCAGTGTTGCAGTCATGATGCTTCCTGTACTTTGCTTGTGTTTGGTCAGCGTAATCTCTAAACTTAACTTTAGGTCAAGGCATTTCTTTAAGGTGGCATTTATGGCGGTATCGGACGGGCTGTCGATTGGGGCTTTGGCGGGGCGGACCGGGTTGGCGGTGTCGGCGATCCGCTATTATGAAACCCAGGGGCTGTTGTCGCCGTGGCGCAACGCGGGCGGGCAGCGGCGGTTTCAAAAGGCCGACATCCGGCGGCTGTCCTTTGTAATGATCGCCCAGCAATTCGGGTTTACCCTGCCGGAAATCCGCGCGCTGATGCAACAACTGCCCGACAGGCGCACGCCGACCCCCGACGATTGGGCAATGATCGGGCAGCAGTTCCGCGAACGGCTGGATGCGCGGATCGAGACCCTGCAAAAGCTGCGCGACAATCTGGATGGCTGCATTGGCTGCGGCTGTCTCAGCCTGCCAAAATGCGCGCTTTACAATCCGCAGGATCAGGCCAGGGCCAAGGGCACCGGGCCACGCTATCTGATGGGCGACAAACCACAGGTGTGATTGCAGAAGTGATCTGGCGGCACATTTTGTCTGACGCGGTGTTGCGATTGACGCAAACGACTGGCAAAGAGTAATCAACCACGAAACAAAGTTGCGCCCCACTGGGGGCCGCATGACCTTTTAGCCAAGGAGCGCCTTGATGGCCGACATAGAACGCGAAGCGATGGAATATGATGTTGTGATCGTTGGGGCCGGACCGGCGGGCCTGTCGGCGGCAATTCGGTTGAAACAGCTGGACGGCGATCTGCAGGTTATGGTGCTGGAAAAAGGCAGCGAAGTGGGCGCACATATCCTGTCTGGCGCGGTTCTGGACACAAGCGGGCTGGATGCGCTGATCCCGGACTGGGCGGACAAGGGCGCGCCGATCACCGTGCCGGTCAAGAAAGACAATTTCTACATTCTGGGCGAAGCAGGCAAGCAGCGCATCCCCAACTTTCCGATGCCACCGCTATTGTCGAACCACGGCAACTATATCGTGTCGATGGCCAATGTGTGCCGCTGGATGGCCGAGCAGGCCGAAGAACTGGGGGTCGAGATTTTCCCCGGCATGTCCTGCTCTGAGCTGATTTTTGGCGAAAATGACGAGGTCAAAGGCGTTGTCGCGGGCGAGTTCGGCAAAGAACCCGATGGCAGCCACGGCGCAAATTACGAGCCGGGTATGGAATTGCTGGGAAAATACGTGTTCCTGTCCGAGGGCGTGCGCGGGTCGTTGTCTAAAGAGGTCATCGCCAAATACGACCTGTCAGCGGGCAAAGAGCCGCAGAAATTCGGCCTTGGCATGAAGGAAATCTGGGAAATCGACCCCGACAAGCATCACGAAGGTACCGTGACCCACACAATGGGCTGGCCGCTGGGCAGCAACGCAGGCGGCGGGTCTTTCATCTATCACCTTGATAACAATCAGGTCTATGTCGGGTTCGCCGTGCACCTGAACTATGCCAACCCACATCTGTTCCCTTACATGGAATTCCAGCGGTTCAAGCATCACCCGATGGTGGCTGACCTGCTAAAGGGCGGCAAACGCGTGGCTTACGGCGCGCGTGCCATGACCGAAGGCGGGTATCAGTCGATGCCCAAAATGGTCTTTCCTGGGGGGCGTTGCTGGGCTGTTCTGTCGGCATGATCAACGTGCCGCGCATCAAGGGCAACCACAATGCCATGCTATCGGGCAAAGCCGCAGCCGAGGCCGCGCATGCCGCCATTCAGGCCGGTCGGGCGCAGGACGAGCTGACCGCCTATGAGGACGAAGTGCGCAATGGCGCGATTGGCGACGACCTGAAGCCCGTGCGCAACGTCAAACCGATCTGGAGCAAGTTCGGGCTAATGGCCTCGCTTGGGGCGGGCGGTTTTGACATGTGGTTCCAGTCGATTTTCAAATTTTCGCTGTTTGGCACGATGAAACATGGCAAAAATGATGCCATGGCCACGGGCAAGGCGGCGGATTACCCGGTGATTGACTATCCCCGGCCCGACGGCACCTTGTCGTTTGACCGGCTGACCAATGTCAGTTTCTCGGCGACCAATCACGAAGAAAACCAGCCTTGCCATCTGCAACTGAGCGATCCTGACATTCCGCTAAAAGTGAACCTGCCGCAATTTGCCGAACCGGCACAGCGCTATTGCCCCGCCGGGGTGTACGAAGTGGTGGAAGAACAGGGTAAAGACCCGCGGTTTGTGATCAATTTCCAGAACTGTGTGCATTGCAAGACCTGCGACATCAAAGACCCCAGCCAGAACATCACCTGGACGACGCCGCAGGGGGGCGACGGGCCGAATTACCCCAATATGTAGGCAAAAAACCGGCGCAAGGTGCAGCTACAGCGCCTGCGCCATTGCACCCATGAACCAGAGCGCCTAGCTTGCCCTGCAACACATCTGATGAGGCAGGGTTCTTTGGCAGTTTCCATATTCCAACACGCGGCCCGGGCTGCGGTTATGCTTGCTCTGGCCCTTCCGGGCACGGCGCAGGCGCAAGACAGCAAAGTCGCCGCATCTGGGGCCTATCTGGCCGGGCGGCAAGCGGTGCGCGACAGCGACTATGAAACGGCTGCGCAATATTATGCGCGCGCGCTGGGGAAGGACCCAGACAATCCCAGCCTGATGGAAAATGTGACCCTGTCGCAACTGGCCCTGGGCCGGATCGCGCGGGCGCTGCCTGTGGCGCAATACATGGAAGAACTGGGCCTGCGCAGCCAGGTGGCGCATATGGTTGTGGTGGCCAACCTGATCGCATCCGAAGAATACGAGACCCTGCTGGCCCGCGATACAGAAACCGTTGGCATCGGGCCGCTGGTTGACGGGTTGGTGACCGCCTGGGCCCATATGGGTGCCGGATCGGTGTCACAGGCGATGGCTCAGTTTGACATGGTCGCCGAACAAAGCGGGTTGCGCGGCTTTGCTCTTTATCACAAGGCAATGGCGCTGGCGCTGGTTGGCGACTTCGAAGGCGCCGAGGCGATTTTTGCCGATGAAGGCGGCCGGTTGTCGTCAATGGCGCGCCGGGCGGCGCTGGCGCGGGCGCAGATCCTGTCGCAGCTGGATCGCAACGAAGATGCGCTAGAGGTTCTGACCGACGCCTTTGGCGGGGGCTCGGACCCGGAACTGACGGATGTGGCCGACCAGTTGGCGGCAGGTACCAAGCTGCCCTATACCCATGTGACATCGGTGCGCGAAGGCATGGCCGAGGTGTTCTTTATCATCGGTGCCGCGCTAAGTGGCGAGACATCGGATGATTATGCGCTAATCTATGCCCGGATGGCCGGGTTTCTGCGCCCAGATCACAATGACGCGCTGTTGCTAAGCGCCGAGTTACTGGATGGGCTGGGCCAGTACGACCTGGCGGTTGAGACCTTTAAACAAGTGCCGCAGGGCAGTCCTGCCCATTACGCCGCCGAACTGGGCCGCGCCGAGGCCCTGCGCCGGGCGGCCAAGCCGGATGCGGCCATTGAGGTGCTGGAACAGCTGGCGGGGGACTTTCCGACCTTGCCGCTGGTGCATTCGGCGCTGGGCGATCTGCAACGCCAGCAGGAATCCTATGAGGCGGCGGTTCTGGCCTATGACCGGGCGCTGAATTATACCGAAGAAGGCGCACCGGGGCGATGGTTCCTGCTGTATGCGCGGGGCATCAGCCTGGAACGGCTGGACCAGTGGGACCGGTCCGAGACCGATTTCCGCGAGGCGCTAAAGCTAAGCCCGGATCAGCCGCAGGTGCTGAACTATCTGGGCTATTCGCTGGTGGAAAAGCAGACCAACCTGGACGAGGCGCTCGGCATGATCGAACGCGCTGTCGCGGCGCGCCCCGACAGCGGGTATATCGTCGACAGCCTGGGCTGGGTTCTCTACCGGTTGGGGCGTTACGATGAGGCCGTGGGCCATATGGAACAGGCCGTCGAGCTGATGCCGGTGGATGCGGTGGTCAACGACCATCTGGGCGATGTATTCTGGGCCGTGGGCCGCCAGCGCGAGGCAGAGTTCCAGTGGCGGCGCGCCCTGTCCTTTGTCGACCCCGACGACACTGACGCCGAGGCCGACCCGGACCGTATCCGGCGCAAGCTGGAGGTGGGGCTGGACAAGGTGCTAGCCGAAGAAGGTGCCGACCCGCTGACCGTGGCCGATGACAAGCGCTAAGGCATTTGCCCCGGCCAAGATCAACCTGACACTGCATGTGACCGGGCAACGGGCGGATGGCTATCATTTGCTTGATTCGCTGGTGATGTTTGCCGATATCGGTGACCAGATCACCGTGCATCCAGCAGCGCAAACCCGGCTGAGTGTTGACGGGCCGATGGCCGCAGGCGTGCCAGGGGATGGACGTAATCTGGTGGTCAAGGCCGCCGCGCTGATTGGGGTCACGGCGGATATCCGATTGCAGAAATACCTGCCAGCGGCAGCGGGGATTGGCGGCGGGTCATCCGATGCGGCGGCAACGTTGCGGGCGCTTGGCGATCTTTCGGGCGCGTCGATCCCTGCCGATACTTTGTCTTTGGGGGCGGATGTGCCGGTGTGCGTGGCAGCAAGATGCAGCCGGATGCGCGGCATTGGTGAGCAGATATCACACGTGCCCGGCGCGCCATCCCTTTCAGTCGTTCTGGTTAATCCGGGGGTGGATGTCCCGACTGCGGAAGTCTTTCAACATCTGCGCGACAAAACCAACCTGCCGATGTCCGAGGCCCTGCCAAAATGGCAAGGGTTGGTGGATTTCATCCCCTGGCTGGCAGCGCAGCGCAATGATATGCAGGCCGCCGCGTTATCGCTGGCACCGGCGGTGGGCGAATGCCTTGCCGCCCTCAGCGCGCTGCCCGAATGCCGGTTGGCGCGCATGTCAGGATCTGGTGCCACCTGTTTCGGGGTATTTGCCACCTTACCAGAGGCGCAGATCGCGGCCGAGACTCTGAGCCATACCTACCCTGATTGGTGGGTTCGGCCCTGCACCTTGGCCTGATTGTCATCCAAATTTCTTGAGAAGAAATTTGCCAAGAATTTTTTTTGAAAATTCTTATCGCCTAGGTTAGCCGGTCAACCACATAATCGGCCAGATCGCGCAGCACGGCACGCAGCGAATGATCCGGCAGCGGTGCCAGCGCGGATTTGGCCTGATCCGCCCAAGCATTGGCATCGGCGCGGGTTTTGGCAAGCGTGTCGTATTTGGTCATCAGCGACAGGGCGTGATCCAGATCACCATCGCCCTGCTGGCCCTTTTCAATGGTCCTTTCCCAGAAGACGCGTTCCTCGGGTGTTGCTTGGGCAACCGCNTTAATCACCGGCAGCGTTAGCTTGCGCTCGCGGAAATCATCGCCAACATTNTTGCCCGTTACTGNCGCGTCGCCCTGGTAATCCAACAAGTCATCTGCGATCTGAAAGGCAATCCCCAGCGCATCGCCATAATCAAACAGGGCTGATACGTGATCTTCGGGCGCGCCAGCGATCACCCCGCCCACTTGGGTGGCAGCAGAGAACAATGCGGCTGTCTTGCCGCGCACCACCTGCAGGTAAATCGCCTCATCCGTGGCCAGATCCTGCGCGGCGGTCAGCTGCAGCACCTCGCCCTCGGCAATGGTGGCGGACGCATTGGCCAGAATATCCAACACCCGCAGCGACCCGGTTTCGACCATCAGCTGAAAGCTGCGGGAAAACAGGTAATCGCCGACCAACACGCTGGACTTATTGTCCCATAACAGGTTGGCCGTTGGCCGCCCCCGGCGCTGGCCGCTTTCATCCACCACGTCGTCATGCAGCAGCGTGGCGGTGTGGATGAACTCTACCGTGGCCGCCAGATGGATATGATGCGGCCCAGTATAACCGCACAGCTGCGCTGCGGCCAGTGTCAGCATCGGGCGCAGGCGTTTGCCGCCCGCATCAACCAGATGCGCTGTGACCTGCGGAATGCGCGGGGCATACTCTGAGGCCATACGTGCCGCGATCAGCGCGTTCACGGCGGCCATCTCATCCGCCAGGGTTGCTGCCAGCACGTCATGCGGCTTGTTGTTTGTCTCGGTGATTATGCCGCTGTCCATCACACTCCCGTCACAAGGCTCGACATCATGCCTACCTTGCCCTTACATCCACACCATGAAGGAACTTTTGCGCAGCACCGACCCAACCGTTATGGCCTTTGCCTCTGCCCTTCTTCAGGGTGAGGATATAGACTGCTTTCAGATGGACGTAAATATGAGCATCCTTGAGGGTGGCATCGGAATTTTCCCGCGCCGGATGATGGTGCGGGTTGATGATTATGACCGGGCGCTGCGGACGATGCGGGATAATGAAATCCCGCTGGGCCAGTGAGTAACGCCCCAAGCACGTTTCTTGAGGATGACCTGACCCGCGATGCCTTTCTGGGGGGGCGGGTGCATCTGTGGCAACCTCGCCTCGGCTATCGCGCAGGCGTTGATCCGGTTCTGCTGGCAGCATCAATTCCGGCCCGGGCCGGGCAATTGGTGTTGGAATTAGGCTGTGGTGCCGGGGCTGCAGTTCTGTGCCTCGCGGCGCGGGTGCCGGGGCTGAGTCTGACCGGGGTAGAGTTGCAACCCGGCTATGCCGATCTGGCGCGGCGCAATGCGGTAGAGAACGCAACCGACCTGTCGGTGGTGTGCACCGATCTGAAGGCGCTGCCGCAAGCCTTGCGCCAAGTCCAGTTCGACCATATCTTAGCCAACCCGCCCTATTACCGCGACGGCACACACAGCCCCGCCCGTGATGCCGGGCGCGCGACGGCGCTGAGCGAACAGACCCCACTGGATGACTGGATAAAGGTGGCGGCGCAACGTCTGACGCCCAAGGGGAATCTGCACATGATCCAGCGGACGGACAGGATGCCGGATATGCTGGCCGCTTGCGCTGGTCGCCTGGGCTCGGTCGAGATTCTGCCACTGGCGGCGCGGGTAGGCCGCGCCCCGGATTTGGTGATATTGCGTGCCCGCAAAGGCGGCAAAGCGAGTTTTTGTCTGCACGCGCCTGTTATCCTGCATCACGGCCCGGTGCATCTGCGGGATGGTGAAAGTTATACTGCTGAAATTACAGCGATTTTGCGCGATGCCGCTGCGCTGACCTGGCCTGTCGCGCGCTAATCCCCCGGCGGAGTTTGGCCGATGATTCATATTTTTATCACATAGTGCAGGCGTGCCGCGTGACAGGCCTGCGCGAATATGTTCAACTTAAAGGGCAACTTGATCAGAGGAGGAACGGCATGAACTTAAGCTCGCACCTGACGGAACTGAAACGGAAGCACCAACACCTGAGTACTGAGGTCGAACAAGCCCAACGCGCCCCCGGTGTGGATGGGTTGCGTGTGGCCGATCTTAAGAAACAAAAACTGAAGCTGAAGGAAGAGATTGAGCGCCTGTCGATCTAAGCAGCGTTCAGACTGGCGCGGGCCGCGATCAGCGCCCCGCCGGTAATCAATAAAGCCGCAAGTCCCAGCACCCAGGACGGCGCTGCGATGCCGGTCATGACAAGGACAAGCGTGGACAGCAGAGGTGCGGCGTAAGAGCTGGTGCCAAGCATTTGGATATCGCCACGCTTGACCCCAATATCCCAGACATAGAACGCCAGCCCGACTGGCCCAAGGCCAAGGCCCAGTACCGACAGCCAGCCGATAGCCCCCTGCGGCCAGATTGTTTGTTCAAGCGTCAGATGCAAGCCTGCGGATAGCAGCGCGGTGGCCAGACAGAACACCGCAACGGATGCGGTGGGCGCATTGCCGACCCGGCGCGACAGCACCGAATACCCGGACCAAGTCAGCGCACATAAGATGGCTAGGCCATATCCCGGCAGATACTGACGATCAAACCCCGCGCCGCCGCCACCGGTGATGATCAGCGCCGCCCCGGCAAACCCCAGCGCCGCCCCGATCAGATGCCCGCCCCGCAGGTTCTCGCCCGGCAACAGGCCCGACAGCAGCACGATCAGCAGCGGCCACAGATAGGCGATCAGCCCGGCCTCGGCCGCGGGGGCCAGACGCAGGGCGGAAAAATACAGCGCGTGATAGCCAAACAGGCCCAGCGTGCCAAAGACATAGATCGGCCAGGGAACGCGGCGTAGCTGCGCCAGGCCACCGGTGCGGGCGGTCCAGATCAGCCCCAGCGTGCCGCCGATGGAAAAGCAGATCGCATTCAGCAGCAGTGGTGGCGTGGGGGCTGATCCGACGGTCAGCAGCGCCAGCAGCGACCATAGAAGGACGGCGACAAAGCCGATGGCGGTAGCACGGTGGCGGGTCATGCTGGGGGGACGTCCTCGACGGGAATGATGGTCATCGACTCGCAGATATGCGCCGAGTTTTCGACCTCGGCAAGCGCCCAGTCGCGGAAGGCGGCGACTTGCGGGCGGGTTTCGGCCCCCTGTTGGCAAAGGAACCGGAAACGGGCCTTGGTGCGGATGGCAATCTTGTAAGGGGCCACCAGTGTGCCTTCTTGCAGGTCCTTGACCACCAATGCGCGGCGGCCCAGCACCACGCCGACCCCTGCAAGGGCTGCGTCAATGGCATGATCGGCCTGCGAAAAATGGGCGCCGTGATCGGGCGCGAACCGGATGCCCACGGCGCGAAACCAGGTGGGCCAGTCGCAGCGCGGGCGCAGGAAATCAATGGATTGATCAAAGATCAGCGGCGCGTCACGCAAGCTGTCCGGCGTTGGAAACCGCGCGGCCATATCGGGTGTCATCACCGGGGTCAGCCATTCCCGGCGCAGCGGCAGTGCGTACAGCCCCGGATCGACATCATAGCCAAAGCGAATGGCGACATCCACTTCGTCCCGGTCAAAATCCATGATCCGCAGGCTGGCGGAAAACCGCAGGTCGACGCCGGGATTAGCGCGGGCAAAATCATACAGGCGCGGGGCCAGCCATTTGGCGGTAAAGGCCGGGCCAGCGGTGACGTTCAAGGTGGTGGTGTTCTGCAATCGCCGCGCGGATTGCCACGCAGTTGCCAGCGTTTGGAACCCGTCTGCGGCCCCGGGAGCCAGGGTGCGCCCGGCCTCGGTCAATTGCACGGCGCGGTTCAGCCGGTGGAACAGCGGCTGGCCCAGGTGATCCTCTAGCGATTTGATCTGAAAGGACAGGGCGGCGGGGGTGACGTTTAATTCAGCTGCAGCGCGGGCAAAGGACAGGTGCCTTGCGGCGGCATCAAAGGCGCGCAGGGCGGTTAAGGGTGGCAGGCGATCAGTCATGGATACACAAGTATTCCTTATCTGTTTGGTTGGAAAGTCTCGTTTGTGGCTTTCGTTGCCTGGACCCATATTGAAATCGCAACAGAATGATTGATCTGAAGGAGATGGCAGATGATTGAGGTTTCAACGACCCAAGCCACCGAGCGCGCCTATCAGGCCGCGCATATGGAACGCGCCCTTGCGATGCGCGCCGCCTGGGCGTGGCTGTTTTCGCCGATTTCCCGCTGATTGGCGCGCGCCCAATCTTACGGGATAAGAAAAGGGCCGGTCCATCGCAGGATCGGCCCTTTTTGTATCTGCTTATCCGCCCTGTCGGGCGTCTGCGCGTCAGACGAAGAACTGACCGCCATTGGCCGTAATGGTTGATCCGTTGATAAACCCGGCATCATCCGACGCCAGAAACACCACGCAGCGCGCGATTTCTTCGGGTTCGCCAAGGCGACCGGTGGGGATTTGGGCAATGATGCCCTCGCGCACCTTTTCCGGGACCGCCATCACCATATCGGTGGCGATATAGCCAGGGCAGATCGCGTTGGCGGTGATCCCGAGGCGCGCGCCTTCCTGGGCCAGGGATTTGACGATCCCCAGATCCCCCGCCTTAGACGCAGCATAGTTTACTTGGGCAAACTGGCCTTTTTGGCCGTTGATCGAGCTGATGATGATGACGCGGCCAAATTTGCGCTCGCGCATGCCGGGCCAGACCGGATGGGTCATGTTGAACACCCCCGTCAGGTTGGTGTCGATCACCTGATGCCACTGTTCCGGCGTCATGCGGTGGAATGGCGCGTCACGGGTGATGCCTGCGTTGTTCACCAGCACGTCAACCGGGCCCAGATCGGATTCGACCTGAGCGATACCTGCGGTGCATTCGTCGTAGTCGGCAACGTTCCATTTATAGGTTTTGATGCCGGTTTCTGCGGTGAACGCGGCGGCGGCCTCGTCATTTCCAGCATAAGTTGCAGCGACGGTATATCCGGCGTCTTTTAGGGCGGTTGAAATGGCGGCGCCAATTCCGCGGCTGCCTCCGGTGACAAGGGCTACACGGGCCATCTGAATCTCCAAATCATTACGGTAACTTCGTTACCAATAAGCAGGCTGGGCGCGCAACATTATTGCGCGCCCATCTCTGTTAATCGCGTTCGACGCAGAGCGCAACACCCATGCCGCCACCAATGCACAAGGTCGCCAGGCCTTTTTTGGCNTCGCGGCGCTTCATTTCGAACAACAGCGTGTTCAGCACGCGACAGCCCGAGGCACCAATTGGGTGGCCGATAGCGATGGCGCCACCGTTGACGTTCACAATCGCCGGATCCCAGCCCATATCCTTGTTCACTGCACAGGCCTGCGCGGCAAAGGCTTCGTTGGCCTCGACCAGATCCAGATCTTCGGGCTTCCAGCCAGCTTTTTCCAGCGCTTTGCGCGAGGCGAAGATCGGGCCGACGCCCATGATCGACGGGTCAAGGCCGACGGTGGCGTAGGAGGCGATGCGCCCCAGCGGCTCAATNCCGCGCGNTTCGGCGTTGGCGGCGGACATCAGCAGGGTCGCGGCCGCGCCGTCGTTCAGGCCCGAGGCATTGGCAGCCGTGACCGAGCCGTCTTTGGCAAAAGCGGGGCGCAGTTTGCGCATCGCTTCCATGGTGGCGCCGTGGCGGATATATTCATCGCTGTCCATGGTGATGTCGCCCTTGCGGGTCTTGATCACGAAGGCCACGATTTCGTCAACGAATTTCCCAGCCTTTTGCGCAGCTTCGGCCTTGTTCTGGGACGCCACAGCAAATTCGTCCTGCATGTCGCGCGAGATCTGCCATTTATTGGCAACATTTTCCGCTGTCTGACCCATGTGATAGCCGTTGAAGGCATCCCACAGACCATCGCGGATCATCGTGTCGATGTACTTCATATCGCCCATCTTGTGCCCGACGCGCAAATTGGCGGCATGTGGCGACATGGTCATGTTTTCCTGACCACCGGCGATGATGATGTCGGCGTCGCCCAACGCAATATGTTGGGCACCCAGAGCCACGGCGCGCAGGCCCGATCCACAGACCTGGTTGATGCTCCATGCGGCGCTTTCAATCGGCAGGCCTGCGTTGACATGTGCCTGACGTGCCGGGTTCTGACCCTGGGCGGCGGTCAGCACCTGGCCCAGAATGGTCTCAGAAACTTCGGCCTTGTCGATCCCGGCACGCTCTACCACGGCCTCAAGCACGGCTGCGCCCAGATCGTGGGCGGGTGTGTTGACGAACGTGCCGCCAAAGCTGCCAACGCCAGTACGCGCGGCGGATGCAATTACGATATTGGTCATGTGATCCGGTCCTCTGCCATCATGTGGTAGGGTCGGATACACGTGCGGGCCCCTGACTGAAGGCCACAACGCCCGGGATCCCCCCCTTGCGTACTGGGACATAGCGGATTGCTGCAGTTGCAGCAACCGTCAGAGTGCCTTTGGGGAAGCTGCGTAAAATGTGTCGCGCTTCGATGGGTCAGGCGCTGGCCTTGCGGGGGGTATTCTGGCTGTTCTGGGTCAGCCATGGTGGGCGCACGCTGGGCGCGCCAAACAGATAGCCCTGCAGGGAATCGACACCCAGCGACACCAAAAATTCAGCGTCCTGCACCGTTTCGACCGATGCAGCGACGATCAGCATATCGAACTGCCGCGCCACCGCGACCAGCGCCCGGGCTACCGCCTGATTATCGGGGTTGGTGTGGATGCCGCGCACGAACTGCCCGTCAATCTTGACCGCGTCAAAAAAGAATTCGCGGAAATGACGGATGGCGGTTTCACCCGCGCCGAAATCATCCAGCGCAAAGGCCACGCTGCGGTCTTGCATCCGGTCCATGAAATCGACAACCAGTTCCGGCATGCTCATCGCTGAAACTTCTGATATTTCAAGGATCAACCGCTCTCCCAGGGTTTTGTCCTTTTTCAGAAACCGATCCAGAATAGAGACCCAGCGGGTATAGCCGATCGAGCGGGCCGACATGTTTATAGACAAGCGCAGTGAAGGCGAGCGCACCAAGGCGCGCAGGCCGGTTTCAAGCGATGCACAATCCAGGGCGCGGCCCAGTTCGGTGTTTTCCACCAGCGGCATAAAGTCCCGGGCCGGAATCATCCGCCCGGTGGCGTCGGGCACCCGGATCAACCCTTCGTAAAAGGCCACTTGATGCGGTGGGCGGGCCTGCATGATTGGCTGATAGGCCAGCAGCATCTGACCATGGCGCACAGCGTCGNCAACCATATCCAACGTGGACCGGTCGCGCGCGACCACGGCGGCGTTCAGCGGGTTTTCGGATCCTTCGGGCATATCCGCCCGCATTTTGCGGCGTTGCAGCATTTGGCTTTCCGTTTTCTGTCTGGGATCAGAATTGGCAATAAAGCTGAATCGCAGCTTAACCCTCGTATTTGTCGGAGATTTGCGCCAGTTTGTCGGCAAATATCGAAGTCGCGGGAGGCAAGCCGATGGAGCGTTGCGGTTGGGCCGGATCAGAGCCGATTTACGAGGCTTATCATGATACTGAATGGGGCGTGCCGGAATATGACAGCCGCGCCTTGTGGGAAAAGCTGGTGCTGGACGGGTTTCAGGCCGGGTTAAGCTGGATCACAATCCTTAAAAAGCGCGACAATTTTCGCGCGGCATTTGCCGGGTTTGACCCAGAGGTGATCGCTGGTTGGGGCGAGTCGGAGATCCTGCGCTTGTTGGGTGATGCGGGGATCATCCGGCATCGCGGCAAGATTGCCGCGACCATCTCCAACGCGCAAGCCTGGCAACGGATTGAGGCAGATCAAGGGTTTGACCACTTCCTGTGGGATTACATGGGCGGCAAGCCGTTGGTGAACCACTGGGCGACTCTGGGTGAAGTTCCGGCGTTTACACCGCTATCCACACAGATTTCGAAAGATTTGAAAAAGGCTGGCTTTCGGTTTTGCGGGCCGACAATTGTTTATGCGTTCATGCAGGCGACGGGCATGGTCAATGATCATCTGATCACCTGCCCCCGCCATGCCGACCTTTTGTAAAAGGGCGCGCATTTTGCGCACCATTCGCGCAGCATCAGTTAAAGCCCGGCGTGCCGCTGTCTGACGGATTGCGGACCAGATGTTTAGCTTTGATGCCTTCGGACGTGTCACGGCTGCCGTCATGGCTGTAACCCGGCGGGGCAAAGGCGTAATTCAGCCGTTGGCGCAGAGTCAGGCCGGGTTGGACGACGTCGCGGAACAGACCGATCCATTCGTGGAACACCACGCGCAAAGGGTTAAATGTGCCAAGGTTGCGCACCAGGCCATAATCGGGCTTTTCTCCGTCCAGTTCCGGCACAAACGTGCCAAACAGCTTGTCCCAGACAATGAAGACCCCGGCGTAATTGGCATCCAGATAGCGCGGATTACGCCCGTGATGCACGCGGTGGTGGCTGGGGGTATTCATCACTGTTTCAAACCATTTTGGCAGTTTGTCGATCGCCTCGGTATGGATCCAGAACTGATAGATCAGGTTCAGCCCGCCAACAAACAGCACCATCGCCGGGTGGAACCCCAACAGCACCAGTGGCGCACGCACAATCATCATCAGGGTGAACGTGCCGGTCCAGGTTTGCCGCAAGGCGGTGGTCAGATTGTAATGCTGGGACGAGTGGTGGTTCACATGGCTGGCCCAGACCCAGCGAATGCGGTGGCCAAACCGGTGCACCCAGTAATAGCGCAGATCATCCAGCACAAAACACGCTGCAACCACCCAGATGGATGTGCCCAGATCCAGCGGTGTCAGCGTCCACAGCCACATGAAGACCCCCCAGGCGACAAAGCCCAGCAGGATGCCTTCGGCAACACTGCCCGCGCCCAGTACCAGCGAGGTCAGCGCATCGCGGGTTTCATAGCGCCCGCCGCGCCCGCGCCAGACGATCCACCCCAGTTCGAACAGAACGGCCGCGACAAACAGCGGGACGGCCATTTGAACAACGTCCGGGTAATGCAAAGGATCGGTCATGTGGGGGCCATCAATTCTTGCCAGAGCGGGCGCTCGGTTTCAGTCAGGTGCAGCGATACGCGGGGCGCGGTGAAATCATGAAAGATCACCCGCAGGTGATCCGGGGTTTCGATCAGGTCAAAATCGTGCAGGTGGCGCGCCACGGTGTCGGCCCCAAACGACCACAGCAATCCGGGCCCCTGCGCGGTGTGCACAAGGGCTGCGTGGCCGTTCTGGGCAACGGTGACGTCCTGAATGTCGTCATCCGGGAAATGTCGGTGCCAGGCGCTACGCGCGTCTTCGACCGTCAGAAAGGCCAGTCGTGACTTGCCCAACAAGTGCAACAACAGCGTAATGGCCGAGATGCCGCCAACAACCAGTAAAAGCAGAATATGAAGTGGCATGGGGTCTCCTTGCCAATTATATGAGCGAATTTTGGCAGGCCTTGTCAAAAGGGGCGTTGCGTCATGCAGGCCTTGCGGGCGACAAGGGCCTCTGTGACGCGTGTGCTGTTTCTATGTGGCAAGGCCCGAATGCGCAGCCCGACGGCTGTAGATATTGTTGGTGACTGGCCGGGGATCGAGGCGGATTTTGCCGGTCTGAGCCGGGATGCAGACGAGCCGGTAACGGGTGATCACATCGACGGGGCCAAGGTGGTCACGGTGATGGGGGCGCGGCTGACGCCACTTTTGCGGCGTATCTTGCAGCGTTAACTGTCGTTGGGCTGATCCAGTAGTGCTGCAATGATCGCTTTGGCGCTGTCTGAATCCCAAGTGGCATCGCCGCGCAGGCGGGCGATTTCCTGGCCTTCGGGGTTCAGAATCACCGTGATCGGCAGGCCAAACACCCCCATCTCGCGCGCCACCGCCTGTTTTGGATCAGTGTGGCGCGGCAGATTGGAGATGCCGGATTCGGTAAAGAATTTGTCGATCCCGGCGGGCGAATTGCGCCCGGTGGCCAGGGTCAGCACCTGAAACGACTCACCGCCAAATTCGTCCTGAAGCACGGACAACATCGGCATTTCCTTGCGGCAAGGCGCACACCAGGTGGCCCAGAAGTTCAGCAGAATGTATTTGCCACGGTACTCTGCCAGCGTTGCGGTGCCTGCGTTTTCTTCCAGAAAGAACGCCGCCTCGGTCACTGTTTGGGGCGCGCTGTGAAACACCAGCTTTTTCATGTCGCCGTCGCGCAGCGCCTCAAGCGTGGCGATATCGGCGGCAGACGCCACGTTTGCACCCAGAGCAAGGGCGATATAAAGGGTCAGCAGACGAAACAGGCGCATTTTTCCTCGCAGGGTAGCATGACAGATAAAACCTCGAACCAGATGTGGGGCGGCCGCTTTGCCGCCGGACCGGACGCGATCATGGAGGCGATCAATGCCTCGATCGGGTTCGACCAGCGAATGGCGGCGCAGGATATTGCCGGCTCAAGGGCCCATGCGGCGATGTTGGCCGCAACAGGTGTGATCAGCGATAGCGATGCCGAGGCGATAGGGGAAGGCCTGCTCACGGTGTTGTCAGAAATCGAAGGCGGGCAGTTCGCGTTTTCCATGGCGTTGGAAGACATCCATATGAATGTCGAGGCGCGGCTGAAAGAGATCATCGGCGAACCTGCGGGGCGGCTGCATACCGGGCGGTCGCGCAATGATCAGGTGGCGACTGATTTCAAATTGTGGGTGCGCGATCAGTTGGATGCGGCAGAGTCTGGCCTCCTCGCGCTCTTGCGAGCGCTCCTCGGACAGGCCGAGGCGGGGGCGGATTGGGTAATGCCGGGGTTTACCCATTTGCAGGTCGCGCAACCGGTGACCTGGGGGCATCACATGATGGCCTATGTGGAAATGTTTGGCCGTGACCTAAGCCGGGTGCGCGACGCGAGGGCGCGGATGAACGAATCGCCCCTGGGCGCGGCGGCGCTTGCCGGGACATCGTTTCCGATTGATCGCGACATGACGGCCAGCGCGCTGGGGTTTGACCGGCCTTCGGCCAATTCGCTGGATGCGGTCAGCGACCGCGATTTTGCGCTGGAATTCCTGAGCGTGGCCAGCATCAGCGCCATGCATCTGTCCCGCATGGCCGAAGAACTGGTGATCTGGTCGTCAGCACAATTCCGGTTTGTGGCGCTGTCAGATCGGTTTTCAACCGGGTCCAGCATCATGCCGCAAAAGAAGAACCCGGACGCCGCAGAACTGATCCGTGCCAAGGTAGGCCGGATATTTGGCGCCAATACCGCGCTGATGATGGTGATGAAGGGGCTGCCGCTGGCCTATTCCAAGGACATGCAGGAAGACAAGGAACAGGTGTTTGACGCCGCTGACAGCTGGATGCTGGCACTGGCGGCGATGGAGGGCATGGTGCGCGACATGACCGCCAACCGCGAGTCTTTGGCAGCGGCGGCGGGCAGTGGGTTCTCCACTGCCACCGATCTGGCCGACTGGCTGGTGCGGGTTCTGGGCCTGCCGTTTCGCGACGCGCATCACATCACCGGTGCCTTGGTTGGCATGGCCGAAAAGCAGGGTTGCGACCTGCCGGATATCAGCCTTGAGGATATGCAATCGGTCCATGCCGGGATCACCCAGGACGTCTTTGGTGTTCTTGGCGTCGAAAATTCGGTAAACTCACGCATGTCCTATGGCGGGACAGCGCCCGCGCAGGTGCGGGCGCAAGTTGCGAGGTGGAAAGCGAGGCTGGCATGAGCCGCATTCAGGTATTTGCGTTTCTCGGGCTGGTGGCCCTTGCGGGCTGTGGCGCGGATGGTGAACCGATTACACCGACAATGAACGCGGGTATTGGCATTTCGCCCAATGGCAGCGTGCACACCAATGGGGGCGTCGGGCTGCGTCAGGGGCCGATTTCATTGTTTATCGGGTTCTGAGGCGGGTTAGATGGCCGCCAGCCACAGGGCGGCACCGTAAAGGGAGTACTCGATGTCACCACTGCGTATGATCTATCTGGGTTTGGCAACCTGGGGGGCTATGCACCCGATGTACCATCTGGTGCGCTGGTTCCAGGCCACCGGTGGCGGTCTGGCCGAGATATTTGCCGCCTGGCACGCCAATGCGGCCAGCAGTGCGCTGGTCTGGGAGTTGACCATCGCCGCTATTGCCCTGACGGTGTTTATATGTGCCGAAGTTGCCGTGCGGCGCAACTGGATTGCGCTAATCGCTATTCCGGCGACGTTTCTGATTGGCCTTAGCTGCGGTTTACCACTGTATCTGTTTTTGCGGACGCGACCCGCTGGTTAGGGTTTGGTCGCATTTGGTTTCCGGTCTAAGAAAGCCTGTTCTACGGGGACTCTATTGAAGATCCCTGCTTGTTGTGATGGCTGATCACAGATTGAATTCCCTTGTTGATGCAGGAAATTGTTGGCAACAATCGGCCCGCAGCCAGAGGCACAAGACGTGCTGCTTAATGTGTCTGGCCCGAACCTGCCCAACAAATCGGGGACACCACACACACCAATGGGAAACCGAAGGGGCGGCTTTGCTACAGAGCCCCTTGCCCCCGGTTTTGCCTTGGCTCATAAACGGAACTGACCATGCCCCGCCGACCATGCCAAAAGGGGTATCTGCCAAAAAGGACCGCCAAACGATGACCACCCAAGCACCAGAAACCAAGATTGTGGACAGTTATCGTGTTGCCTGTGATGGCGGCGAAGGCGGGCATCCGCGCGTCTGGCTGCAAATCCCAAAAGAACATGGTTGGGTCGAGTGCCCCTATTGCAACTGCAGGTTCGTGCATAAGGACCATCAG
>JGI24025J20009_10000946_pt1 | contig 22333 bp, 22 predicted proteins | sample Cruoilmetagenom3_FD_20009 | JGI IMG/M metagenome (IMG submission 20009) | reverse complement strand
TAATGGAGCCATTCAGAATGCCAAATGTATTCTGGTCATGGCCTGTGCTTTAGGGGTGCATAAGCTGAGTACCTATATTGACAAGCCAGTCATTCCAGCATTGGATACTCTGTTTATAGGCGTTGAGGATAGTCCGGGGGATTTTCACGAGGTTTGTGCCCAGTGTGGTCAGTGCGTTTTGGGGCAAACTGCTGGCATCTGTCCCCTGACGGCATGTCACAAAGGTTTGCTGAATGGCCCATGTGGTGGCACCGACAATGGTAAATGTGAGGTGGATAAGGAAAAGGATTGTGCCTGGACCCTAATATATCAGCGACTAGAAAAACAGGGCCGGCTTGATTTGATGCGTAAGTATTATTCCCCCAGAGATTACAACGCGGTCCTCAGGCCGCGAACGGCTAGGATTACATGAAGGAGGAGCTATGGCACCGAGTTTTAGGGAAGTTCTCAAATCTGATAGATTCGTGATAACCAGCGAAATTGGTCCACCAAAGGGGACGAACATTGAGAAGATGCTCCACCATATTGACCTTCTCAAGGATAGAGTAGACGCGCTGAATGTCACTGACCACCAGAGTTCCGTAATGCGGTTTCCTTCTATTGGCGGTTGTCTGGCCATCAAGGAGCGAGGTGGCGAGCCTATATTGCAGGTGACTTGCCGCGACCGTAATCGTCTTGCCCTTCAAGCCGAGCTTCTCTTCGCATACACCAGAGGCATAAGAAATGTCCTCTGCCTAACTGGAGATGCTGTTGTAGTTGGCGACCACAAGGCGGCCAAGGGCGTTTTTGACCTGGATTCAGTACAGTTGCTGAAGACAATTCGGCAGATGGAAGCGGGCAAAGACCTGGGAGATAATGAACTCGACGGGGCTGTGGAGTTCTGCGCCGGAGCCATAGTCACACCTGAAGCAAACCCGATTGAGCCTCAGTTAATCAAGTTTGAAAAGAAGGTTGAAGCCGGCGCCGAATTCTTTCAGACTCAAGCCATCTATGACCTGGACAAATTTGCTAAGTTTATGGAATATGCTCGCCAGTTCCCGGTCAAGATACTGGCTGGCATCATCCTGCTTGTGTCAGCCAGGATGGCGAAGTATATGACCGAAAATGTCCCGGGCGTCTCTGTGCCCCAGAACTTGATAGATGAATTAGCGGCTGCCCCCAAAGGCGAGGCAATCAATAAGGGCATAGAAATCGCAGGTCGGATGATTGCCACTCTGGAAAAAGAATCCATATGCCATGGAGTTCATGTCATGGCCATAGGCCGGGAAGAGGTGGTTCCAGATATCCTGAAAGCGGCGGGACTTGCTACCTAGTGCCCCCTAACATAGCATACACACGGGCTGTCCCACTTTCGCTGACTATACAAAAGCAAGTTGCCTCACGAGTATCAGAGTTGGCCACGGTATCGAACTCGGGATGGCTACGAGGCTGTTTAAGTCCTTCGAACCTTTATTATCTCAGCAAGAATACTGATGGCAATCTCCTCCGGCGTTTGGGCATTTATTTCCAGACCAATAGGAGCATGAATACCATCCAACTGCTGCTCAGACACTCCTTTTCTGCGCAGCCGCTCTTTGATCTCTTTGACCTTCTTCTTGCTACCAATCATCCCGATATACCTTGCCGCAGTGCCAACAGCAAATTGCAGGCATCTCTCATCACTGACATGCCCCGGTGTGTAAATGACAATATAGTTGGTGTCGTCCAAATTCAATTCAGAGAAGGCATTTTCATAGTCTTCAACTACCAGTGAATCAGCGCCGGGAAATCGGTCGTTATTGTTGAATTCAGGACGTGGGTCTATAACCACTACGCGGAATCCCAGCATCTTCGCCATCACTGCTGTACTCTGGGACAGATGTCCAGCCCCAAACAGATATAGTGTTTCTGCAGGCAAGATTGGCTCCAAGAAGACATCCATTCGCCCGCCACAAATCATCCATGCCTCTTCACCGCTGTCTGTAAGGTCAAAGTGTATTGTCTCCGGCTCACCTGATTTCAGCACGTCAAGAGCTTTCTCCTGGACCGCTTGCTCCACGTTGCCTCCACCTATACTGCCGACAAGAGAACCATCTTCCTTGATAATCATCTTTGTTCCGGCTTTCCGTGGTACGGAGCCTCCACTAGAGGTAACAGTGGCTAACACCCCCGGTTCTCCCCTTGCGGCTATGTTAGCCAATTCTTGATAAATCTCAAGCATCTAATACCTCCAATATGTTACTTTTGCCTCACCGGATACGCTTTTGTGAAATAACTTCTATTACCGGCTCTGGTGATCGAGCTTGCCCTAGCACAACCTGCTTAATCTGAGGGTGTCTCATTGCAAGAATCTTATCAGCCAGGTCCCTTCCTTTCGATAAGCCTTTGTCCAGGTCCACTTTATTGATGAAAGGGACAATTCTGGCCTGTTCAGGGCTTTCCCTGATTATGCCTTGTTCCCGAGTTAGTAGGAAAGCAATGGCATCCGGTGAGATAACCTCACCTAATGGCAACCCAAGCAAATTAGAGACGATTTCGGGTCTGAAAACATCTTCTTCAGTTAGGCGGCAGCCTACAGCGTCGACTCCTACCATTGGTATGACCAGAGATGTGTTAAGCGGGATTACCGGCTCGGTTGGATTTGGCGCCTTCAATGACCGCTGTGCTGCTCCATCCGCCTCCACCACAATACAAGACACCTGTCTCAATCTGGCTAGCTTTGCCACAAACTCGGGGGTGATTCCGGTCAATTTACCCGAGGCCAGCTTATCGCTGGCCAAAGTAATGTGCCTGTACCTGTCCGCATTGTCGAGAAATAATCTCATCAACTCCTGCTCATTCTTTTCCAAGAGAAGAAGCGGTGTTTCAGAAGGCAACGGTTCAAGAATCTTGGTAGTGGTAGTAGTAACAACGCAACCACCAGCCGAAGCCAGTTCCCGGGCCAAAGCGAACATAAGAGTTGTCTTACCTCCGCCGCCAACCAGGCTTATTACCTCACCGCGCCTGATATCTAAGGCTTTCTTAAGCGTCATAACTAAACATTGAACCAGATTAATATCGCTTCCAGGGCCCCTCCAGCTATGGCTCTCACCCTGGCTCTGATGCGGTAGCAGATTTCTTTGCTTGCCGCAGGGTCTATCTCGACTAGCTTGGTTCCTTTGTCTACCTCTATTCCACTCCTGAGCAGCGCTCTGATTATACCACTAGTCGGTGCTTCAATCACTTGCCTTCCCAACGAGGCAATCGCTTCACCGGCAGTAACGTACTCTCCTATTTCTCGGTTAGTCACAAACAGGCCTCCATCAATAGCATGTTGCACCCTTTCGGAAGTCAAACCGCCAATGGCAATGGGAACACCTGTGTTTCTTTCTGCCCCCCCGGCCGAGATTACCTCGCCCAGCCTGTCACTATTGTTGGTCTCCACTACAAGATGGACATCTTTGCCTGCTTGAAAGCCAGGACCCAGCCCAATTACCAGAGCGGCATCGGTAAGCCTTGTCCCCAGGTTCCTTTTGGCCATTATGGCGTCAATCAATATGCTGGGGTGGAGGGTATCCTTAATAGCCGCCTCTGGGTCAACTATAATCGGTATCTTGTTCTCCCCCCAAACCGTGGGTATCTCACTGGCAGACTCGACCAGCCTAGCTACTACACCTTCGACTTCCTTCTCACCATCATAGACGGCTTCGGAAAAAGACACTCCTCGACTAACTGCCTGTGGCCGAGGTGTCTCAGTCAGACAAACCCTAAAATGGGCACGGAATAACCTGTGGGCTACTCCACTGGCTACTTCACCACCACCCTTAATCAGAACTTTCAACTCGGTTAGCTTCTTACTCATCGTCGATTACGCATGTTCAGTAGCTTTACTCCCTGCACCTGCGGAAAAATAGCGCCTTCACTGATGGAGCAAATTACCTTCTCCGGTTCAACCACCTTTGTCCCGCTGATAACATCCACACCCCAGTCAAACAGGACCGGTGACAAAGGACTGGTAGGCCCCACCACAACAATAAAGCTACCCTTGGCCAAGTCCAGCAGTTTCTCCGCAGTGTGATTTATCAGCGAAGTACCGGTGATGGCAACGACATCAGCTTTTGGAAGTATGTCTTCGGCGGCTTCGGCAGGTAAATCGCCAGCCTGTGGTCTTTGCTCCAGCACCCAGAGTTTCCTGGCTACTTTCCGCAATTTCGGAATCCAAGGGAAATGACCTACCACGGCGATATCTTTACCATCTCCTTTCTCTACCAAGACATCCAGGGCATTTTCGGCATCACATTTGGTCTCATCGATATCAATTAACGAGTTTATGGTCGCCATTCCAATAGACGCCTCCAGAAGATTGTCTGATTTAGCATATTCGGCCAGCTCTAATGCCGACCTATTCCTCAAGTTTCCTATTCCTCTCACCATTCTGTGGTGTGGGTGCTCGTCCCGAAAAGTGGATGCCAGCCCACAATGCTTACTTACTACTGCAGTCCAGAATACACAGCTGTACACTTCACGCACCACGCTGTCTGCGCTCAAACTAGAAATCAACTTGTCAATAATGTTCACGCATCCTCCTAATGGCCAAAGTAGCAGAAATGGTTCAAGCCGAGCACCTTTGCCGCCCCGGATATGGTAACACCGTACCAAATCACGGGCTTAGATATCATAAACTGGTCAATAGTATTGTTAACTATGGTGGTGCCAGTTACTAAGGCGACATCACACCATTCAAGATGCTCTTCCGCCATGCGTGGGCTATAAATTGTGCACCCGAATTTCTCGGTGCTGATATTGGCTTGGTCCATGTCGGTTACCCTCAGCTCAAACCCTTTTGACAACGCCTCAACTATCCTGGGCTGAAGACCAACCATAGCTATCTTGGGATGGCCATACTTTTCCTCGATATATTTTACTAGCTCTTGGCCGCACACCCTGGGTTCGTCGTTCCTGCAATGTATTGTCTTGGTTGCCAACCCTAGATACCTCATCACGGCATTAAGGCTAGAGATGAATATAGCTCGGCGGAAGTTATCTTTTAACTCCATAGTGGCTATTTCGGACAGCCTGCCACTGAAATTACCGAACATATCAGTGAATGCCTGACCGAGAGAGCCTCTGAATTCAGCCTGCATCATGCGCTCCTTCCCCACTATCAGCGGGTAGTCTCTGTCCTCGGGATTGCCGATAGCCTCCTCCGGCGAAAGCACGGCTGCTTTAATTACCACCTCCCCCTCGAGCGAGTTATTTCTCACAATTCTGGCAAACTCCCCCTTGAGAATGTCACATATCTTTGTTTTCATAAACCCTTATCCTTCTCAGCTTTAGTATCAGGAAAACCTCCTTGCCCACCGCTAAATCCATATCTTCAAAAATATGATAGGGCATTTCAGCCAGCAGGCAGGTTCCTCCCACCTTAAGCTTGATTCTAACCACATTGTCGGCTGGAGCAATATCGATGATAGTCCCTCTGAATCGATTTACCTCCGGGCCCGGCGGTTTAGTTTCAGATATATATATATCATGGGGGAAAAGGGCAACTCTATGAACTGAATTTCCGTCATGGGGAACAATTATCCGTAGGTCGCGGCAACCAACCTCCATGACTCCTTTCCCCAAACTACGGCAGTATTCACAGTCCAAAATATTTGGTGCTCCGATAAAGTCAGACACCTTTTCATTCTTGGGATAGAAGAAAACCTCTTCCGGCCTGTTAACCTGTTCCAGATGGCCATTCTGGAGTACGGCTATTCTGTCTGCCATCTCCTCGCCCTCCTCAAGGTCGTGGGTTATATAGACAGTTGTGACCCCCAGATTCCGTTGAATCTGCCTCAACTCAGTCCTCAGGTATTTGGCGGTTTGCATATCAAGGCTCGATAACGGCTCATCCAAAAGCAATACCTTAGGTGAGAAGGCAAGAGCTCTGGCCAGCGCCACCCGCTGCTTTTCACCACCGCTCAGGTTTTTAGGATACCTCGATGATAGATGCGCTATCTTCATCATTTGTAACAGTTCTTTTACCCTAATATCTACCCGCTCCCGCGATTGCTGCTGGGCTATCAAGCCATAGGCAATATTTGCGGCAACATCAAGGTGTGGAAACAGGGCTAAATCCTGAAACAGGTAACCCACACTCCTCTTGCTGGCCGGCAGTTTATCCACTGGCGCACCGTTAAAAAAAACCGACCCTCTGTAATCAGTTAATCCAGCGATAACATTGGCCAAGGTAGTTTTTCCAGCGCCATTTGGCCCCAGCAATACCAGCAGTTCTCTATCAAATATCTCCAGATTCACAGCCTGGCAGACATATTTGCTTACATCCTTGAGTGTAATAGATGGCATATCATCTCCACTTAGCAGTCGCCTTGTCTTCCAAATATCCAAAGAATTTATCAAAAGCAAAACACATAACAGCCAGTACCATCAAACACACGATGATAATGTCTATGCGTATTAAGCTTTCAGCCTGTATAAGCAAAGCACCAATCCCAGTGGGTATAGCCACCATCTCAGCAGCCACTATGACACGCCATGCCATTCCAGCTTCCAACCTTAACCCTGTGAAAATATTAGGTAGGGCTAGAGGTATAACTACTGTAGCCAGAATTCTAGTATCAGATGCCCCTAGTGTTCTTGCTGCCTGGATATAATCTTTATTCACACTTCTGATGCCGGTGACTGTGTTATAGAGGACAGGGAAGAAAGAACAGACGAATATGATGGTAATCGGTAACATCTCATTTATGCCTATCCACAGCATGAGCAGCGGCAGCCATCCGATGGCAGGAATAGGATAAAACAAGCTGATTATCGGGTGCAGTGTCTTATTGATACCCTCTCTCCACCCCATTAAAATTCCCATCGCTATACCAGCTATAGAGCCGGCACAGAAGCCAATAAGAACCCGGGTCAGACTGCTCAGGAAGTTTTCACCCAGTATCCCATTAGCTGTCAAGTAGTAGAACTCTATTACCACCGAGGAGAAAGGGGGAAAGGATAACTGTCCAGGAATCAGGTTTAGGCGAGCGACTATTTCCCATATAGCTAAAAATATTACTACAGGCACTATCCCCCAGCCGGGTATAAATCTCCTAAGTTTATTCATGACAGATACCTCAAATCAAGAATATCCTCAGCAATGAAGCTCTTATTTATATAACCAAGTTCCACCAGATAATCTATTGTGTCTTGAACTATCTTGGCGTCAATATCAGTAGTATATTCCAGCCTGCCCATAGACCGTAGCAACACTTCAGGTGTGATTTCCAACTTGGCAACAACCTCAGCTACCCCGGACGGAGAGATTGCATCACTAGCGGCTTGCAATTGCCTGGCCATAACCTCGGCCGCCTCCTGGGGATACTGGTTAGCCCACTCATTTGCTCTCTTGGATACCTCTACCAGCTTTCTTACCACCTCAGGATTGTTGTCTATCAAGTCATCTTTAACAACCAGAACACTACCCTGCATTCCAGGCCAGACATCTTGAGTTGTTAGCAATATCTCAAAGTCATGCTCTTCAGCCATAGTCGTCCAGTGTTCAGGTAGGAAAGCCGCATCTAGTTGCCCAGTCTTGATAGCCAAGACTTGCTGGGCTGGGTTCATCCGCTGAACGTTATTCAACACTTTATCTTGATCAAGACCATACTCATCTATCGTCTTATGCAGCATTACATCCGCTACTCCGCCTAACTGGACGCATCCAATGCGAATATCAGTTTTTTCCAGGTCCTTGACAGTTTTTATCTTTTCATGATTGACCACCAGGCCATAACCATATTTGTGCGTTCCAGCCACGACCTTTATCGGCACGCCCGCATTGGCATACACATTTATGGCTGGCACAAGGCAGATATAGGCAACTTGAATATCACCTCGAGCTAAAGCGGCGGCTAGAGCCATTCCAGTTGTATAGTTTTCGTAAGCATTTATCTTCAGCCCCTCCTCTTCAAACCATCCCTTATCATGACCGATATAGGCGCAGGCTGCATGGTCCGTAAATTCAACCGCCATTCCGATAGATGCCTCTTCCTCATCAGCACACCTGCCAACAGTCATGACGAGCAGTAACCCTATCACTATGATCACCATGAACAAAGCAGGTAGCTTATTCACTCGTTTGTCCCCCTACCGATTAACTAGCCTCCTGCACTGGATTTGTTTCCTGACCATACCAAAGCCAGAAATCAGAATCTTATCTGCTGCGTTTACTAAGTGCTGTATTTCAGGCAATATACCTCTGTGCAATAAATTTATCCTAGTCGCCTAAGGAATTCCTCCAATTTCACACGTAGGTCCTTGTACTGACAAACAGCTTTTCGCCCCTCATCTGTCAATCTGGCATGTCCTCCACCGACTCCACCAACAGTTTTCTCGACCAGAGGAGAGGGCGCCAGACGATTCATTGCTTCTAACCAGAGCCAGGCATTACGATAACTTAACCTCATTGAGCGAGCCGCCTCCGCAATCGAGCCAAGCTTTTCAATTCGTTCCAGCAACATTACTCGCCCCCACCCTATATACAACTCACCGTCCTTCTCCACCCATATCCTGCCCCTTATCACATAGCCCGGCTGTGGATGACGGGAAAAGCGCGAAGGTTTCTTACCTCTAAAGCTTGGGCTCTCAATATCAGCCACGTGTGTTTCCCTGTAAAAAAATGGTCTGCGCTATATTTTATATGATATTACGCTTCTGTCAAGTGATGATGTTTACCTTTATGAGATAAACAAGCAAGGACTTTAAGAAATTGTTAAGCGAGAGCTGTTGCTGAAAATCCAAACTAGCCAACGTAGCCCTGATAATCGTCTGTGGTATCAAAATCTACGAGAATGCTTTCAGAAGCAACGACTACCTCGAGAACATCGTCAGGATGGTCTTTGATTATTTGTCTCCCCCCCACATCGCCCTTCAGCTTTAGAAGTTCCTCTTTATACTTGATAGCAAAGATGACAGGATGCCCTCTCCTTCCCTGATAGGTGGGGACGGCAATACCTTTGTCATGGTTACAGAATTCCTCTATCAGTCTGTTGATGGTCTGGCTATTTACGAGGGGCTGGTCACCTAGCGCGATCATAACCGCTTGGATCTTACTGTGAACCACGTTCAGACCCGCTATTATAGATGTGCTCATCCCTTCATCGTAATCTGGATTTATCGCCACCTTAATCGCCTTGTCAGATATAGCCTCTATCACGTCTTCAGCCTTATATCCCACCACCACAATGACCTCGTCTACTAGCGACTCCAACATGTTGGTAACGGCTTGTTCCACAATGGTACTCCGGCCTAGGGGCATCAGCTGCTTTAGCTCGCCCATGCGCTTTGACTGACCGGCGGTTAGCAGTATTGCTGATATCCTTGTGGGTTGTTTGGTTGAATTCCCTAAGTAGGGCATTTTTGCTAAGCTAATCATCCTGCCAATGATGGCACTACAAATATCCCTTCCATCAACACAATACTGAAGAAGTTCATTCTTAGCTGAATTCCGCTAGTTCGTGCCTCAACCTCACCAACTTCTCTTTGCAAGCTTGAAGCTTGGCACGTTCTCTTCCTACTACGGATTGACTTCTAATACAAGGTGATCTCCATTGGGTGTTTAATTTCTCTTTTTGTCGGCACTAAAAGCAGCTCTCTAGCTCAAGGCTTTTTGATTTGTCATAGTAATAACCCGCTGCTGGCAACACACACTTTCCAACCCCAGGCATCGGCTCCATATGGAGTACCTCGACCCACTGGATACTCTTTCGGTTATTTCCTGCCGATGTACGTTTCCCGCAGCTTGGGCTTCTCGATCTTGCCTGAAGGGTTGCGCGGAACCGGCGCAAAAACTACTTTCTCCGGCCATTTGTACCTGGCCAGCCCTTGCTCTCGGCAGAAATCAATGACTTCCTGCTCGGTCATCGTCTCCCCGGAGTGAAGCTGAACGATGGCCATTGCTATCTCCACAAGACGCTCATGGGGATAGCCGATCACCGCCACATCGGCAATCTTCGGACAGCGGCGCAATGCATCTTCAACCTCGACCGGATAGATGTTTTCACCCCCCCTGATGATCAGGTCCTTCTTCCGGTCGGCAATATAAATATAGCCGTCTTCGTCCTGCCGCACCAGGTCCCCGGTATACAGCCAGCCGTCTTTGATAGTTTTGGCCGTCATCTCCGGGTTCATGAAATATTCTTTCATGTTTCGGGGGCTCTTCAACAGCAGTTCGCCGACTTCACCGACCGGAACATCCCTACCTTCCTCATCAACCACACGCGCCTCAACATTGAAGGTCGGCTTCCCGATGGAACCCGGCCGATCCAGAATATCGTCGTCATAAAGGTTGACCGTTCCCCCACCACCACCTTCAGTGAGCCCATAACCATTGCCGGTCTTGAAAGGCACCAGCTTCTTCATATCCTCAAACAATGCCGCAGGGACCGGCTGGGCGCCGAGGATGATGATTCCGGTCACGTGAGAAAAATCATATCTACTAATATCAACAGTCCCGTTCTTGACTGCGTTGATCGCATCGGACATGGTTGGCACGCTGACCCAACCGTTGTTTACTCTTTCCCTGTAAATGGTATCCCAGAGAGAGCGCGGATCAAGTTCCAGGAGTATCACAACCTTGCCGCCGGCCAGATAAGGAGAGAAGGAATAAAAGAAGCTGCCGCTGTGGTAGAAAGGATGCAGCGCCAGGTAAACTGTGTCATGACCCTCCGAGAAGGTTAAGGCATTGCCGATAGCGATGTTGTACAGGGTCTTGTGGGCCTGACAGACGGGCTTAGGCGCACCGGTGGTTCCCGAGGTAAACATCAATTCAGCCGGATCATCGTCGTCCATTTCCACCAGAATGTCTTCAGGGCTGGAGTTGGCCAGCACTTCCTTGTATGAAATCATGCCTGCAGGAACATTTTCACCGACACGGATATAGGATTTGACTGATTCCATCTCCTGCTGGATCGGCCCCACTTTCGGCATAAACCCGTCTCCCATAATAAAAACTTTTGGGTGGACGGCATCACAGGCATACTTGATGTCGGCACTGGCAAAGCGGAAATTGAGCGGAAGCGCTGCCGCCCCAACCCTCAGAATGGCATGATAAGTAACTACCCACTCCAGGCTGTTCATCTGCAGGTGCATCACGAAATCGCCTTTTTGCACCCCCAGTTTTGTTTGCAGGTAATTGGCCACCCGGTTGGTCTGTTCATTGAATTCCTTCCAGGTAAGTACCCGCCGCATGTTTTTTGACGGCCTGCACTCAATCAGGAATTCCTTCTGCGGATACTTCTTCGCGTTGATAATGCCATAGGAAGCAAAATTCATTGTTCCTCCTCCTTATTCTTGATCGTTTCCGGCCTGCTCAAGCACTAGTTTTTTCGGTGGCCAAAAAGCGTCACCAGCCCCATGGAGAAGGCCGCGGTAACCGCAGCCTAAGCCCGATCATTCCTCCGTCTTCATTTAATTCATTCTGCCAAAACATTCCGCTTTGGTCAAATCAAACTCCGGAGGGCGTTTACTAACGCCTTGGTATCATTCTGAGCAATAGCGAAGAATTCAGCCCCTTCGCTATTGCTCACGGTGACAGAATAAACAATTTCTCTTCACGCACGTAACTGTCAACGGTTGGTCGACATGAATCCCGGGTAGTTATCAAGTCAAACCTCGGCAATTCCGTGAGCCAACCCCCTTGGAAGTTGAACCCAGGGCGATTGCGGCGCGTCCAGAAAGAGCCGACGAACTCTTGACAGTAGGCCGTTTTGTTGGTAGGGTATGGGACGTGGTCAGAGTCAGGGGTAGCCTCCTTTATCCCAAACAAGTACAGCTAGCGATTGCCAAGTGGCCGCAGACTTCAAGGTATCGAATTCTGATTACTCGCCTGAAGCACAGGGGTGCGATGACACTCAAAATCGAACTTGCAGATGAGACAATCGACAAAGGAGAGTTGTTCCCGAACCTGGATTAGAGTATTCCGGAGATTTGCCTCCTCAAAATGGATAAGATTGAGTTTCTGGCTAGGGCGACAATCCCTGAGGAACGCAAGACTATTCCAGATGAAAGAATCTTCGGGCATAACATCCACAAAATCTAGCACCAGCGCCACATTAGTCATAGCGTAGCTATGAGACACCTTCCATGGTAGATAGGAGGAGGATGACCGAAAAGAGACACTAATGCCAAAGAAAAAACTGAAATGGAAAAAAGGTCGATAACAACTTTAACTGTGCTTTCATAGGAGGGGCAAAGGGATGACGAACTCATCGGATTTGAGATATTTAATGAGTTTACCGAAGTTTGATTATTTCGAACCGAAGACTATAGATGAAGCTTGCTCGCTTCTTTCCAAATACAAAGATGAGGCTAGGATTATCGCTGGGGGGACTGACCTTCTAGTTGAGCTGAGAAAACGGGAGATAAGCCCCAAATATATAATCAACATCAAGAAGATTCCCAACCTTGATTACGTCAGTTACAATAAAGAGGGCTTGGCGATAGGAGCTGTGGCTACACTTAGTGATATAGAAAACTCAGGAGTAGTTAAGAAGAATTTTCCGCTCGTTGCCCAAGCCGCCCATGAAACAGGACCGCTGCCCATCCGACATATAGGTACCATGGGGGGTAATCTTTGCAATGCAATGCCCTCAGCCGATACCGCACCATCGCTGATTGGTTTGGAAGCGAAGGTAAAAATACAGGGGCCCAAAGGTACTCGGTTTACTACCGTCGCTGACTTTTTTGTTGACTCTGGAAAAAGCGCCCTTCAAAATGGGGAAATGCTTGTTGAAATTCAAATACCAAGCTTACCCCTCAACACCACAGGGGTGTTTTTAAAAATTCCCGAGAGATCAGCAATGGATGTAGCAGTAGCCAGTGTAGCTGCTGTCATTACCATGGATGAGGCACACTCCAACATAGTTGAGGCGAAAATAGTTCTGGGGGCTGTGGCTCCTACTCCCATGAGAGCACATCAAGCCGAAAATATAGTTAAAGGAAAAGCCGTTAGCGAAGACCTTATCGAAAAAGCAGCACTAGCTGCGGCTAAGGAAGCCAAACCTCGGACTCGTCCCGACTATAAAAGAGAGCTGGTTCGAGTTTTAACAAACCGAGCTATAAGAGAGGCTGTTGCCGTCTCTTTGTCCGATGCTCTGGGAGGCGGTTAGCCATAGTTTATGACGAGCGCCGGTACTCTTAGTTAGATTCCGATGGAGGTTGCACTACTATGAAATGGAAAATAGAGCTAACAGTTAATGGAGAACCTTATGAACTTGCCGTAGAGCCGTGGCGAACTTTGTTAGAAGTCATCAGGGAAGATATCGGATTAACTGGAGCTAAAGAAGCCTGCAGCACCGGAGAGTGTGGAAACTGTATGGTCATACTCGATGGCAAGCCAGTTAATTCATGTCTGGTTCTAGCTGTAGACGCAAGCGGCAAGGAAGTGCTAACCATTGAAGGGCTGGCAGAGGGAGGTAAGCTACATCCAATCCAGAAAGCCTTCGTTGACCATGGTGCCATCCAGTGTGGTTTCTGTACTCCGGGAATGATACTCGCAGCTAAAGCCTTGCTTGATAATAACCCTGAACCAACCGAACCAGAGGTGAAGGAAGCAATCTCCGGAAACCTTTGTCGCTGCACTGGTTACGTTAAGATTATTGAAGCCATACTCGCTGCAAGCCACAGCCTGGCAGAAAGGAAGTGAGTCGATGAAGGAATACTCTATAGTTGGTAAAGCCCTGCCTAGAGTAGATGGCGTAGCCAAAGCTACCGGGCAAGCTGAATTTACCTATGACTTGGTGCTACCCAAAATGCTTTGGGGGAAAATCCTTCGCAGCCCTTACCCCCACGCTAGAATCCTCAATATTGACACTGGTGAAGCGGAAAAACTACCGGGGGTAAAGGCAGTAATCACTGGAAAGGACACTGGACCGATTAGGTTTGGATTTGTAGACACTCCAAGGTATCCGGCTGACCAATTCCCCCTGGCAATAGAGAAAGTGCGTTATGTTGGGGATGAGGTAGCTGCCGTGGCAGCAGTTAACAAGGATATTGCTGATGAGGCATTAGCTTTGATTAAGGTGGACTATGAGGAACTACCAGCAGTCTTTCACCCAGAGGAAGCAATGAAAGACGGTGCTCCGGAAATCCATGCTGAAATTGTCCCTACCAGACCTTGCGCGTGGGAAGATTGGGGAGTAGCCAGAAAAGGTACACCTTATAAAGCAGAGCACAATATATGTGCCACTTGTTCATCGAGCTATGGTGACATCGAAGATGGCTTTAGAGAATCAGACTACATTCGTGAAGACAAGTTCTTTATCCCGGCGACATCCCACGTAGCTATGGAGCCCCATGTAGCCTTAGCCGACTTCCATCCTTCTGTTGGGAAGATGGATGTGTGGTTAACCCATATGGGGTATGAAATAAAACGTTATTGGCTAGCTCGACTGTTAGACATGCCCCTGAGCAAGGTGAGAGTCTTGAAAGCCTATGTGGGAGGAGCCTTTGGCGGCAAGATTGACTTATTCTCTTACGAATTTCTAGCTGCTTTCCTTTCCAAAAGGATGTGCCGACCAGTAAAGATATCCCTGTCCCGAGAAGAAGTCTTCATAGCTTGCCGACTGAGTCACCGCTTCATAATAAACGTGAAGACCGGGGTCAAGAAGGACGGCACCATTATGGCACAGGAGATGAAAGCTATTAATGACCCTGGGGCATACCGGGGTAGTTCACCAGTAGTCTTGTTTCTTTCTCATGGTTTTCGTCGTCCCATATACAACATACCCAATTCTATGCACGAAGGAATCGGAGTCTACACAAACAAAGCATTCTGTATGCCAAGAAGAGGACATGGCTCACCTCAGGCATCCTTTGCTGTTGAATCCCAGTTAGATATGATAGCTGAGGATATAGGCATAGATGCGGCTGAAATGAGGCTGAAGAACGTTAGGAAAGTCGGTGATGTTCTACCTAACGGAGATAGACTAGACAGTTGTGGACTTACAGAGTGCATCCAGAAGGCTGTTGAATCAAGCGGTTGGCGGGAGAAACGAGGCAAAGGTAGAGCCCGTAATCAAGGCATAGGCATGGGGATTGCTGCCATGTTTAGCGGTGCCCAATACTATCCTTTTGGGGCAGCGGCTACAGTAAAGCTTAATCCTGATGGTACCGCTACCTTATTTACCGGTGCCGTAGAATTCGGGCAAGGTTCGGATACCAGCATGTGTCAAATCGCTGCTGAAGAATTGGGTCTGACTTTGGACGATATTATTCTGGTCTCAGCGGATTCAGAGCTCTGTCCAATTGACCATGGCAACTTTCTTAGTGGCGGTATTTATGTAACCGGGCAAGCAGTCAGGTTAGCTGCTGCCGACGCCAAGCATCAGCTGCTCGAGTTTGCAGCTCAATGGTTAAAGGTAAAGGAGGAGGATCTAGAGCTTAAGAATCGGCAAGTCTATGTCAAGAAAAACGCGGAACCGGTGATGTCTTTCGCCGAAGTCATGCGAAATAGTATCCAGGCACGTAATGGCGACCCCATTTTGGGCAAGGGGTTCTGCAAACCAGTGCCGGAAATTGAATTCTATCCTAGTTTGTCCAAGGGGACAGGACGTTGGACCGATGCCTACGGGTTTTCGGTTGTCGTCGCTGAAGTAGAAGTAGATAAGGGAACAGGAAAGGTAAAGGTATTGAAGATGACGATGGCTGATGATTGTGGCTTTCCCATAAACCCACTGAATGTGGAAGGACAACTGGAAAGTCAAGCAGTTCAAGGAATAGGTGATGCCCTATTTGAGGAAATCATCACTGAGAACGGGCGGATTGCTAATCCGACACTTACAGATTATAGGATTCCTGGGGTATTTGATACGCCGGAAGAGATAGCAATAGTCCATGTAATTACCAATGAACCAAAGGGGCCCTTCGGTGGTAAGGAAGTGGGGGAATGTGCCCGGGCGGCAGTAATGCCAGCTNTAGCCAATGCNGTTTGCGATGCTATTGGCGTCAGAGTCTGCAGCCTTCCCGTAACCCCCGAGAAGGTCCTCGAACTGCTGAAACACAAAGGGGGATGAATATACAAGGACTTTGTGTTCTCTCATCCTGAGGGGCCACCACTAGACCCGCGAACAGTAAGTCATGCCTTCGGCAGAATACTGCGCGAAGCCACTTTGCCCTGCATACCCGTGCACAGCCTGAGGTCACACGCACGCGACCTTCCTGCTTCAGGCTGGTATACACCCTCGCGTTGCTATGAAAAGGCCGGGGCAGAGCTCAATTCGTGTGACCTTAGATACATACAGTCATCTTACCGGTGGGCTACAGGAAGCTGCGGTCCAGAGATTCGATGATTTTGTCTCAGCAGAAGGTGCTGCTGGAGAGAATGTCGGCAAATAGGGCTGAAGATATCAGGGATACCACAAGATTAGAATCGGGGTGAGAGGATTTGAACCTCCGACCACCTGAACCCCATTCAGGTGCGCTACCAGGCTGCGCTACACCCCGTCGCCATGACTTTAATTAATATGTTATCATAGTTAACTCAGTAAAAAAAATATCAGATTGGCAGGTTGTGATTCTTGGCTAAGAAACAGAAAAAGGCTACACCTAAGCGAGCCGCTACTAAGCACCAACTTTCCAAATGGCAGCGCCAGACGAAAATACGCCGAGTTGTGATAATCGCTGCCGTTGTTTTCCTGGCTGGCATATTGAGCTGGGTGGGCTATGAGTCCTATAAGGACTATAAGAGCGATCCCTTGCGTGAGGTTGTGATTGAGGTAAACGGCGTCCCCTTTACTATGGAATACTACGTAAAGATGCTTGATGCTTACACTGCAGGCATGAACTCCACGGACATCTATTATTATGGCAATTATATTGCTGGTACGGTTGCCGATGAGATTATCAAGGCTGAATTGTTAGGACAAGGAGCTAAAAATCTGGGCATTGAAATTACTACCGAGGAGATAGACGCGAAGCTGGAAGAATATGGGTTACCCAATGATAAGGTATATCGAGATATAATTAGATATGAATTATTGCAGGAAAAGCTTGAGGAACACTTTGGTTCCGGGCTGAATGCCACAATGGAGCAAACTCACGTACAAGTAATGCTTGCAGAGAGCGAAGAGGCGGCTGATGAAGTGATAACCAAAATTGAAGCCGGCGGCAACTTCACCGCTTTAGTTGAGGAGTTTTCCTGTAACTCCTCGACCGAAGGCGATTTGGGTTGGCTGCCCGAGGAGCTAATGCCCAATACTTTGATTGCTGATGCCGCTTTTAATCTTACCCCCGGCGAGATGAGCCAGCCTATTTATGATGGAACGACGATCAAAGACGTCGGTTATTGGCTTATAGAGGTTACCGATAAGCAAGATGAGGAGGTAGACGCTAGGGCCATGTTGCTGGGCAGCGAGGCGGAAGCAGAACGGGTTAAGGCCGAATTGGTCGGTGGGAACTTCAGTTCTCTAGCTGAAGAATACTCCCAGCATGAAAGCAAAACTGAAGGTGGTGAGCTTGGTTTGCTGAAGCAGGGGGATATAGGCAGCGAGGCATTCGACCAAGTTGCCTTCAACATTACTGCTAATGAAGTAAGCGAGCCAGTTAAAGATGAATCGGTCCAAACCACCAGTGGCTATTGGCTAGTAAAGGTTGTGGATAAAGGTGACCATGAGCTTGAAGAGACTGTGAAGGAAGAGCTGAGAGATAAGCACTTGAACGATTGGTTTGAGGAACTGCAAAAAGACAGCACAATTGAAAATCACCTGGATACAGACAAGATATCGTGGGCTGTAAACAAGGTTTTGCAAGGAAGGTAACACCACAACGAAAAAGGATATTGGCATTGGCTTACTGGGTCTGGGAACTATTGGCAGTGGTGTGGCTGAAGTTCTAGTCACCAAGGCAGACAACCTGGCTGAGCAAGCAGGACTTCCCTTGATTTTAAGAAAGGTGGCGGAGCGCGATGTGAATAAACGACGCTCAGCAAGACTAAGTCCCAACGTGTTGACCAGCAACCCTGAAGAAGTCCTCTCTCATCCTGAGGTGGACATAGTAATCGAACTCATTGGCGGCGAACATCCTGCCAAAGAATACATAGAACGAGCTGTTACTAATGGTAAGCACGCAGTTACGGCCAACAAGGAGGTAATAGCTAAATATGGATACGAACTATTTTCTCTGGCCAGGAAATACAATACTGACCTCCGCTATGAGGCAAGCGTAGGTAGCGGCATACCACTCATCTCCTCTTTCCAACAAGAGTTAGCAGCCAATAAGATTGTAGCCATAAATGCCATCCTTAACGGCACTACTAATTATATTCTGACCCGAATGGCAAAAGAGGGACTGGATTTTGCATCAACTTTAAAACAAGCCCAGGAATTAGGTTATGCTGAAGCCGATCCTGCTAATGACATAGAGGGGAGAGATACTGCTTATAAACTGGTCATCTTATCCAACCTTGCCTTTCGGACTAAATTTGTCCCTCAAGATGTGTACTGCGAAGGAATATCAAATATTGCCGCTCGAGATTTTCTTTATGCCAGAGAATTTGGCTATGCTATAAAACTTCTAGCCATTGCCAAGAGGGATAATGACAAAGTAGAGATGAGGGTACATCCTGTTTTTATCCCCCAGGATTCTCAGTTAGCTAAAGTAGATGGTGTTTATAATGCCGTCCAGGTGGAAACTGACTTAGCTGGCAAACTAGTCTTCTATGGGGAAGGGGCTGGCTCTCTCAGAGCCTCCAGCGCTGTTGTGGCTGATGTGTTGGCGATAGCCAGAAATATCTATCACGGCGTAAATAATGTTCCTGAACTAAGGTTAAACCAGCGAATAACAGTTAAGCCCATGTCTGAGGTAACGACACGTTATTATCTCAGGCTGGATGTGCCTGACCGCCCCGGTGTTTTAGCTCAAATCTCCAAAGTTCTGGGCGACAATTCCATAAGCATTTCGTCCGTAATTCAGAAAGAAAGCGACCCGGCAGCACAAACCGCCATAATCGTCATCATGACCTATCCGGCAGAGGAAAAAAGGGTGCAAAAGGCTCTTAAGCAATTAAAGCAGCTGCCGGTGGTTAACGAGGTTAGCAACTTCATCAGAGTTGAGGGATGAAGCAAGGCGTCTTGAATAGATATAGTGATTTTTTGCCAGTTACCCCGGCTACGCCTTTGATTACGCTTGGGGAAGGGGATACCCCTTTGGTGAGGTCACGAGTTTTAGAGAAGGAACTTGGCTGTGGTGAACTTCATTTTAAGCTCGAAGGCTGTAACCCCACCGGCTCCTTCAAGGACCGGGGCATGGTGGTGGCGGTGGCTAAGGCGGTGGAAAATGGCAGCCAGAGCGTTATTTGCGCCTCCACAGGCAACACCAGTGCTTCGGCAGCCGCTTACGGCGCTAGATTCGGACTCAAGACTATTGTCATTATCCCCAAAGGCAAGATAGCCATGGGAAAGCTCGCCCAGGCCCTTGTTTACGATGCCCAGATTATAGGCATAAAAGGTAATTTCGACCAGGCGCTTCAAATAGTGCGTGCCCTGACCCAGAAATATCCCGTTACCCTGGTGAACTCACTAAATCCTCACCGCATCGAAGGTCAGAAAACTTCAGCTTTTGAGATTATAGACGACCTGGGGGATGCTCCCGATTATCTCTTTATCCCTGTGGGCAATGCCGGCAATATCACCGCTTACTGGAAGGGATTTCTGGAGTACCATCGGGTGGGTAAGGCCAGCCACACTCCCAAGATGATGGGATTTCAGGCTGCAGGCGCTGCCCCCATAGTGCTGGACAAGGTTGTCAAACAACCCAAGACCATTGCCACAGCTATTCGTATCGGCAATCCCGCTAGCTGGCAGAAAGCAGTGGCTGCCCGGGATGAGTCGGGAGGCATTATTGACCTTGTTACTGATGAGGAAATTATGAATGCTTACAAATTGATGGCAATCAAGGAAGGCATCTTCGGCGAGCCAGCTTCAGCAGCATCTTTAGCCGGGCTTATTAAGCTGTCCAAAAGGGGGAACTTCTCGGGGAAGCGTGTGGTTTGCATAGTTACTGGTACCGGGCTAAAGGATCCTGGTGTGCCAGAAAGATATGCCCGGGCACCGCTGGAGCTCCCTGCTGAGTTGGCGGCCGTTGAGGAAGTTTTAAAATTCCCGACATCGGCCGATTCTCGACTATTCCCGGAGATGATAAGAGGCAGGGAGTCGGAGTGATATTGTAGAGGGAATGACGCTGGACTGAGAAGGCGAAAGTTATGCCAAAAATCGTTACCGAGGATATCGGGAAATTCAGCCAGCACTATCCCAAGGTAGCAGTTATAGTTACCGCCAGTGCCCGGGGCAGGGACGATGCCATGACCGTTGCCTGGCATAGCTCGATTTCTTTTAAGCCACTCCTCTATGGCATTGCCGTTGCATCGAAGAGATTCACCTACCAGCTTATCACGGAAAGCCGGGAGTTCGGCATTAATTTCATTCCTTCAGAAAAAGCCTCCCTCGCCGCTGCCATCGGCGGCACTCTTGGACAGCAGATGGACAAATTTGAAAGGTTTAATATCGAGAAGGAGAAGCCTTTGAAGACCACGGCACCTATCCTAAAAGATGCTTATGCTGCCTATGAATGTAAACTGGTGGATGGTAAGCCATATGGTGACCACATCTGGATAGTCGGTGAGATTGTAGCTGTGCACTTCCTCAAGGAAGCATTTACCATGGCGGAGGTTCTCAACCTGGATAAGGTAAAGCCGCTCCTTTATATCGGTTCAGATTTCTATGCTAGCACAGATAAAAACAGCGTAAGGCTTATAGAAAGAGGGGTTTAGATGGTTAATCAGGATAGAATCAAACAGGCAATGGTCTCCATAATAGAAGCTATTGGTGAGAATCCTCTCAGAGAGGGCGTAAAGGGTACACCAAGGAGGGTGGCTGAAATGTATGCCGAGCTCTTTTCCGGCTTGGATGTCGACCCTAAAGCTGAACTAGCGGTGGACTTTGAGGAAGGATATGAAGAGATGGTGATTCTAAAGGACATTCCCTTCTATTCCATGTGTGAACACCATCTACTACCATTTTATGGCGTAGCTCATGTCGGTTATATCCCTAGCCCTGGTGGTAGAGTGGTAGGGGTAAGCAAGCTGGCCAGGGTGGTAGAAATCTGTGCCCGGCGTCCCCAGCTTCAGGAAAGGATGACCCAGCAAATTGCTGACGCCATCTTTGAAGCACTTCAACCTGATGGAGTAGCTGTGGTTATTCAAGCAGAGCACTTATGCATGGTTATGCGTGGGATAAAAAAGCCAGGAACAACTGTGATAACCTCGTCGGTGAGGGGAACTTTTCGCAGCAAGGTAGCAACTCGCAGTGAATTTTTGTCCTTAATTCAAGGGAAGTAAGAATAAAGGATAGGGTAATAAACGTAGTTAAATTAGAGGGAGCGCTACCATTCCTAAAGGTTATAAACTTTAGTAGTAAAGGATTTTATCGGCCTTGCTCAACGCTTCTGCAGCTTGTGGTAGTTTAACGGGAGTAATAAAGTCCTCTGTATTTGCTTTGTCATCCACTGTTTTAGCAAGTCCGTCAATGACATTGAAAGTCCCACAGGAAACGATGCTAACGCCAAGCTTATCGTTCTCAAAGCGAGCCAATGCCTCTAAATTATCAGGTAAATCGGAGGCAGAAAGTCCCTCAACCTGACTAGCAATCAAATCCTTAACTGAACTCTGGATAGTAAGCTTTGCCAGCTCTCCCTTTTTGGTCATGCGAACACCATAGGGGCCATAATATACGGTGACATTCTCGATCTTGGCTATTTGCTTAGCCAGGAAGGCAACAACATAAGAAGCATAATGGTTATAAGGTTTGTCAGGCCCGCTATTTACTAGAATCAACCAATTTGCCATGTTTTCCTCCTTTCTTATATTAAGAGTGCTCCCTCTTTTGTAATTTTAATATTAAACACGCCTAAAAACAATATTGGGTTGACGAAGGCAATAGTTTGTCCACTGCAAGCCTACTCGTGACGCAAGGACTCGATGGGGTCGAGTCGTGCCGCCCGGATGGCCGGGTACAACCCAGAAATAAGTCCGATACAAATTGCTACACTTACCGCCAGGACAATAGCATTGCCGGGAAGCGTAGCAGAAAAGGGGAAACCAGCATTTGTCGCTATGATAGACATGATTTTAACTATAATCCACCCCAGGCCCACCCCCAGAGCACCGCCACAGAGACCCAGTGTGGCAGCTTCAATGAGGAATTGAATCAGAATATCTCGACGCTTGGCTCCTACCGCCTTGCGCAGGCCGATTTCCCTGATACGCTCGGTCACCGAAACCAGCATGATATTCATAATCCCGATGCCGCCGACAAGCAAGGATATACCAGCTATG
>JGI24025J20009_10000945_pt1 | contig 22360 bp, 19 predicted proteins | sample Cruoilmetagenom3_FD_20009 | JGI IMG/M metagenome (IMG submission 20009) | reverse complement strand
GTTCAGCCATTTTGAAAAAATCCCGCCTCCCGGATTTGAACCGGGGACAGCACGGTGTCCGCGCGCGGTAATAAGATCTTCGGGAGGTGATCTAAATACGCTACACTACAGCCGCGCACTCTTCCACACTGAGTTAAGGCGGGATATTGTATACATATAAAAAGGTCAAATATAAATATAATTCCGAATTTGCCAGTGCCGTGTGTTGCACAACTTATGTAAACAACCAACCAGTCGAGATTTTATCTGCGTTGTATTTTAGTCAATAACTCAACGTCCACCTCTTCCCCTTCTTCTATTATCTCCTTCCCCTTCTCCATGAAGATGTAACCATCGGCCTTTGCCAGCGTTGTGATTGCACCAGAGCCCGTGAGAATAGGATAAGCAATAATGGATACTTCTTCTGGCTTTTTCGCGGAGACAAGATAGACAAGTACGTATTCATTTCGTCCACGCTCGGAGAAGATTCTCTGCGCAGCCTTAGCCTTTATTCTCTTCTCCTTTCTTCTTCCACCTTTTTCATGATTTTGTACGGGGATGCCCGATATCGTGCGGAGCAGGGGGGCAACGAAAAGATTGAAAGTAACCAATGCTGATGTTGGATTCCCGGGCAAGCCGAAAAAAGGCTTTCCCTGGAGAGTGCCGAAGATGAACGGTTTTCCAGGTTTTATGTCAACACCGTGCACGAGTATCTCGCCAAGCTCTTCTATCACTTTGGGTAGCAGGTCGCCAACGCCCGCAGAGGTTCCGCCCGAGACCATTATAACGTCAACACCTTTTTCCCGCGGCTCGTTTAGCCGTCCTGATATGTCTTCGATGTTATCACGAGCAATTCCAAGGAAATAAGGGCTGCACCCGCATTCACGAACTGAATCGCTGAGTGCCTGGGAATTAACATCATAGATCTTCGCAGGTTCAAGGTCTTCTCCAGGCGCTATTAGTTCATTACCTGAGGAGATGATTGCCACTATCGGTCTTTTATGAACAGCCACTTCGTTTAACCCGCAAGCAGCCAGTACACCAGTCTCACGTGGAGTAAGCGTAGTCCCACGCCTTACTATTCGCGCCCCACATTTTATATCCGAGCCCGCAAGCATGATATTTTCACCGGGAGCGACTGGTTTGTATACCTTCACCTTTTTTGTCTTTTCCCCTGCGGCACCATCCGCATATTCAGTGGTGTTTTCGACTTTTACAACAGCGTTTGCGCCTTCCGGAAGTGGTGCACCGGTAGATATGCCCGTGCAATAGCCTTTGTCAACGTATTGCGAAGGAGATTCGCCAGCAGATACATAGCCAGTTATAATCAAAGAAGCCGGGTTATTTTCATCGGCATAGAACGTATCAGAGGCTACAACTGCGTAACCGTCCATGATTGCCCGGTCAAACGGAGGGACATCAAGAGCGGAGAAAACATCGGCAGAAACAATTCTACCGAGTGCCTCGGCTACTTTCACCTTCTCCACCGACGCATCTGTCTTTGCTCTTGCCTCTTCAACTTCTGCGGCGACACAAGCAATAATCGCGTCTACTTCCTTCTTCTCGGTTATCTCTAAGAACTGCTTTCCCATCAAACTTTCTTAAAAAGAAAGGTTGAAAAAAGAAAAAAACTTTAGTTTTTTATTCCGTTGTCTCCACGGTTTCTTCTTTAGATTTAGACTTGGTCCCAGATCGGTATCCCAAAGCTTCGATCATCTCTACCGGGAACGGAATGACCACGGTAGTAGCCTTTTCCTCCGTCGCCTCTTTTATCGTTTGCAGCATTCGGATGAACAGCCCGCCTTCTTCTTTTTGGAGGACGTTCGCAGCTTCTGCAACCTTCTTCGCCGCCTGGAACTCGGCATCCGCGGAAATAACACGAGCTCTTCTATTCCGCTCTGCTTCTGCCTGTGCTGCCATTGCACGCTGCATCTCTTTTGGCAGTTCAACGTCCTTTATCTCCACGGCAGAGACTTTTATTCCCCAGGGATCTGTCGCTTCGTCTATTATGACCTGCAATCGTTTATTAAGCTTGTCTCGCTCGGAAAGCAATTCGTCCAGCTCCGCCTGCCCTATCACGCCTCTTATTGTGGTCAAAGCGATTTGAGCAGTGGCATACTGGTATTGCTCTACCTCGGTTACTGCCTTCTCTGGATCGAGCACACGGTAATAAACGACTGCGTTCACTTTCGTGGTGACATTATCTTTGGTTATGACCTCTTGCGGCGTGACATCGAAAACAGATACACGCAAGTCTATCTTCACCATGACCTCGAAGATGGGTATGATTAAGAACAACCCCGGTCCTCTCGCGCCGACCAAACGTCCAAGTCTGAAGATTACGCCTCGCTCATATTCTTTCACTACCTTTATCGACGACGCCAATACGATTAATGCAAAAAATAATACTCCGATTAGCCATTCAAAAGCCATTTTTTAGCACCTCCTTTAATTCCATGTATACTATGATTTATTAGTAGGATATATAGCTTTGTATCTGTATGTAATTGTAATATCCGTTGACCGTATGAACCTCGCTAAATCTCTTGCCCTACAGAGGAAGAACAAAATAGTATAGCAACATGGAAGAAAAAATGACCGTCCCCGCAAAGCATAAGAGCGGCGCAAAGAAGCAGTACAAATGTGCTATACTCACGATAAGCACCTCTAAATACTGGAATAAAGAGAAAGGAAGTGAAGAAGACATCGGCGACCTATCGGGCGAAAGCGCGCAGGAACTCGTGCGGGAAAACGGGCACGAAGTCGTGTATTATGGCATCCTGCCCGATGATAAGGACAAGATAAACGAAGGTATATCAAACGCCCTGAGTTCAGATGCCGAGTTCATTATCACTTCTGGCGGAACCGGGCTGACCAAAAATGATGTTACAATAGAGGTTGTATCAAAGCTTCTAGATAAGGAAATAACTGGATTTGGCGAGCTTTTCCGGCTGAAAAGTTATGAGGAGATAGGCACTGCGTCGGTATTAAGTCGTGCGATTGCCGGTGTAATAAATCAAAAAGCAATTTTTTGCTTGCCCGGCTCGCCAGCAGCGGTAAAATTAGCAATGACCGAGATAATCATGCCTGAGATCGCGCATATAATGAAGCATGTGAGAGAATAAAATGGGGTCGGTGCGATTCGAACGCACGATCGGCGAGTCTGGAGCCCGCTGCCCTTCCGGACTAGGCCACGACCCCTTCTACATTATGTTAGGTACCGTATCATATTAAGTTGTAGTTGCAACTTGACTTTGTCATATTTAAAATTTACCGCTGAGAACGCTGAGTTCTCAGAGAAAATAAGGTGTTAGTTGTCTGCCATAAAACAAACCTAAAACCTGCATCCTCTGCGTTCTCCGTGAACTCCGCGGTTAATCTGACAATGATAAGGTAAAATCAGCTCTGTATAATAAAATAAACATAATTATTCTTGAAGTTTACCGGGATAAGATTCTGATTTCTGAAAAAATAAAAAAGAGATGGGAGACAAAAAATTATCCCCTCTTCCTCTTCAACGTTGCTACTGCGAGTACCACGCTCAATATGCCGATTAAAGCAGCTAATCCGAAGATGTTGTATTCTGGCACTTGCTCCGGAGCACCTTGACGACCTCGAGCAAATTCTTGCCCTGCTAAATCAGCAAGGCTTGGCTCCGTAGCATCGGTGATTGTCACCGTTATGCATCCATCAGCATAGACCTGATCAGAGCAGGGCTTCCAACCTGCGGTTGTATCGTAGTAGTATATGGTATCTCCTGGATCAGCCGGACAGAATTCGATTGTGACACTAGTTACATTGGTGGCATTATCCAGATAGACGTCCCAGTAATCACCGGTAGCCTGGAATGTAGACTCTCCACCCGGGTTCTCCGCATACTTAGCGGTGGTGACGGTATGGTTTCCGGTGGCATTGATGGTGACGTTCCCACCTGTAGGCGTATCCGGCATCGTGCCATCGCCATCAAAGGTTTCAGTCGCGGTCTCTTCCGTCTCTGCACTCGGCCAAGGAGCCATCAGCCAGGGCTCGTAGTCCACATTGTCGCTGACATTATCGCCCAAGCCAGGCGAATGTGCGGGGCCGCTGGCATCGCCCCACCAGTTGTTGGTGGCATCGATTGTTGCGGAATTTTCGGAATTATATACTCCATAGTCTGAATTTCCGACGATATTGTTACAATGGGCAGCGACTGTTTGAGCCCATCCTTCGCCAGCATCAGCAGCATTTGTGTAGATGCCATAATCATTGTTAGTTATGTCATTTCCAGTGATAGTAACATCGGCAAACTCATAAATGTCTATTCCCATATCAAAGTTGTCAATAGTGTTACCGGTTATAGTTACTATCGGGTCCTCATGTACATCTGACCAGCCGCCGCCAACAAATATTCCTTCTCCATAACCTTCTACGCCAGCTATGACATTAGCATCAAGCATTTTAATGGTGTTGTTGTCAATTGTTGTCAATGTCCGCACTTGCATCACCAACAACCCCTACACACCAGAAACAGTCATGGATATTGTTGTCTTGGATTAAGCCATATGAAGTATCGCCTGAAACATACTGATAACCAATATGCACTCCTTCCATGCAGTGGTGAATGTGATTGTTGATAATATTTGCTCTGGAACCAGTAGTAGCACCGGCATCTAGAACAAAAATACCAGAAGAACACCAATTCCAATCATAAATGTCAACACTGGCTATAGTTGAGTCATATATCGTATTATCCTGAATTGCTACATCCGCACCGTATCCAACTTGAACGCCATATTGAACCTCGTTTACATCGTCGATAGTTCTAAGGATAATGTCGTTTCCGGAGATAGTGCCTGTACTGCCCGCACTCTTGGCAAAGACACCATTTTTATAGAATTCTCTGATAGTGTTATTGGTGATATCTACCGGAGAATTATCTGTCCTGATGTTAGCCTGGCTGCCATCTACTCGTTCTATATTTTCTACGGTACAATTGATTATTGTTCCACTTGTTGTTCCACTCCCATCATCGTAATACCAGATACCGTATTTAATGTTGTTACCGGTTCCATTAACTGTCAGTCCGTCCAATGTGACATCGGCATTGGTAACCTTGATTATGTACCCGTCATCCTCGACACCTGTTATTACTGGCGTGCTTGCAGCCTGTATAGTTAAATTCTTATCTTTTATCAACGGTTGCTCAGCATACGTCCCCGTTGCCACGTTGATGGTGTCGCCAGCAGTTGCGCTGTTTATCGCACACTGTATCGGTGGTGAGCAGGGATGGAATCCCGTCAAATTGGTGAAGCCAGTGGTATTAACAGCTATTACCTCCGCAGCCGCCGTGCCCGCAAATGCCAGAATTACAAACACAGAAATCACTAATATCACAGTTATTCCAATTGAAGAAATCGCTTTTTTATCTTTTGTAGTCATTTTTTTTCGTTTTCACCCCCAGGGCTACTCGTAGGTTTTCATTATATAAAGGGTTTTCCATATTTTCGTATAAACCTTGAAGGATGTTGGGACTATGTTAATGTTTCTAGGGATGTGGACGATTTGATTTTTTAACCCTCGCAAATTTCCCTCATCTTCGCCTCGCCCTCGCGTGGCCCGCGCATGATGAGCACATCGCCAGTCCGTATCACCGCACTGCCCGCGGGGTTATACACCCATTTGCCGTCTCTTCTGCGAATCGCTAATATAAACATCCCCGTCCGCGTCTCTATCCTCAGCCCCTTGAGCGTCTTGTCAAAGATGTCCTCGTTCTTTACTTCCATCTTCAAGATTATCTCATCGGATTCTTCGATCGATGCGGAAAAGACCGGATGCAAGGGCAGATTACGAAGCACCACATCGGCGATCTCGTACGCCGCGTCCGATAGTATTTCCGAAGACCACGCGATATGCAGTAAGCCCCGGAACTCCGCGAAGTTGCTCCGTTTCGTTACCCCCCGCGCCGCCTCAATCACTAAGATCTCCAGCTCTTCCTTCATCCGATCCATTGATTCTTCTAGGTCTCGGACTTCCTGCGCTATCTCTTTGCTGTAAAACCTCACGGCGGAATACGAAAGCCCGACCATCAGTTCCGACATGTTCTTCATATCCGCAACGAGATCTGCGATTTCTTCGGTGAGTTTCTTCCTTTTTATCCCTTCTTCTCGCTCCTTCTCCCAGCCTTTGTACTCCTTACCGGTTGCGAATTTACAAAACGCCGGTATTCCCTCGGTCGGGCCCGAAGTGATGATCAGGTCGTTTTCCCGCAATTGCTCCTCTTTATCCGGCGAATAAATCCACTTCGAACCCCGTTTCATCGCTAATACGTGCATCCCGGTCTCGGTTTCGAGCTTCAAGCTCTTCAGTGACTTGTTCTTCAAGACCGAGGTGGGCTTAATCTTTACATTGAGTATCGCTTCCTCGAAATCCTCACGATCGAGATAGTCAGTGATATTGACCGAGGTGGCTATCTTTGCGATGTCGCCAGCTGCATTCGAGATCTTCTCCGCCGCGGAGGCGATCTGTAATATCCCTGCGAATTCTAATGCATCATCTACGTTCCGTACCCCTAACATGATCGCGATCCTCAATTTATACAAGAGCGAATGCATCGTCTGCTCTAACTTGAACACCTCGTTCGCTATCTCCGGGCTGCTGTACAGAACTGCGGAATACGCGAGGTCCAGCATCGACCCTGAGATATCCTTCATCTCCACGAGCACTTCTTTCGCATTAAAAGCCCGTATCTCATCCTTCAAATCTTCGGTCATTTTCTTGGTTTTTGTTCTTCATACTCCACTACGAGAGGGTTACGTCAGCTCCTAAATCGCGCATAGCCTTAAAGAAGCCAGGATAAGAGATATTAACGCACTCAGTACCCTCAACGACCGTTTCGCCTCTGGTTGCAAGCGCCGCGATACACAACGACATCGCCAATCGGTGATCATCGTGTGAATAGACCTTCGCCGCCGCGGTTAAGCCCTTCTCTTTCCGCCCTTCTATCAACAACCCGTCCTCTCGCTCTTTTACTCGCACGCCCAGCTTCGGCAGCTCCTCTGCCAGAAACCGCAACCGATCGGTCTCTTTATATCTGAGATGCGCAACACCGGTTATCTCCGTCGTGCCATCAGCGACTGCGGCTAACACCGCGATTGTCGGCACTAAATCCGGATTCTCACGCATATCTACCGTGATTCCCGTCAGACCCGTAGATTCAGCTCCGTTTACCTCCACAACCCCGCTCACCCGGTCCCAGCGTATAGCCGCACCCATATCCTTTAACAGCTCCACGATCCTGGAATCGCCCTGCTCAGAGGGAAACAGGTTCCTTACTTTCAGCTTCGAATCCGTAATTGCGGCTGCGGCTAAGAGATACGAGGCGGACGAGAAATCGCCCGGCACCGTGAACCTGGGTAAATCGTAACTCCGCCCACCTTCCACGTGGAAATAATAATCATTTGAACCGCGCGAAGTAGAAAAAGAGACCTCAACACCTGCCTGCTCTAAGACCTCGGTTGTCATTCTCATATAAGGTACTGAGCTAAGATTGTTCGCCTGAATATAAGAATCTTTCGGTGCAAGCGGGCAGGCAATGAGCAGTGCGGAAATGAACTGTGAACTGATGGATGCGTCTATTGCGGTCTCTCCACCGGTTAATCTGCCTTTTACTACTAATGGCGCGGTACCGTCTCCTTTTGTAGAGTGTGCCTCTGCACCGAGATCGTTCAAAGCGTTCAGCAACGGCGAATTCGGCCGCGTACTCAACGAGGCATCGCCGGTGAGCACTGTCTCGCCTTCGCATAACGCGGACACGGCAGTAAAGAATCGTAAAGTCGTGCCTGAATTCTCGGCATTGATCACATCCCGGTGCGTGACTGGGCTACCTTCAACGCCATCCAATTTTATTTTCTGCCCGTCTCCGTCCTGATCTACCGTTACCGTCGCGCCTAAGCATCTCGCTGCGTTGATGGTCGCTTCGGTATCTCCGGAGAGAAGCGGATAGGAAATCTCACTTCCCTTTGCCAGCGAGGCTATCGTTATGGCTCTATGCGTATAGCTCTTCGATGGTGGCGCGATTACTTCGCCTTCGATCCCTGACCTTCGCACCGTTGCGTTCATAGCACAAAAACAATACCGCTGCGATCCACGGTTGTTACGTTCATTCCAACGATCTTCTGCACATTCGCGACTGGAACCCGTGATAAACGGAAAAGCCCTCTACAATCCGTGTATCTTGTTTTGCATCAAATGATACATCAGCCGAATATAATGCGTTGGGGGATTCTCGTCCCACCACGCTTGCAACACCATTTTTCAGCTTCATAAACACCGTGCCGTTCACCCGTTCCTGCGTTTTATCTATGAAGGCATTAAGAGCATCATAAAACGGGTCCATAACTAAGCCCTGGTATACCAGCTCACTCCAGGTCTGATCAACAACTTCTTTGAACCGCAACTCGTTTCTCGTTAGAACAAGCCGCTCAAGATCACGATGCGCTTCTAATAGGATAGTAGCTGCTGGATGCTCGTAATTCTCCCGCGCCTTGAAGCCAAGAACCCGATCTTCGATTATATCCGTTCTGCCAACGCCGTGCTTGCCGCCCACCACGTTCAATCTCTTGATGAGCGAAACGCCGTCCGCTCTCACACCGTTCACCGAAACGGGAATACCACGCTCAAACTCTATTTTTACTATATCCGCATTCTCAGGCGCGTTATCCTGAGAAACAGTCCATTGGAATATCTCTTCAGGCGGAAAGAATGCAGGATCTTCTAACTCACTACCTTCTATGCTCCTGCTCCAGATATTTTCATCTATGCTCCATCGCTTCTCTGATTCAAAAGAGATGCCGTGCTCCAAGGCATATTTATTCTCCTCTTCTCGCGTCAAACTCATTTCTCGTACCGGTGCGACGACGTCCAAATTAGTAGCCCTGAAGACAGCATCAAATCTGAGCTGGTCGTTACCCTTACCTGTACAGCCATGTGCTACGGCCTCTGCGTTTTCTTCCCTCGCAACTTCTACCACTTTCTTTGCTATCAGCGGTCTCGCGATCGCGGTCCCAAGCACATATCCCTCGTAGCTGCCATTTGCCTTTATCAACTGAAAGATGTAATCTCGCACGAACTCGTCCTGAGCTTTAATGAGCTTAAATAAATCACTGAACTTCTCACCCCGTTTCACACCCTCGTTTATATCAGCCTCCGGCTGGCCTACATCCACCATTACGGCAATTACTTCATCATAGCCATAATGCTCTCTCAGCAAAGGAATGCAAACCGAAGTGTCCAATCCCCCAGAATAAGCAAGCACTACTTTTTTCATTTAGCTCTCTTGTATTTCGTTTCTTTCATATCCACGGCAAAGAATTCCCCCGCTATATGGCATAAAGGTTTCGCTTTTTCCACATCGAGCACTCCTGCTTCCTTCCAGAACTCGTCCTTCACTTCCGCTTTCACTACTCTTCCCGTTATCCAAATATGATCCCCCAATTCAACAGATTTTTCGAGTTTGCACTCTATCCATGCTAACGCCTCTTTTATCCTCGGGGGCTTTACTTCCTTCGATTCTTCTTCCGTTAACCCGGCATGCGCTATCTCGCTATCTTCATATGGATAATCCGTTTCAAGAACATGCATGAGTTCTGCAAGGTCTTTTCCAACTATGTTCACCACGAACTCGCCATTCGCCTGGATGTTCCGCCACGTGTCGTGCGCAGGATTGCACGAGAACCCGTATAAAGGTGGCTCGAAGCTTATCGGAGAATTGAAACTGAACGGTGCTGCATTCGATATTCCCCTTTCCGATATTGTTGTAACTACCACTGCTGTCCGAACAAGAAATTTTGGGAATGCTTTTGTTTCAAGTTCCATCTTTAACCCCTTTCCATTATTTAAACCTTAAATTTTCGCGAGATGTTATAAGTTTTCCGTTATCTCGCTTTCAAGTATAGCCTATCTAATTAATAACTATCCACAAGTTACGCAGTCAATAATTCCTCGCCTTTATCTATAACGATCTTGCACGGTGTCGGCAGTTTATAACTCGCCCTCTTCAACGCTGCCTTTGCGTATTCGACATTATCCTCCTCTACCGTGACGGTGAGCATCTTCTGCCCTCTCTTCACCCTCGCTGCCGTTCCGATCGCTCGCCCAAACGCATGTCTCATGCCGCTCGATACACGGTCTGCTCCTGCTCCGGTCGCCAACTTGTTTTCTCTCAACACATGATGCGGATACAACCGTATTTTCAGGTGAAAATTATTTCGCCCCACACCATCCACCAGATACCTGTTAGCAAATATTCGTGCTGCCTCTAATGCATTGTGCCGTATTTGACAGGCCTCCTTCGCAACTAAGGATAAAGAAACGGGGAAATCTGCACTGAGATTACCCATATCGAAGATCGTTATTTGGCTTCCCGGAACTCCGCCCATATATTTCTTGCGCACATACGCATGTCCTGATACTCTCGTGTACATCCGAGCTGGCTTTCTACCCATAGTTTCTTATTATTCAATCTCCCGGTTTAAAAAGCTTTCTTCAAGAAGAGAGAGGGGTAACCCAAGTAAGGGACTCGTGCTTTCGCCACTGCTACCACCCATTCGGGCTTCACAGGCTCAACACCAAGCATTGGCTGGTCATAACCCGAATTATTATCTCCCTTTGTTATGTACCCGGCATGTGGAGCGGGCTTCCCATCAGGCATCTTCTCCCCTGCTTCCACCCAATACATTGCCCGGTGTATTATTGGCGTTGCAGAAGAATACCCATTCGGGCGGTAGATAATTACATCGCCATATTCGTCAAATGTTGTATAATTAAGTATTTTGCCTTCTTCGTATGGTGTGATGTTTGTGCGATGTGGGGCTTGCACGAAGATCAAGTCCCCCACCTGCATGTTTGGTTCCATACTTCCTGACTCAACCGCAAATCCAATATGCCACGACCCCGTAGCTGCGTATGCTACTGAAACTATGAGAACAACGATTACTAACGCCTCTGCCAGACTCTTTCCCAGTTCTATCAACGCTTTTTTCATCCCTGCGCTTGCCTCCAGTCCTACCGACAATATGTTATATCTCCAAAACCCCTTATCTTTTTTAAAAAGAAGACCTTTTTCTTTGGTAAAGCGTTCTTTTCACAAAAGAAAGGTTTGTTAACAATTCAATTTAAATTAAGAAAGATGAACACTGCTACCGGATTTGTATATCACGAGGATTACTTGAGACACAACACCGGGTATCACCCAGAAAGCGCAGAGCGGCTGATAAGCATAATGGGGAAGTTAGAGGCGCGGGGTATTACGAAGAAGATGGAACGAGTTCTTCCGGTGAGAGCATCACAAGCACAAATAGAATACGTGCATACGGAAGCCTATGTAAAGAAAGTGGACGCAATATGTGCTAGAGGTGGTGGCATGCTCGACCCTGATACGCCGTTGTGCAATGATACGTGCGACATAGCATTACTCGCAGCAGGTGGAGTAATAAAGGCGGTTGATGAAGTAATGGATGAATCGAATACCTTGAAGCACATTTTTGCGTTGGTAAGACCGCCAGGGCATCACGCTACTCCGAATCGGGGTATGGGCTTCTGCATATATAACAACGTAGCAATTGCCGCCGAATATTTAAAGCATGAATATGGTGTCAAACGCATTTTGATCGTTGACTGGGATGTGCATCATGGTAATGGTACGCAGGATGCGTTCTTCGAGGACCACTCAGTTTTGTATTTCTCCACACATCAATATCCCCACTATCCGGGCACAGGATGGATAGAAGAAGTAGGTAAAGGTAAAGGAGAGGGGTTCACCGTTAACGTCCCGCTTCCTGCCGGTACTGATGACTCTGGCTATTTATATGCGCTCAACAATATTTTGGTGCCGATAGCAACGGAGTTCCGGCCAGAATTTGTGCTCGTATCCGCTGGATTTGATGCACATACCGCTGACCCTTTAGCATCAATGCACGTAACATCTTTGGGGTTTGGTTTATTCACAGACGTGATAATGACGATAGCAAAGAAGAGTTGCGGAGGACGAGTTGTACTGACTTTAGAAGGGGGATATAACCTGGACGCTATCGCTGAATCCACTCTATCTGTTTTCAATTCACTTTTAGCTAACACGGGAGAGCTACCGAAAGGTGCCGTGGTTACGAGTGGGCTGGTGACGAAAAGAATAGAAGAGATAAAGGAAGTACAAAGAAAATATTGGAATATATGAATATGCTCAATAGATTTGGAAGTTATACCACAAGATATTGAGCAAATACGTTCACATAAATAATCTGTTGAGTCTCCGAAAGTTTTATATTGCATGAGGAAATAAAGATAGTAGAGGGACGAAAGGGTGGGGCCTAAAACTAAGACGCTTGTTATTTGCGTAGATCGCGATAATGACGTAGGTGAGAAAGCAGGCTTGGAGACACCTATTATTGGTAAAGAGGCGCTTTTATCAGCGGCAACAAATTTGGCTCTCGCTGATCCAGAAGAATCGGATATAAATGCAATTTTTGAAGCAATCAGGATATATGATCTGTTGAGTTCGAGTGAAGAAGACGCTGAGGTGGAAGTCGTTTTGATCACAGGCGATAAGAGTGTCGGTGTGGAATCGGATAGAAAAATAGGGCACGAACTTGATGTTGTTCTGTCTAAATCCAGAGCGGAATCCGCAATTCTCGTGAGTGATGGTGCTGAGGACGAATGGATTATCCCGCTTATCCAGTCACGGGTGAAGATAGATTCCGTCCGGAGAGTAGTAGTAAAGCAGAGTGAGCCTTTAGAAAACACTTTTTATGTGATTAAGAGATTGTTAGAGGACCCCAAGTTTTCTCGCACGTTCCTACCGCCCATAGGTCTTATTTTGTTCTTGTATGCCGTTTCTTTACTGCTTGGACTCTCAAGTAAAGCGATGGGACTGATCTTGGGAGTTATAGGAATTTACACACTGCTAAAGGGATTGGGACGTGAGAATCTTATTATAGAATTCGTTGAGAGCGTGAAGCAGTCATTGTACGGCGGTAAGATATCGTTTGTCACTTATATCATTGCAATTGTGCTACTCTTAGCAGGCACTTCTCAAGGTATCATGGGCTATACCCGGGTGGAACCAGAAATAAGTGAGAATATACTATTGGGTTTAGTGTACTACATCAAGTTCAGCATATGGTGGTACATCGGGGCAGTACTCGCGCCACTCATTGGAAAGATGATGAATATGCTCATAGAAAGGGAAAAGATAGTGAAGCATTGGGCAATATTATTCTCTATAATTGCCTCAGGGCTGATTCTGTGGGGGGGGAGCGAATGTATAATCTGGTTAAGCAACGGTAATTATCCCATGGGGTATCTAACCCTTTTCTTATCAATTCTCGGTACAGTTATTCTATCAGTTATAGGTGTGAAGATCTCGTGGTATATGCGAAGTACTCTAATAAAAGAGAAAAAAGAGGGTGATGCCAGGATAGAAACAGAGGAAAGCAGGGTACGAGATTGAGGATTTCATATATGGTATGAAATTTTCGGTAATGGGTACCGGAGCGCTGGGTAGCGCATCTGATGATGAGTTTTTCGATAATACGAAATGCAATATATTTATGTATTATTAAAATTAGAAAGTTATATATATTACGTTAAGCATTATTTATTACAGAATGTTAGAATGAATGAGGGGATGCGAGATGGATGCATATTTAGAAGCAAGGTCTTATGAACGTGATGCGAGAGAGGAAGAGAAAAAGGGAAGCTACGAGGCTGCAATCTCCATTTGGAGACGATATGCAGAGTTAAAGGAGCGTAAAGGTAGCTACTTCTTGTGTATGTACGGCTATTTCAATGCTGCACGGATTTGCGATACGGTTCACCGATGGAAGGAGGCGGCAGAGCTTTTTGAAGCGGCGTCAACGTTTGCAGAGCGAATCGGAGAGCGATCGTTATGGGCGTTCTTTATGAATCTGACATGTCAGATGCATGAGAAAGCGGGAGACTATGACGCATGCAGGGACCGTTATGAGACCATTGGCAACTTCTTCTTTGCGCAGGATAACTTCTTCGGCGCTGCAGATGCATACGAACACGCTGCGGAGATCATGTCGCTCGCAGGTAAGGATATCTCGGACTATGAAGTGCCGGTAGACGCATGGAGAAAGAACTACGAATATTGGAAAGAGCAGGGAGAGATGGATGACGCAGAGTGGAGTTTAAAGAGAATAACATCCTATCGAACGATTCAAAGCAAGGTTTAAAATAGGGACATCTATCTCAAGTAGGTCAAAAGCAGGTGTAAACTCTATTTGACTACGCTACCATCTATCATCGTATCGAAATTCAGCTTCCTATCCCAACCCGCACGCTCAAAGAGGTTCATGAAACAAACGCCGATAATCTTCGGTTTCTTCACTCCAGATAGCAACTCAATCATCTGAATAACCTCCTCAGGTTCACATCCAAACTTTGGCATCGCTAATCCACCAAGCACTACCACCGCATCAGGGTACTTGGGGTCGCCCGTTTCATCTACAACGCTATAGCCTATATTCTCTATCCCCTTTATCTTCCTTGCCTCTTCCGCATTTGCGCTCGGTATATATAACATCTCAAAATCTCTGTCTCTCACCGCATAAGCGAGTAATTCAGCAAAAGGCGTGCATACTGCTGCTGAACCCGTAAAGACCATCTTAGACCCTTCTTTCAGGTCTAATATGCTATTCCTAAATGTTCCCGTGAGGTCTACTAGCCCATTTCTCTCTTTCTTTTTCTCTCCTGTTATCGCACTTGTATTTATATCCTTGATTATCCTGGAGAGGGCAAGAACCACGGGATTTAATTTCTCACATTCGTTTATGAGCTCGCAGAAAGTGTTTTTCACTTTTGCATCCTCTATTTTATCCAAGTTCTCGGACAGCAGTGCAATCACCGGTTTTATGTTATCCACGAAAAAACGCTTCGAGAACTTACCAAAAGCATCAGTTAAAGATGTATTAACAGAATAACGGATGTCCCCACCCATGTTGATTTCATTAATCATATTTGCCATCTTCAATTTTTTAACGCTTATGGAAATCAATCCGCTGCTGTATCCCGTGCTTTCTTCTATCTCCTTCTGCGAGACGGGACAGGAATGGAGCAGTATGCAGCCCCAAATACGCCACACCGATTCTCCTAACTCCCATTGCCCCCCCATTTTCGATAACGAGTCCAACACCTCCTGCATTGCAGCTTCGCTCATTTTTTCACCCTTTTTCATAGTTATTCCTATATTTAATTTGAATACAGTGTTTAAATTTTATTTACACCCGCGTTTGGAATACAATTCACTTATCTCCTCGATAAACCCAATCATGGAGGTTTTTTTGGTTGTTCAGATTCTCTTTACAATAAGGACAGAACTTCCAAGACGAGGAAGCCGAGGAATTACAGTTAGGACATTTTGTTACCCCTGTATCTGATCCACAGTGGGGGCATACATTCCAGTTTTGATCAATATCCCTGCTACAGGAAGGGCATTTGTAAACGCTGCCAGTAGGATTAGTTATGCCCGCTCGTGCTAAATACTCTTTGATTCGTTCATCTATCTCCTCTTCCTGCGGTGGCTTCACGAGTACTGGTTTGATGCTCAATGCAGGATATGCCTTCATATACGCCTCTTTTAGCCGGTTTGCCGTTGCTCTCATGTAAGCGCCATCATAAGGAAGCCTATGTCCAAGCATCTCTTCTACATAGTCTGAAGGCACACCTTGATCTCTAAGGATAGTGGAGAATGAGGCACGTAAGGCATGTATTCCCGCAGTGTTTATTGTTCTCCCTTTTTCTTCTTCATTTATCAGCCCTGCCTTTAGTGCTACCGCCTGCATAGCCCTATTTATGCCACTTTCATAAGCTCGTACACGCTCCTTCCTACGACGGTTAGATTCTGATATGAATAGGGGAGAATCGTTTTTTATCTCCTCGGGAGACAGATATCTTGAGCCTTTCCTTCTAAGCTTGACATAACAGTTTAATGTATCAATTGCGTCTTCTCCCAAGAAGGTATAGTATTCTATCCCCTCCTTTTCTCTTATGAGATGTAAAGTAAGTGGAACCTCGCCTTTCTCTAAACCCTCAGCCACATCTCCATAGTTCAGCGTGATAAGTTCTTTCATCCCCAGCCCCGCTTGGAATGCGCACAGGATGACCGCCTTGTCACGTAATCGCTCACAAACATCCAACATCCGCTTTACATCTTGTGCCGATAGGAACTTTCTGAAGTTCTCTTTCAGTTTCCTTGGTGTTGGTAAGTGTAAATTGCCTATGGAAATTTCGTTTTCCTTATAGAATACCCTTACGGCATCAATGACCAGCCCCGCGGATCGTGGTGCCAGTCCTCTTTCTCCCTTTCGCTTCCCTCCTTTTTCGGGTATTACATAGTCAGTCCTGAGCCAGTCATAAAACGCTTTTAACTTCAGTTCTGTTTCCTTCACGCTTACCCTTTTCGCTTCTTCTATCAGTTCGCTTGGGGTTAGCTCTCTCCAGTTGCAGTATAGCTTTATAAGCCGTGCGCGGTTTTCCCTGATTTTTTCGCCTCTTCCTATGAGAGTTGCTTTTATCTCTTTGATCTCGCTAAAGGCGTTAGCGTCGCTCTTGAGCTCTGCTTTCGCTTCTACCCTTTCCGTTTCAATCGCTTTTGCATTCACTTTTCTTCATCACCCATATAATGACATGCCTGTATAAAAAGGATTGGGTGAATAATGCCGCAATGCAGCAGTGCCATGACGACATGAGGAGGACAATTATTTTAGGAATGGATGACGCACATGCGATTCTGGAGACGAGATTGGGTAAGGAAGTCACGCCTGATACCATAAGCAATTACATGGAAGTGGTAAACCACGCCTTACCTGGTGCGGCAACCATCCAGGAGCACATGGTGGAGACCAAGCCAGCATTAGTCGCGGATTCGTACTCAAAGCTATTTACCGGAGATGACGACCTTGCGGATGCACTGGACAGAAGATTCGTATTGGACATTAACAAGGAGTTCCCAGCAGGCTGGGAAAAGCCGGGCGAGCAGGCAGAGCAGTTGAAAGGAGCGATCGGCAAGAAGTTGTGGAGCATTCTGAGGATGCCCACGATCGTCGGCAGGCAGACAGATGGTGGAACGATGTACAGATGGGTAGGCATGCAGGTCGGGATGTCTTTCATCAACGCATACAAGATGTGTGCAGGTGAATCGGCAACCGGAGAGTTCGCATTCATGGCGAAGCATGCGGCCGTCGTGCTGATGTCGAACTACATGCCGGTAAGGAGAGCGAGAGCGCACAACGAGCCAGGCGGAATGCCACTGGGTGTCTGTGACGACATGACGAGGTCACCCGCACTGTTCCCGAATGACCCGATAAGGGCGGAGTTAGAGGCTATTGCAGCCGCCGCTCTGATTTACGACCAGTTATGGTTCGGGACATACATGTCGGGTGGTGTAGGATTCACGCAATACGCGTCGGCAACCTACACGGACAACATCCTGGAGGACTTCTGCTACAAGGGCGATGAGATTGCAGTAGACATGTTCGGTGAGAGGTGTGCGGCAGAGCCAACCATGGATAACATAGAGAAGCTGATACGAGCCGAGAACGATTACNNCCTGACGCAGTACGATGCATATCCAACAACTGCGGAGTCTCACTTCGGTGGGTCTGTTAGGGCTTGCTGTCAGTCAGCAGGGTGTGCAACCGCGGTCGTGAGTGCGACCGGATGCGCGCAGTGTGGGCTGAACGGCTGGGGCCTTGCTCAATTGCTGCACTACGGCACCATAGGCAGGTTAGGATTCTACGGCTACGACCTGCAGGACCAGTGTACCTCCTCGACTTCGTTCTCATACAGAAGCGACGAGGGGCTGCCGTTCGAGATGCGAGGCGTGAACTATCCGAACTTCGCGATGAACGTCGGGCACCAGAGCGCATACGCGGGTATAAATGCCGGTGCGCATCTTTCCAGTAAAGATGCGTGGGTGATCTCACCGCTGATCAAGGTTGCGTTCGCGGACAGGGACCTGCCGTTCGACTGGGGCTACGTGACCCGGGAGTTCGGGAGAGGTGCGATGCGTGAGTTCAAGGCGGTTGGTGACAGAGACCTCATCATGCCTTAGCTAAGAAACAAAACAAACAAAATAAAGAAAACAAAACGGTAAAAAGGTTAGAGGGGGATTTTTTCTCCCCCTTTTTTATTTTTGCCTGATAGCGTCTCATTGTTTCATGAGATTATTTTGGCTACTGGAAGTAGGGCTATCGTTCCGCCGATTCCGGGCGTGGACCTCGAAGGTGTTTCCACGGTCCGCACAAGTCAGGATGCGGTAAACATACTCATAGCAAAAAGCTATTTAAGATGTGTACTGAATATATATTCACAAGAGGTAAATTGTATGGAGGAAAAAAATGTCGAAGATAAATAAACTTGTTATTATTGGATGTGCGGGCGTAGGGGGACCAGCGGCAATGATGGCAAAGAAGGTAGACCCCTCGCTGGACGTGACAGTGATAAGAGAAGAGGAGAATTTCTTGACGAGATGCGCAACCCCTTATATCTCGGTTGAGAGAGCAACGGTAGAGGCGTCGGTCAAGGATGATGGAATGTTCCACGCCGTTGGCACGAAGCTGGTGAATGTGAAGGCGACAAGCATAGACCGGAAAGAAAAGACCGTTACTACCGCTGATGGTGAGGTTTATCCATACGATAAACTCATTTTGGCTACCGGTGGTAGGGCGATCGTTCCGCCGATTCCGGGCGTGGACCTTGAAGGCATTTTCACTCTACGTACAAGTCGCGATGCGGTCAACATACGCGATTGGGTAAACGAGAAAAAAGCAAGAAATGCTGTTGTTTACGGTGCAGGGGCAACTGGCTTGGAGATGGCATCAGTGCTCGCAGAGAAGGGACTAAAAGTTACGATGGTGGTCAGGTCATATATTGGTAGGACGGTGAGTCTCGACGTGGATATGAGCAATGAACTGCAGAAATATTATGAGGAGAAAGGAGTTATTATCAGATCAAGAGAAGTAATAACGGAGATAGAGGGAGAAAAGGAAGTAAAAGCGGTTGTGTTATCTTCCGGAGATAAAATCGAGACTGACATGATCATTCTGTCACTCGGAGTTCGTCCGAACATCGAACTTGCAGAAGATGCGGGGCTTGGAATAGGCGAGTACGGTCTGGAGGTGAACGAATACCTTCAGACATCAGACCCAGACATTTATGCGGGTGGCGACTTGATTGAGTATGAACATTTGATTACTAAAAAACCAATACTGGGACAGATAAGGCCAAATGCGGTTATAGGAGGGCGGATAATAGCAAAAAACGTGCAGGGCTATAAAATAGAATTCCCGAAGTTGTTGAACAGTTTCGCAGCTAAGTTGTTCGATAAGTCTATTGCGTCGGTTGGTGTAACAGAAGCGATAGCGAGAGAGGAAGGGTTTGATATTTTCGTTACAAAGCAAGCAGCAAAGAGCAAGCACGTGATGATGGACGGCGGAAAACCTTATACCGTTAAGTTAATCTTTGATAGGGATACAAAAAGGGTCATTGGAGCACAGATTATCGCGGATGATGAACGTTCCGTCAGATATATAGACGTGATTGCGCTTGCAATAAGGAACGGCTGTACGGCTTTGGATTTGACAACGCTAAGGTGTGCGGGTCAGCCAGAGCTATCACCAGAGCCAAGTGCAGAGCCAATAACCATAGCAGCGGAGGGCGCATTTAAAGAGCTCTATCCGCTACCGTAGCCTGAATGAGTGTGCAGTACCTTGTTTATCCATAGTTTCCATCACGAGAGTCAAAACACGTATAAGTAGAAGAAGCAAAAAGAGTGGTTTTTATAAAGAGGTATAAATAAAAGTAATAATAAATAAAATACGAATAATAGGGGGGTATGAAGAGATGGGCAAAGAAAATGAACCGTTTATAAAAATCTCTGGCGTGTCTAAAGAGTTTGATGGCAAAGAGGTTCTGAAGAACGTGAACGTGGTGATAACTGAAGGCGAGGCGTTAGGTCTACTTGGACGGAGTGGTTCAGGTAAATCTGTTCTGCTTCACATGTTGCGTGGGACCGAGGATTACGCACCGACAAGTGGAGAGGTGATTTTTAGAGTGGCCATTTGCCCACATTACTTGGATAAAGCAGACTCGCGGGAAGGAGATCATCCCCCTCTTGGAACGGTAGAGCCCCCGAGCAAAGTAGGTTCGGTGTGTCCCAAATGCGGGAGAAAATTAGAATTACATGAAGTGAATTACTGGAAAGACCGCGATGCACGGAGAAAGATAAAGAAGCGCGTGGCCATCATGTTACAGCGCACGTTCGGGTTATACGGCGAAGATACAGTGATGTATAACATCTTACAGGCGTTGGAGAGCAGGAACTATCCAGCAAATCTGCGGTTTAAGAGGGCGTATGAGCTGTTGAAAGCCGTGAATATGATTCATCGGGTAACCTTTCCCGCGATGGATCTGAGTGGTGGTGAGAAACAACGGGTAGTGCTTGCGCGGCAACTGGCATTGGATCCCTTCGTATTGTTAGCTGACGAGCCGACGGGAACTTTAGACATAAAGACGGGAAAGGTTGTGCATAAAGCACTGATAGAGAGTTCAAAGGCTGGAATGACTTTGATAACCACATCGCATTGGCCTTCGGTCATCGAAGAACTAACAGAGAAAGCATTATGGCTCGATCACGGTGAGGTTGTTGCCTACGGCGACTCAAAAAGCGTAGTAGAAGAGTTTGAGAAGCAAGTGGAGGGAACAGAACGCGAGGAGCACGTAAAGCTCGGCGACCCGAAGATAGAAATAGAGCATTGCAAGAAGTATTATTATTCGGTATGGCGAGGGATGGTAAAGGCGGTAGACGATGTCTCGCTTACTGTCTATGAGAACGAGATATTCGGGCTCATAGGCGTGAGCGGCGCGGGAAAGACTACTTTATCGCGCATTATATGCCAGGTAGATCCTTTAACAGACGGTTCGGTTAAGATAAGAGTTGGAGATCGGTGGATAGAGGTAGGACGGGTAGCAGAGACCGGCGTGTGGTTGTCCTGGGCGACCAAGACGGAAGGCACCGGAGAGCAAACAGCAACACGAGTGGCTATGTTACACCAGGAGTTCTCGTTATATCCCGATAAGACGATCTTAGAGAATCTTACCTCCTGCCTCGGTCTGCAGTTGCCCATGGAGCTGGGGAGCATGAAAGCGAAGTTCATGTTGCAGGGTGTTGGATTTAGTGAAGAGGAGGTAGAGGAGATACTCCCAAAAACGCATGCTGAACTGAGCGTTGGAGAACGGCAGCGTATCGCACTCGCTCAGATCTTGATGAAGGAGCCGGCAATTGCCATTCTCGACGAGCCAACCGGAACCATGGACCCGATAACAAAGAAGTTTGTTGCAGATTCAATACGTGCAGTGCGTGAGAATTTAGGCATGACCTTCTTGATTGTCTCCCACGACCTTGATTTCGCTTACGATGTCTGCGACCGGATAGCGCACATGCAGGATGGCAAGGTAACGAAAATAGAGGAATTGAGAGTGGTTTAGTTTAGGTATCGATCAGAAAGATCAGATTCAATCGTGTATACTCTAATTCAGTTTTTTAGTTTTGGCTGGCAGTTGTAGCTCTGTCTTTTGCTATTCAATACGATCTTACATGTAGTCTTGAAGCAAAAAGCATTGAATAAAGTAATCAAAAATAGTAACCCGCTTCGAAAAAATAAGGGAGGGGGGAAAAGCCCCCATCTACCTTTTTACCGTTTTGTTTTGTTTATTTTGGTTTGTTCGTTGTGCTTGCTTGCTTACGGTATGATGAGATCTCTCTCACCTGCCGGCTTGAACTCACGCAGCGCACCTCTTCCGAACTCCCGGGTTATGTAGCCCCAGTCGAACGGCAGGTCTCTGTCCGCGAACGCAACCTTGATCAACGGCGACAGCACCCAGGCATCCTTGCTGGCCGCGTGCGCACCCGCGTTTATTCCCGCGTACGCACTCTGGTGCCCGACGTTCATCGCGAAGTTCGGATAGTTCACGCCTCGCATCTCGAACGGCAGCCCCTCGTCGCTTCTGTATGCGAACGAAGTCGAGGAGGTACACTGGTCCTGCAGGTCGTATCCGTAGAATCCTAACCTGCCTATGGTGCCGTAGTGCAGCAATTGAGCAAGGCCCCAGCCGTTCAGCCCACACTGCGCGCATCCGGTCGCGCTCACGACCGCGGTTGCACATCCTGCAGAGGTACAGCAAGCCCTAACAGATCCTCCGAAGTGAGACTCCGCAGTTGTTGGGTACGCATCGTACTGCGTCAGGGCGTAATCGTTCTCGGCTCGTATCAGCTTCTCTATGTTATCCATGGTTGGCTCTGCCGCACACCTCTCACCGAACATGTCTA
>JGI24025J20009_10000943_pt1 | contig 22440 bp, 21 predicted proteins | sample Cruoilmetagenom3_FD_20009 | JGI IMG/M metagenome (IMG submission 20009) | reverse complement strand
CCAAGACTTTATCCAACTAACCACCATTTTAACCGGCTACCCCAAGTATCAAAACATCGAGCGCTTTATTACTGAATTCGGGCCCAGCAGTAAAAAATCAAGCTGGTATGAAAACCGAGTCGGAGCTGCCCACGCTATTGCCGTAAGCAATCATTTACTGGATTTAGTTCATCGGGTCTTTGCCTTTGAAATTAAGGACGGCCCCAACACCACATTAGAACACCAATGGGGACTGTTAACTCACGAAAACCAAGGCCTAAAACCTAAGCCTCGCTACCTGGCTTACCAATTTTTAAACAAACTAACCGGACAAAGATTGCCTTTGGAAGGAAATGGCAGCTGGGTTAGCGGCGTAGCGGCCAAAAACGGCGCAAACACTATTATTTTACTGGTCAACTTTGATCCCCGCCAAAAACATACCGAGCTGGTACCGGTCAGAATTACCAATCTTACCCCCGGCAATTATCGAGTGAAACTTGATTATCTTTTTGGCAAAGACAGTCAATTAAATAAAAGGGTAAACGAAAGCGGTTTTTTCCACCGGGTTTATTTAGAGGCTAATGAGGCGGTGATACTAAACATTAAGCCATTTAATCATTAAATCATTAAACCATTTAGTCATTGAAATTCTATAAAAAATGATAAATGATAAATGTTAAATGTTAAATTCCATCTCTCAGCCGTCTAATATCGGAAAAAGTAATCAACGCCAGCAAAAAGATTAAAAGAGCCATGCCAACCTGGCCCAACCAATATTCTATTTTGGGATTGGGCTTTTTTTTAGTAATCCCCTCCCAAACTAAAAACCAAAAACGACTGCCGTCTAAAGCGGGAAAGGGCAAAAGATTTACAACTGCCAAGTTAACCGAAAGAACGCCAAAGAAATGAATTACCGCCCAAACTCCAGACTGTTTTTGGATAGTTGAAGTAGCCTGGTAAATACCCACCGGGCCGGCAATGTTTTGGGGCAGTTTGCCCCTAAATAAACCACCAAAGGTTTCTCCCACTCCCGCAACAATTGTTTTCCCCCAAAAGTAAGCTTCGGCAAAACCCTCTTTAACCCCCCAAAAAGGCCGCTGCCATAAAGGAGGTTTGTAAATTTCCACTTGAGAAATAATCACTCCTAAAGCCCCCTGCCCCTCTGGGGGATTTTCTCGGGGAATAATTGAAACCCAAAAATCAGCCTCGCCCTCTCTTTTAACTAACAAGCTAATTTTTTGGCCTGCTTTTTCTTTAGCGAACCCGATTAAAGCTTGCATTTTATCAATCTCCCTGCTTTCTCCATTCCCTCTAATAACCAGCAACTGATCGTCTTTAATTAAACCCGCTGTTTCAGCCGGAGAATTTGGAGAAATTTCAAGTAAGCGAACATATTTTGCTTCCCTTGGGACTCCCAAAACGCTATAAACGACACAAAAAATCAAAATACCAACAATTAAATTCATTCCCACCCCACCTAAAACTACCAAAAGCCGAGCTGATAATTTTCGGCTGGACAAAGACCGTTTTTGCAGATTCTTAGGAATTTTCTGCCCATAATCAACCTCTCCCAAAATCCTGACAAAGCCGCCTAAAGGCAACCAGTTAAGAGAGTAAATCGTCTCGCCTATTTTTTTACCCCAAATCCGAGGCGGATAACCCAAGCCAAACTCTTCAACTAAAACCCCTTTTCTCTTTGCCGCCCAGAAATGACCCAATTCGTGAGTAATAATTAAAACTGAAAGAGCGGTGATAAAAAGTAAAAAAGAAATCATTATTGTAGTATACTGTATTTATGAACGAAAAAGAAATTCACTCCCAAATGGACCAGGTTCTTGATCTCTTCCGCCAAGACATTGGCACCATTAGAACCGGCCGGGCTACTCCGGCTTTAATTGAAGATATTATGGTCGCGGTTTATAAGGGCCAGCAAAAACTAACCTTAAAAGAGTTGGGCGCTATTAGTGTCCCTGACGCCAGAAGCTTAACTTTTCAGCCCTGGGACACAAGCATTATTAAAGAAATTAAAAACGGCATTCTTGTTTCAAATGCCAACTTTAATCCCGCTATTGACGGGCAGCTAATCAGAATCTCTCTTCCTCCCCTAACCCAAGAACAACGAGAAGATTACTTAAAATTATTGGCCAAAAAAACAGAAGGTTGCCGAATAATGATTAGAGATATTAGAAGCGAGACTAGATACCAACTCCAAGAACAACAAAGAAACAAACAAATCAGCGAAGATGAATTTCATCGCTTAGAAACACTTTTGCAAAAAATCACTGACGAGTATACAAAAAGCATTGAAAAAATTACCCAGGCAAAAGGAAAAGAAATACGAGGGTAGAAACAGGCAAATTAAATCTGGATTCTTTTAAAACTTCCTATTTTAATGTTCTCTCCAAATTTGGCAATTGCTTCTTTTAGTAGCTGATCAACTTTTTTTCCCGGCTCCCGAATGTAATCTTGACCCAAAAGAATTTTGACATTTTTTGGCCTCATCGCCGCTATTTGCAAGCACAACTCTCTCCCTAACTTCTGAAAATCTAGATTACGAGCCACAAAATCAGTTTCGCAAAGCAACTCAATAATAACTCCAACTTTGCCCGTGGCATGAGTATAAGTAGCTACATAACCCTCTTTGGTTGCTCGACTTGTTTTTTCTTCGGCTTCCGCTAGNCCTTTTTTCTTAACCAGTTTTTTGGCTTTTTGGTAATTTCCTTTAGTTTCTTCCAGGGCCTTTTTACAAACAATGACCCCGGCCCCAGTTTCTCCTCGAAGTTTTTTAACTAGTTTAACCAGTTTATTCTTTTTCATTTTTATTCTCCTTTTTGCTGCCAGTATCCAGTTGTTTACCAAAAAGAATCGCCTCTCCTAAAATTTCAGTGATTAACTCAATGCTTTTGCGAGCATCGTCATTAGCGGGAATGGGATAATCAACCAAAGTTGGGTCAGTATTGCTGTCAGTAATGGCCACAATTTGAATCCCTGCCGTTCTGGCTTCAGTTACGGCGATCTTTTCTCGAACAATATCCACCACAACTAAAGCGCTTGGTAAATTCTTTAAACTAGATAGCCCTTCAAATTTCACTTTTAAATCAAAAATCTCCTTGCGAATTAACGACTGCTCTCTTTTTGTGCGCCTAGCAAAACTGCCCGCCTCCATTTGTTTTTGAAGTTTCTCAAGGCGCTTGATGCGCTTGCTCATTTCCGACCAATTAGTCAAAGTGCCCCCTAGCCAGCGGTTGTTAACAAAAGGCATTCCCGACTCTCGAGCCACTCGACGAACTGCCTTTCTCGCCTGGCGCTTAGTTCCCACCAACAAAACCTTTTCCCCCCGGCTGGCTAATTTAACCAGAAAATTCCGGGCCTTGTCCAAAAGCTTGCCTGTTTGAATCAAATCAAAAATCTGAACTCCGCCCCGCTTACCGTATAAATAAACTTTAGACTTGGGATGAGTTTTGGCCACTCGATGACCAAAATGACAGCCTGCTTCCAATAAAGCCTTAAGATTGATTGGAGAAAGAGAGGTCTGGCTCTTGATTTTTGAAGTTTTCTTTTTCTTGCTTCTCGCTGTTTTTTTCTTGCCCTGAGCCTTACTCGCTTTGGCTCCAGACTTACTTTTCACTTTTAACTTTTCACTTTTCACTTTTTCTCCTCCTTGGCCTCCACTGGGAAGAAACATTTAGGAGGAACTCCCAGTGTGCGTGATAAAAAGTATTATAACATAAATTTTTATCAGGTGAATTTTAGTAGCAGTACCGATATATCATCTGAGGGGGCATTTACTTTTCCTGATTGATACTGCCGCTGCCACTCAGCTTTTGCCTGTTCCACTTTGCTCTGAAAGTCAACTCCCAAACCAGAATTAAAAGCAGACTGAATTATGGCTTCCTGAGTTAAGCCGGCCCCCTGAGCAAAATAACCTAAGTCTACCAAGCCATCAGAAGTTAATAAAACAGCTCTTTTCTTCCTAAGATCTGAGTTAGAATAGAATCTTATATCGGGCACCGGACTAATTCCCCCAGAGGCCCTTTTTATCCCATGAATATCTTTTAAATCTGAATCTCCAAAGGCTCCATTTACCGCTAAAACTCCTCCCACCCTCCCATTTCTAGGTGGATGGTGGACTTCTAGATCTTCCCTGCTAATATGGCCTCCATTTGTTTGCCAAACTTGAGCCCCATCACCCAAATGAAGCAGGACTAAGCCCTCTTTAGTTTTAACGGCAATCTCGGCACAAGCTCCTTGTCTAAAACCAATCCCTTGCCTTTTTATTGTCTCATCAGTCCGAATGGCTGCTTCCCTAATTGCTTCAAAGAAGTTTTCTCCTCTGGAGCCACCCAAGTGACTCCAGAAAATAAACAAGGCCTTTTCTGCCACCCTTGATCCACCATGGCCATCAAAAACCCCTTCCATAATCTCAATCCCCCACCTATTTCCCGCCAAGCGTTCAGGCGCTAGACTAGCCACCCGATCTTCTCCAGAACGACCATGGATAACCATTCTTTCAGCTTGTACTTTAATCCCCCCTCTTTTTTCCCCTGCCAGTTGAGATAGTTCGGGTTTAACCTGTGTTCGCCGGCTATCACCAGCTAACCCCTTCGCTTCCTTATCAGAAAGATCTCTTGTCCGAATCACTTCTGCCCTGGTATCTTTTCGTCCTTTAACTCCCGTTCCTGCCTTTTCCCCATCAATAGAAACGACTGACTCCCGAAGCTTTAACTGCCAACCAAAAACTTCTAAAAACTTTGCCACGATGTCATCTTTCCTGGAAACAATAAGGTTTTCATTACCAGTTTTTAACCCTAAAATCCATTCCAAGGCTGCTCTTTCGTTTGAACCCATCTCTTGAGTTATTCTCATTGCAAAAGTAACCTTTTCCTCACCAAATCTCCCTCCCCTCCTCCTCATTTGATCACTTTCAATCCAAAAAATTCCCGCTTCACGATCAAAATGGGCTCCCGCTAAAGCTCTGGAAGAAATATCAAAAGACCGAGTCTCTCCTGTCCCCCCATGATGAAAACCCAAACAAAGTCTTGTTTCGCCTTTTTCTCCGGGAGCAAGACTACTCATTCCCAAATTCCAATTAGGATCATTTCCTAAAGGAACCTTTACCCCCGCATTAGTCCAAATTAACCCCTTTTTTATTCTTACTAAAGCTTCTTGCGGAATAACTTGTTCTGCTTTTAACGGAAAGCCTTGCTCAGAAATCGGTTCGGTCATTTTATTACTGCTTTTAGTCTATCACAAAACTTTTTATCATCCATTCCTTTTAAATTAATCATCACCAACCATTTCTATTAAGGAGGCAGCTAGGGCTCCGGCAATTGCTGAAACTGCTCCCCCGCCAGGAGTTGGTTTTTTAGCCGCTTCCGAAAAATTCGGCACGCACTCAATTATTTTGTTCATTTGTTCCCATTGTAGCACAGAAGCTATCTTTCCTTACCCGACAATCTTCCTCGAGAAAAATCCAACTCCCTAGTAATAACCTCCTTTTCTCGAATTACTTCACGAGTTCTACCTAAAATTATCTCCGCTTGTACTTCAACATCAAGTTGACCGTCAATCACCAAAAACCTATCTGGTTCTTGCTGAACTAGAAAACGATAGACCTCTCTGGCTCTTTGAAAAAAGTAAAGTTCCTCTTCATCAAAACGGTCATGCCTCTCCCCTCTTTCAACTAATCTTTTTAAAGAGATTTCTACTGAGATTTCGGGAAAGACAATTAGATCCGGCAAAACTCTCTTTACTGCCTCCTGATTAGCCCGCCAAATCTGCTCCCAACCTAACTCCCAACCAAAAGCCTGGTAAGCAATGCTGGAATAAATAGAACGATCCGCTATTATTACTCCACCCTTTTCCAAAGTCGGGACCACTATCCGTCGCAATGTTTCGGCTCTATCAGCCCCGAAAAGATAAACTTCTGTCATAGGAAGCATTGGGGTGCATTTTCATCAAGCAATATCCCCCTAATCAACCTGCCTATCTCTGTTCCCCCAGGTTCCCGAACAAAAGCAAGTTTATTTGCAGGAAGGCAATCACGCAAGGAGTCGAATAAAATTCTTGCCTGGGTACTTTTTCCACTGCAACCAATCCCCTCAAACGCAACATATAGGCCAGGATATGGGTGTCTTATTCCTCGCATTATTATTAAAAAAAGCAGGAAAAACTAAAAACTGCCCTAAGAGGCAGTTAAAGTAATATAGCAGAATTTCAAAAAAACCGCCGGGGGAATTTTAAATTTCTACCTTTTTCTTCAAAAAAAATTGATACCAGTCTTGATATTCCCGGGGAGTAGCAAAATGAAGCTCGAAAGGGGTAAACAGACCAATTTGGCGCCAAATTTTAGCTCGCAAGACGCTTTTTTCTTTGGTACTTTTCAGCTGATTAGAAATAACCAGGATGTCAATATCACGCGCTACTTCATCTTTTATCAAAATCGAGCCAAAAACATAGGCTCTCACCTTCCCAGCATGTTTTTCCGCTTCTTTTTTAATCTTTTGAGCATAAAAAAGATAATTATCAAAATACTTTTTTTGTTCTTCTTCTCGGGCGGCAACGAGATCAACTAGCTGACTCATAGCTTTCCTAAAAACACTATCAATTTTTTAACAAATTTTTCCATTATTAATACTTGAGGCCGATAAAACTCAGCCGGTAAGTAACGAGAGGCGAGATAAGCTTGCTCTAAATCAGCAATCGCTCGAATATTTTTTTCGGTAAATCTCCTTACTTTTTTTTCATTGTTATAAGCCCTGCCAATATCTTTAAGCAAATGAGTAATAAAATGAGTTTTAGGAAAATCCTTAATTTTTACCAGAAGATAATGCTTCAAAAAAAGTTGGGTCGCTTGTTCGAAATTAAAAGCGGCAATATCATAGCTTTCTTGTTCAAAAAGAGTTTTTGCGTTTTCAAAAAAAATTTCCGCTCGTTTCTTTAAAAAATTTGCTCTCATTGCCTCATTTTAACACATCAACGAACCAAACTTTTTCTTTTAACGGAAAACGGGAAATTTGCGACATCTTAAAAACAATATACCACCAAAATTAACATGTATCAATACATGTTAATTTACCCTTTGAAAAAATATATTTAACTAACTAAAAAATTGCAGGCAGTTGACCACCGGCAAATCGCCTATACACGCCAGGCCGAGCTAATTTGTCACAAGTTTCACAATGGGGAGCATAACGGTTTCCAACCGCTACCGGATAAGGCTCATCTGGGCTAACCAACTGATGTACACGCCATTCTCGCCTGTTCCCCCGGAAAAAAACTCGCCAAGAATACGGCCGGGTAACGGCGCTAATAACTGCTGGCTGGCCGCAACAGGCGCATAAAGGAAAAAGCCTCCATAAGCCGATTTCTTCTCTTGTCTTGGCCAATTTAACCATAGTATGAATTGGCGGCCAGGGCTGNCCAAAAGAAAATCTATCTACCAAAGAAATAACCACCCTCTTATTAAAAGCTAACAGAACCGCCATTTTATTTTTAAAATCTCTTTCAACCTCTTTTTCATTTTTTCCCGCGCGCAACTGACCAGCAATTACCAATCCCATTTCCTCAATAAGAATTAAGCCTGCCTTACTGGCAGTAGCTCTCGCCATTAACTGAGAAAGGTCATTAAACTTCTCCACTTCCATTAAAAAAGGATACTGTCCTGCAAGTTCGGAATAACAATTCTCAAGCGGCCTGGCTCCAGAAGCTCGTAAAAGTAAAACCCTTTCTTTCCTATTTAGCATGCTCCCGGCTAATCCGGCTTTAACTCTAGTTTTTCCCGAACGCATGGCGCCCGCTAAAAAAGCAATTCTTCCTCTTTCTGTCCAGAGGAACTTGCTAATAGTACTTGCCATCCTTTGCACCTCCCCATCCCCTTCGTAAGCAGGGCTGTTTGGCAAAGGTAAAAGCTCGTAAACAACCCCTTTATGGGCGAAAACCATACCCAATTTTTCATTAACTAAAACCTTTGCCTCATTTCTTAAATCAACTCCTTTTTGCAATATGGGTGGCGGCGGACAAGGCTCAATCCCCGGCTCACAAACCATGGGAATCGAAACCGGGACAATTACCAAAGATTGGGGAATAATTTTTTCAACCACTCCGGCCTTTTTATTTTCAGCTGTCATTTTTTTTCAGGAGCTTTTTGCCCTGCTCAAATTTTAGACCCAGCTTAATGGCTGTTTCCGCTTTACCTAGCTGCTCGCCAATATCCAAGGCGTGACCAACTTGAGAAATAACTTGGTGTTTAAGTAATTGCTGAGCTATTTTTAAAGCCGCCTTGGGCTTGGTGCCGTCTTGTTTGAATTCAGCTAAAAAAAGGCCATTTGGCGACATTTGCTTAACCACGATCTCTTTGCCTTCCACAGAAATGATTAAATTACCTCTGGGATCAAACTGACAAAAAAATCGGTCTTGCCGGTCAACCAATCGCTGAGCCGCTTGAAAATCATTTTCATCAATAAAAGCGCTTTGAGAAATAGTGGTTAAAACTCCTACTTGTTTTTTTATTTTTTTCGCTAATTCAGTTTGCAATTTACGCAAAGCAAAAGCGTTTTGCGGCCAAGCGCCAAACATATCATTAGAACGAAAATAGGCGGTTAGATGAAATTTATTGTCTTGGCAGCAAATACCTTGAATCAAAGTTAAACAGGGCGTGCGCCAAGGCTTTCTAATAGGATAATTATCAATTGACGGATTCCAAAGAGTAATCAAAGCGCCTTTATTAAAGCTAAAACTTTTAAGTTTTTTGGCCATTAAACTTAACTGATCAATGGTTTTTTTATCTTCCGGGCTTTTTTGGTATTTAAAAATCCTCTCACCATAAGTGTAGCCTTGATGTCCAATTTCGGTAGAAAAAAAGCTTTGAAAATAGGTTTTTAAGTCCGATTTTTTAAAAGGAAAAAAGCGGTATATTTTTGGTTTTTTAATATTTTCGTCAGTTACTACGGCCACCAAATTTAAAACCATTTTTTCCCTTCCTCCGTAAGTAATTACCCTTGGGATTTCCCAGCCAAAGCGCAAAGTTATCTTTAAAATCTGCAGCCAGGCCAGGCCAATAGTTTCTGACTCTATCCTGAAACCAGAAATCTCCGAAGGAAAAACTTTAGTTTCAGTTTTGGTTTCTTTAAAACGCTTCTTTCTTTTGGCAAAAGGAGGCAGTTTTCTTAAGGGCTCAATTTTTTTATTTATCTTTTTAGCATCTGTTTCCCCTCGCAAATCAATTAATTTAATTTTCTGACGAAACAGATTTAAATATTTTTCCGAAATTTGCAAAGGCAAAAAGGAGCGGTCAATCCCTTTTTGGAAAAAATTAACCAAGGCTTGACCGCTGCCAACAGCATCTTTGCCAACTATCGCCAAATAACGAATTTGAGGGTTTAAATAAAGGTTGCGAATAATAAACTCAATTCCTCTTTTGGTATAAAGCTGACCGCAAACCGAAACCTTATCATGCAAATGCGGCGCAATTAGTTCTCTGGGCGTCCAACAAGTAGCTACCCCCACAAAACCATCTTTTGGATTAACCAACCACAACCTTTCGTTAAAATAAGCTGGCCATTTACTCATTTTTTTGCCCACCAACATCTCTTAACCTTTTTTCTGGTTTATCCCCCTCTAACTTAACTCTTTGGCAAACTACTCCCATTTTTCCTAACAACATCGTTCCCGTTCGATCGGCGTGTACGTCCAAATAATAAACCTCTTTAATACCACTAGCGATAATTAATTTAGCGCAATTAATGCAAGGCATGCCTGTAATGTAAGCTGTTGTTCCCTCGAGGGAATGTCCTTTTTTAGCGGCGAGAGCAATTGCTTTCGCTTCCGCGTGAATAGAGCGACATTTTTCTGCTTCTTTACCCATTCCCAATTTTAATTTATCCCGTAAACAACCGCGCTCCTGGCAAAAACTGTTAGTCGGATAGGGACTATTGTAGGCTTTAACCAAAACCTGACTGTTTTTAACAATAACCGCTCCTCTTTTGCCTCGGATACAACCTGACTTTAAAGCAATCTCCGCCGCTTGTTTTAAATACTTTTTATTCATTCAGCTTTTCTCAGCTTTCGGGCTATTTTTAAAGGAGTGATGGTTAATTTTTTATCGACCATTTTCACCACTCCCGGGTCATAGGGCATAAGGTGAAAATGAAGATGGGAAACGGTTTTGCCGGCCTTAATACCATTGCCCTCTCTTAAAATAAACCAAAAATTTTCAACGCCAAGAGCTTTTTTTAATAAAACTTGCCCTTTTTTCTCCAAATAAAAAATTATCTCCTGGTCTTTTTTAGTTAAATCAGCTATCGACTCAATATGCTTTTTGGGAATAATTAAAAGATGGCCGTCAATATACGGATAAAGAGCAACGGTTAAAATCCAGCCTCCTTTTTTAGCAATAATATATTTTTCTTTTAAGTCGCAAAAAACGCACTTGCCTCGCTTGGCCACTGCTTGTAAAACCTGATCATAAAAGCCTCTTTCTCGAGCGGCCAATTGGGCGGTAGTATCATGAGGATCGAAATCAGCGTTTAAAACTGGTGTTTCTTGGGCTGTTTTTAAAATGCCGGCAAATTCTTTTTTAATCCACTCCCCGGCTGCTTTATCAATCATTTTAGAAGCAGAAAGATACGGCGCTTGCCGCTCTGATCTAATAACCTTGCCCTTAATTGACTTTATGAATTGAGCCTCGGGCGATTTGTGCCACTGGGTATTCCAACCATCTTTAACCGTAAAAAAAACATTCGGTCTCAGCCTTTGCAAGCAGCTCAAAATTGTCCACTCGTCAAAAATTACCACCCAGTCAACTTCGCTTAATTCAGAAATAAGCAAGGCCCGAGCCGTTTGGTCAACCATAGGCCGGCTCTTGCCTTTTAACTCCCTAACGCTTCGATTACTGGGAATGCCAACTACCAAAACATCACCCACACTTTTGGCCTTTTGAATAAAGCGAGCATGGCCTAAATGAAAAAGATCAGCCGTTAAGGCGGTAAAAACCACCGATTTTTTCTGCCTTCTGAGTTTTTTTCCTAAACTATCTAAATTTTTAAACTTTATTTCCCTGGGATTTTTCTTGCCCCCGTTAAGTTTAAGCAGGGGTTGTCTTTCTCGTTCACCCAATAAAACTTGCTTAATTTTGAGTAAGGCTACCCGTTCTACCATTTGTGAAGAGGACATTCCGGGTGAGTGATAAGAAGTTTTAACAACTTTTCCACCCCAGCTTTTGATTAACTCTTCTTCCTCTTTTTTTCTCACTCCCTCTTGCCAATCTTTTTTAACTGTGTATAAAACATCAGGTTTTAGCTTTTTTAATTCTTTATCTATCTGACCCTCATCTACAATTACAGTTGCATCAATAAAATCAAAAAAAGCAATTGTTTCCGCCCTAGTTTTTTCACCGACAATTGGAAAAGATTCGCCCTTTAGTCTTTTTCGAGACTTATCAGAAGCCACTCCGACTATTAACAAATCTCCTTGTTTTTTCGCTCTTTTTAAAAATTCTAAATGGCCCCAATGAAGCAGTCCCCAAGCGCCCACCACTAAAACAATCTTTTTATTTTTATCTTTTTTGCGGAAATTTCCCAAACCAGACGTTTTTAAGAACTTGGAGCTAACCTTATTTCGGTAGTTGGCCAACTTAACTTTAGCCAAAACCAAAAAAGCCTTGGGATTATTTTCTTTAATTCTCATTTTTAAAAACCGGGGCAGGTGGTTCTTAATTTTAACATAATCAATCTTTTTTACCTGACCCTGATAGCCATTAAAAAATACTTGCTCATCTCCCCCACTAACTAATACCCAAGAAAGGGTATTGGCCAAATCAGAGCTTTGATACTGCTTTCCTCTTTTGGCTTCTTCAAAATCAATTACTCCCGAAATTTGGCCCCCTTTATTCCACAAAATATTACCCGGCTTTAAATCAAGATGACAAACTCCTGCCTGATGAAGACGGGCAGAAAGTTTACCCATCGCTTCTGACTCTTTTTTGCCCCAGCGCCATTTTGGTTTTCCCGGCAAAAAAGTAAGGGTGAGCAACCAATAATCACCAGCCAGCTGACAGTTAATTAGCCTTCTGCCCTTAATAACCCCTTTTTTAGTTAACTCTTCTTCTAATTTAATCGCTTGCAAAAGCTTAGCCTTGGAGATTTTATTTCGGGGCACTAAACAAACAATTCTTTTTCTTCCCTTTTTGCTTTTACTTTCAACTAAAAAAACTTTTTTTCGCCAACCACCAGGCAAAAGAGCAACTCCAGCCTCATTCATTCACAAAATCCAGCCAATTTTCAGCTACTGTCTCCCAATTTTCTACTTTACCAAGATTTCCTAACTGCCGATACTGCCACTCGCTCTGGTAGCTATTTAGAGCCTGGTAAAGTTTTTTCAACAGTAAATCACCTTGATACTTTTTAAAACCAAATCCGTCCTGCTTATCCTTAATTTGATCAACTAAGCCGTCCACCAAATGAACAATGGGAATAGTTCCGTACTTCCTGCCTTCAGCCACCACAATCCCAAAAGGCTCTGAAACTGAGGGCAAAACCAGAAAATCCGAGCCGGCAAAAACCTGATGGGGCAAATCAAAATTTGATTTCAGCCTAACACTCATCTGGCCAGAAAATTGACTAGCGATTTTTTTAATTTTTCTTTCCAGCTTTTTTCTACCTGCCCCCACCAAAACAAATTGGGCTTGGTTATTAGCCAAAAACAAGGGCAAAACTTTAGTTAAAAGCTCAATCCCCTTTTGAGGCACCACCCGGGAAACAAAGCAAAAAACCGGAACATTTATTTGAGGTAAACCGAGTTTTTGCTGAAGGGCTTTTTTATTTCTTCGCTTAAACTCCAACCAGGAGTTTTTTAAATTAAAATCAATTAACTTGTCTTTTTGAGGATTCCACTCTTGATAATCAACTCCGTTGCTAATACCGGCTATTTTTTTCGCTTTAGCAAAAAGCTTGCTTCTTTTAAGCCGGCGGGCAAAGGTGGGCGAAACAGTAGCCAATTTAGAGCTTAAACTAATCCCCTGCTCAATTAAAGCGCTAAAGTCAAAAAAAGAATCCCCCCAATCAATCGGATCACCCTCTGTTTCTTGTTCATAGCCATAACTATATTCATAGCCATAACTATCGGCAATTGGACTGTGAACAGTCCAAAGAATTCGGCAATCACAGTATTTTTTAAATTCATCGGCTGCCCAAACCCCGCCCCAATCATGAGCCCAAACCCAATCCGGCTGCCAATCGTTATTAAAACACCACTGGCTAGCTCGCTGACTTAAAAAGCGATATTTTTCCTCCGTGTTTTTTTGCCAAAGGGGGTGATAAATATTCTGGTCAGGAGAAACAATCTTAACTTGAACTCCCTGCTTTTCCAAGCCATTAGCCACTCCAGCCACCATCTTACCCAAGCCACCCACTTTAACCTTAGGATAAACCTCTGGACTGATAATTAAAATTCTTTTCATTTTGGATTAAAAAACCCCTGACAGTGGGGCTGAATGTAAGTTAAAATTATTTTCCTTTTTTGTCAACCAGCAAAATGATAGAATCAAGCGATCATGATTCACAAATCTAAAAGGTTTTACCTTAAAACTTTCGGCTGCCAAATGAATGTGGCGGATTCACAAAGAATCAGCAAGGCTTTTGTTGGTCAGGGATACAAAAAGGCTAAAGATATTAAAAAGGCTGATCTAATCATTATTAACACCTGCATTGTCCGCCAGTCAGCGGAAAACCGAGCCTATGGCCTAATTAATAATTTGACGAAAAATAACAAATGGAAAAATGGAGAAATGATAAATGGAAAAATTATTATCACTGGCTGTTTAGCTGGCTGGGCTTTGTTGGACAAGAGCCTAAAAAACTTAAAAGTTTTGCGAAAAAGAATAGGGCCGGACATTCAAATTATTTCAACTGAGCAACTAGCTAATTTTAAAGTTAAACCTCTAAGGGGCAAAAAACCTGCCTGGGTGCCAATTTCTAATGGGTGCAATCATTTTTGTTCCTACTGCATTGTTCCTTTTGCCCGAGGCAAGGAAATCTCCCGGCCAGAAAAAGAAATTATTAAGGAAGTTAAGGGCTTGATTAAAAAAGGCTATTCGGCTATTACTCTTTTGGGCCAAAATGTTAACTCATATGGCAAAGATTTAAAAAACACCAGCTTTCCTCAACTCTTAGAAAAAGTGGCCAAGATTAGGGGTTTAAAACACATTGATTTTCTCTCTTCAAACCCCTGGGATTTTTCTGATGAGCTGATTAAAATTATCGCTAAACATAAAAATATCAGCCGCACCATTCACCTGCCAGTTCAGTCGGGCGATAATGATATTCTGAAAAAAATGAACCGGCCTTACACCACCAAGCAATATCTAGCCTTAATTGGGAAAATCAGAAAAGCAATCCCTCAAGTTGTTTTTACCACTGATATTATTGTTGGTTTTCCGACAGAAACCAAAAATCAGTTCCAAAGTACGGTTAATTTGTGTAAAAAAGCGAATTTTAAATTAGCCTATATTAGCAAATACTCTCCCCGACCCGGAACAATCAGCGCCAAATCAAAAGACAATGTTTTACCTCAAGAAAAAAAGCGCCGCTGGCGAGTATTGGAAAAGCTAATTAATAAAACTTAACCAATTACTGCTATAATTTTAGAAAATGGCTGAAGAAGATAATAGTCCTACTCTTGTTGTTTATGGCTACCAATCCTTTAAAGGAGAACTTAAGCAAGGAACATTTTATCCTAACCCAGACTTTGAAACCCCCAAGTGGGCAAGCTATGCTCTCTTTGGCCTGCTTAAAGAACTAAATTATCCTCTAGAAGAAATTGATACTATTATTAAAGGCTTGGCTGGGATAACTAAACCGTTAGATCATAAATTTGTCAGTGTTCTTCCTCAAGAAAACGGAAAAAGAGCAGTCAGCTTTGAATTTCCCCTAAATTCAAAAAAACGCAGTCGAGCCATTCTCCTTTTTACCGAAAAAAAGAAAATAACGGCAAAAATAATTACTCCTAGATATTCTGGTGGCCCCTTTGATCTTGAAAAAAAATTTACTTTGCCCAGTTACTTTTCTATTGAGACAGAAGGTTTGTCCGAAAAAGGAGAGCACTTCCTTGCTTTCAGGGGTCCAGAAAAATCCTTGATAATCAAGAGAAAGGGCAAAGAAATTGAAGTTCGGCTCACTGATAGTATGGATACGGACCCAAAAATTTAAACCGAAGTCCCACTATATCTTTTTACCCTGGTTTGCCGATACTATATAATTAACTAGCAATGAAGAAAAAATACCAAGAAATAATTAATACCCTGGGGAAAAGACGAGTCGAGAAAAATATTCTCCTAAAAAACCACACTACTTTCGGGATTGGCGGGCCGGCAAACCTGTTTTACGAAGCCAATACCATTAATGAATTAGTCAAGGCCGTAAAACTAGCCCGAAAATTAAAAATCCCCTACTTCCTTTTAGGCGGTGGAGCTAATATTTTGGCCGCGGACACTGGCTTTAGAGGCTTAGTTATTAAAAATCGGGCCCGCCAAATCAAAAAATTGAAAAATAACCACCTTAAAGTTGCTTCCGGCACTACTAATCAAGAACTGGTCGTTTACTGCCAAAAACAAGGGCTAACCGGCATAGAATTCTTAGCCGGTATTCCCGGCACCCTTGGCGGTAGTCTCCGCGGCAATGCCGGCGCAACTGGCAAAAACTTAGGTGATCAGATAAAACAAATAGTTTTGCTGATACCTAATAACAAAATTAAAAATGTAAATAAAAAATGGATGCGATATAGCTATCGCTCTAGTCGATTAAAAGAGCTGCCTCTAAACGATCAACCGATAATCCTCTGGGCTACTCTTCAGTTTGAAAAAGGCAAAAAAACAGCAATTAAACATGTTATTAAAGAAAACCTTAAAAACAGAGCGGGTAAAATTCCGCCCGGGTGGTCTGCCGGTTGTATTTTTAAAAATCCACTTTCAGCTCCGGCTGGCTTATTAATTGATAAAGCTCGCCTCAAGGGTAAAAAAATCGGCGGGGCTATAATTTCAAAAACACACGCTAATTTCATTATTAACGAAAAAAACGCCACCGCCAAAGACGTTTTAAGATTAATCAAGCTAATTAAAAAAGCGGTTAAAAAAAAGTTCGGAGTAAACTTAAAAGAAGAAATTGATTTCGTCGGGTTCAACTAACTATCTGTCGTTCCAAGCCACTTGTTCTTTCTTCATAATCATCTAACTTGTTCTTAACTCTTCTATGCTCTAAATTAAAAGCGGAAAATTCATCGTAAAGGTCTTTTATCATTTTCGCTAAGCCCGTCAAATGATTCATCACTTTATTAAATTTACCATCCACTCCACTAAATCGCCTATCAAGCCTTTTAATATCTGCCTTAGTGGCCGGCAAACTATCGTAATTAATTTTTCTCGCCATTTGTTTTTATAATAATATAATAATAATTAAACAGTCTTTAGTCAATAGCTCTTTCCACTCCCCGAGGAGTCAAAAACCCAAGCCACTGTCATTCCGACCAAAGCCAGGTACAGTACTGTACCTGGCAAAGCGGAGGGATCCCTCTCTTTGCTATATTATTCATAGAAACACAATGTTAGAGAAGAAGTATTTTATTTATATTATGGCCAGTACATCCGGAACTTTATATATTGGAATAACTAATAACTTAAAAAGAAGAATTTGGGAACATAAAAACAATTTAGAAAAAGGTTTTTCTAGAAAATATAAATGTCATAAACTAATCTATTTTGAAGAATTTAGCGATGTGCAAGATGCATTAGCAAGAGAAAAACAATTGAAGAAATGGAGAAGGGATAAAAAGGAGACATTAATTAAAAGAATTAATTTCAATCTTGTAGCATCACAAATATCCTGTCACGTTAAACCCTACTTTTTCTTCCTCCCAAACTGGGCTCTGGACATCCTTATTATCTTTTCTCGGTTTTTGTTTACGCAATCAGGAAGAGGCAAGGTCGTAGCGTAAAAAGGATTACTGGTTTGCCAATCAATGGAAAGCCGAGAAAGAACTTGAAATCTGCCTAAAGTCACCAAATCATCAGGGCCATAATCCTTCCCAAACTCTCGATCCAAAACCTGAGCATCCTCCGCTCCAACTAAAAAACTAATTAAACTGCCAACATTACCTAAAATCGCGCTTTGAACTTCAGGATCCAGCTGGGCCATATATTGGTTGGCCAAAGTTAAATTAAGCTTAAATTTTCTCGCTTCGGAAAGAATTTTAATGAATGCCCTAGTGGCAAAGTTTTGAAACTCATCAACAAATAAATAAAACGGCCTTCGCTCTTGCTCGGGAATATAAACCCGGTTCATGGCAGAGAGTTGAATCTGGGTAATAATCATTGCTCCCAACAAAGCAGAGTTGTCCTCTCCAATTTTCCCAGAGGAAAGATCCACCAATAAAATCTTTCCCTGATTCATAATCTCTTCGATTCTGACCTTGCTTTTGGAATAAGCAAGCACCTGGCGGATTAAGGGCGAAGTTACAAACTGACCCACTTTGTTTAAGATTGGAGAAATTGCCTCCGCTCTTAGCCTCTCCCCCATCTTGGCAAACTCTTTTTGCCAAAAAGCTTTAAGGGTTCTGTCTTCTAGTTTGTCAACTACTTTGTCTCTGTAGTTTTTATCAGTCAAAATTCTAATCACATCGCCCAAGGTAGTATCCGGCACCGCAGTTAAAGTTAAAAGGCTGTTTCGTAAAATATACTCTAATCTCGGCCCCCAAGAATGACCATAGAGCTTATGGAAAATAGAAACAATCCCCGAAGCCACCAGCTCTCGCTGAGAAGGGTTATTTACTTCCAAAGGATTAAGCGGATAGGTACACTCTGGATCGGCCGGATTAAAATAGCAAACATCGTTAATCCTATTTTTAGGAATGTACTGAAGTAAGATTTGCATTAAGTCACCATGAGGATCAACCACNGCCACTCCCTCGCCTTTTCGAATATCTTCAATCGCCATATTAGCAATTAAAGTAGTTTTTCCGGTCCCGCTTTTTCCGATTGTGTAAACATGCCTGGGCCGATCTTTCCGATGAATTCCGAAAGTCATCAGTTGATTTTTAAACTCAGTTTTACCAATAAAAGTAATTTGCTGTTTTTCTTCGGGAGTTAACCCCTCGGCTATAGGCAAGTTATCCGGCGGCTCGGAAACAATTTTTCGGCCCCAGGCAATATTGGGCAAAGTAATTAAAGCGGTGGGAAGATGCCAAAGCGAAGCAATTTCTAAATTATTAAAAATCTGTCCCTTGGCAAAAGGAAGGCGGGAGAAAATCGCTCTGATTAGTTTTTTTCTGTTTAAACGATTAGGCTTAACTGTGGTCAAATAATTACCTCCAGGATGAGCAAAGCCGCCAAAACTACCGGCTAAGGCTCCCAAGCCGTCTGGATTATTAGAAAGCAAACTTAAATGAGTTTTAAAGCCCGCCTGGGACGCCTTAAGCTCAATTTCACTTTTTTGAGGGTGCTGCAAACTCCGACCATTTTCGTCTTTGCCTCCACCAGTAGTGGCTAAATTAGCTAAACCTGCTTGCCATTTTTTCCCGGCCGGCAACAAAATCAGTTGAAAAACTAAAACATCTTCGCTCTTTGCATTTTTGGCCATGGTCGCCAACACCGAAGAAAGCGGATCAACCTGATCAAACTGATCAGCGGTTTTAATCGGCAGATACCAGGGCCGAGCCAAGTTGAGCTGTAAAGCTTGAAAATCGTCCTGGTCAAGTTTAGTTAAATAGTCTTTAACCGGATTGATTAAACAATCTCGATATTGAGCCAATATCTGGGATTGAAAAAAATCAGCGTAAGCCTTGGGAATCCCAACAATAAAGTAAATTTTTTGCTCCAGGCAAGCGATCTCCAAAACAACCGGGATGCCTTTTTTAAAAAACAAAAACCCTTTTTCCCACAAAGCCAAGTTACTCAACAAGGCCTGGGTTTGCTCAATTGTATACTCATTACTTTTTGGAACCCGAATTTCAAAAAACCGCATTTTGCTTTCTTCCATTAGTAATATCATACACTACAAGTAGCTAGTTTTTCGGCTTTTTCCAAGAAGCCCATTTACAGCCCGGCCAGTTAGAACAGCCATAAAACTGCCTGCCTTTTTTTGTTCTTCTAACTACCGCCGGCGCTCCGCACTCTTGACATTCAAAATTTGCCTGCTTAATTATCGCCCGGGTATATTTACACTCCGGGTAGGTTGAACAAGCGATAAACTTGCCAAACCGGCCAATCCTAATAACCAACTCACCCTTTTTACACTCCGGGCATTTTTCCCCAATCTCCTCAACCCTTATTTTTACCCGCTCTGATTTTTCCTTGGTTTTATCTACTTTTTTAATAAAAGGCCTCCAAAAAGCGCCCACCACCTTCATCCATTCTTTCTTGCCATTAGCAATTTTGTCAAAATCATTTTCCATACTCGCCGTAAAAGGCAGATCTAAAATATCGGGAAAATATTTGACCAGAAAATCATTGACTGCCAATCCTAAGTTTGTCGGCAAAAAAACCTTTTCTTCCTTTTCCACATAAGCTCGTTTTTGAACTAAAGAAATAATTGGCGCATAGGTTGAAGGCCGGCCAATACCTTCTTTTTCCAAAATCGCAATTAAAGAAGCCTCCGAGTAGCGGGGCGGCGGCTGGGTTTGGTGGCTAGTTAACCCTAAATCAGAATAATTAAGCTTTTCTTTGTTTTTCAGTAAAGGCAAAGTATTTTGGGAAAAAACAACCGGATAAACCTTGGAAAATCCGGCAAAGATCAGCCTTGTCCCCAAAGCCGAAAACAAAAAACAACCATCTTTTACTTTTACTTTAGTAGTTGCCAATTTGGCTGGGCTCATCTGGCAAGCCAAGGCTCGCTGCCAAATAAGCTGGTAAAGTTTTTGCTGGCGTCGATCTCCTCTGGTTATTTTCTCCCTTTCCGGCTTGGTCGGCCTGATCGCCTCATGAGCCTCTTGAGCTAGTTTCGATTTAGTTTTATAAAAAACCGCCGAAGCTGGCAAATATTTTTTGCCAAACTCTTTTTTTATAACTCCTCTTGCCTTTTCCACAAACCTTAAATTTAAGTAAGTCGAATCAGTCCGATGATAGGTAATCAGGCCTCGTTCATACAAGGATTGGGCTACTCGCATTGTTAGCCTTGAACTCCAACCAAAACCGCGAGAGGCATTTTGCTGCAGCTTTGAAGTAGTAAAAGGGGGAGGAGGATAGCGCAACTTTTCTTTTTCCTCAACTTCCTCAACAACTGGGGCAAGGGGCAGATCAAAAACAACTGTTTCTGCTTTTTGGCTGTCAGTTAAAATTGTTTTGGCTACCTGATAATTGCCGGCAAACAGCTCAAATCTTTTTTTACTCTCAACTTTCTCCTCCCCTATCTTGGTCAGTTCTGCCGTAAATTCCTTTCCTTTTTTAGTTTTGAACACCGCCCAAACTCGAAAGTAATCTTGTTTTTTAAATTTTTCAATCTCACGCTCCCGCTCTACTATCAAACGAACGGCTACTGATTGCACTCGGCCAGCAGACAATCCCCTCCTGACTTTACGCCACAGTAAAGGAGAAAGCTTATACCCCACAATCCGGTCTAAAATCCTTCTTGCTTGTTGAGCATTAACCAAGTTATCATCTATTTCTCGAGGAGAAGTTAGCGCTTTGTTAATTGCTGCTTTGGTGATTTCGTGAAAAACAATCCGAGAGAATTTTTCATTTGCCCATTTTTCATTTTTCATTTTTCGCTTACCATGAGAACCAAGAGCAATAACATGGAAAGCGATTGCTTCTCCTTCCCGGTCTAAGTCAGTAGCCAGAATGACTTTGTCCGCCTTTTTAATACCCTTTTTTAATTGAGCAACGATTTCTCTTTTATTAGGAACAATTTTATACTGCGGCTCAAAATGAATCTCGCCATTTTCGCTAATTTTAATCGCAAATCGCTCACTGGGTAAATCCCGAACATGCCCCATGGTGGCCATGATTTCATACTCTTTACCCAAAAACTTACCCAAGGTTTTGGCTTTAGTCGGAGATTCAACTACTATTAATTTACTCATTTATCATTTAACATTTACCCATTTATCATTTACTATTTTTCTTGGCAGTGATAACAATTTTAGAGAAGATTTTAATAAATTCTCCTACTTCATCCACAAGGCTCTTTATTTCTTTTTCAAATTCCTTATTGGCGTGTAAAAGCAAACCTAACCAGTATAATGATTCTTTAGTTTCTTTTTTACAAATACAAATTTTGTGAATAAAGTCTTTTTTGCTCTCCGCTTCGCAAGCCTCACAACAATTAGCCCCTATTGAGGTGGCCGACCTAAGATATTGCTTTCTGATTACTTGATTGGCCATATTATTGGCTAATTTTTTAATTAGGTCAATACTTTCGCGACTAAAAACAAAGATTTTTTTGTAAATTCTCTTGTTTTATTCCTGCTATCACTCATTATCACTATCGTTTTATAAACAGTAATTCAATGCTCAATGTTCAATAATAAATGAACAAATATGCGCTGTCCAGGGGATTATAGCATTAAATTTTTGTAGTTACTCCTCGGGGGTGTTTTTTTAATAGATTTCTTCCAAAATATCCTGAGCCGAGGAAACCAATTTCGCTCCTTGGGAAATAAGATATGAGGTGCCAGCCGAAAGCTGGCTGGTTATCGGCCCGGGGACGGCAAAAACATCTTTGCCTTGTTCAGCCGCCAGTCTGGCGGTAATAAGCGAGCCTGATTTTCGCGCTGCTTCAATTACTAAGACTGCTTTAGAAAGTCCGGAAATAATTCTATTTCGGATCGGAAAATTACCAGGCAAAGGCGGATAAAACGGAGGAAACTCAGAAATAATCAAACCTTTGGTGTTTTTACCCTCAACTATTTTTTGATAAATATCCTTATTCTGGTAGGGATAAATCACATTAATACCAGAGCCTAAAACGGCAATCGTCTCTCCCCTGTTTTTCAGGGCTGTCCGGTGAGCAAGGCCATCAATTCCTTTAGCCATTCCCGACACAATAACTAAATCTTTTCTCACTAACTGAGAAACAAGCTTACAAGTTATTTCTCCTCCATAATTAGTTGCCTTCCGGCTACCCACCACGGCGATTGCCGGCCCTTTAAACAATTTATCTATTTGTTCATTAATCATTTTTTCATTTCGCATTCCGCATTTGACATATAAAAGCGGCGGAGCGTCAGGAATTTCTTTTAACAAAGGCGGATATAACTTATCTTTCAAGGTAAGAATCAAAATCTTTCCTTGGGAATATTTCTGATAGTTTTTAACTTGTTTAAACCAAGGGAATCTATCATATTGTATATTCCAGTCTTTTTTTTTAAAATCAATTTTTTCGGGCTTAAACCAAGCTCTAAAAGAAGCAAACTTTTCAACTAATTTAAAGTTTAAGCCAATAGCTCTCAGCTTCCTACTGCTTGCCTCCCAGGCTTTTT
>JGI24025J20009_10000941_pt1 | contig 22453 bp, 27 predicted proteins | sample Cruoilmetagenom3_FD_20009 | JGI IMG/M metagenome (IMG submission 20009) | reverse complement strand
GTGATAGGTCTGGAAGACCTGACCGGAATCAGGAAAAGAACCAAAGTGCGAAAAAAACAGCGGTATAAGCACAATAGTTGGGCGTTTAGAGAATTGCAGACTTTTATAGAGTATAAAGCGCATGAGATGGGTATTGCTGTGATATATATCGATCCGCGATATACCTCGCAAACGTGCCCAACATGCTTACATATAAGCAGAAACAACCGAAATGGCAGGTCGTTTCTATGCGAGGTGTGTGGTTATGCGCTAAATGCCGATCTTGTTGGCGCAATGAACATAGAAGCGCGAACACGAGCCTTCAGGCATGACCTGGAGGTTCAGGGGCTTGTTGTCGATAGCCCAGACGAGACCATCTCTTCCGAGACGAGTCTCAAGCCCTTTCCGACAGGGAGGGGTAATTGACGGTGTCGTGAGTTGGTTAATCGCGCCCCATATATCCTGAACTCTTGAGACACTAACGATTTTCCTTCCGGCAGGTGCACAGATCACAATATCAAACCGGCGAACCTGTTTGCAGATCTGCGTGCCCGGCAGAAACTCGGGCCCATGCCATACACAGGTCTTCTGGTATTCCTGATACCGTCGTAACATCTATAACCGATCCGGCGATAACGGTATGCAGGTGATTATATGCTTCAGGTTTATGCGAATGGTGATTTCGTGCCACAGGATCAGGCAGTGACCTCGATCTACGATCACGGCTTTTTATACGGCGATGGCGTCTTCGAAGGCATACGTGCATACAACGGGCGCGTCTTCTGTCTGGATGAGCACATCGACCGCTTATATGATTCGGCGAAGGCGATCATGCTGGATATTCCGCTCTCGAAGGATGAGATGAAACAAGCCATCCTCGAAACGCTTCGTGTCAATGATCTTGTGGACGCGTACATACGACCGATCGTCTCCAGAGGGATCGGCGATCTCGGTCTCGATCCAAGAAAGTGCCCGGTGCCGAATGTGTTCATAATATGCCAGCCATGGGACGCGATGTACGGCGATCTGTATGACAGAGGGCTTTCTGCGGTCACGGTCACGGTACGGAGGAATGCGCCGGAATCGCTCTCCCCGAATATCAAGTCCCTGAATTATCTCAACAACATCCTCGCAAAGATCGAAGCGAACCAGAAGGGTGGCGATGAAGCGATCATCTTCGATGTGCGCGGGAATATCTCGGAAGGATCCGGCGATAACATCTTTATCATAAAAAACGGCACAATCTCGACGCCAACGGTCATGAACAACCTGAACGGGATCACGCGCGCAGCAGCCATCAATATCGCACAGGATCTCGGTTATCCCATGCGAGAGACCGATCTCGGGCTCTTTGACCTGTACACCGCGGACGAGGTCTTTGTGACAGGCACCGCAGCCGAGATCGCGCCGATCACGACGGTTGATGGGCGTCCGGTCGGCGATGGATCGGTCGGGACGATCACGAAAGAGTTGATGCAGAGGTTCGGCGAACTGACACAGACCGACGGGACGCCGATTTAGACGCGATTGGCTTGCAGCGTGTGGTGCTCAACATACCGGTGAACGCTGGAAGCGCGGTGGTCATTACTCGCTTACTACCGCGTGGTTAAAATCCCGGGGGCTAAATCAGGGAATTTAACCGCGGAGCACGCAGAGACCGCGGAGAATGATAAAAAAAAGCTCTGCGCCCTCCGCGTGCTCTGCGGTTATTTTTCTTGCCAGAAAACATAAAATCGTAATCAGGGGATCAATCAATACACTTGAGTAGGTTACGATTTTTCGATATTTTATGAGCGGGAAACGTTACATTCACTCCTGCACACTATACGAAAATCCGCACTCGGGACAGAAGTACATAATGATCTTTGCCCCTTTCTTACTTTTTTTGATAGTCGTCTCCATCCAAGTGCCGCATACCGTGCATTTGTGATCGTATAGCGTGCGATTCCCATGATCCACCATTAACGATCACCTTTCGTGGATAACATCCCTTTGATCAGCCCGAAACATCCGGTCAGCATCATATCGCCGTGCGGCGCCGCAAACGTGATGTCATGCCTGCTTTCTTCCGCGATATGCCGGTTCGGTCCTGTAACGATCACCTGCGGCATGGTGTCAGGAATCGCCTCGATGTAGCAGCCATGCCCGCCGCTCTCGAAGATCTCATCAAACGTCAGCGTCCCGTCTGCAAGCTTATCGATGTAGGTATCAAGCGTCCCGAGGTCCAGCTGTCTCGTATGGTGCTCGAATACGCCTGTTACGCGCTCATCCATGAGTATTGCGCAGAGCGTGTGCCCGTTTCCAATATTGAGCACGATCTTTGGTTCAGGTCGATCGTTTGCGCCGGATACCGATGCTGCGGTGGGCACCGCACCGAATATCGCGGCAGGTCCGGTGTCCATCAGGACAAGCTCGAAATCTACGAGCGTCTCTGCAACAGCATGCATACGCGTGAGGTATTCAGGAATCGTCTCTCTGGCATATACAAACGACTGTAGATCGCCGCCGGCACGTATCAGCCGTTTGAGATGCTCAAACCGGAATATTCTGTTGCTTCCTGTGCTCTCGCCATGATCCTGAACAGCAACCGCAAACGTCTCTGGCATACCAATCCCAAATAGTCCGAGCATCCCGCGAACCGCTGGCAGATCGATATCCGCAGTCTCGATGCGGATCGCGCCGGAATCTGCCTTTGCACCATCTGGCATGACCACTGCCCCCAAACTGCGCACCCGGTCAAGATCGTCGTAAATCGTTTTTGCGGCAGTTTCTGTTGCGTAAACTTGCAACCCTGCCTTCAGATGATCTTTTATTGCGCGAACGCACGGACCTCCGCCCATCGTAAATCCGTCCAGAAAGACATCTTTGTGTTGATCTGTTGCATCTCTGATGCGCTCTGCCACAATAACGGTCCGGGACGGAAGAACCATCTTGAAGCATTGTGAAACGCTCTTTTCGTCATCGTAGATCAGTATATCCTGCGTTCCCGCACCAACATCGATCGCAATGCACTGCATTATCAGTCAAACGAGATAGCGTCGTTGTCCATCAGCACTCGAAGATCTTCAAGGCTCATGCGACCAGTCGTCTTTAATTTTTCCACTGCAACCTTGCACTCTTCCGCACCACCCGTCTTCTGCCGATCCTTCAGCGCGTCGATGTGCGCGGAGAGTTCCTCTCGCAGGCGTGGAACCGATGCCTTGTGCGCATCGATCGATTTGCTTATGGGATCGATGATGCGGTACTCATCCTTCAGCCGCGCATGGTACTGATTCGCCTCCTTCCGAACGGTATCGAGCTCCGCGTATATACCGAGCAACTTGTCGTGGTGTTGCTGCGATTCATCTGCAAGGCTCTGGATGGATTGGTGTACCGCATCGGCGGTCTTGCGCAGTTCTTTTACCCGCGTGTACATCGGAACAAGTTCTGTGTGAATCTTATCCGCTTCCCTGCTCGCGTTCAGCCGCTTGCCGAGGTCTTTTAACCGCTCATAAGCACCTATTTCATGTTTCAGCGGGATATCTGCGTGAGTGAACACATACAATTCATGCGCATAAGCTTTTTCGAGACTTGTAGTGCGCATCTTCGCTATTGCGTTGGATTTGTCGCGTTTGTCCTTCACCTGGTTCAATTGTTCCCACTTCTGGCTTATCTGATCCTGCGCGTCCTTCCTGAGTTTTTTCAGATCGGCAATCTTCTGATTGGCATCATCCCTATCCTTTCTGCAAACATGCGCCTTTTTTACACATTCTTTTACGTATGCATTCAGTTCATCGCGTTTCTCTCGCAGTTTGGTTACCGTTTCCCGGTGCAATTTAATTTCACCGATGGATTTCCTTATTTCGGTATTTAAATTATTTAGTTGGCGCTTAAGACCTTCGATATTACTTTTTAACTCCTTTTCAGTCATACTTTTAAGTTCACCGGACGCCTCAGTCATCATCACCATCTCCTGCCGCAATCTCTAACTGCATCCCTCCCTGTTTACCTTCCCAGTAGCTAACCGCACTCTCGTGGCTTTTGATCCGGCTTTGCAGCCAGATGTAGCGTCCACGCGTCCCCTTTAACTGCTCGGCATATTCAATAAATGAGCCATGATGCTCCTGGGACTTATCCGCGATGCCAACAAGTTCATTGTGGCATCTATCGGCCTCTTCTGTCATCTCTTTTATCTGTGTGGACAACTGTTTGATCTGTTCGCCGGTTTCGTCGGAAGGTCTCACATCATCCACCTCTTCGATCTGTGCAGAGAGTTTTTTGATCTTTTCGACGATCTCGCGCTCTTTCTGGATTCCCATGACCGTCGTCTGAAGTCTCCAGTCCAGTGCTTCGATCTCCTTCTGCAGCTGTGCCATCTCCTGCTCGTTCTTCCGCACATCCCGGTTGATGTTGATCAGATCGAACATCTCGATCCTGGATTGCTTTATCTGGTGGTACAGCAGTTGCCGCTTCTCCTTTAGTTCGGCAACGCTTTCGTTGATCTCGTCTCGCTCCCGCTTCTCCTCGCTGGACGATTCTTTGAGTTTCGACACATGGGAATCGATATCTACAAACTCACTCTTGTAGGTGTCGAGAAATTGCTTGTGTTTCGCTATAACTGCATTTACTAACCCCACTTCATCCCAGATGGCAATATTTTCACTTGGAATCGTTACATCGGATGTTGTTTCGGTAGTTTCGTCGTCTTTTCCTATATCAAACACGTCCTGTCCCATCTATAATGTCTAAGGTGCCTGTGGCGAAGCTGGCATCGTCACCGTCTGTGCATGTGGCATGCCATCGATTACAATGATATTGTCTTCGCTTATAAAACCATGTTCGAGTGCATGCGCGATAGACCGCTTGCCAACAATATTTGCGATCGCCGCATCTTCAAGCGCATTTCCGACATCGAGCAGGGATACTATCTCGCCTTTATAGAAGAACTCAGAGACCTCCAGCGTCAGCGTACCGTCGCTGAATGTCTGCCCGATCAACTCTTGATCGCATACTGCGACCAGCAGAGTTCCACCGGATATGTGAGTCTTGAGGTACGTGATACTATTCCCTCCGATGCGCATTAAACGCAGGCAATCGATTATTTCTGTGTTTCCATGTCATGATATAAATACCTATGTCGTCAGCCGGGTTGTCGCCTTGCATGGCGTGCTCACGGCACTGTCGATTTGCTGCGAAAATAGGTGGCACATTTTCATGCTCATGGGTGACCGGAGGGTCATGGATGCTTCCAGTGAAATCGCCATGCCATTAAATTCTAACGCAAGCGTCGACGGCAGAGCCGTTACCGCAGAGTGCGCAGAGCCACGCAGAGGATTGAAACGATCTCGAAACTCTTGCGTCCTCCGCGGTGATAAATCACTTGATTTTCAGACAGTGCCTGTGCTCACTTCCAGGTCACATAACCCAGGGTCCCGTCCACCTCCACAAGATCGCCGTCATGAAAGACTGTGAACGGATCCTCGTTGAGACGGTCCACGAGCGGGATATCGGATATGATCGCGCCCACAGCAACAATCGTCTCGGATGCGAGGTTGATCATGGCGCACGGGGCTACACCGTTCTTCTTAAGACTGTAGATTATGTACGACCCAACAGTCGATCCCTTTCCGTGGGGAAAGAGGAAAACACGGTCTGCAATCGAAACACCCTTCTTCGGATGGTTCTTCTCTATGATCTCGCCGGTATCTGGATCGATTCCACCAAGAAATGATATCGGCGTCTCAGAGATCAGAATCTCGCCGGAAGCTACTCCCTTAGATACTGGATGACCCGCAATCATCATGCTCATACCCGTGCTCATAAATAATCCTCGATCAGACGCTTTGCCCATCCCAGTTTTTTCTTTTTAACATCATTTACATCCGGATCGTCGTAATCGAATCCGAAGAGCGTTACACTTGCAGCACCAGATGCTTTTGCGAGGAAGACGCACCGATCCCCGTCAGAGAAGCCGCCGAAGTTGTGGATATCGTCAAACGGCTCTGACTGTGTCGTGCCAAGCACCCTCCCTGAAAGCAGCGGCACAACCGACCGGACCGTGGGGATGTTGTCGCCGTGCGCATGAACCACCACGAAGGACCCTTTTTCGCTTGCAGAGATAATGTCCTCGATTGTTCCGTCCAGATCGGTCACGATCACATCCGGAATCGCCCGGTTCGCTATCAGGACGGTCGTTGCACCATCTGCCGCGATGACGAGATGCCCAGGCATGATCGAATCGATCTCTGATGCAAGCGATGGCGCATTCCCGCACACCGCGACGTCTCTTCCTGATATGATGCTGCGAAGATCCGCAAGCGCACCTGCTCTTCCGTGCAGCAGGTCTGCGAGGATGCGTGCGCTTGCTTCGTCTTCGGATCGGTTAAAGTCGAAGTCTGCAAGGATTTGGAGGTAGAGTGGCTCCCATTCGCTAAACTCCATGAATGCATGGATTGCTGTCGCTGCGGTTAAGTTTTTCTACGATTGAACCGGTTTGGTATCATGGTCTTTAAGAAGCGAACCCGTGTCGATCTTGCAAAGAAGATACTCCTCGAACATATCACCCCAATCGAAAGAGTGGAACGCATCCCAATAAAAGACGCAAACAACAGAGTCCTCGCAGAAACGATCACATCCGCAATCGACGTCCCGGATCACAGGCGTGCCGCTATGGATGGGTACGCGGTCCGTGCGGAAGAGACGACCGGCGCCTCGCCAGCAAATCCTGTGCTGCTTCGGGAGGGGATCGATTGCGTCCGTGTGCACACGGGCTCACCAGTGCCTGATGAAATGGACGCGGTGGTCATGATCGAGGACACCATACCGGCAGAGAGTGGCGGGATGGTCGAGATCCGTTCTGCCGTGCACCCGAACAAGCACGTCAGCATGGCAGGAGAGGATGTCTGCCATGGCGATACCGTCTTTGGAAGCGGGCATCACCTCCGCGGATGCGACATCGCAATGCTCGGCATGATCGGTGTATCACACGTGCTGTTGTATGCCTGCCCGAGGGTTGCGATCATCCCGACAGGATCAGAACTCGTCCCGATGCAGAGCGAACCGGAATGCGAGACTGGCAAGATTCGGGAGACAAACGGAATTATGGTCGGTCTTTATGTCAAAAAATGGGGCGGGATTCCGGTTTACAAAGATATCGTCATCGACGACCCCGATCTGATCGAGAAGGAGATTCTTGCGTCCGCAGACTGCGATGCAATCATCCTCTGCGGCGGCACCTCGGTCGGGGCGCGGGATTATGTGCCGGGCGCGATCGAATCACTCGGAAGTCTGCTGGTGCACGGTGTCGGTCTGAGCCCGGGAAAGCCTGCCGCGCTCGGCATGATCGACACGATCAACAAGACGGCAGGCGAGACCAGGGCGCTGCCTGTGCTATCGCTGCCCGGATACCCGGTTGCATGTCTGATCGCCCTATTTGAGTTTGGGCGTCCTGCTATCTGCGAACTGGCGCGAATACCCCTGATGCCGGATCGGCTGATGCGCGCACGTCTCGGCGCAAAGATCGCATCGAAGATCGGATATCTCACGTACACAAGGGTGCAGGTCACTGGTGGAGTGGCGCATCCGGTCATGACGTCCGGAGCAGGCATCCTCAGTTCGGTCACTGGGTCAAATGGCTTTGTTGTAATCAGGGAGGAATTAGAAGGGCTCGATGAAGGCGGCGAGGTCGATGTTATCTGGATCGAGTGATCCACCGTCTATCCGGATCGTTAAGAAGGCTCGACGATGGCAATGATCTCCTCGATGGTCTTTTCAAGTTCTGCCAGCACCATGCCAAGATTCGTGTCTGGTTCGGTCATCGCTGCCAGCAGCATCTTTCTGCCCGCGCCCATCACGATCAGACGCCCGTGCCGCGACTCCACGATCATGCGGTCAGGCACTCCCTGATCCAACCCCTCTGATGTGATCTCCGCGGCTCCAAGCATCGTTGCTGCCATGGCAGCGAACGTTTTTGAATCTGTTGGAGCATTCGCTGCGATCAGTACCCCATTCCGACTCACTATCGCGCTTACCTCGATTGCGGTCTTATTATGCAGGTCTGACAGTGTTTTCTCGAGTGCGTCCATCGTGGTCATGCGGCAGCTCTCCTGGATGATCCGTCCGTCATTCCAAACTCTATTTTAAGATTATTAAACTTTCGATACGGCAGAAGTGTCAGGTTACATGGTGTCTGGACCGGGGATCATGAATAACTGGCGAACTGCGCCACAACCACTCGAAACCCACCCCCTACCCTCCTCGCTATAGTAACTTTGCAGCCACAAGCGAACCAAAGAATTTATATCACCACCCTCCGTATATGGAATCACAGCCCGATGATGTAGCGGTCAATCATCTGGGACTCTGGATCCCAGCACCTCGGTTCGAATCCGAGTCGGGCTATTTTATGGAAATTGATGAGACGAGAGAACTGATAGAGAAATATGCGCTCCAGAATGCAGTGAAGTATGGAAAAACCCCACAAGCAGGCGCGGTACTTGGTAAGGTTCTTGGAACGCACCCCGATCTTCGAAAGGATGCGAAAGAGGTGGCATCTCTCGTAGGCGAAGTTTTATCCGGATTAACAGGCGATCCTGAGTCATGGAGCCAGAGACTTGGGGAAATCGCGCCCGATCTTATCGAGGAGATCCACGAGCGCAAGCAGCCAAGCACTGGTCTCCCCGATCTTGTGGTCGATGGCAGGGCAGTGCTCCGGTTTGCGCCGAACCCGAACGGACCTGCCACCATCGGCAGCGTGCGCGGCATCGTCGTAAACTCCGAGTATGCACGCAGGTATCATGGCGAGTTCATACTCAGGTTCGATGACACCGACCCGAAGACGAAGGCGCCGATGCTCGACGCTTATACCTGGTACCTTGATGATTGCGAGTATCTTGAAACGGTTCCTGACCGGGTGGTGTACGCAAGCGATCACCTTTTAGAATACTACGAATACGCAAAAAAACTCATTCTTATGGGCAAAGCTTACGTCTGCACCTGTCCGAGGGACGAATTCAAGCGATACAAGGATGCTAAAGAGCCATGCCCTCACCGGGATGCAGACGTGGATGCGAATCTTAAACACTGGGAGCAGATGCTTGATGGCGGATACCCTGAGGGTGGAGCGGTGCTGCGCATCAAGACCGATATCAAGCACAAGGATCCTGCAATGCGCGACTGGGCCGCATTCAGGATCGTTCTGACCCCGCACCCGCGCACCGAGATCGGTGACCGGTTCAGGGTATGGCCCCTGCTCGATTTCGAATCCGCAATCGAGGATCACGTTCTCGGGATCACCCACATCATACGCGGCAAGGACCTGATGGACAGCGAGCAAAGGCAGCGCTACGTCTACGATTATCTGGGCTGGCAGTACCCAAAGACCCTGCACTGGGGCAGAATGAAGATCCATGAATTCGGAAGATTCAGCACGAGCGCAATTTCAGAGGCGATTTCAGACGGGACTTATACGGGCTGGGACGATCCGCGCGTTCCAACGCTCCGGGCGCTTCGAAGACGCGGCATCACAGCAGTTGCGATCCGGAGATTTATGATCGATCTCGGCATCGCTGAGACTGATATCAGTTTAAGTCTCGACAATCTCTACGCCATCAACCGCAGGATCGTTGATCCGGAAGCGAACCGGTATTTCTTTGTCTGGGAACCTGTGAGGATGGAGATTCTGGACGCTCCTTTTATGATCGCAACACCGAAATGTCATCCTGATCGGGACGATCTTCGAAAGATTCCTGCCGGTTCCACGCTTTCCGTGTGCAGAACAGACACCGAGGGTCTCGAAGCAGGCGATAGGCTCCGGCTCAAGAACCTGTACGATATCGAGATCGTGAGCACCGAACCGCTGGTAGCAAGATACATCGGCGGCACCCACGAGGCGTGGTGTGCGACCTGCGAGAAGCCGCGGTACCAGATCATCCAGTGGGTGCCGGATGAACACGTCCAGGTGGTGGTGCGTGCACCTGACCAAACGTATGAGGGCGTTGGCGAGACTGGAATTGTCAATGAACAGGGAAATATCGTTCAATTCGAGCGGTTCGGATTCGTACGCATCGATAGCGTTGATGCGGGACGAGTTGTTGCGTATTTTGCGCATCGGTAGCTGTATCCAATCTTATTGTCCGCGAAGCTGAGGAGTCACCACAACAACCGCATTCGGATTCATTTGATTATTCTGTAACTCCTCCTGCCCGGTGTCGAACGCATCTTGTGGGCAGGAGGTGGTAAAAACTTATAAGTACCGATGTTTACGTAAAAAGTATAATCTTTCTGATGTGTTATGCCTTCAAAAAGCAAGGAATGATAGAATGAAGACTCCAAAATACCTTACAAAACTTGATCAAATACACGAACTTGACGATGAAGAGCGAGTTGCACTTAAAAATGTCACCGAAAAATTTGCTTTCCGCGTAAACGAGTATTATCTATCATTGATAGACTGGAACGATCCTGAAGATCCGATAAGACGCATTATACTACCAAACATAGGCGAACTCGATGAATGGGGACGGATGGATGCTTCCGATGAAAATGCGTACACCATGGTCCACGGTCTGCAGCATAAATACGGATCCACCGCGGTTCTTCTCGTCACCGATGTATGCGGTGGCTATTGCAGGTTCTGTTTCAGGAAACGTCTTTTTATAGATGGTTTTGATGAGGTTACCCGTGACGTGACCGATGGGATCCGGTACATCCGTGAGCACGAGGAACTGACCAACATCCTTGTCACTGGCGGCGATCCGCTGATGTTGTCCACAAGACGGCTGGAAGAACTGGTGAGCCAACTTCAAGAGATCGAGCATGTTCAGGTTATCCGTATCGGCACCAAGATGCTGGCTTTCAACCCGTACAGGATCCTCGATGATCCGTCACTGCCGGAGATGATCGAGAGGTACAGCACCGATGAGAAGAAGATCTACATAATGACGCAGTTCAACCATCCAAGAGAACTGACAGATGTAGCTGTAAAGGCAGTTCACACCCTCCTTGATGCAGGCGCCATCATCGCCAACCAGACACCGATGATACGCGGGGTCAACGATGATCCTGAAACCTTGTCCACGCTGTTTAAGAAACTGTCGTTCATCGGGGCGGTTCCGTACTATGTTTTCCAGTGCCGTCCGACATCAGGCAACAGAACATTTGCCATTCCGGTCGAGGAGGCGTACCAGATCTTCCAGCGATCGCTCAAGAACTGTTCAGGTCTTGCCAAGCGTGCCAGACTGATCATGTCGCATTCGAGCGGAAAGATCGAGATCGTGGGAATGACAGACGAACACATCTTTTTCAGGTATCACCAATCGCCTGATCCGGAGCAGATCGGGAGTTTCATGGTCTTCAGGCGCAATCCGGACGCCTACTGGTTCGATGATTATCACGAGCTGGTTGCGGAATACCCCATTCAGGATCGGCACTGACTGCATCCAGACCATGGTTGAGCGGATCAGGGAATTGCGAATGTGTCAAAAATGGAGCGATATTGGTCAGTAAATCCGTTAATACCTTTAATCTGTGTAATCCGTGTTCATCTATGGCTGATATGAATTTTAGCCACAGACTTACGCAGATTCCACCGGCACAATCAGAAAATCCAGTGAAATCACTATATCCATAAATTTTACGTACACGCTCGGGTAACTTGTGGCAGGAACCACAAGATTACACAGTCGGCGAAGCAGCGGCGCAGCCATCTCCACAAGATTTCTGTGTTAATCTTGTGTAATCTCGTGGTTTTATATGTGGATATCCACACAATACCTGAGTAAGTACAATTTTACCGCAGAGCACGCGGAGGATCGGATCGGTCTTAAAACTCTGCGCCCTCTGCGTTCGGCCTTCGGCGCTGCTTCGCAGACCGCGGTGATAAAACCCTCGGATTTTTAGACAGTGCCATCGACGATTGTCAGAGTCCCAAACCTTAATTACGACAGGCGGCAATCATTAAAACGATGGCAATATCATGCGATCTTATCAGATTCAGGAGTAGGGGCTGGATCTGCGTCGAAGGGTCCCGGACATGCCTCACCGACATCGAGCATGGGTTTTACGGGATCAGAAAGGCGGTCGAACAACTGATCGGTCCTGTAACAGGCACGGTCTACTACAATGCCGCAATCGAGGGCGGCATCGCTTATGTCCGCGGAGCAGTGAAGTCAGGCGACATCACGCGATCGGACAGAGGTTTTAGGGATTGTGTGGATGCTTATACACAGCTTGGATTCGGGGATTTTACGGTCAGTGAGATCAATTACGGGTCTGCGAGAGCCACAGTCACGTGCAGGGATGCGTTCGAGGGATGGGCATGGAAGAGGCATGGTGACGTGTCAAAGGCGTGCTATTACTCATGCGGAATCCTTGCGGGATTCATGAGAGCACTTGCGGAAAGAGAGGATATCGAGTGCGTTGAGACCAAGTGCATCGCGGAAGGTGCGGACGCTTGCATATTCGTGATTGCGCCAGAAGACGAACTGGTTAGAGAGGGGCTGATGGTGTGACAGGGGAATCCGAGATCGGAGCCTGTGGGTTGGCATGTTATGCCTGTCTGTCAAAGGAGTCTGGCAGGTGTCCAGGGTGTGAGAGATCACAACCTCTGCTCAGAGAGATAGCAGGGTGCGAATGCCCGATCTATGAATGTGCCAGAAGACGGGGTGTTGCAAACTGCTTGCGATGCAGCGTACTGTCATGTGATCTCAGGAAAGGCTTGTCGAAGGGCTACTGCCCTGCATACACCTGTATTGTGGTCGCAGATGTTTGTGTATGATTTGAACGACTTCCGGTGTCATCTGGTGTTAACAGTCCTGCTGCTCTTGAGAGGCTTTATGTAGGGTGGGGTTCAGCCTATTCCATGCATGGAATGAGGATGGCTCTGGCGCAGCCAACCCGAATGCGATGGTGCAAGGTACCGGTTCCGCACTCATAGTCGTGGGATTTGGTGACTTCAAGGAGAAGAATTCAAAGGTGTACAAAGAGGTGCAAAGCAGATGATTCCGGATAAGTTCAGTATGCATATTGCTGTTGTGGTTTGCTGACTCTTGTTGGCATTTCATCTGGTTGCGATGGCAACCATTGTTCTGAAATCGTTAGGGTGCGAGAATGCAAGGAACCTGAAATTCGGGATGCAAGCGTGGACAAAGAATGGCACGGTAAATCCAATGCGGTATGACCCGGAGGCCGATGGCAGGGATTACGAATTCGTAGCTGCAACTCCGGCATCCCCTACCCCGGTCCCGACATTAACACCACCCGGCATAGTCATCCTGATCGAGATTATGATGGTAACTGTATTTAGAGTATTGAGAAGAAGGAACTGAAACAACCGGGAGGTTCCACAATTCAGAGGTGGTCATGTAATCGGATTAAGCTATCATTGCGGTATGATGAGGGCTGACTGATATCCATGTCCCGTCTCTATCAAGTCAGAACCAGAACACCAGATGAACCAACAGCCCTGTGATCTGCAAAAGCTTATGTATCTGTCAGTTCAACCACGAACCAGATACAAGGAGAATTCGATGGATAACAAGATCGAGTATCTGCACCGCACATTCATGGGCCTGGGAGCCGCGATCGGAGAACTGTTCGGAAAATCAAGTCAGGAACAGACCAACCTCTTCTCATCATATATAGGCATCGAAATCGGCAAACTCCTACTTGACAAGGGCGTGGTTACCAGGGACACCCCGGTAAAGGAGTTAATCGGAATAATAGCAGATGAACTCGAGTTCGGAGGCGAGTACGAGATCGTCGAGGACGATGGTCTGGTTACGCTTGCGATCAAGGAATGTAATGTCTGTCCGAAGAAGGTCGGGGGACATGCATTCGAGACCACGGTCTGCCCGGTACCCGGAATCGTCAGGGGTGCCATCGATGTTGTGAAGGGTACCAGAGGAGAAGGCTATGCGAAATTAAATCCAGGACAGGAGTGTAAGATAACAGAGTGTGCGATGACAGAGGAGGCGACGTCATGACCGAAGAATGGCGTAAAGAGAAGGTGGATTATGTCGTTTACAACGCTATCTCTTATGCATTCGAGCGGGCTGTAAAGGAGACGCTTGGAGATGGTGCGCCGATCCTGCAGACCACGATGGTACCGCTCGTTGGCGTCGATCTGATCACTGCTACCGAAAAGGAGTTTGGAATTGAGTTTAAACCCGGAAAACCCATCCCGGAGTTCATGAGCGATCTTGCAAAGATGCTTGTCGGACTCGAGGTTGCGGATGAGATCCACTGTATTCCGGATACCGATGGAAAGAAGGTTCGATGCCGCGTAAAAAACTGCATCAACACACTTGCGCTCAAATATCTGCGCGAGAAAGGAATTACTTCGTGCGTTCTCTGCCCTCCCGGATTTTATGCAGCATCAGCAGCCAGAAAGGTCTTTGGCGAGGAATTCCAGATACGAATAACCAATGAAACAGCAGAACTCGGTGACTGCGTGGTGACCTTTGAGTTGATCGAGTGATGAGTGATAATCGAGTAGGTGAGCAAAATGCCTGAGACCAAGAAGGATAAACTGGACACGATCCTTGCCAGATTCGGGGAAGTCGGACAGATCAAGGCGGCTGGCATCGTCTCCAAGGAGGGATTACTGATCACGGCGCTCATGCCGCCTGAGATGAACGAGCGGATCGTTGCCGCGCTCTGCTCCACGATCATGGCGAGCGCCGAGACTGCAAGCACCCAGATGGGAACTGGCAGTGTGAGCGATATCCACGTAAAGACCGAGCAGGGTACGATACTGCTCCAGCCAGCTGGCGAGAAGGCGATTCTAATCGCACTGGCAGACTCCGGCGCGCAACTCGGGCTGATCATGATGGAGATCGAAGTGAGGGCTAAGCAGGTGCAGGAGATCCTCGAAGAGGTCTAAACATGGCGGCAGAGACCGAGGGCAGACGTAAGACCTACATCCCGATGCTAGACGAGATGCTCGGCGGCGGAATGCCTGCCGGCACATCGATGCTGTTTACCGCGATGCCGGGCGTCGCATCCGAGGTCTTCGGATGCCAGATTATCGCGGAGCGCATGAGAAACGATGGGGACATCAGTTTCATATACACAAACACGAGAACACCGGTCGAGATCGAGCACGTATTCCACAGGTACGGCTGGGATCTGCGGTCATCTCTCGACTCGGGTCAGACATTCTTTGTCGATTCCATCTCCCCGATGATGGGGATACCAGCGATCGGCAAATACGAGATCGATGATTTTAAAGAGAGCGAGAAGGTGGTGGCAGAAGCGATCGCTGACATCGCCGGGGGAACTGCTGTTATCGAGGATGTTGCAACGCTTCTCGATTCCATCGGTGTTGACCAGACATTCGATATGATCGAAGGGTTAAACGAGGTGGCACGATCAAACGATGTGAACATGATCTACCTCTTCACGAGATGGAACTACGAAAAAGTGATGCTTGGAAGACTGTCCGGAATCGTTGACTGCGAGGTCAAACTCTTCAGTGTTGAAGAGAAGGTGGTCTACCGGCAGGTCTTTGCGGTCACGAAATCGAACTGGATCGAGGCATCAGGGACGAAGATATTCTTCGAGGTTCTGGAGCCGGGCGGCGTCCGGGTCTTCATCCCGAAACTGCTGGTGACCGGACCGTACAACGCCGGAAAGACGACATTTACCCACGCGATCGCTCCGGATACCGTTTCAGTGGAGCGGCAGACCTTTGAACTATTCCCAACAACTGTCGGGCTTGATATCGGGCATCTCGACTACAAGGGATTCTCTGCCGACGTATTCGGAACTCCGGGTCAGGAGCGGTTCGATCTCCTGCTTGAACCGCTCGGGAGGGAGGCGATCGGCACTTTTATCGTGATCGACTCGACGAAGCCTGAGACGTTTGTGCGGGCAAAGGAGATGATCAGGATGTGCCGCACAGAGGCGATACCAAAGGTGATCATCGCCAACAAGCAGGACCTTCCGAATGCCTTGTCGCCTGACGAGATCAAGAAGAAGATGTCGCTCTGGGAGGAGATTCCGATCGTTCCGGTCTCGGCAACAGATGAACAGGGGCTCAGTGAGGCTCTGGATACTCTTTTCAGCCTCATATACGAGATATGATTCCAAAAATAGCGTCCGGGATCGCCGGACTTGATGAACTGACCGGCGGACTGCCAGAGAATACGATGACTCTCGTCTATGGTCCGCCAAAGACCGGAAAGTCCATATTATGTTACCAGTTTCTGCGTCAGGCGGTAGCAGATGGCGATCTCTGCTCGTATCTGATGACCGATTATACCCAGTCCCAGCTCGAACAGCAGATGATGGCTTTTGACTGGTTCATCAGTGAGTACATCAGGGATAAGAAGCTGTATGTGATCGATACGGCATCAGGATCGGTTGGCGCTATGCAGAAGGAGACCAAGAACATGGTAGTATCGTCCCCGCAGAATCCGACCGACATCGCAAGCAAGGTCATCCAGCAGTTGCAGTATATCTACCAGCAGACGCAGCAGTTCAGGTCGATCCTGGACTCATCGACCACGCTATTTGCGTTTAACTCACCAATCCTTGTCATCAGGGTGCTCAAGTCCTACATCATGCGGATCAAGATGGCAGGCGGAACCGGTGTCATCACATACACAGAGGGTACAGCAGAGACCGAGATCGAGACGATGCTGAAAGCGAGCGTGGATAACATCATTCACCTCGATTCCGAGACGATCACCGTCGAGGCGATGGCTGGACTCAGGCAGGAGTCGGCAGGTTATCGGATCACTGATGACGGGATCGTGGTTGGGTAGTGATGAAAACCGATAGGCGTTGTCATGCCACTATAGTGTTGCAGAAGATTCCATGAACCGGTCATTGTTTATTTGTGGATAAAATCAGTGTAATCAGTGTGCATCCGTGGCTAAAAACTTTTATCAGCCACAGATTAACGCAGATGAACACAGATTCGGATTATCTGTTCAGCGCACGATTTATTCGAAAAAATTCCGTAGGATACTTAAGCATATTCGGATCCATGCATAAGTGAGGCACTGTCTGAAAATCAGAGTGTTTTTCGCCGATTTACTCGATTCGTGCCATCCGTCCAAACTTGGCATTCACGATAAAATCAACATCAAGAGTCTCAAACCCAGAACGATTCACCAAGTAGAATCGCGACAGGCAGCCCTGCTGTCTTTGCAAGCGTCCATGCGCCCGGAATTACCCGGTCAGCCTCAGAAGGAGCGGGCGAGTACCATGGTATTCCAAGATTATCGAGCAGTCCGGGCGTTAGCTGCCCCATCGGCACCTGCGCTGATATCTGCTCGCCGAGATCGCCCCTGTGGCTGAGGACCATGAGCAAAGGCATCCTGTAGAGCAGACTTAACGATGCGAGCGCATTGATGCTGTTTCCAAGACCCGAGTTTTGCATAACGATCGCAGGGTTCGCACCTCCAAGGTATGCGCCAGCACACATCCCGACACCTTCCTCTTCTCTTGTTACCGGAATATGCACAATCCCGGGATCGGATTCGAGCAGATCGAGCAGACCTCCTAAATTGACGCAGGGAACGCTCGTCACGAAATCGATCCCTGCTTTTTTAAGAGCGCGGTGAGCTTTCATTGAACCCATCTTCATCTTCCTCATTTACGGTTCGAATTTCTGGCAATGTCGCTTTTTCTGCACAGAGTTTTAAACCGATCCTCTGCGCCCTCTGCGGTGATAAATCACTTGATTTTCAGACCGTGCCGGATTTCTGCCATCTCGCACGCAACCTTGATCAGCCTGAGCCATGTGTTCAGTGCGGCACGCAGAGCAGTGATACCCCCGGCATCTACGGTGAGATACAACATTCCGCCATCCACTGACAGTGCTGCCCGGCTCCTCGGAAACGCTTCTCTGGTCTCTGGCAGCAGCGCACGGTATATCGTGGACGCACACTCGCCGAAATCGAAACTGAACTCTGCTCTGTCCATTCTTTTACTCGATTTTTTTTAAAAAAATTACTCGGCAGGAACCCGCTTGATCCGCACAGGCCGTTCCTTCACAAGGATGCGGTGCCCGCAGTATGGGCACCTGACACCGCGGTATTCATAGTCGATCTCAACAGGCTGCTTGCAGTTGACGCATCGGTAGCCCATCAGACCTCCATCGCCGCATCTCGCGCTTTCTGCTCGATAGCACGCTTCACAGACCGTGAAACGGTCTTCCCGATCGACGTGCTCGGAAGATACGTGCCGCCTGCGAATGTGTGCCCGCATTTTTTGCACTTCCAGATTCCGGTGCCGATGCGGCGCACAGACGAAAACCCGCACTGGGTGCATTTATGCTTTTCATGCATCTTCTCTTCGATATCCGCGACACGCTTTCTGATGTTCCTACCATACCGCACACCGAATCTGCCTGCGGACCTCGTTTTCCATCCTTTAGTATGCTTTACCATTTATTCAAACCTCCGTAAGTCCGACTGGAGCGTAGCGGAATGTCGGACACTTTTACTCGATTTTTTTGTAAAAAAATCGTCCGACTGGAGCGTAGCGGAATGTCGGACACTTTTACTCGATTTTTTTCTAAAAAATCGTGCTTTACCATTTATTCAGACCTCCAAGAATTTTTCCCGTATCTTGGCTGCCGCAGTCCCTGCCATATCGACCACTCTCATGGCCTGCTCGATGGTGAGCGGCTCTATACCACTCTTCTGCATCCCGGAGATGCTGCCATCGGAGTTGGTGATGACTGTGAACACGGTTCCTGCCAGCTTCCCTTCCTCAAGCGATGGATCGAGAAGCAGTTCTCCGCCAAACTCAATCGCAGTGACCGCAACAGGAATATCCCTCACCGGAAGCGGCGAATCCTCCCCGAGACCGTATCTTTCCGCGGGCAGTGTTGTGTTGAGCAGTGCAGCGATGCTGCCAATGGATGCTGCATCGATGATGTTGCCGCCGTTATTCAGCACATGGATGTCGATGAATATGATCCAGACCTTCTCGCCTTTGACCATGCAGAGTTTTTCGAGATCGATCGCTTTTGACTCCCGGATACCGCGATCCACGACTCTTGCAATCTCTATCGCAGCTTCTCTCGGAGGACCTGCCTCGTATTCAGGGGACGCCATCGGGATCAGTTCGGTATTGGTGATGAGCACACCCACGTCCGGCGTGTCAGGAAACGGCTCACCCGGCTGGATCTTTATACCGACTAAGATCTGCGTATCCCCAAGCGTCACAAGAGCAGAACCCTCTGCCATCCCTGCGACGCCGGTCTCGATGGATATGTCTCGAAATTCATCGAACGCACGTCCGTCATCCCGCTCACCCTTGAGTACTAGATTGAAGAGGTAATCACGGTGGATCTCTGCCATCACATCGTCACTCATCTGCATCACCTTCCGGCTCGGGGCTGGCGTCTTCCCCATTCCCGGCACATTCCTTGCTGTACTTCTCTATAAGTGCCTGACGCTGTAACTTGTATACCTTATCGCATCCGATTTTAGCCAGTTTGAGTGCCTCGTAAAACTCCTCTTTTGTCAGGTTTCCGTCCATCTGAAGATGCGTGATCTTCCCGCCGGCAGTCATGGCGATCGGCACATCTGCCTCTCCGAAGTTATCCTCTTCTTTCATCAGATCGAGCACGATCTCACCGTCTACCTTCCCGACGGCACATGCACTGACAAGACCTCTCATCGGGATGCCTGCATCCGCAAGCGCCAGTGATGCCGCATTGATGCCCGCGGTTCTGGTACCGGCATCTGCCTGCAACACCTCTATGAATATATCGATCGCGGTCTTCGGGAAAAACTTTGTGAATATCACATATTCGAATGCGTCCCTACCCACCTTCGAGATCTCTATGCTTCTTCTGCTATGACCTGGCCTTATCCGCTCATCCACTGAGAATGCAGCCATGTTATACCTGTACTGCACGACCGCCTTGGTCATATTTTGCCTGTGTCTCGGATGGAGCTCTCTTGGACCATACACCGCAGCCATGATCTTATTACGTCCCCATTCAAGGTAGCAGGACCCATCAGCCCGATCAAGTGGACTGAGTTCGATTTTGACCGGTCGCAACTCGTTAACGCTCCGTCCATCGAGCCGCTTTCCATCTACAATAAAATGTTCTGGTTTTTCACTCATTATTACTCCTCATCATTTCGACTTTCATGCACTCTACCATACCTCGTCTTCTCCTTTGCTTTTAAGAATGCCTGCACACGCTCGGTCAGCCCCGGTGTGTGCGCATTGTCTTCGATATATCTGACCGTCTGGATTGCCAGATCGACGCAATCATCGCTTCCATTGATCCATATCCGCCCGTTCTGCCCGACAAACATGTTGCATCCTATCTCGCTCTTCAGCAGCCGGATCATCGATCCGTTACGGCCGATCACACGCGGCATCTTTGTCGGATTGATCATAACGATGCGACCATTGGATAGAACCCTGAGTTCCTTCTCTCGAAGCGTAAGTTCTACTTTCATGCCAGCATCCACAGACGCGACCATCGTTAATATAGAGTCCCCGACCTTGAGATATCTGCTCATGTTTTCGGCATCGATCCGTCGCGGATACTGGGATATGTGCAGCAACCCCTCGTACGGCGAGTTGATGTCAACGATCCAGTTTGAATATACAACCTCTGTGATAATCCCTATCACCCGGTCGCTGGCATGTGGAATGTACTTGCCTGCAAGCGGGATCACACTGATATACCGTTCTCCTATATTCAGGAGTCCGTAGACCGAGGCACGCACCTCGTCACCATGAACGTACGTGCCGCTGCCCGACATCTTTATGTTGTCAGACACCACGTCCCCTGGAATCACAATCTTTCTTTCCATATCATTACCTAATCTATTTCAAAAGTTTGGTTTCAGCGCTGCCCTTCGAGAGGCGGTTCACAAGACCGTAAAAATCAAGCTGGATGCCTGCAGGAATCTTAACAACACCAATCCACGACCCGTCAGACTGCCACTCCTCTTTTACCAGTTCGCCAAAACCCATGACCTCTCCATACGATTTTGCAGCGTAATCTGCCGGAATCCTGACAGCGACCTCAACGGTATCGAACCTGATCGGGATGATTGGACGTATCGCATCCATCGTCTTGTTGACCAGTTCATCGATGCCCTTCATCGGATCGATATGGACACCAGCCTCCTCCATCGCCTTCTCAATCCTCGAGACCGGGTGCGGTGCCTTCGTCTGCGGATTAAACGCACCCTGTGTAATGATGCTTACCACCTGCCTGCGCTTATCCTCGATGATCTGCTTCCGCTGCTCCTTTGTGAGATGCAGTTCTCCATGCTTCACGATATGCTCGGCGATCACAAAGATGTCGGTTGTCTCGAATGTCCCTTCCACGCTCTCCTTACTCGGGTGATCGCCGCGGCTTGCGTTCTCAAAGACATCCTCCACAGCAAGCATGGCAGCTATATCCACATCCTCGCCCTTGCGAAGCGACAGTGCAAGTTCAGGATCGACCATCACCTCAAAGTGCTTGTCGCCACGTTTCAACCGTGCCGTTATCGCGTTATCAAGCGTAACCATTGCTACTCACTGTTATCCTCACTATCGTCCTCGTCCTTCGCTTCGGCATCCTTAAACTCCTCAACGATCTCATCGACATATCCGAAAAGCTCATCCTTTTCGAGTTTCTTGAACTGCCGGTCCGTGAGATCTACAAGCCCGACCTCGATCGTGCTCACATCGAACGTGGTATCTGAGACCTGGTACAGTGCCCTGAGTCCAAGGCGGATTGCGCCCTTTATATCAAGGTCATCTGTATACTCGCGCTCGAAGATCTCCATAACCTTTGATCTGCCAGCACCGATGGCAGTTGCCTTGTATTCGAGCAGCGCACCGCTCGGATCGGTCTCGAATAGCCTTGCACGGTGATCATCCACGCCCGCAATCAAAAGAGCGGTTCCGTAAGGGCGCACACCGCCAAACTGGGTATATGTCTGCTTGTGGTCGCAGACTTTCTTTGCAAGGACCTCTATCCCGATCGGCTCGTCGTAATATACCCTGTTAACCTGTGCCTCGACACGCGCACGGTCGATCAGCGCACGCGCATCCGCAACCAGTCCCGATGTCGCTGCACCGATATGCTGATCGACCTGAAAAATCTTTTCGATCGATTCAGACACCAGTAAATGGCTCGCAACCCGCTTATCAACCAGCAGCACAACACCGTCATCTGTTTTAATACCTATCGCAGTTGTGCCCCGCTTCACTGCCTCTCTGGCATATTCTACCTGAAAAAGTCTCCCGTCCGGGCTAAATACGGTTATTGCACGATCATACCCCATCTGGGGTGCCATTTGCATTATTAATCATCTCCTTTCTTTACGTCTACTACGTGATGAATTATGTGTGTGCGTATAAAAGGTTTTTCTGGTATAAGGGTGGTCACGTTGTATTGTGGAGATCGATCTTTTGAACGGCACTGTCTAAAAATCCAGTGATTTATCACCGCGGAGATCGCAGAGGGCGCAGAGTTTTAAGACCGTTTCAATCCTCGCTGGGTTTCCTGATGCCT
>JGI24025J20009_10000939_pt1 | contig 22454 bp, 20 predicted proteins | sample Cruoilmetagenom3_FD_20009 | JGI IMG/M metagenome (IMG submission 20009) | reverse complement strand
CATATGAATACAAAACATGTTTCCAAATATTGTAAATTAAAGAAAGATGCAAAGAAACTTCTGGAACTTGCATTGGAAAGATTAGGTATTAGTGGAAGAGGATATTTCAGGATTTTAAAAGTAGCCAGGACTATTGCTGACCTGGATCAAAGTGAAGAAATAGAAACAAATCATATTTCAGAAGCCATCCAGTATAGAATTATAGATAAAAGGTATAAGTGGTGAATGTTAATTTGAAATAACAGGAAATATATTTGTATAAATCATTTAAGACATTTAAGATAAAAATATTGTTTGTGGAAATAGATGATTATAAAAGAATTATTAAAAAAATATGAAAAAGAGATATTAGTTATTAAAATAATGACTGTTAAAGGCATGAATCCTCGAAAGTTCTATTTATTATATAAAGAATTTAAGGATTTAAAAAAAATCTGGGATTTTGTAAAAAAAGAATATCAACTATCATTTAAATTTAATAATAGCCACAAAATTAATACAATAACTAATTCATCATTTAATAATAAAAATTCTGGTTTAGATTTTTGGGTTAAAAACCAGTTAATAAGATTAAAGGAAATGAGAGTAGAGACCATGCTTTTTGATAATGAAGATTATCCTCCCTTATTAAAAGAGATATGTTATCCTCCTCCAATACTTTTTTACAAAGGAAAAAAGTTGANTAATTTTAAACAAACAATTTCAATTGTAGGAAGTAGAAGAGCTACTAAATATGGAATAAGAGTTGCATCTCAATTAGCAAGTCAGCTCTCATCTNTAGGAATAACTATTGTAAGTGGATTTGCGAGGGGAATTGATACAGCTGCTCATATTGGAGCAAAAGATGAGATTGGTGGAACCATTGCTATATTTGGGAATGGATTGGATATATGTTATCCAAAAGAAAATAGANATTTATATAATGAACTAATTAAAAATGGAAGTATAGTTAGTGAATTTCCTTTTGGAATGCCNCCTGAAAGATTAAATTTTCCGAGAAGGAATAGATTGATCAGTGGAATAAGTTATGGAGTTGTAATTGTAGAAGCAGGTGAGAGAAGTGGAGCTTTAATTACAGCAAATTTTGCTCTTGATCAAGGAAGAGAAGTTTTTGCTATCCCTGGAGAGATTTTCAATGTGAATTCTATTGGAGTAAATCGTTTGATTCAGGATGGTGCAAAATTAGTTACATGTATAGATGATATTCTTGAAGAATTTGGACTAAAGATAAAGAATATTGAGGATTACAAAGAAAGAAAAAGAAAAAAAGATAAAGAAGACATAAGAAAGAAAACTGAAAAAGAAATTAAATATAGAAAATCATTTAATATAGACTCCTTGATTAAAAACCTNAAAAATGAGGAGAAAAANGTATATTTTATATTGAATGATTTTCCACAACATGTAGATGAAATCGCTAAAANATGCGACATTAATATTGCTAAAGCTGGNGATATTCTTACATTGCTTGAATTAAAAGATATTATTAATTATCATCCAGGTAATAGATATTCTTTAAAATTTAAATAATCAAAAGCTAATAATTCTATTTATATTTAATTTATTAATTCTTGAACTATTTTAAAGATGTGTTTACAGTACAATCTCGAAACTACAATTTTTAAAAATTATTTTTCCTTTTAAGAGAATATAATTTTAAAATTATTAATTAGTTTCTGGTGTATAATTTGTAATTTTCTTAAGGATTATAGCTATTTTTACTAAATTATAGAGCTGTTTTTTAGCTTTATGCTAATTATTCACCAAGAATTAATTAAATATTACTAAAAAGTGTTTACATATCCTTTAAATAGTACAATTTATTGTATTGACAATTCCCCATATATAAATATGGGCTTTATAGCATTTTTTTTGGTAAAATAACATAAAAAATATAAAGAATTTTATATAAATATTAAAAATAAACTGATATTTTAAGATATATTTTTATAACTTTTAATATTTTATAAGTTTTAAGAAATAGGATTTCTAATGAAAAGTGAGCCTGGGCTTAGCATAATTGAACTTTTTGTAATTATTTTAATTTTAGCTATACTTGCATCTATTTTCATCCCATTTTATTTTGAAGTTTTAGAGAGAAAAAGGATATCAAAGGTTAGAGAGGAGTTTGAAAATATAGGTAAAGCCCTTGAAATATATTTTAAAGCATATAAGACTTATCCTGTAAAAGATGGTGAAATACATATCTGTCTACAGGAATTAATTGATAAAAATTATATTGAATCTATACCTGAGAATGATCCCTGGGGTAAACCTTATCTTTATAGCGGAAAAGAGACAGTTTATATATTTACCTGTATTAGTAAAGAACCAAATATAAAATATTCAAATGGAGAATTTATCCCTTAGATCTTTTAAAATTTATTTATCAGTTCTATTAAATATATGGTTATTTATATTTAAATGTTAAAGACACATCTTTTAAATAGTTCAAACATATGTTATGAATGATACTGTTTTTATAATTCTATTTATATATTCTGGCTCTTTAATAGGAAAATTTCTAAATAATTTAACATATGAAAGTTTTAAAAATAAAGAGCACAAAATTTCTATAAGATTTTTTTCTATATGTCCTCAGTGTAAAATAAGAACCAGATATTTTTTTATACCCTTTTTAGATTACATTTTAAATAACCGAAAATGTTTGTACTGTGGTTATATTTTTCCAACAAGCTCTCTATTTTTAGAAATATTAACATCAATTTATTGTCCCTTTTGCTATGTCTATCTTGTAACCTTTAAAAAACAACCATTAAAGTTATTACCTGCAGTATTTTTTGGAACAATCTTAATTTTAATTTCATTTATAGATATCAAACATAAAATAATACCTAATAAAATAATTATTCCTTCTATACTAATTGGACTAGTTTTACAGATTTTATTCTTTTCTAATAAAACAATGCAGTGGGTTATATTTTCAGTTGGTGCAGGTTTGTTTTTTTTAATAATCTCACTGATCTATCATGAAGGTATGGGAATGGGTGATGTGAAGCTTGCTACTTTTTTAGGAGTTTTACTGGGTAAAAATGTATTATTAGCTATTGCAATAGCATTTGTAATGGGTGCATTATTTAGCATTATTTTACTGATTTTTAAAATAAAAAGGATAAAGGATAAAATACCTTTTGCCCCATTTTTAGCAATTGGAGCAATTATTGCATATTTTATTCAAAAATAAATTGTAATTTTTATACTTATTTTAAGGTTGTATAATTTTTGCATAATTAATAGCTATTTCTCTTAATACCCAGGCTTTATAATAGTCAATATCTATTTTTTCAACAATTTCAAGAGCCTTATCTAAAATTTTTAAAGCCCTATCATTTTGGTCTATTTCTATATAATTTTTAGCTATTTGTGATAAAGCATACACTTTTTCAAATTTACTATCAATTTTTCCTACAATTTCTAAGGCTTTTTCATATTGTCCAAATTCTGCATAACTACCAGCTATTTTTGCTAGTAACCATTCATTTGAAGTTTTTTCAGCTTCTATAAATGTTTTATTAAGAATCTCTAAACCTTTTTCTTTTTCTCCAATTTTTGTATATCCGATTGCTATGTTTGATAATATTTCAATTTGTTTCCATTCCTGTTCTAATTCTGCTTTCATTTTTTCAATTATTTCATAAGCCTTTTCATATTTTTCGCTTTCTACACAATTACTAGATATTTCCAATAATGCTTCTTTTTTAAAGAAATTAGCCTCATCGACAATCTTTTCAGCTAATTTAATTGCTTGAGAGATAAAATCTTGATATTTCTCTTTTTCTCCAGCTTTTTCATAAGCTAGAGCTATTTCTGATAATGCTTTAGCTTTTGCAGTTTTTATCTGGGATGCAGGAGGATATTTGTAATTAGAAGGATTTTGACTGTATGATTCTTCAGCTTTATCAATTTCTGCATTTATTTTCTCAATTATTTCAATTGCTTCGGAGAGAATTTCTAAAGCCTTTTCTTTTTGTCCTACTCGGGTATAACTAATTGCTAATTTTGATAAAGCTTCTACTTTTAAAAATACATCTAATATTTTATCAGTTAATTCTTGAGACAGCTTTATTTTTCCAGCCTCCGCAAGAGCAATAGCCCCTCCTGTTATTATCAAATCATTACACATTTCTTTATTTTTTATTATATTAAGAGCTTCTTTATACCGTCCAATTTTTATATAAGCGATTACAATTTCTTTCAATACATCGGATCTTATATCTATGACATGTATTTTTTTGGCTTCTTCTGTCGCATGGTTCAGAATTTCAAAAGCTTTATCTTCATGCCCAGTTTCTTTATAAGCTATAGCTATTTTTGATAATTCTTTAGGTTTATCCCATTCATCTGTTGAACTTTTAGTTAATTTGAGCGCATTCGCAAGAATAATTGAAACTATATCTTCATCTTTTTCAATTGTAATTTCTTGATAAGAGGGTTCCACTGTTTCATTTGATATTTGTTCCTCAGCCTTATCTATAGGAATTTCATAAAGTTCTTTAGTACATCCATTAAACAATGACAATACTAAGAAAATTAAAATTATTAATTTCCAAAAAGAGATTCTTTTCGACATTTATTCCTCATAAGGTTTAAATTAATGATTTTATAATATATAAATAAAATACCCATTACAATTTAAAAATTTATGGGTAAAAGATTAATATATTATCTGATTATCTGTATTTAATCTAAAAAAATATTTTTATAATATTTAATCTTATAATTATAATTAGACTAATAAAAATAAAAAAATGTTCACAGTTGTATTTAAATTCTCAGAATATCTAAAATTGTAAAAGTTATAAAAATGAGTCTTATCTCTAAAATTTGTTATAGTTAATAAACTAATATATTTTATAATGATAAAATGAATTAATATATTTTTTAAAAGAGCAAAAACAGACATATTCTAAAATTTTTTAAATATTTTAAAAGAACAGTTTGAAAAGAGAGGAAGTATGAAAGAAAGATTTACTCCTCAAATGTATTTGGATTGGTATGTAAAGCAAGTGAGTGGATGTTTGTAGTCTACTTGTTGTTAGTGATGCACTATGGATGGAATTTAATCCCGCATTCGGTACTAATGAACTTCGTAATGCAATAAAGAAAGCAGAAAGCGTAATCCTCCGTTGTCTTAGTGAAGACCTTATTTAGTAAATGTTTATTAAATATTAAAAAAAATAAAAAATTAAGTTTATAATGAGTTAAAGTTATAAGAGTATTAAAAGGAGAACTATAAAAAGATATAAAATAGTAAAGGTTTAAATTATAAAATAAAAAATATATAATTTCTCTTATAAGAAGGAGTAAAGATGAATTATAACAACCCAATTTCTGGAAAAATAATTTTTAATGCACTTGAAGGTAAAAATGTAATTGCAATGGCAGTAAATGTAAGAATTAGACATTGCTTACGTGGTGTAATGGAAGCTGCGAAAGAAGCGGATGCTGCAATAATATTTGAAATTGCAAAGTCAGAGATAGGATATACTGACCAGTCCCCTGAAGAATATGCAAATTATGTGAAAGAGATAGCTGATAGGATTGACTTTAATACACCTTATTGCATCCATGGTGATCATATAGCAATTTCTGAAAATACACCTGAAGCTATTAAATCAGCAGAGGATATTGTTAGAAAAGAGGTTGAAGCAGGTTTTACATCATTCGCAATTGATGCATCACATAATTTTGATTTAAATGCAGAATTAACGAGAGAACAGCTTGCTGATAATATTGAAATAACCACAAGAATTGCAAAATTAATAGAAAAATTAATGGCAGAGAAAGGAAAAACAAGAGAGGATTACGGGCTTGAAGTTGAAGTAGGTGAAATAGGGAAGATTGATCCAGAAACAGGTGAACAGGAATTAACAACAGTTGATGAAGCAGTAACATTTATAAAGGCTCTGAATGAAAATGGTGTTTATCCTGATCTTATTGCTACTAATAATGGAACAGTTCATGGAAATATTTATGATGAAGAAGGAAATATAATCCCTATTTTAAGTATTGATGCTGTGAGAACTCGTGAAATTGCAAATTCTATTGCTCCTCTTGGTGTACAGATTGCTCAACATGGAATAACAGGAACACCTCTTGAACTGATGAACAAATTAATTGATGCTGGTATTGTTAAAGGAAATGTTGCTACAAACTTTCAAAATATTGCAATTGAAAATATGCAACCTGAACTTGCTAAGAAAATGTCAGATTGGACTATAGAAAATTTTGCTGAGAAAGTTAGAGCTAAGAAACCAGAGATTTCTGATAGAGAGATTATTGGAAAGAATATAAAGTATGCTATAAAAGTTTTTAAAAAAGAAATAGAAGAGATTGATAATGAGTATAAACAGAAAATTGCTAATGCAAGCAAGAAGTCTGCAAGTGAATTTATTGAAGCATTCAATGGAAAAGGAAGCGGTCAGATTGTAAGGGATTATATAAAGAATCTAAAATAACTTAAAAAAACAGAATGTTTCAAAAGATATTTATAAAATAGTACTTCAACAAGGACTTTCAAATTAAAGGAATATGAATGGATTATGAATTTCGAACAAATGTAATCAGAGAAAAAATTGTAGAAAGTGAATTGGATGGATTTTTAATAGCTCGAGAAAATAACATCAGGTATTTGAGTGGTTTTTTTGGAAAAGGCTCTGGATCCTGGGTTCTCTTAACTCAAGATAACCAATATCTTCTTACAGATTCAAGATTTACAGAACAAGCTGATAAACAGGCACCCTTTTATAAAAAATATATATGGCAAAGACCATATATTAAATATTTTACAAACTTAATAAAAGAATTGGAAATTAAAAAGCTTGGATTTGAATCAAATAATATCACTTATCATAATTTTCTAAAGATAAAAGAATCAATTCTGGATGTGGAGCTGGTTCCAATAAGTGGATTTGTAGAAGAAATGAGAGCTGTTAAATCAAAAGAAGAAATCGATTTAATAAAAAGGGCAGCAAGTATATCAGATAAAGCATTTACAATAATAATTAATGAAATAAAAACCGGAATGAGGGAAAGAGATATTGCTAACAGATTGGATTTTATTTTAAGAGATTTGGGGGCTGATAAAGAATCCTTTGATACAATTGTTGCATCAGGAATTATGTCATCTATGCCTCATGCTACTGCTAGTAATAAAGTTGTAGAAGTTGGCGATTTAGTAAAATTAGATTTTGGTTCAATTGTTGATGGTTATCATTCAGATATGACCAGGATGGTTGTTATAGGGAAACCTACAGATAAGCAAAAAAATATTTTCAATATTGTATTAGAAGCCCAGATTAAAGCTTTAGGTGCTGCGAGACCAGGAGTAAAATGTAAAATTTTAGATAAAATTGCAAGGGATTTTATAACTGAAAAAGGTTATGGTGAAAATTTCTTGCATGGATTAGGTCATGGTGTGGGATTAAATATTCATGAATTACCAACTTTAACAAAAAATTCTGAGGATATTTTAAAAAAAGGCATGGTTTTTACAATTGAACCTGGAATTTATATAAAGAATTTTGGTGGAGTTAGAATTGAAGATTTATTATTTGTAACTGATGATGGATATGAAATATTAAGTAAAACTGAAAAAAGACTTTATGAAATATAATTTAATAAAGGAGTTGATTTTTTGATATCACCAACTGAATTTAAGACAGGGATGACTATAGTTATAGATAATGAACTTTATGAGATTATTTGGTTTCAACATTCAAAAATTGCTAGAAGGGGGGCAATAGTAAAAGTAAAACTAAGTAAACTCAAAACCGGAGAAACAATAGAAAAAACATTCAGAGCAGATGAGAAATTTAAGTTAGCAATACTTGATAGAAAAAAAATGCAGTATTTATATAAAGACAATAATAATTTAGTATTGATGGATAAAGAAACTTATGAACAGAGAAGTGTTGATGAAAAAAAGCTTGGAGAAAAGATTATTTATCTTAAAGAAGGTTCAGATATTAATGTAATATTATATAATGGAAAATTGATATCTCTGGATGTTCCAAATTTTGTTGACTTAAAAGTGATTGATACGACACCGGGTTTCAAAGGAGATACAGTTTCATCTCAATCTAAACCTGCAACTGTTGAAACAGGAACAGTTGTAATGGTACCGATGTTTGTCAATAAAGAAGACATAATCAAAATTGATACCAGAAATGATGAATATGTAACAAGAATTAAATAAATTCTAAGGAGCTTTGATGAATACTGATAAAAATATTAGCAAGCAAATTGAGATTGGAGAAGTTATCATATCAAGTGATGCTTTAAAAACTATTGTGGGTATTGCTACTCACAAAGTCAATGGTGTAGTACCATTACAGAAGGGTTTTGTATCATCAATTAAAGACAGAATTGGGAAGAAAAATATAACAAGAGGAATTTCTATAAAAGTTGAAAATGGTAAAGCTATAGTTGATGTTAATATTTCTGTTGAATATGGAAAAAATTTGATGGAGATTGCATCAAAAGTTCAAGATGAAGTAGGAAAAGCTATAAGTACTATGACTAACTTAGAGGTTGAAAATGTTAATATAACTGTAAGTGAAGTTAATATTAACAATGAAGGGTGAATAAAATATTATGACTGGAAGACGAGAAGCTCGTGAACAGGCTCTTTTTTACTTATACCAATCAGATTTATTAAATAAAGATATTGATTATTTGATTCAAGCAGACATTAAAAATAAAAAGAAAATTGATCAATTCACATTAGTATTAATAAAAGGTGTAAAGGATAATTTTAAAAATTTTACAGATATTATTAATACTTATTCAACAAATTGGCAAATAGATAGAATGTCAATTTTAGATAGGAATATGTTAAGAATAGCCCTTTATGAAATTATGTTTGAAGTAGATATTCCTTTAAAAGTTACTTTAAATGAAGCTATAGAAATTTCTAAAAAATATGGAACTGATGAATCTGGAAAATTTATAAATGGTATTCTTGGAAAAGTAATTGAAAAGATGAAAATAAATAAAAAAGCAGAAATATAGAGCAGGAAGGAAATATGAGTTATCCATTAGAATTAGTTGAAAAAGTGAATGAATCATTAGATTATTATCTTTCTTCTATAGAGGGAGAACCAAAAATATTATTTGATGCGATGAGATACTCAGTTTTTAGTGGTGGAAAGAGATTTAGACCGATACTTGTTATTTTAGTTGCAAAAAGTTTTGGAATACCCTCAGAAGAAGTCATACCAGTTGCCTGTGCTATCGAATTTATTCACACTTATTCTCTAATTCACGATGACCTTCCAGCAATAGATAATGACGATATGAGAAGAGGAAGACCATCGTGTCACATAAAATTTGGTGAGGACATAGCTATTTTAGCAGGCGACGCATTATATTCTGAAGGTTTAAATTTGGTTTTAAAACAGAGGAAGTACTCATCCAATGAGATTATTCTAAAAATAATGGAAGAACTATTAGAAGCTACCGGATCATCAGGTATGGTAGTGGGTCAGGTTATGGATGTAATTTCAAATAGAGAAAAAGCAGAAGAGAGGATATTGCATTTTATTCATAGTCACAAGACTGGAAAACTTATAAGTTCATCTGTTAGATGTGGTGCAATAATGTCAAAAGCAAATTCTTATCAATTAAAGAAATTTACTGAATATGGAGATCACTTAGGACTTGCTTTTCAGATTATAGATGATGTTTTAGATGAAATCGGTGAAGAAAAAACTATTGGCAAAAGAACTGGAGTTGATAAGGATTTGATGAAACTGACTTATCCGAGTTATTATGGTTTGAAAAAGTCAAAAGATATAGCAAGAAGTGAAATAGACCTGGCCAAGAAGTCATTTGAAACTTTGAATTTACGAACTAAAGATTTGATTGATATAGCAGATTTTGTATTAAAAAGAAAAAGTTAGGTAAAAATTTAAGTATTATTATAAATAATTTTTAAAATGTTAATGCGAGGGACAATATTTATCCTCTGTCATTATAGTGAATAATATTTATTATGTGTCATTGCGAGAAGTGAAGCGACGAAGCAATGTCTCTTAGAAAAAGTTATGCAATCTTATTTTAATTAAATTTATCAATATGTCTTGTTTGAGATTGGATATTGCCACGCCACATTCAGTGGCTCGCAATGACAAAAATATATTTTAATATATCATTGTGTGTAACAATATTTATCATTTATCATTGTGATGGACGAGCTTTATCGTTGCGCTCGGAACAGGCTGCGCAATCTCATATAAAAGTTAATTTAACAAAAATAATTAGAATATGATATTAAATAAGAGATTAGATATAATTTTAGTAGAAAGGGGATTAGTAAAGTCCAGAGAAAAAGCCAAAGCATTAATACTTGAAGGTAAAGTTTATGTTAATTGTAAAAGGGTAGAGAAAGCAGGAACACAAATTAAAAAAGATTCTGATATTAAAATTTATAAAAAAAATCATGAGTATGTTTCAAGAGGTGGAATAAAACTTGAGAAAGCTCTTAAAGAATTCAACATCAATGTTAAAGGTAAATTGATTCTTGATGTTGGAGCATCAACTGGTGGGTTTACAGATTGTTTGTTATTAAAAGGTGCTAAGAAAATAATTGCTGTGGATGTTGGATATGGTCAAATTTCGTGGAAATTAAGGAAAAATCCAAAAGTTATAGTTAAAGAGAGAATCAATATTAGATATTTAAATCCAAACGAAATTCCATTTTTAATTGATATTGCAACAATAGATTTATCTTTTATCTCTGTTAAAAAAGTTATTAATAATATTTTAAAACTTTCTAAAGAAAATGTAGAATATTTAATATTAATAAAACCTCAATTTGAAGTTGGAAAGGGTCTGGTTGGAAAAGGAGGAATTGTAAAAGATAAGAAATTGCATAAAAAGGTTCTTACAGATTTATTAAATTTTTTTCAAAACATAGAATTGAATATTGAAGGCATAACATTTTCGCCAATAAAAGGAGCAGATGGAAACATTGAATTTTGGACTTATGCTACAAAAGGAAAGACTGTAAGTTCAATTTTAAAAAATATTAATTATGAAATAGAATCGGTTGTTACAAAAGCCCATAAATTATTAAATAGTTAATGTACAGATGTCATTGCGAGGAGTGAGATTCCGGTTGTCATTGCGATAAGTGGAGCGACGAAGCAATCTCTCTTAGAACAAGTTATGCAATCTTATTTTAATTAAATTTATCAATATGTCTTGTTTTAGATTGGAGATTGCCACGCCACATTCAGTGGATCGCAATGACAAATTAAATATCAATCGCAATAAACTGCGCAATCTCATTAATAAAATAATGATTTTATAAAATATAATTATTCAATAAAATAATAATTTGTTAATTAAAGCAGGAAAATAACTATGAATTTTGCAATTTTTACAAATCCAAGAAAAGAAGAAGCTCAAAAATTGATAGAAGAAATTACAAATTGGTTTGAGAAAAAAGGTGCAAGTGTAATTATTTCTGAAAACGAGGTAATGGCAAAAAAAAGACCTGATTTAGTCAGAAAGATAGCAGATTTTAAAAAAGAATGTGATGTAATATTAGTTTTAGGGGGAGATGGAACATTTTTAAAAGCTGTAGAGTATTGTTATAGTACAGATATTCCACTTATAGGTGTAAAATTAGGAAAACTTGGCTTCTTAACAGAGCTTGAAGTTGATAAAGTTTATTGGGGATTAGAAAAAATACTTGCTAATGATTTCAGAATAGAACAAAGAATGTTGCTTTCTTGTAAAATTGAAAATAAAAGGAAGCGAGATTTTATTTCATTAAATGATTGCTCTATTACAAAGACTTCATTTGGAAACCTCATTGAAATATCAGTTTATATTAATGGTATTTTTTATAACACTTATAAGGGGGATGGAATAATATTTGCTACCCCAACAGGATCTACTGCATACTCCTTATCTGCAGGTGGACCCTTTGTTTCTCCAAGAATAAGTGCGATCATTATGACTCCAGTTTGTACTCACTCTCTTTTTAATAGAAGTGTAATTTTCTCTCCTGATGATGAAATAGTGGTTAAGGTTAGTCCAGAAAGTGGTAAGGTTGGAATAAATACTGATGGTAAACATAGAATAATATTTGATTATAAAAATAAAATATATATAAAAAAAGCGGATAAATATCTGAAGATACTAACATTTGGTAATGTTCCTTTTTATAACTCATTTAAGAAAAGACTTTTTCATATAAAATAATTCTTGATTATCAGAGAAATAAATTACTATAAGTTAGACTTTTTAAGATAAGAGATATTAATTATTATGACTAAATACATTTTTGTTACAGGTGGAGTGATGTCTTCCTTAGGCAAGGGTATTTCCGCTGCATCATTGGGAAGACTATTAAAGTCAAGAGGTCTAAAGATTACTATTCAAAAAATTGATCCATATATAAATGTTGATCCTGGAACAATGAATCCACTTCAGCATGGTGAAGTGTTTGTCACTGAAGATGGAGCTGAAACAGATCTTGATTTAGGACATTATGAAAGGTTTATAGATCAAAACCTAACAATAGATAATAATGTAACTTCAGGAAGAATATATAGAAAAGTAATTTCAAAGGAGAGAGAAGGGAAATATCTTGGAGCTACAGTTCAGATGATTCCACACATAACAGATGAGATAAAAAATCATATAAGAGCATTAGCAAAAAGGGAAGATTTTGATATTGTGATTACAGAAGTTGGTGGTACTGTTGGTGATATTGAAAGCCTTCCATTTTTAGAAGCTATACGCCAATTAAAAAATGACCTTGGAAAAGAGAATGTCCTCTATATACATGTGACCTTCATTCCATATATAAAACAGGTTGGAGAATTAAAAACTAAACCGACTCAACACAGTGTCAAGGAGTTAAGAAGTATAGGAATACAACCTGATATCATAATTTGTAGATCAGATAGACAATTAACTAAGGAGGCTATAAAAAAATTAAGCTTATTTTGTGATATAGAACCAGAAGCAATTATCAATAACATAGATGTAGAAGAGATATACGAAACTCCACTCTATCTGCAAAAAGAGGGTCTGGATGAAATTGTTATAAAAAAGCTCAACTTAAAACCCAAAGACTCAAATATGAAAGACTGGAAAAAAATGTTGGATAAAGTAGCTAAATCTAAAGAAATTACAGAAATAGGCTTAGTTGGAAAATATACAAGATTAAAAGATGCATATTTAAGTGTAAATGAATCTTTAAAACATGCTGGTTTTGCTAACAGTTGTAAAGTTGAGATAACCTTGATAAATGCTGAGCATCTTTTAGATAAAGATGTAGATGAAGTTTTAAATAAATATCATGGAATATTAGTTCCCGGAGGATTTGGTATAAGAGGAATTGAAGGAAAAATAAATGCAATAAATTATACAAGGATTAATAAAGTTCCATTTTTAGGAATCTGCCTAGGGATGCAATGTGCTGTTATAGAATTCGCAAGAAATGTCGCTGGTTTTATTGATGCAAATAGTTCAGAATTTGATCCTGAAACCCCACATCCAGTAATTGATTTGCTTCCAGAGCAAAAGGAAATCAAGAGAAAAGGTGGAACTATGAGATTAGGAGCGTATCCATGTAAATTATTATATGAAACTAAAGCATTTAATGCTTATAATAAAGAATTAATTTATGAGAGACACAGACATAGATATGAATTTAATAATGATTATTTATATGATTTAACCAACAAAGGTTTAAAAATTAGTGGAAAATCACCGGATGGGAAGTTAGTAGAAATAATTGAATTAGAAGATCATCCATGGTTTGTAGCAGGTCAATTCCATCCTGAATTTAAGTCAAGACCTAATAGAGCACACCCACTTTTTAGAGATTTTATAAAAGCCGCATTGGAATATAAAAGAAAGAAATAGAATAAGTTTTATACTATTAAAATAAACTTTATAATATTGTCAATATGAGGAGCGAGATTCCATTTGTCATTACAAACAACTTTTAATTTGCTATTGTGAAAGTTATTTGATTTGTCATTGCGAGGAGCTTTAGCGACGAAGCAATCTCTCTTAGAACAAGTTACACAATTTTATTTTAATTAAATTTATCAATATGTCTTATTTGAGATTGCCACGCCACTTTCAGTGGCTCGCAATGACAAATTTAATATTAACCAGGATAAACTGTGAAATCTATATCGAAAAAGGCTGTGCACTCTAATTTTAGAATGATAAATAAAAAAATGGAAAAAAAAGAATTAAATTTTGAAGAAAAATTAATAAAATCTAAAGAAGTTTTTAATGGGAAACTTATTAGTTTGACTGTAAACAAAGTAGAACTTCCCGATAAAAATGTTACAGAAAGAGAGGTTGTATCTCATCCAGGAGCAGTGGCTATTGTTCCAGTGACTCCACAAAATGAAGTTGTTATGGTGAGACAATACAGATTTGCAATAAACAGACATACTCTAGAGTTACCAGCTGGTACATTAGAAAAGGGCGAAAAACCTATTGTTTGTGCAAAAAGAGAACTTGAAGAGGAAATTCAATTAAGAGCAGATAAATGGAAGAAGTTAATTTCAATTTATCCATCTCCTGGATATTGTGATGAGATAATACATATCTATTTAGCTAAAGAGCTTAAAGATTTAACTGAAACAGGTAGTAAAGGAGAGAATTTCAAAGATGTTCAGAATAATATTAGAAATATAACAAAATCTCAATCAAAAATAAAGAAATTAGAGAAAGACGAATTTATTAAAAGAGTTATAATTCCATTAGAGGAAGCTAAAAACAAAATCTTTAGTGGTGAAATAATGGATGCAAAGACTATTATTGGAATCATATTAGTTTCTTATATTCTATAAGTATTCAGTAAGTTAAATTTTTTATAGTATAAAATTGAATTAAACTTTATTATTTGGATTACCTTATTTTGTACTCTCTTCTTAAGACTACATAATATTTATTTCAGTTTTTTTAAACGAATAGTTCATTTTTAAAGTTTTAAAGATTTCAAATTTCAAAAAAATGGATAAAGAAAAAATATTTGAAAAGGTTTTAAGAGATTTTATTAATTACATTACTATAGAAAAAGGATTATCACAAAATTCAATAGATTCATATAGAAGAGATATTATAAAATATTTGAATTACCTACAGGATAGTGAAATAAAATCTCTTGATAATATAAAAAGGGAAGTAATATCAAATTATTTGAATTCAATTAGAAAAAAAGGATACTCTTCTACTACAGTAGCAAGATTTGTTTCTTCAATAAGGTCTTTTCACAAACTTTTACTCAGGGAAGGCTATTGTTCATATAATCCTGCTTCTCATATAAAAACTCCTTCTACTAAAAAAATTCTTCCAAAAATTTTAAGTATTGCTGAAGTAAATCTTTTGCTTGATTTCAAAGATTTAATAACACCATTAGATTTTAGAAATAAGGCTATGTTAGAACTGATGTATGCAAGTGGTGTTAGGGTTTCTGAACTTATTTCTTTGAATGTAGGTGATGTTGACCTGGAAGATGGATTTTTAAGATGTATGGGAAAGGGAAGTAAAGAAAGGATAGTTCCTATTGGCAAAAGTGCAATATTTTATGTTAGAAGCTATTTAGAACATGGCAGAGGTAAATTAAAACCTGCCTTCAGGGAATATTCACTTTTTTTGAATTTCAGGGGTAAAAGACTCACCAGACAGGGTTATTGGAAAATTCTAAAAAGAAGAGCTGAGCAAGTTAAACTTGAAAAAAAAGTAACACCTCATGTTCTTAGACACAGTTTTGCCACTCATTTAATGGAAAATGGAGCTGATATTAGAGCGGTTCAAGAAATGCTTGGTCATTCTGATATTTCAACAACACAAGTATATACACATCTAAGTCAAACTTATCTTAGAAAAATCTATGACAGATTGCACCCCCGCGCTCACTTGAAGGGATAGTTATAAAAAGATTTAGATTTTAAATATTAATTGAATTTATCAAAATCATTATAAATTATATATACATACTGAATTTAAAATGTTTATTACCAAAATAAATTCAGACTTTCTTAATCTTATAAATTTTGATATATTATTTTATTATATAAATAATTAATTTTTAAAGGAGAAGTTGTTGGGAAAAAAAGAGAGAATAATTTTGATTGTTCTGGATAGTGTAGGAGTTGGTGCATTACCGGATGCGTATAAATATAATGATGAAGGCTCTAATACATTAGGAAATATAGCGAAAGTATTGGGTGGTCTAAATCTACCTAATTTAGAAAAAATGGGTCTTGGTAACATAATTCCTATACAAGGAATAAAACCACAAATTTCACCAATAGCAAATTACGGAAAAATGGCTGAAGTGTCAGCAGGTAAGGGTAGCACAAGCGGACATTGGGAGATAATGGGTTTACATATTCTTGAACCTTTTCCAACATACCCTGATGGTTTTCCTGTAGAAATAATGAATAAATTTCATAAATCAATTGGAAGAGAAACTTTGGGAAATTATCCAGCATCTGGAACAGAGATAATAAAGATTTTAGGTGATGAACATATTAAAACAAATAAACCAATAGTTTATACATCAGCAGACTCAGTTTTTCAAATTGCTGCTCATGAAGAAGTTATTCCAATAAAAGAACTATATGAAATTTGTAGAAAAGCAAGAGAAATCTTAACTGGAGAACATGCTGTAAGTAGAGTGATAGCAAGACCTTTTAGTGGAAAAAAAGGGAAATTTATTAGAACTAAAAGAAGAAAAGATTTTTCGTTAGAACCAATTAAAAATACTTTACTTGATTATTTAAAAGAAAAAGGTGGAGAAGTTTTAGCTGTTGGAAAAATATCAGATATTTTTGTGGGAAGAGGAATAACAAAGAAATTTACTACTAAAAACAATTTGGATGGAATTAGAAAAATTATTAAATTAATAAATAATAATATGGGTGATATGATATTTGCTAATCTGATAGATTTTGATATGTTATATGGTCATAGAAACAATCCAGAAGGTTATGCAAATGCATTGATTAAATTTGATGAAAACATACCTGAAATTCTGGATTCTATGAAAAATAGTGATATATTGTTTATAACAGCTGATCATGGCTGTGATCCTACTACACCAAGCACTGATCATTCCAGAGAATATGTACTCTTATTGGTTTATGGTAAAAACATAAAATCTGGTGTCAATTTGGGTATAAGAAAAAGCTTCGCTGATGTTGGAAAAACAATTTCTGAAATTTTAAATATAAAAGCTGACATAAAGGGTAAAAGCTTTGCAAAATTAATATCAAAATAAACTAAAAAATAAATATAATTTATAATATAAAATAAGGAATATATTAAAATTTATTATTTAAGAAAATGAATTTAATGCTTATAAAGGATAAATTTTGAGAGCATACGATATTATTTTTAAAAAAAGGTGGAATAAAGTCTTAAGTTCTTCTGAAATTGATTTTATGGTAAAAGGGTTTGTAAAAGGTGTTATACCTGATTATCAAATGTCTGCTTTTTTAATGGCAGTTGCAATAAATGGGATGAATGCTAATGAGACATTATCTCTTACCAAATCCTTTGTGAACTCAGGAGATATAATAGATTTAAGTTCAATACCTGGTATTAAAGTAGATAAACACAGTTCAGGAGGTGTAGGTGATACAACCACTCTGGTAGTTGCTCCAATTGTTGCTGAAGCAAGAATTCCTGTTGCAAAAATGTCAGGTAGAGGCTTAGGTCATTCTGGTGGAACAATTGATAAACTGGAATCAATTCCTGGATTCAGTACTAAAATTTCCAAAAATGATTTTATAAATCAGGTAAAAAACATTGGTATAGCAGTGGTAGGAAAGATTGGTAATGTTGTTCCAGCTGATAAGCTAATTTATGCTCTCAGAGATGTTACAGCAACTGTTGATAGCCTGCCTCTTATTGCAAGTAGTATTATGTCAAAGAAGATTGCTGGAGGAGCAGATGCTATAATCTTAGATGTTAAAGTTGGAAGTGGAGCTTTTATTGAAGATGAGAAAAAGGTAGAGAAATTAGCAAAAATTATGGTTAATATAGGTAAAGGTTTTGGAAGAAAAACGAGAGCAATAATAACTGACATGTCTCAACCTCTTGGAAATGCTATTGGAAATTCATTAGAAGTTGAGGAAGCAATAAAAGTTCTAAAAGGAAATGGAAGCCGTGATTTAAGAGAAATCTGTATAAATATTGCAGCAAATATGCTTTTATTAGGACAAAAGGTTAATAATTTTAAAGAGGGAATAGAATTAACAGAAGAAATATTGACCTCAGGTAGAGGTTTAGATAAGTTTATGCAACTTGTCTCTCATCAGGGAGGAAACTCAAATATTGTTGACGATATATCATTACTTCCAAAAGCAAGATATAAGGATGAATTAGTAGCGAAATGTGATGGATTTATTTCAAAAATAGACTGCAAGCAAATAGGTATAGCAAGCATAATATTAGGTGCCGGTAGAGAGAAAAAAGAGGATATTATAGATCCTTCAGTTGGAATAGTAATGGAGAAAAGATTAAGTGATAATGTAAAAATAAATGAAAAAATTTGTACAATTTATGGAAATGATTTTTCTAAGATAGAAGAAGCTAAAAAAGTATTGGTAGAATCTATTGAAATATCAGGGGAAAAAACGAGTAAACCAATTTTAATAAAAAAGATAATAGATTAAATACTGGAGATGGAATTTTTTTGGAAGTTATAACCAGTCACAAAAATACTGATTTTGATGCTTTTGCTTCTATATTAGCTGCAAAGAAACTATACCCGAATGCTTTAATGATTCTTTCAGGATCACAAAATCAGAATGTTAGGGATTTTATTTCGTTACATTCAGATATTTTAAATTTTACTGATATTAGAGATGTAGATTTATCTTTAATAAAAAAATTAATTGTTGTAGATACTAAAATAGCTAAAAGATTGGGTGATTTTGAAAAAGTTGCACTAAATACAGATGTTGAAGTTGTAATTTTTGATCATCATCCATCATCACCGGAAGATATGAAAATAGATGTTGATTTTTCTCGACAGTTAGGTTCTACAACTACATCTATTGTCGCATTAATAAGAGAAAGAGGAATTTTGATCACTCCATTTGAAGCTACAGTTTTTGCAATGGGTATTCATGAGGATACTGGTTCTCTAACTTATCCAACAACAACGTATCTTGATGCTGAAACAGTAGCTTTTTTAATGGCTAAAAGAGCTAATATTAAAGTTATTAGAAAGTTTTTAAACCTAACATTAACAAAACAACAGCACAAATTATTAGAAGAACTTATTTTAAAATCAAAGATAGTAAGAATTAAAGATGTTGATATATTAATGTCTCATGCCAAAACTTCAGAATTTGTTAATGGTTTTTCAGTTCTTGCTCATAAATTAGGTGATTTAGAAGAAGCAGACGTAACTTTTATATATACAAAAATGAGAGATCGCATATATATTGTTGCAAGGAGTAAAAGAGATGATGTAGATGTAGGTAAAATAGTTTCTTATTTTAATGGTGGTGGGCATCCAACAGCTGCATCCGCTTCTGTAAAAGGTATGACTCTACACGATATTGAGAAAAAATTAATTGAACGAATCTCAAATGAAATTAAATCTCCATTATCAGCAAAAGATATTATGTCTACTGTAGTAAAAAGTATATCAGAAAAAAATACTATTAAAGAAGCTCAAGAGAAAATGGTTTTATATGGTCATTCAGGTCTTCCAATTATTAAAAGAGGGAAGATAATAGGCATCATTTCAAGAAAAGATGTTGATAAAGCTATTAGACATAAATTAAGTCATGCTCCAGTAAAAGGATTTATGGCAAAAAGGATCATTACAGCTTCTCCAGATGCTACTGTGAAATATTTACAAAAAACTATGATTAAAAATGCAATCGGTAGAATTCCCATATTAGATAAATCTAAATTAGTAGGAATAGTTACCAGAAAAGATATAATAAGAGCTCAACATGGTGATGACTATATACCTGATAATAGTTTATTAATCACATCTTACAATTTTACTCCTGAAACGATAAGAAAAAGAATGACTCAACTTCTACCCAAGTGGTTGATAAAAGTAATTGATGATTTAGGAAAACTTGCAGATAAAAATAATATAAAAACATATTTAGTTGGTGGATTTGTAAGAGATATGCTTTTAAGGTATCCAAATCTTGATATAGATATAGTTGTGGAAGGTGATGGTATAGCATTTGCAAAAAAAGTTATTAAAAAATTTGATGGTAGGATTAGACCACATAAAAAATTTGGAACTGCTGTGGTTGTACTACCAAATAATTTTCATATTGATTTTGCATCAGCAAGATCTGAATATTATGAACATCCTGCTGCACTTCCTTCTGTTGAAAAAAGCTCAATTTACCAGGATTTATATAGAAGGGATTTCTCTGTGAACTCAATGGCAATTGTATTAAATAAAAAGAATTTTGGGCAGATATTGGATTTTTTTGGAGGGCAAAGAGATATATTGGAAAAAAGAATTAAGATTATGCACAATCTAAGTTTTATAGAAGATCCGACAAGAATTTTTCGTGCAGTCAGATTTGAACAAAGATATGGCTTTTGTATGGATTCCCAGACTGAGAATTTAGCAAAAAGTGCAATAAGAATGAAATTTGTAGATGAGTTAACAACATCAAGAGTAAGAGAAGAATTAGTGGCATTATTTTCAGAACCAAAATTATGGAAAGTAGTTATGCGATTGGATAATCTAAAAGCTTTAAAAACAGTTCATCCTCAATTAAAATCTACACCTTATATCATCAATAGATTAAAAGAGATTCAAACTTCATTTTATAGATTGAGTGATGAATTTTCTCCGAAACCATTTCATTGGATAGTTAATATGATTGGATTATTTTATGATATTCATCTAAACGATGTAAAGAAGTGGTGCAGTAAAATGAAAATGAAGAAAAAATTCGCGGATAAAATTATCCAGGGAGTTTCTGAAATAAAAGATAGAGCAAAATCTTTAAGAAGAAGGAAAATTAAAAATAGCGAAATATATAAGATATTAAATGAGCTAAATAGTGAATCCATAATTGTAATTCATGCTCTATTTAAAAATGTTAGAGAAAAGGTTGAAAAATACATAAATGAACTGAAAGATGTTAAAATATCTTGTACAGGTAAAGATTTAATAAATATAGGATTTAAACCATCACCATTTTTTAAAGAGATATTAGATTCTTTACTTGAAGCAAAGCTTGATGGTTTTATTAAAGTTAAGAATGATGAGATTCTATTCATAAAAAATAAAATTAATAATCCTTGAAAGCTTTGGGTATATTTTCTCGACTAAAAATGTCTTCGAAAACATACCGCAAAGCTAATAATAAGAAATGACTTTAAGTGTCATTGCGAGGAGCGAAGCGACGAAGCAATCTTATAGTTTCTTAACTAAGATGTAGGGCAAGGCTTTAGCCTTGCATAAATAAATAATCATAAAAGGTTACCCCATATTGTTTGGAACAAGTTGTGTAATCTCACTTGGAACAGGCTGAGTAATCTCATTAAATAACAATTTATCGATTATGAATTCAATGTTTGTAAATATATTATTAAAAATTATATTTATTGCTCCAGGTTTATTAGTTGGAGTAATAGTTCATGAATTAGCTCATGGATATATTGCGTATAAATTTGGTGATCCTACTCCGAAACTGATGGGTAGACTTAGCCTGGATCCTATGGTACATCTTGATCCTATTTATTCACTTCTTATACCTCTTATGTTAATAGCTTTAAATTCAAATGTCATTTTTGGAATGGCAAAACCTGTTCCCATAAATCCAAATAACTTCAAGGATTATAAAAAAGGTATAAGATATGTTTCATTAGCAGGTCCAGTTTCGAATCTAATTGTAGCTTTTCTTGCAGGAAATTTATTGGGTATTTTAGTACTCATTTCGAAAATTTATATACCTACTTTGATTTATAATTCAATATTTATTGGGATAAATAATATTATCAAATACGCTATAACTATAAATATATTTTTAGCTTTTTTTAACTTACTGCCAATACCACCTCTGGATGGTTCAAAGGTATTGGCATCATTTTTATCTCATAGAAATATGCAAAGATTTCTAAAATTGGACCGGTACGGAATTTTCATAATATTTTTTCTCATCTATTTTGCAGGCTCAACATTCTGGTCCATTTTATCTCCCTTCCAGATTTTTTTTCAGAAAATCTGTCTATGGTGGCAAATATTCATATAAGAATAAATAATTCCTTCTAATAAAAGCTTTATTTGATAAAAACCATTTATTCATTAAATTTTATTAAACTTTGAGACTGTGCTATATTTTTGTGCTATATTTTCTGTAAAATTGTTCTTTGAAAACTTGAATGCGTCATCAAAATTCTTAATAAATGCTATTTAAAAAATTGTTTATTCGATAATTTTC
>JGI24025J20009_10000938_pt1 | contig 22470 bp, 21 predicted proteins | sample Cruoilmetagenom3_FD_20009 | JGI IMG/M metagenome (IMG submission 20009) | reverse complement strand
ACAAAAAGACCGGCGAGCCCGTTGCCGCAGTAGTCAGTTTCCCGGGCAGTAATGTTCCCGAAGTCAAAAACGACCCCGAAACCGGTGTTTACAAAACCGACATCCCGGTTGGTTCCTATGCTGCGAAGGTCACTGCCGAAGGTTACATCCCGCAGTCGGCTGCAGTCGTTCTCGAAGAAAACAAACCGAACATCAAAGATTTCGAACTGGTCAAGAAAGGCATGTCAATTACCCTACGCGGTATCTACTTCGATTTCAACAAAGCGATTATCAAACTCCAGTCCCGTCCGGCACTGGAAGACGCGGCCAAGATAATGCAGGATAACCCGACAATCAGGGTCGAAATCCAGGGTCACACTGATAATATCGGTTCCGATGCTTACAACCAGAAGCTTTCCGAACGCCGTGCCCAGTCTGTCGTAACCTACCTGGTTCAGAACTTTGGCATCGACATCAGCCGACTCACCGCCAAAGGATACGGCGAATCAAAACCGATTGCTTCAAACGATAACGCCGAAGGCCGCGCTCTCAACAGAAGAGTTCAATTCTTTATTATCGGAACCAAAGAGAAATAAAGCCATATTGCGGAGGAGGCATGCAGGACTGTGCACCTCCTCCGCTTTCTTATTGCACCTCTTGACAATACCCAAAAGGATGATATTCTCCGTTATCGTTGTTTACTTGACGAAGTTAATACTTGCTTGGTCAGGACCAAGCGACTCGAAAAGACGGATTAGCAGAAACAACTACAAGGAGGCATTGTGAGAAAAGTTTCCGTCATCGCCCTACTTCTAATCCTCGCGGCTGGTTACGCCCTCGCTGACCCAGCCCTTGGTGGTGGTCGCGGGCTCTGGCGCGTCCAGGACGCCCGTGTCGAAGAAGACGGTGCACTGGTTTTCGCCAACCGCTGGATGTTCAACCGGGAGGCATTCGGTGACGTCTCAGTCTGGCGTGGACCGCTCTACGGCCTGGAAATGAACTACGCACCCGTCCCAGTAGTTGAGGTATTCGGCAGCCTCATCGGAATCACCGATTTCAAAACCGGCCCGAACCGGCTGTACTATGACTGGCAGGGAGAATCGTTCGGTGCCAAACTTTCGGTTCCTTTCCTGCCGGTGTTCAAACTTGCCGGAACCTGGCACTGGCTCATGGAACGCTCGGACTACCACTTTGTCGAGGACGGTTTTATGGACGGCCTTGCCACAAAAGGTATGTCCTGGCGCGCGGTCGGTGCATTCAGATTTGCCGAACTGTACAAAACCCTGCCTACCCTGATGTTCAACTATGGACAGAGCTTTGAGGAAAACGGAAATAAGTTCCTTGGGGCCGGTATCGAGTTCCCGTCTAACGCCGTTGACCTCTTTGTTGAAATCACCTCAGAGGTCCCATCGGACGAAAACTTCAGCGCCTTCTTTGGCAAGGACTATACACCCAAGGCCCGGGTTGCCCCTGGTGTCCGTATCAAAATCCCTTACTTCCACCTCAACGGCGGAGTAGAAATCGCATTGAACGATTCTGTCCCAGATTATGAAGCGATTCTGGGGTTCAGCTTTGTCTCGCCATTCCCGAAAATGAAACCCAAACCTTGGGGAAGACTGGCAGGCAAAGTCCAGGACGCACGCAGTGATCTACCTTTAGAAGCCAAAATCACTTTCCCGAACCGGAAAATACGCCCGCTTCAAACCGACCCGGCAACAGGCGTTTTCTTCCTGCAGAAGGCCCCGGTCGGCGTAGTCGTTGTTCAGGCTTCAAAAGAAGGATACATTCCAGACGCAGTGCCTATGGTTATAACCGACCGTGGATTTGCCACCCACACTTTCAAACTCAAGCCCCTCGTCCCTTACGGAACTGTTGCCGGCCGCACCTACGATATCTATAGCGGCAAGCCGTTAGAAGCAGAACTCAGTTTCACCGGCACCCAAATCGAACCAGTTGAGTCCAATCCGGTCACCGGCTTCTTCCGTGCCGATAATGTCCCTGCCGGCTTGGTGAGCGTCGTAGCCCAAAAGGAAGGTTTCTTTACCGAGGAAAGGGTAGTCGAGGTCGAAGACGGCGGGGTTACCAAACTCAACATCGGTTTGGCATCGCTTGACATGAAAGGCGTACTCAAAGGCAAAGTCGTAGACAGGAAAACAGGCGAGCCACTTATAGCTACTATCAGTTTCAGCAAGGCGCAGCGACCCAGCATCCACACTGACTCAGCAACCGGTCAGTTCGAGCTCGAACTCCCGGTCGGTTCGTTCGAAGTCAAAGTTGAATCCTGGGGCTATCTGCCGCAACCCAGCTCATTCAACATCAACAAAGGTGATACTACAACCCGCATCTTCGAAATGGTCAGCAAAGGTATGGCCCTGACCCTCAAAGGGGTCTATTTCGAGTTCGCCAAAGCCAAGCTACGCACCGAGTCCTATATAGCACTGATGGAGGCCGCGCGCATAATGAAAGAAAACCCCGACATCCGAGTTGAAATTCAAGGCCACACCGATGCCATCGGCACCGACAAGGCCAACCAGAAACTCTCTGAGAGACGCGCTTATGCAGTTATCAACTTCCTGGTTCAATATGGCGGTGTCGATGCAAAACGCCTCGTCGCCAAAGGCTACGGCGAGTCAAAACCCATTGCCACAAACGATACCGATGAAGGAAGACAACTGAATCGGCGTGTCGATTTCGTGATACTAAAGTAATACAACCGGAAGCACGAATGATTTGGGGAGGCACATGCCTCCCCAAATATTTTTTATCCCAGCGTCAAACTCAGATACCAGTTGAAAATCTCCGAGCCAAAGAAAAGTCCCACCAATGCGCCCAATGCAAGAAATGGGCCGAAAGGTATTTGCTGACCGCGGCGCGCCTTTCCTGCGGCCCGCATTATCAGTCCAATAATGACACCTGCCACTACTGCAGCAAAGAGCGCCACACCCGTATTCTTCAAACCGAGAAAACCGCCAATCATGGCCGCAAATGGCAGGTCACCTCCGCCCATTCCTTCCTTTTGGTCAACACCGAAGTGCCGGAATATCCTGGCCAGAACATACCGCCACAATAACCAGGCCAGGAGAACAAAACCAGCGCCTGCCAGCGCTCCGAACAAACCATCAACGAAGCTCACCGACGGCAGAAAACCACTGGCCAGACCAACAACAAGACCGGGAATGCTCAGACAGAATGGAATTATCTGGTGCTCAAGGTCTATCGCTGATATAGTAACCAGAAAGCAGACCATGACCAGTGCCTTGGGCGTCATCCATGTATATCCGAATTTAGCAAAAGCAGCAATGAAGAGCAACCCGGTAAAAAGCTCAACGGTAGGATAACGGAGTGAAATAGAACATCTGCAAAAACGGCAGCGTCCGCGCAGCAACAGGTAGCTGAGTACCGGTATGTTGTCATAAAACCTGATTCTCTTACCACACTTGGGGCAGTGGGAAGGAGGAGTCACTATTGACTCGCCGCGCGGAATGCGATAGATGCATACATTCAAGAAACTGCCCAGTATCAACCCGAGCAGCATCAGCAATATCCAAATCACTGCTTCTCAGTCGCCTCTGAGCTCCCCCTGTGGTGGGACGAACAACTTCTTATCCCTGGCATTAGCGTATGCCACCTCAGGTGAAATCAAATCCTTGCGCAAGAGCTCCACAAGACAATGGTCCATCGTTTGCATACCGTATTCCGACCCGGTCTGGACCAAGGAAAACACCTGATGGGATTTGTTCTCTCTAACCATATTTCTCACTGCGGGCGTAACGATCAGAACTTCCATCGCTGCAATTCGTCCCCGGCCGTCCTTGCGCAACAGCAGCTTTTGGGAAATTATTCCCTGAATGACATTGGCGAATATCTGACGGACATATTCATGCTGGTCTGCCGGGAAAACATCAATAACCCGGTCAACTGTCTGGGCTACATTGTTGGTATGCAGGGTCGACAAAACTAAATGCCCAGTTTCCGCAGCAGTCAATGCCAAGCTTATTGTTTCCAAATCACGCATTTCCCCCACCAGGATCACATCGGGGTCTTCCCGTAAACACGCCCGCAACGCCAAGGCAAAAGACCGGGAATGCGTACCGATTTCACGCTGGCTGATAAGACAATTCCTGCCTTGGAATATGTATTCAATAGGGTCCTCAATTGTGATAATCCGTGCCGAACGCTCCTGGTCAATCCTGTCAATCATACTCGCCAAGGTAGTAGATTTACCACAGCCAGTCGGGCCGGTAACGAGAACAAGACCGGACTGGCAGCGGGTCCGCTCGGCCACCGACTCAGGAGTAGGTAACTCTTCCAGTGGACGAATCTTACCCGGGATTATTCTAAAGGCAGCACCAATACCGCTGAGGTCCAGAAAGACATTGACGCGGGCGCGTATGCGCTCGGGTGTTACATATTCGAGACTTACACTTCCAGGTGCGCGGCCGGTCGCCGTTCCCCAAGTATACGATAGGTCAAGCTCTCGCTTTCGTTCAACGCCGGCCCGTTGTTCATCGCTGAGAATAGCGTAAACCAGCGCTTGCGTATCTGCCTGCGTAAGCGCTGGCCCGGGAATTTTCTTCAGCCGCCCATTAACCCGAACAATGGGCGGGTTACCAACCGTTATGTGAAGGTCAGAGGCACCATACTTGGCTGCATATCGCAGGAGTTCGTCAATATCCATACTTGGCTGCAAACCACCGGCCTAGCCCTCCGCCGGTATCACATGAGGAATAATGAAAATCACCAAATCGTTCTTCTCTCGTCTAACCGATGTCTTCTTGAACAGATTCCCGAGAATAGGAATATCACCAAGTAGAGGAATCTTGCCAACGCTACGGGTTTCCTCATCCTTGACCAGACCGCCGATAACAACAACCTCGCCGTCACCGACTGTTACCTGGGTCTCGGCCTCGCGCTTTGCCACAATCGGCTGCTGGTCATCAGCAGAACCGACCCATCCTGTTATCGCCTCAACACTGGGCTTAACTTTCATCGTAACCATTCCATTGGAAGTAACGTGGGGCGTGACTTCCAAGGAAATTGGAATGGACCGTGTCCTCCAAGTATAGGTTATCTCGCCGGTATTCGGGTCCTTGTGGATCTCTCTGAGGGGAACCTGCACTCCCATACTCACTGTTGAAGACTGGTTATCCAGGGTGATCGTTCGCGGATTAGCCAGAACCCTCGAATTTCCTCTCGTCGCCATAAGCTCCAGCGAAGCGTTCATCTCGCTGAGGGAAATCGTGCCCAGGACCATCTGGTCAAAGACAATAGGAATCCCGAAATCCTTCTTAGGGTCGAACGCACCCCCTCTTGCCGTAGCCCTTAAGGTCCAGTCAATACCGTAGCGGTCCTCCAGTGAATGGGTAGTCTCGACAAATTTCGCCTCAATGGCAATCTGCGGAACCGGTCGGTCAAACTCAGCCACCAAGTCCGCCACCCGGTCTAATCCCTCGGAGATGTCGGTCACTATCATCACTGCGCTTCGGTCAGAACCGCTGCCTTTACCGACACGGCGGTACCCGACTTCGGCATTACCCCGCTTGGAGAGAACTTTCTCGACCGTTTTCACGGCATCTTCTGCTTCGGTATAGTCCAAGTCGAAAATCCGTGTTTCGGTTTCGCCGTACATTTCCTTCTTAAAAGGCTTAACTACAATAATACCGTTACCCTGCTCAACCATATTACACATGCCCGCCTTCAGGAGTGCATCCAGACCTATCCGCAACGGAACATCGCTCAACCGAACCGTCACAACGGATTTGACATCCTGAGTGACAAGAACATTCAAATCAAACTGACTGGAAATCATCCGCAACACATCGCTGATATCAGCATCCTTGACATAAAGCGTCAGTCGTTTTCCGACGAACGGGTCCTTGTATTCCTCTCGAACAGGAACTTCTGGAATCGGGGTTGTTCCCAAGTCAACCATCACAAGACCGTTCTCCCGGGTCACCCGGTGCTCTACCAAATCGTGAAGCCTGACTGCAATCCGGACACCTGCAGTAGCTTCACTCGGTTCTACCGTAACTGCTGACACCGGATAGAAATTCGAGCTAACCCGCTCCCGTCCGAGCTTGTCCACCGCATTCATGAAATCCAGAACTACCGCGGGCGGTTGTTCTGAGATGAACGAACTCACATTAGGAGTCCCATCGCATGCAATGGTCACTCGGACACCTTCNAACAACTTGTCAATCGCGATGTCGGTTACGGTTACCTGCTCTTCTGCAATAACGGAACTGGCTAGCCCACAGACTAGCATTAAGGCGACTATCACTGTTTTTCTCATAGTTCTACTCCCCCAGTAACAGGTTGAACGTTCTTCCGCCCTGCTCAAGGACAACCTTGTCTTTCTCGATAAGGACAATACGCTTACCGCTGATTTGGTCCCCTTCCTCAAGAATCTGGTCGTTTATCAACGCGTAGGCCTTTTCGCCGCCGATAGTGATAGCTTTGAGGTTCAGCTCTGCAAGCTCATTCACCATCACCCAATCGCGCACGAACGGGTCGCTACCCCATATTTCCGGCGGTTCTACCGCAGCCATATCCCAGAAGTTCTTCCTTTCAGCAGCACCAGCTTTCTTCTCAACCGTCGACTCTGACTTACCTTGGGCAACGCTCACACTGCCCGCACCAACTGCCTTGGACCCAGTAGCTTCAGTTGCCACGGCAGCCGGCAGCCGTCCGGTCGCGGCTCTCGCATCTGCCGACACCCAAAGGCCACCAAGCCGTGCTCTAAAAGCAACGGTATAAAGTGCCAGCACCGCAACGGCCAACCCTAGAACGGTCAAAATTCGCTGTTTCAAAATACTCCTTTCTTCTTTAAACCTGGGATACTCCCCAGCATAAATCTCAATCTAACCTCGCCGTCTCCGCTTTGTGCTGTAAGAAAAAGGCAACAAACTCTCACCGACTCGGACTGTAGTCAGCTTACCGAATGCCTCAACTTCAAGCCGGTCAGGTTTAATGGCTACGATCCGGCGTCCCATAACTACATCGCCTACCCCGACGCGACGGCTGTCGACCAGTGCATAACTATCATCACCCAAAGAAATAATCGCCCTTACGGCATAAGCCTGCCCTTTTCTGCCACGGCGCTTTGACCGCCTGCGGTTACTCTTACGGGCACGCTTTAGCCGACGGCGCTTTTCCCGCTCTCGGCGCTTCAACTCCTTCTTGCGACGTCGTTCTTCTTTACGCCTAGCCTTCCGCTCAGCCTTCAGTTGCTCCTTGGTCTTGGGTTTGATACGGCCGACAGTTCTTCCCCTCTTCTGCCGCACCTTCTTTGTCTTGGTCCCCTTGGTATCAGCCAAAGCACTCTTAGAATCGTCGGAAGAACCTCGCGGGCGAAGCAGCATGTACCCGGCAAAACCGACTACCGCGACGAGAATTATTATCAGAACAATTCTTCTCACAGTTGCCTTCCGGCAGCCAAGCTGGAAGTATACAGGTCTACCAGCAGCTTAACTTCTACTTCAGGACGGATATCCTCCCGCGCGATTATCTCAAAATCCGGGACGCGAACGAAATACGGGAACCGTCCCAAACTCTCCACATACCTGCCTACATCGACATAGCGCCCCTGAACCGTGACATAGAACGGAACCGCCCGCACTGGCTTAGAAACAGTTTCTTCCTGCAACAAAGTATCCAATCCTGGCGGGCTGATCTCAAGAAATCGGACCTTTTTGTCCTGCGCCAATTTGGCCAGGCGTTGCAACATGGTCAGCATTCCCGAACGCGGGATAATGCGAGCTTCAAATGCGGTCTTCGCTTCCTCAAGCCCAACCAGCCGCTGTCGAAGACGTCCAATTCCCTTAACACGTTCACGGGTTGCCTTGAGCTCCTTAGTCAGGTTGGCAATTTTAGCAACGCTTCGGTGCCGCGACTGCAGCCGCGGTTGATATAACACAAACCACGCAAAAAGGCCCAGCAGTATGAAAACCACCAGCCCGATTAGCAAAATCCGTCTCTCAAATAATCCCATAGCTTACTCCGTAACGCACTGAATCTCAAACTCCAGAACCGTCTCTCCCTGGAGGGTAGTTCGATTCTTGGAGATTAGTTGAACCTGCTTGAAACAGGAGGTATTTTCGAGGTCAATCATAAACTGCGAAAGGTCAACATCGAGTAGAAAAGGTTCACCCGATACAACACCTGTCATCTTGACACTGTTACCACCCAGAGATAGTGTGCTGAACTGGATGTTGGAAGGCACAACCCGGGTCAGGTAAGCCATCAATGGCACCGTAGGAAGCTTCTCACCAACAATGCCAGCCAGACTGCGTTGTTTAGTTTCAATTTCCTTGACCTGCTTTTCCAACTGGAAATACTCCCGGTTACTCTCTTCCGTAGCCTTCAAGTCTCTCTTTAGCTGGCCGACTTGGTGGGCTGAAGCCTGGGACCAGCCAGCCAGAACAACATAAATGACCACCAATAGAGCAACCCAGATTATCCCAATAACCGTCACCAAACGCACATCTTGGGCCTGAAATTTCCCGGTCTTCATCTCCGCGGGCAACAAGTCAACCGAAGTGTGGTCGTAAGACAATCCCAGCGCAGTTACCAGCCGGTAACCGATTTCCTCTTCAGGTTTTGTCCCTTTCTTATAGAAATTGAAATTACTGAACGGGTCGAATATCTCACTCGGGATACCCAAATTCGTCTGGGTATACTCCTTCAGACCACGCATCGCCGCGGTGCCGCCGCAGAGCAGCAGCCGGTCTATCTTCGATTCTCCGAATTCCCTTCGGTAGTAATCTATCGACCGGTTAATCTCTGCAACGAACCGCTCCAACGCCGGACGCTGAAGGGTAGCCAAACGCTTCACCAGGATACCCGAAGGTAACTTCTCTTCGCTGTCTTCTGAAGGAATGCCATACTGACGCTTCAGATTCTCGGCATCATAAGCATCCAGGGCCAACTGTCCTTCTTCAGTTGTTATGGCGACAGTCATAGCCTCGGTGATGGCGTTCCCCGCGGTGGTAATAGTACGCGCCAAATCGAGCCTTTCGCCCTTCATGAACACGATGTCGGTAAACTCGGCACCGATATCCAGCAAGCAGACGGTCTCGTCTGGACTGATGCGTCCAAACTTCTTGACCGCTGCTTGAAGGGCAAAAGGGATGACACTGAGGGCTGTGGGTTCAAGCCCGGCTTTCTTCAATGTTGAGATATGGTCTGAAACCACATCCTTCCGGGCCGCCACCACCATAACATTATCTTTGATTGTTCCCGCTTCCCGAACCGGCCCTAGCGTTTTGAAATCCAGAATCGCCTCGTCAAGGCCGAACGGGGAATACTTCTCCAGCCGCAGTAGAATTGCATCCTTTAGCTCGCGACGGTTCATCTTCGGGAATGGTGCCTGGCGCAGACTTACCGAAGGCCCTGACACAAAGCTATAGACTTCCCGGGGATTATAATCCTTAATAAGCTCGCGCAGAATTGACGGCACATCAAACGCCTCGCCGATTTCCTTCAAGCCGTAATCAGCGACACGCCCAGCCTCCATCTTGACAAACTTCACAGAATTTGAACCTATATCAATACAAAGGATTCCTTTGCCGCCACCACCAAACAATTTAGCCAATATTCCTCCTTATGTCAGCCGTCATGGTTTGACGGTAATCTCGGAACCGTCATTGAATCGAAAGCGAAAAGTCTTACCGTGTATATTGACATTGAGGGTTCCTGACCGGGTTGAAGCGAACCCAAAGAAACCGAATGTCACACGCTGCGCTAAATCCGGTGCTATTGTAACCGCCGGGTCCACTAGCGCCGTTTCTCCTTGCCCGATCAGGGAATCATCCGGTCGAGGATAATAAGGGGTCTGTGGGCTGCCGTCAATAGCCAGAGTCCGGAAGTAAACCGTGTCGGATATATATTCTAGAAGAATCAAATCGACCGTAATATTTTCCGCATGTCTGTTTACCACATCAAATTCAAAGCCTGAGCTATCGACGCCTGCAGGAATCCGCGGCGTCCCCACCATCTTCAGTAAGTTGCGAAACGGTCTGCTGAACCGAAAGTCAACCACACACTTACTTCGCGGAACCACCGTTACCCAGCGGACGATACTATCGGTAACACCACAATGGGCCACAAGCCGATGTATACCCACGCGAACCGTATCGCCCTTTTTTTGAGAGAATTCGTAGTAACCGCCTTTGCCTACTGGAGAAAACATTCCCCCTCCGTTACTGGGAAACAAATAGACGCCCACGCTTGCATCTCCGGGCGGATTGTTATCTGTGTCGGTGACATAACCCACAATCGTATTATTCATCAATTGGGGCAATGAGTCGGCCACCCGCGTTGTCATCGGATACTTTCCGTTGCCGACCGTAGTGATAACCCCGCTGTTCTTGTCATAAGTATACGGGTTCCCCCAGGCATCGCGCAGGAAACCAACACTGTCACCGGTAAGCTCCCGCCGAATGTACGGACCGTGCCAGTGCGGGTCACTCGTGGGATTTTCCACCAGTTCCCGCAAGTCGTTCGGAGGTCGTCCCATATCGCCATAGAATCCGAAATCAATCCGGCGGCCGTCCATCGTCAAATCAGGGTTGCCCACGACTGCGTAAACCAGTTGCTTCAACTCCTTGGTAGTCTGGTCGAAAAGGGCCCGGTCCCTTGTCGCATCAATCGTCCTTATGGCCACTGAACTCAGCACCCCGATAATCAATAATACGACCAGAAGCTCCATTAAAGTAAAACCACTTTTGTTCATTTTCCACCTCACTGGTGAAGTCCTATCTCCCAGTCTACATTCACCCGCATCTGGAGGTCACGGGCACCAATCCCCGGGTAGACTGTTATATACTTGAGTGTAGTTTCCGCCTTGGATGGCGGAGGGACATCCTCGAAATAGTACACCCGCAACGGATAAGTTCCCTGGGAAACAGCAATGAAATCAAACTGCCCGTTTATATCTATAGGAGCTTTCACCGACCGGACCTTGCCATTGATCGGGTAATCCAATATCACCCCGAACCGCAGGGGGTGAAGCACAATTGAATCAGATGGCGGCGGGTTGCCATGAACATCAAGCATCTGACCGGTTACTTCATTCCCGGTCAATTCCTTCTTCGTGTAACTAAAACGGCGCGTAATCCATTTGCTCCTGTCAGCGAGCCCGTATCCACCATAGCTGCGCACAAAAAGGCTGTCCCGGTTGTATGCAATCGTATCACCCCAGGCATCGGTCCGGTATCCTTCAGGCGACTCATTGAAAGTAGCGCGAATATAAGGACCGCGCCAGCCACTACTATCATGGGCCAACCCAGTATGGTCCTGCACCAGGTCGGACAGACTGTCAGGCAACTTGCCCAGATCGCCGATATAACCGAAATCAACACGCTGACCGGCCACAGTATAATCCGGATTGCCTACAATAACGCCTGCCAACTGGTCTAGTCTCCTACGTGTCGACTCGAACCGTCCCCGCTCCAGGGTCACATCCCAAGTCTTCACCGCAGCGGTAAGTATGATACTGAGTATCATCATGACAATCAACAGCTCCAGGAGCGTTACCCCGCGAGATGACATTCTTGGCAGCTTCATAATCCTCAGAATCGGACCCTGATATCGTCGTCAGTCACAGAACCGGGCTGGCCATAGAAGATTTGGTCAGGCCCGGCGCTTTCAATCCCCAGGGTCTCGTTATCTTTGACACAAAATCGGTAAGGAATACTCCAGGCGTCATCCAGATAGCGCATATAGCCATCCTCCCGGACGTAAGGACCATTCCAGCCTTTCTTTAGATAAGGGTCCCAGCGGGGGATGGTTTCCTTTCCAACGTACATTACCTTATTATAGGGTTCATTGAAAGGGTTATTGGTAGCAAGCTCAATCAAGTGCCTTGGAAGCCGGCCGATATCATTCTTGAATCCGGTCGCCACCATTTCTCCGCCTATTTGAGTATCCGGATTGCCCATTATCGCATCCCGCAATACCCGAAGTCCTTGTTCTGTAGCAACGCATCGGGCATGGCTGGTTATCCGGCCGACAATCGGTGGCACAAAAAAGGCTATAAGTATTCCGATAACAGAAATCACAACCAGAAGTTCGATGAGACTCCAGCCGCGCTCTTTGCTAGAAATCCTTTTCATAGAAGCAATTATAGAATTCACCTCAACCGATGTCAAGAATGAAGGCATGCCGATTTCCTGGCATTTTCAGTTGTGGAGGACAAATACCAGAACCTCGCCTTCGGCGTCGAAGTCACGAACTGATACCCCACTGTGCTGGATGCCCACAAGGCCATAATGAGTCGGGTACCAAGTCCCTGGTGGGTCCCAGACCCCGTACCTTATCTCACCAGGACAATAGCCATATATGTCATTCGGGCCGTTCTCCACTGTGTTACTTATGTCACTTTCCTCCTCGTAATCCTCAGCATTGAATTCATCCGGGTCCATCTCACGACCGGTCCATGGATTTGTCGGGAGCTTGCCGATTTCCTCATTCTCTATTCCACCCGGGAAGTACCAGCCGTATTCGTCTTCATAAAAGTCGTCTGCATAATACCCCTGCTCCGCATGGAAAGTCTCAATAACCAGTTGCACATTGTGAAGATTCATTTTCATAGCGGCGACCTTGGCGTTTTCGCGGACGACCATGAACCTGGGAGTCACCATGCCCATCAGGACTCCAAGTATCATTATTACCATCAACATCTCTATTAAGGTAAAACCTTTTTCAAAACGCATTTTTTTCTCCTTAAAGATATATAAACAAATCAAGCTGGTCTGTCAAGGAATAAAGAGGAAACAGCAATTGTTTATCCTCGGCGGCTCGGCGGTGTTGAACTCCTGACTTTGCCTCCTTCCAGGAAGAACCGGCCACCGAAAGGTTCCTCGGGAATTTTCCCGACATATCCGGTCCGCACCAATTCCTGCAGATTTCTGGGGAAACGCCCTTTGTCCTCATGAAAACGGTCTACCGCCTGCTGGAGCCCCTTGAGTGCATCATTGAACTTGAGAAGACTTAACTGGCGGATAACAAGCTTGCGCAAGGCCTTGTTCTCGGTGCTCCGATAAATATCAAGCCACATCTCACGGGCTGCCTCGGAACGACCGGCCTTGGCAACGGAAACCGCAGCCCAACGGGAAACCACAAGCCAGGCCCCGGGCAGCTTCGAGGCTATGTCAAAGAAAATCCCGGCCGCCTCGTAATCCTTCAGCAGCATGTAATTGATAAACCCTGCATAAAACGGAAGTTGCCAATTCGTAGGGTTCGCTTCCATCCCTCTAACCAGTAGCCGGACCGCCTCGTTTGGTTTGTGTGCATCCCAGGCCAGGGTCAAAGCGCCGAAATGGTAGGCGCCGATGAACTTGGGGTCCAAAGTAGTAAGAATTCCAAACACATGACCAAGCCATTCGTATTTCCGGTCCGTCATCAAATGGTATCCATAATACTGAATGCCCCGAAGCCACACAAAATCTGCCGCCACCTGCTGATACTCAATTGAAGCTTCGCGAACGAACTTTCCAGAAGGGAAGTACATCAGCTCGGCAACGACCTTTTCACGCATTCTCTCTTTTCCGGTGCTGTCAATAGCCAACTGGAGCAGATACACCCCAACAAAACCCCAGATAATAAACACTACCGGCAGCAAATTCGAAAGCCAACCCGGCCTGGCGGGAACAGAAACCCTGGGTTTAATTTCCTCAACCACTACCTAGAAATCCTTGCGCCTGAAAATGGCTACTGATATCAGCAGCAGGGTAGCGGTATAAACTAAGGCGTACAATGCGGACAAAGCAAGTGCCTGGGGATTGAGCAAAACATCGTGAACTACTTCCCCCTTGATGTTGAAATTGCTCAGATTGGGCAGAACATAATAGAGAAATTCGCTTATCCCTTTAACCACGGCCGAAGGGCTCATCGCGGCCAACAGTCTCAAATCGCGGGTCAGATGTCCTATGAAATAAACGGCGAATGTGAATACCGCGCTGGCGATTGGGGGTACAAAGCTCGAAAACAGAATCGCAACTGCAGTAAGAATCGCCAATTCAAACGCGGTCATCAACAGCGACCAGAGCAGATATGCCGAAGCAGGAATTCCACTCACCAATAGAATGATATAGAAACCCGCGGTCATAATCAGCATACTGACAAAAAGAACCGCCATCAGCCCCAGATACTTCCCGAGGATGAACTCCCATCGCCTGACCGGCTTGGCAAGCATTATGTAAATAGTCCGTTTCTCCATTTCCTTATAAACCAACCTGCCCCCGACTAGCACCGCGATGAGCACACAAAAAAAAGTAATGGCCCCCAGACCCAAGTCCTTAATCACCTTGCTCTCTTCTCCGAGTGCCAACGGCTGAATCACCTTAGCGCTGCCCATTACCACAATCGCAAATACCAGAAGGATTAGAAGCACCTTATCCCGAATCGCTTCCCTGAAGGTGTTGCGCGCTATTCCAGAAATCCTTCCAAACATCATTTCCTCTCGGCTTCGCGAATGCGGGCCATGAAATAGTCCTCCAGTGTCTTGCGTCGTGGCACCAGAGCGGAAATTTTGGCCCGTGCCTCGCGGACAATCGCCATCACCCGTTCTACTTCCTCTTCGTTCCGCACTGTCAAGAACAACGAATCGCCCGACCTTATCGACTGCTGGGTTACTTTCTCCAGCACTTTCCGGAATTTACCGGTCAATCCTTTAACCGTAATCTCAACCGATTCCACTTCTTCGGTCAGGATTTCAGACAGTCGGCCCGTATTCACCAGCCGACCGCGGATTACAATCCCGACGCGGTCGCAGATCATCTCTACATCAGAGAGAATATGGGTAGAAAAGAACACCGTCTTGCCGCGCTCTCGCAACCCGATAATAATATCGCGCAACTCCTTGCGACCTACCGGGTCAAGTCCGCCCATCGGCTCATCAAGAATCACAAGCTCCGGGTCGTTAACCAATGCCTGAGCAATGCCTATGCGCTGTAACATCCCTCGGGAAAAGCCACGCATTTGGGCGTGTGCCGCATCCTCCATACGCACGAGCTTAAGCAGATATCTGACTCGAACCTCAACATCTTGTCCTGGAATCCCGGATAGTCGGGCCGAAAGATGCAGAAATTCCGATGGTGTCAGATATTCATAAAAATACGGTGATTCGGGCAAAAACCCGATTTTGGTCTTAACCTGGGCGTCGCGCGGGGATTTACCGAGAACACGCACTTCGCCTGAAGTCGGACTCGTTAGACCGATGAGTATCTTTATGAATGTCGTCTTCCCGGCACCATTGGGACCGACAAAGCCAAAAGTTTCCCCCTTTCCCACATCAAGCTCAAGGTCTGAAAGTGCCTGAACCCGCTTCATCCTGAATCCGGAACGGTATGTCTTGCAGAGTTTGACAGTCCGAATTACCGGCTCAACCAGAGTTGACATAACTAAGCGATTATAGAAGCGCCACTTCTCATGTCAAGCGCCATGAATCGCTTATAAAAAAAGGGTGGGGCAAAGCCCCACCCAGTCGTTTGAAAGATGCTAGTTGTGCAGTATGAAATAGATATAGACCTCTTCTTCTATAGGGTCAAAATCGTACATCGGCTGGGCCAAGTCACGACCCCAACCGCAGATTCCATACTCCTGCGGACTTCCCATATCCTCGTAAGCTTCAGGAATATAGCCGAGTATCGCAATCGAACCCTGGATATCCTCTTCAGGCTCCAAATCAACATACGGGCAATCGTCATCGTATTCGCTGTTGTTCTGGACTACAACTCCAGGCTCATCGACTTCATCACAAATGTACATCAGGGAACCGTCCTCTTCATCCGAGTTGTAACGCTGACCGGTATAAGGGTTGGTCGGCATGCGGCCGGGTATCGGCTCCTCGTCGAATCCCATTGGGTCACCACCAGGTAAGTAACAGAGGACTAGGTCGTCCTCTTCCCATTCTATGTCTTCGTTCGGGTAGTTGCCCATATGGTCACAAGCATACGCCTCCATCGCTGTCTGGAAAACATGCATATTGTTCTTCACAGAACTACGACGGGCACGCTCCTGGAACAGAACGAAGTTAGGGATGATCAAGGCAAGCAAGATACCGATGATCAGAATGACAACCAACAACTCGATAAGGGTAAAGCCTTTATTCTTCATAATTCAGTCACCTCCTCTCTTTTTGAGATTTTTATATGAGAAAAGAAAATAGAGCATCCTTGACCAAATCAAGCCATTTCACATTGTAACCCAATGGAAGCAGACGCATCTATTCTCTCTGCTCATTGTAATTATAATTCCCTTTCTTTATCTGTCAAGGAAAAATTTACCCGGCAGCGACCTACTCTCCCATGCCGTTACCAGCACAGTACCATCGGCCCTGGAGGGCTTAACGACTCTGTTCGAAATGGGAAGAGGTGTGGCCCCTCCGGAAAAACCGCCGGGAAAACACTTAAGGAGAAGCGGCAAACTGAAACCTCAAGCCGCACGGCTTATTAGTATCACTCGGCTGAACACATTGCTGTGCTTACACCTGTGACCTATCAACCTGGTCGTCTTCCAGGAGCCTTCAGGGTGCTTCTACCGAAGCAGAAGCACACGGGAGACCTAATCTTGGGGTGGGCTTCCCGCTTATATGCCTTCAGCGGTTATCCCTTCCGTACTTGACTACCGAGCAGTGCCATTGGCATGACAACTCGTAAATCAGAGGTACGTCCACCCTGGTCCTCTCGTACTAAGGGCAGCTCCCCTCAAGTCTCCTGCGCCCACGATGGATAGAGTCCGAACTGTCTCACGACGTTCTGAACCCAGCTCACGTACCGCTTTAATGGGCGAACAGACCAACCCTTGGGACCTTATTCAGCCCCAGGATGCGGTGAGCCGACATCGAGGTGCCAAACTGTGCCGTCGATATGAACTCTCGGGCACAATTAGCCTGTTATCCCCGGAGTACCTTTTGTCCGATGAGCTATGGCCCTTCCACGCGGAGCCACAGGATCACTAGGTCCGACTTTCGTCCCTGCTCGAGATGTCTCTCTCGCAGTCAAGCCAGCTTATGCCCTTACACTCAACGCACGGTGACCGTCCGTGCTGAACTGACCTTTGAACGCCTCCGTTACATTTTAGGAGGCAACCGCCCCAGTCAAACTGCCCACCTGCCACTGTCTGCCAGCCCGTTTCAGGGCATGGCGTTAGAATCCCAACAGCACAAGGGTGGTATTTCACCGTTGGCTCCACCGGGACTGGCGTCCCGGCTTCAAAGCCTCCCACCTATCCTACACATGCACTGCCAAAATCCAATGGCAAGCTACAGTAAAGGTTCACGGGGTCTTTTTGTCCAATCGCGGGCAGGCGGCATCTTCACCGCCACTTCAATTTCGCCGGGCATCTCGTCAAGACAGTGCTCCAGTCGTTACACCATTCGTGCAGGTCGGAACTTACCCGACAAGGAATTTCGCTACCTTAGGACCGTTAGAGTTACGGCCGCCGTTTACCGGGGCTTCGGTCGAAACCTTCGCCCGCCGAAGCGGACTGAGCCTCTTCCTTAACCTTCCGGCACCGGGCAGGTGTCAGTCCCTATACGTCGCCTTACGGCTTAGCAGAGACCTGTGTTTTTGTTAAACAGTCGCCAGAGCCATTTCTCTGCGCCCGCCTTACGGCGGGGCCCCTTATCCCGAAGTTACGGGGCGATATTGCCGAGTTCCTTAACGAAACATCACCCGAGCGCCTTTGGATACTCACCTCGTCCACCTGTGTCGGTTTGCGGTACGGGCACCTCGGCACCTGGCATAGAGGATTTTCTCGGCAGTCGGGCCGGCCCAGTTCCCCTGCCTTACGACAGGGTCCCATTCGCCTTCGGGAATTACGGCCGCGGATTTACCTACGACCCATCTCAAAGGCTTAGACCCCAACCAACACGGGGCTGGACCATTCCTTCTGCGTCTCCCCATAGTTCATAACGGTACCAAAGTGGTTCCGGAATGTTGACCGGATTTCCATCGCCTACGCCTTTCGGCCTCGGCTTAGGTCCCGACTAACTCTGGGCGGATTAACCTTCCCCAGAAAACCTTGGACTTTCGGCGAACAGGTTTTGCACCTGTTTTATCGCTACTTATGCCGGCATAATCACTTCTGCTTCGTCGAGCATGCCTCGCGGCACACCTTCAATCTATAACAGAACACTCCCCTACCAATAAAACAGCTTGTATTGCCAGCCGTCAGCAATCGACCAAGGCCGAAAACTGAAAACTGACAACTGTTTCATTCCATAGCTTCGGCGGTATGCTTGAGCCCCGGTATATTTTCAGCGCAAGGCCGCTCGACTGGTGAGCTGTTACGCACTCTTTGAATGGTTGCTGCTTCTAAGCCAACATCCCAGCTGTCTGAGTAGTCTCACTTCTTTTCCCACTTAGCATACACTTAGGGGCCTTAGCTGATGGTCTGGGTTATTCCCCTCTCGGCCACGGACCTCATAGCTCGTAGCCTCACTCCCTGGCTCTAGGGTTACGGCATTCGGAGTTTGGTCGGGTTTTCCCTCACATTGTGGGAGAGCGCCCGTCCAGTGCTCTACCTCCGCAACTGAACGCCAGAGGCTGTTCCTAAAAGCATTTCGGGGAGAACCAGCTATCACCCGGTTTGATTAGCCTTTCACTCCGACCCACAGCTCATCCGAGAGTATTGCAAGACTCACCGGTTCGGTCCTTCCTCTCATGTTACTGAGAGTTCAACCTGGCCATGGGTAGATCACCGGGTTTCGGGTCGAATGCATGAAACTGGACGCCCGATTAGGACTCGCTTTCGCTACGGTTGCATCTCAGAGAGACTTAGCCTTGCTACATACATTCACTCGCCGGCTCATTAAACAAAAGGCACGCGGTCACAGCCGTTGTCAAACCCGAAGGAAAGACAACAAGCTGCTCCCACTGATTGTAGGCATACGGTTTCAGGTTCTATTTCACTCCCCGCCAGGGGTTCTTTTCACCTTTCCCTCACGGTACTAGTGCGCTATCGGTCAGTTGGTAGTATTTAGCCTTGGAACGTGGTCGTCCCAGATTCCCACAAGATTTCTCGTGTCCCGTGGTACTTGGGAACTCAATCTAAGGAGAATCCTTTCCTTTTGCCTACCGGACTATCACCGTCTCTGGTCTTCCTTTCCAGAAAACTTCGACTAGGAAAAGACTTTTCTGACTCCTCCGTCTCACAGCAGTTGACGCAATTGGTCCCGCGACACCGTTCCGGCAACGCCTGCCGGCTTGACACCGGAATCGGTTTAGGCTATTCCCCGTTCGCTCGCCACTACTAGGGGAATCGCAGTTGCTTTCTTTTCCTCCGGGTACTGAGATGTTTCACTTCTCCGGGTTCACCCCCCAGGACTATGGATTCATCCTGGGATGGACGGACATGACTCCGTACGGGTTTCCCCATTCGGGAACCGCCGGTTCAAAGGTTGTGTGCACCTCTCCGACGCTTATCGCAGCTTACCGCGCCCTTCATCGTCTCCAACTACCAAGGCATCCACCATATGCCCTTAAAAGCTTGAGGTGAATATCAGCCTGCCACTTCTCCAAATTGTCAAAGAACAATACTCAATTTTACAATTGTCTACTGAAGATAGTAATCAACCCCGACGAAAAGTCAAGGGGAAATATTACCCGAAGAAAACCCGGAAAAGGGCTGAGGATTCGACCCCTTGAATCCTTCCGTAGCCGTCAAGATACGAACCTATTTACCAACCTCTTATTCTGTTAGGTTAACTAGCTGGAAAACCAGGGTGTTAGCAAACATAGAGCCTGTGCTTGCGCCACAAACCCCTTTCTGCCGGCTTACCGGAAATAACAGCGAGCCCGGCAGCCGATTAGGGACGGGCCCCGGGCAGGGGTATCAGGAATAGCGTCAAGACTAAATAATGGGATAAGTGCCTGTTTGAGTGCAACTTGGCGACCATCACAATTATATAATGCCAACCCGGCGTTAATATTGTTCCTCTATTGGCTCTAATACTTTAGGGCACATCTGTATGACAACTATGATAACCTAATAAGTCGGACGCACCTTGCCGATGAGCGACCTCATCCTGGCCGCAATTGCCATTGAGAACGATTGTCTGGTCTATACCACGGACAACCCCGCCGGATACCCGGCGTCAAGCTGGACCAAAGCCCGTAATCAGAGCGCAGAATGCTCAGCCGCAGGCCGTGCAGCTTGACACCCGCCCGGAATCGGGTATAAATAGAGCATGGTGAAGGAAAATGCACACTCCGAATACAGCAGTATTTTGATGACGGCGGAGGAGTTGCTGGAATCGTTGTGTTTGGTTCGCTGGCATACGGCGATGAGAACCTACGGCAACGACCATGCGACTCTCGTAGGCCTACTCACAGACTGGTGGATTGGCCTCGATTCCTCCTCGAACTGGGTAATTGATTCAGGCCCAGCCTTCGGCCACAGAGCAAGAGGGCAAGGTCGGGGCAACTGCGACCTGCTTCTTGGGCACGAAGGAAATGCGGTTGGTGTCGTCGAAGTCGAAGGTACAAGGTTCTCATGGTGCGTAGAGAAAATCGGGCACTTTTTCAGGGCAGAAAATCCAGTCTTCAGCCACCTGAGGTTCGGAATCATACTCATCTACCCTGTTGAGCCTAGCGGCCGAGGAACGGAACGGGAAGTAGCCGAACTGCCGTGGGATGACCTTGTCCAAAAGACCCAAAGGGTAACTCGTGCCTATGCCGGGAGAAACTTAGCGCTGCTGTACCTCAGGAAACGATACGTCCGGGAGCAGACGGCGGAAGCGAGGCGGATCAACGATTATTACCGCTGTGTGCCAACAACGGTAAAGGGAGCCGTGATGGTTGATGGCACTCTTGTCGCCGAACTCAATGACCTGACAGCTCACGGCTGACAGCTGACAGCGCACTCACGGCTCAAAGCCGCTCCGCTTGACACCCGCCCGAAATCGGGTATAAACAGGGCATGGTGAAGGAACACACACACGGCTGTCAGGAGGTCGTGTGCCTCCGAAACACACGCGTCGAGAAAAACGGTCAGCGTCACCGCTGACCAAGTTTACCTTGACAGAAGCAGCAAACAGCAGCATGCCCCGATAGGGATAAAAGGAGAACCACGATGCCACTGACAGAGCAGATCCAAAACTGGATGAGGTACCCGAATGCGCTCGGTTCAGAGTCCCAGGCGGGTGTCCTTGTAGGGCAGGTGAACCAGCACCTCGCCCTGGAAACGCCACCCGAAGTGCGGAATGCGCTCAGGGTGTTGTCACTTCGCTCTTTACTGAGGGACGCCTTCAAAGAACTCGCTGGACCACACGAGGCCCGCGCACGTGGGAATACTTCCACAGACTCCGCCACGTTCCATGACCTGACCGATGCGGTGTTGGCGTGCGCCGGACTGTCACAGTCCGAGGCGATTGCCGTTGTTACGCAGTTCTTTGAGGCCAACTTGGAACGGCTGTAGCCACTGTCCCCGTGAACGAGAAAAGGTTATCCCCGGCGGCAGGCATGGAGCGTCTCGCGTCCCACCCCTTGCCCGCGAGGCCAGGCTATCTACGGCGGATGACGAAGATGCCTTTCAGGATAGCCTTGACAGCAGGAGGTAATACCGTGTCCCCGAAATCCGAACTACGTCAAGAGTTTTCAACAGCCCCAGTATCGCCGAGAAACCCTGAAAGGAGACAAGACTGAGAGTCATATTTCGCTTAGCCTACTGGGCAGCGACACTAGCACTAGCGTTCTCTGGGTGCGCCAACCACAAGGCACAGGCTGAGTACCGAGCGGCTCAGCAAGTACAGGAACGCAAAGAATACCTTACTGCAGTAAATGGCTACAGGGAAGTTGTTCGCAAGTACCCGAAGACCCCATGGAGTGACTCTGCGGAACTTGCGATGGAGAAGTGTTGGTTCGACCTGGCATTCGATACCGCCTGCTTCAACTTCGTGTCGGAGAACCCGAAGTCGATTAGCTATGCGTTGGATAACTTGATGTCATCTCTAATTGACGGTGCGGGGAACTGGGAGGAGAAACTACGATGCCTGGACGCCATGAAGGCTGGGTATGATTCCCCAGAGGAATTGCGCGACCACTATTGGCGTTCCTTGGGAGGCATGATGAAGGCACGCCGTCTGTCGAGTGATGAGGTCAAAGCACAGTTGGACTCACACCGCTCCGCTTCTGATAGAGTCAGGAAGTTCCTGTCCGACGAAGTAAACAGAAACTCTTTGAGAAAGATGGCGTGGAAAGCGTATCTGACGGCCCGGAAGTTCAGGGACTAGGGGGAATGATGGACACGGCTCGAGGGACGCTGCCCGTATTTCGGCGACCACGAAGCGACTGACGCACAACTCATGACGCATCACGCCCGATGCCAGCCCCGGCTCAAGCCCAAGCGCAAGCATTGACGACCGGCCAGAATTTGGCTATCATCTGGCCAGAATGAAGTACCGGGTCGTGTTTGCGCTCGAGGCCCACGACGATTACCGCGCTCTACCGGCTCGTAGCCGGGCAGAAGTACGGGATGCAATCAACCGAC
>JGI24025J20009_10000937_pt1 | contig 22501 bp, 21 predicted proteins | sample Cruoilmetagenom3_FD_20009 | JGI IMG/M metagenome (IMG submission 20009) | reverse complement strand
TTCAAAGAAGGTGGGCGCACCCCATCGTTGAGCGGCGCGGCCCGGTTTGAACCAATCACTTTGCCACTGGCCGACACCCTGCGTGATGTGCCCGTGTTGGGACCGATATATTATGAGCTGATATCGGGCCATACCATATTGGTGTATCTGGCGTTTCTTTGTGTGCCTGCCACCTGGTGGGTCCTTTATCGCACCCGGTTTGGGTTGCGCCTGCGGGCCGTGGGTGAAAACCCAGCTGCGGTGGATACGGCCGGTGTATCCGTTGTTGGGCTGCGGTATGGGGCTGTGGCGATTTGCGGCGTGCTGTGCGGTGTGGCAGGGGCTTACCTGGCAACAGCCCTGCAAGCAGGGTTTGTAAAAGATATGACAGCGCAACGTGGGTATATCGCCCTGGCGGCGCTGATCTTTGCCAAATGGCGGCCATGGTATGCGCTTTGGGCGACGCTGCTGTTCGGCCTCTTGCAGGCCATAGCGCTGCGCTACCAGAATATAGAACTGGGCGGCGTTGTGATCCCGGTGCAGCTGATGGATGCATTGCCCTATATCCTGACGGTGATAATTCTGGCCGGATTCGTGGGCAAAGCTATTCCACCAAGGGCGGGTGGCGAGGTATATGTGAAGGAACGCTGAGGTGGGTTGAAACCCCACCCTACGCCATGCGGGATTTGTAGGGTGGGGTTTCAACCCACCAACCGCCCATACAAAATAAGCCCAGATCTAACATTTTCGCCATATCCGCTTCGATTTGAGGCACCCCGGTCCTTGCCAAAAGGCGCAACTTGGCGCAATGAGTGGCCATGCAAATTTACCTGCCCATAGCCGAGGTTTCGGTCAATGCATTCCTGCTGCTCGGGCTTGGTGGGATGGTGGGTATTCTTTCCGGCATGTTTGGTGTGGGCGGCGGTTTTTTAATGACGCCGCTTTTGTTCTTTATCGGTATCCCTCCGGCTGTCGCCGTGGCAACCGAGGCCAACCAGATTGTCGCCTCGTCATTTTCCGGCGTATTGGCGCACCTCAGGCGCAAAACCGTTGATCTCAGGATGGGCACTGTGCTGCTTATCGGCGGGCTTGTGGGTGCCGCATTTGGTGTTGTCGTCTTCAACCACCTGAAATCGGCGGGCCAGGTCGATTTGCTGGTCAAGCTTTGCTATGTGGTGTTTCTGGGCATCATCGGAGCAATGATGTTCCTTGAGAGTTTGCGGGCCATCCGCAACACCCGCCGTGGAACCCCACCCAAACGCAAGAAGCATGGCTGGGTGCATGGGCTGCCGTTCAAGATGCGGTTTCGCACGTCGGGTTTGTATATCAGCGTGATCCCCCCCCTGATTGTCGGCGTCTGTGTCGGTGTTCTGGCGGCGATCATGGGGGTTGGTGGTGGTTTCATCATGGTGCCCGCGATGATCTATATCCTTGGCATGCCCACCAAAGTGGTTGTGGGTACGTCGCTGTTTCAGATCATCTTTGTTACCGGTTTCACCACCATGCTGCACGCCACCACAAACTATACGGTGGATGTGGCGTTGGCCGTGCTTTTGCTGATCGGCGGGGTGATCGGCGCGCAGATTGGCACACGTATCGGTGTCAAGATGAAGGCCGAACAGCTTCGTATCCTGCTGGCCATCATGGTGCTGGTCGTGTGCTTTAAACTGGCACTTGATCTGTTGATCACCCCAACCGAGCTGTTTTCAATTGGCGCAGGGGGCGGGCACTGATGTGGCGTCTGGCAGCAATACTGGCCCTGATGCTGGCCCCCTGGATGGGCCAGGCCGAGGAAGTCGTGCTGGGTTTGAGCAGTGACAAAGTGGCCATCACAGCTGATTTTAACGGATCCGAAATTTTGGTCTTTGGCGCGGTCAAGCGCGAGGCTCCTATTCCGGATGAACCGCTGGATGTGATCGTGGCCATATCCGGGCCTTCGTCACCGCTGATGGTGCGCCGCAAGGAAAGACGTTTTGGCATTTGGATCAATACAGAAGCTGTCCAAGTTGATGCCGCCCCCAGCTTTTATGCCGTGGCCACGACGGGCCCCCTGCAAGACGTGCTGGCCAAGATCGAAGACCTTCGCCACAAGATTTCAATCCCGCAAGCCATCCGGTTGGTGGGAGCGTCCCCACATGTGAGTGATCCACAAAGATTTGCCCGTGCGGTGATCCGCATCCGGGAAAAAAGCGGTGCCTATCAAATTTTGGAAGGCGCTGTGGCGCTGGATGAACAAACCTTGTTCCGCACCTCGATTGCGTTGCCTTCAAACCTGACGGAAGGGGATTATGTGACGCGCATTTTCCTGACGCGTTCAGGCAAAGTGGTGTCGGACTATGAAACCGTCATCAACGTGCACAAAGTCGGGTTAGAGCGGTGGCTGTTCACCCTCTCGCGCGAACAGCCAATGCTCTATGGTTTGATGTCGCTGGCCATTGCCATTGCGGCGGGCTGGGGCGCATCCGCGGCCTTCCAGGTGCTGCGGCGCGGTTAACGTCACGCTTTGGGTTCGGCCATGATCTCGCCCATGCGCTTTTCCAGATCGGCTTCATAATCCCTTCGCAGATCGCGTAGTTTGCTCATGTAGGCCTCGTTTTCAACCGGCGGGATATCGGGGTCATAATGCTGCGCGCTGGTGAGCATGATTTCGCGGTCGGCCTCACTAAAGGCACCAGCCATACGTTCGGCCTGATCGCGGGTGTAGCCCAAAGCCTCAACCGCAGATCGCCCCATCCGCAGTGAACTGTCATAGCTTTCGCGGATGATATCGCGGCACCCGGCATACCAGAGGTCAAACACATGGTTGCGATCCACCGCGCGGGCGACAATGTGCAGATCAGGGTAGTGCTGGTGCACATATTTAACCAGCTGTGTGATCTGATCTCTGTCGTCGATGGCGACAACCAAAAGCTTGGCATCGGCAATGCCCGCCGCACTCAGCAGATCCGGGCGGGTGGCATCGCCATAATAGGCGTGAATATCGAACGCCTTGAGCATATCCAGCTGCTTTGAGCTGAAATCCATGACCGTCGGGGTCAGGCCAGCGCCGCGCAACATGCGCGCAACAATGCCACCGACGCGGCCGTGACCTGCGATAATAATCTCGCTTTTGTCCTCAATGGTATCCATGTCGCGCTCTTCGCGGGCTGAATAACGCGGGGCGATGATACGGTCATAGAGGATAAAAAGCGCGGGCGTCAGCAGCATCGACAGCGCAACAATCAGCAAGAGACGATCAGCCAGGTCACTGGGAATGACCGCATTGGCCACGGTGAACGACAACAGTACAAAGCCGAACTCGCCGGCCTGCGCGAGGCCAAGGCTGAAGAGCCAGCGGTCCGATCCGCCCAGCCTGAAGGTAACGGCCAGCACATAAAGCACAGCCACCTTTAACACCATCAATCCCAACGTCAGAGCGACGATCAGCGCGAGGTTATCAAACAGCAGGCCAAAGTTGATGCCTGCTCCAACGGTCATGAAAAAGAGCCCCAGAAGCAAGCCTTTGAAGGGGTCGATATCGCTTTCCAGTTCGTGGCGGTATTCGCTGTTGGCCAGCACCACACCCGCCAGAAAGGTGCCAAGTGCCGGTGACAGGCCCACCAAAGACATAAGCAAGGCAATGCCAATGACAATCATCAAAGCCGTGGCGACAAAAAGCTCGCGCAGCTGTGCGCCCGCAATGAACCGGAAAATCGGACTGGTCAGGTATGACCCGGCTCCGACAACGGCAGCGATTGCACCCAGAGTGACCAAAGCCGTGGCCCAGCCGGGCAAGCCATCCACCAGGCTCAGAGTGGCTGCGTGGCCGCCCTCTTCACCATGAGCGGCGTGGCTGACGGCCTCGCTCAGTTCCGGTAGTGCTAATAGCGGCACCAGCGCCAGCATCGGGATAACGGCGATGTCCTGAAACAGCAGCACCGAGAAGCTGGACTGCCCGCCATCGGATTTCATCAATCCCTTTTCCCCAAGGGTTTGCAGGACAATCGCGGTGGACGACAAGGCCATCACCAGTCCTATCGCCAGCGCCACAGACCAGACCTGCCCCAGCATCATGGCACCAGCCATCACCACGGCGGCTGTGAGGGCCACTTGTCCACCGCCCAGCCCCAGTAACCTGGCGCGCATCGACCAGAGTAATTTGGGTTCCAGTTCCAGCCCGACGAGGAACAGCATCATCACCACGCCAAACTCGGCGAAATGCTGGATCGAAATGACATCCACATGCAGAAAGCTCAGAACCGGACTAATGACGATTCCAGCAATCAGATAACCAAGCACCGAGCCCAGCCCCAGCCGCGAGGCAATGGGAACTGAGAGAACCCCGGCCAGCAGGAAGATAAAAGCCAGAAGAAGAAAGTCAGTCATTGGGAGGTCCTTATTCGCGCGTCTGCTCGCGATCTTTGCAGAGAAACTGCGAAAGCGAAAGTAACCATGCTGCGGTTTTTCAGCTGTTGGCAGATCNGCAGTGGGAAAGGATGCAAACATACGCGCAAAAGAAAAACCCCGGTTCAGGCGAACCGGGGTTTCAATTTGTCATGTGGGTCAGGTCAGCTGGTTTTCTTACCCTTGATCGGGGCCCAGATGCGCTTGTTGGTCAGATACAGCAGCACTGACAACACGCTCAGGAAAATCACACCGGCAAGGCCTGCATGTTTGCGCGCCATCAACTTGGGCTCGGCCGTCCACATCAGGAAGGCAGCCACATCTTCGGCCTCGTGGTGCAGCTCNTTTGAGTGACCATCCGCAAATTCTACATCCTCACCAAACAGCGGGGGCGCCATTGCGATCCAGCCACCGGGGAAGGTTGTGTTTTCATAGAGAGTGACACCGGCCTCTTCTTTTTCCTCACCGGTATAACCGGCCAGAATCGAGACGATGTATTCTGGGCCGCCCATGCCTTTGAACAGCTGGTTCATGCCCGAGCCATACGGCCCGTGGAAACCGGCACGCCCCTTGGCCATCAGGCTCAGGTCGGGTGCATTGTCCAGACCCGACATGGGGAAGTTATCCGTTGGGCGGGCCGGGCGGGTGTCATCCAGCTCGGCGTCGAACACTTCAAAGTTCTGTTCGGCGTAGGCACGCACCTGATCCTCGGGCAGTTGCGGGCCACCATGGTCGCCCAATGTGCGGATGGGCACATAGCGCAGACCGTGGCAGGCCGAGCAGACCTCGGTATAGATTTGCAGACCACGTTGCAGCTGGTTCTGATCAAAGGTGCCAAATGGCCCCTCAAATGAGAAGTCCACATCGTGGGTGTGACCCTCAGATCCTGCGGCCAATGCGCCCCCTGCCGAAAGGGTCAGGGCGGCAACTGCGGCAATGCTTAGTGTCTTAAACATATCCTGTTTCCTTTCTTATTCAGCCGGTGTTTCGGCTTTGGGGTAATGGGCGTTGAAGTCCGCTTCGATGGTCTCGGGCGTCGCCTCGGGCTTCTCGAACACGCCCAGCAGCGGCAGGATCACCAGGAAGTAGGCAAACCAATAAGCCGAAGCGATCAGCGAGATGGTCGAGTAAGGCTCTTCGGCGGGCATAGCGCCACACCACATCAAAACGATGAAGTCGATGCACAGCAATCCAAACCACCATTTGAACATCGGGCGATACCGGCCTGATCGAACGCTTGATGTGTCCAGCCACGGGACCAACGCCATGACGGCGATGGCACCGAACATCGCCAATACTCCGAAGAATTTGGCGCTAATGATGCCGCCAGTGATCCAGCTCGCCAACATCACTACCCAGACATCAGGGGTAAAGGCCCGCAGGATGGCGTAGAACGGCAGGAAGTACCATTCCGGCACAATGTGGGCTGGGGTCACCAGGGCGTTCGCCTCGATATAGTTATCGGGGTGGCCCAGATAGTTTGGCATGAAACCCACGATGGCAAAGAACACCACCAGAATCACGGCCAGTGCGAACACATCCTTGATCACAAAGTAGGGCCAGAACGGCACGGTGTCTTTTTCAGCTTCGGCTTTGGATGTTTTGCGCACATCCACGCCAGTGGGGTTGTTGTTGCCCGTGGTGTGGAAGGCCCAGATGTGGATGGCCACAAGGGCGGCAATCACGAAGGGCAGCAGGTAATGCAGGCTGAAGAAACGGTTCAGCGTGGCGTTATCAACGGCCGGTCCACCCAAAAGCCAGGTTTGAATGCTTTCCCCGATGAAGGGAATCGCACCAAACAGGCCGGTGATAACCGTCGCACCCCAAAAGGACATCTGCCCCCAAGGAAGCACATAGCCCATAAAGGCCGTGCCCATCATGCACAGGTAAATCAACATACCTACGATCCATGTGATCTCACGCGGGGCCTTGTAAGACCCGTAATAAAGACCGCGGAAAAGGTGCAGATAGACCGCAAAGAAGAACAGCGATGCGCCGTTCATATGCAAGTATCGGATGAAATGGCCGCCGTTTACGTTGCGCATGATGTGCTCAATCGAGGCGAAAGCCAGATCAACATGCGGCGTATAATGCATCGCCAGCACGATGCCGGTGACGATTTGCAGGGCCAGACAGAATGTCAGTACGATGCCCCAAATCCACATCCAGTTCAGGTTCTTGGGTGTGGGGATCATCAATGTATCATAGAGCAGGCCAACAATGGGCAAGCGGCTGTGCAGCCACTTTTCGGCACCAGTCTTGGGTTCGTAATGGTCGTGAGGAATTCCGGACATTGCGCGCTTCCTTATCCCAGTTTGATCGTCGATTCGTCGACGAATTCGGCCAGTGGAACCGGCAGGTTTTCAGGGGCTGGCCCTTTGCGGATACGACCAGAAGTGTCGTAATGTGAACCGTGACAGGGGCAGAACCACCCGTCAAAATCGCCGGCCTCGCCCAGAGGGACACAACCAAGGTGAGTACAAACACCAATCATCACCAGCCATTCGCCGGTATCTTCGGCTTCGCCGAATGGTGCCAGGGTACGGTTCGCATCCGCGCCATCTGCGCCGTCAGCTTCGGGCAGGTTTGTGTTGCGGGCGTTGTCATCGGGCAGCGCACTCAGTTCAACTGCGTTTGCTTTTGCAATCTCTTCATCGGTGCGGCGACGAATAAACACTGGTTTTCCCCGCCATTTTACCGTCAGCTGTGTGCCCGGTGCGACGTCTGCGACATCTACCCGGATTGAGCTGAGCGCTTGCACGTCAGCCGAGGGGTTCATCTGGTTGACGAGGGGCCAAACCGCGGCACCTGTGGCAACAACACCAGCGCTGCCAGTGGCAAAGTAGAGGAAATCTCTGCGGGTGCCTTCGTGATCTTCTGCGTGGGACACGAGGTATTCTCCATTCTCAAGGCCGCGCGGGCCTCATGACATCAGGGGTCGCTCAAAAAAGCAACCTATCCGCTATGGTGTTTAGCTTCCCTTGACGAGGCCGTAAAGTGCGCAATGTCGCCGAATTGTTAGCAGTGCGCTTGTGTCACGCTTGAGCGCGGGGTTGCGCGGGTGTAAGCAGGGGGCAGAGTAGTGATATCAAACGCTAAGGACGCCGTTATGAACAGGATTTTGACAGCCGCCGTAATTGTTGCCGGCAGTGCCCTTCCCGCCGCCGCCGAAATGGAGCTGAGTTTCTATTTGGGTGTGCAGGAGCTCAGTGAAAGCAGCGGTTCGGGCTTTTTGCCCGGCGGCGCGCCTGTGAACCATAACTTTGGTTGGGAGGGCAATTCTCTGGATGCCCCCATCTATTATGGTGCGCGCGCGATCTGGTGGATGCCGTCGGATATCGGCTTTGGCCTGGAAGGCACCCATACCAAGGCCTATGCCTCGGGGGCGGATAAGGCCGCGATTGGTGTCAGCCGCTTTGAGCTGTCTGATGGTCATAACGTCATCACCGCAAACGTCATGAAACGCTGGCCCGACGCCATTTCCAACAAGCTGACACCCTATGTGGGNGCCGGTATCGGTGTGGCGATCCCGCATGTGGATGCGCAAGTGCTGGGGGCCAGCAACCGGACGTTNGGATATGAAGTGACCGGCCCGGCNGTGCGTGGCATCGCCGGTGTGAAATATGATCTGAGCGATAAATGGGCGCTCTTTGGNGAATATCAGTTCACCTGGTCGGACAATGACGTCACGATTGATGCTGATCCAACTGTGGTCGGGCAAACCAACGGCAAGCTGAATACCGAGCTGCTGACCCATGCACTGAATATCGGGATCAGCTATAGTTTTTGATCTCGCGCAGGCCAGATACCCATCGGGACGCTGACTGAGTCGCAAAAGCCATGGTTGAGTGTGACCAGCCCCAAGTATCAGCGGCGCAGCTCACAATGCGACGCTATGTATTTGTTGGGCGCGCCGTATTAATGTCGTTTTCATGGATTCTGTGACATCGCTTTTTGTACGCAAGATGGTGGCTGCAGCCGGACCAACGGTTGTTACAGCAGACCTATTGCGATCCGTTGGGCTGAACCCCGACGACACAGTTGATCCAAAGGCAATGGTGAGCGCATCGGCGTATTACAATTTGCTTGAACGGATCGCCACACAGAGTGATGTCACCGATCTGCCATTGCGGGTGGGCGCGTCTATGCGCTGTGATGATTATGGTGCTTTGGGGCTCGCGTTCAAGACCGCGCCAACACTCAGAGGATCATATTCGCGCGTCGAGCGATTTGCGCGGCTTTGGACCAATGTCGTGGAGTATGAACTAAAGCCTGGGCAAAAGGACACCTGGTTTCTCTTGCATCGGGCTGGTCCGCGTGGGGTGGGGATGCGGCTGTCAAATGAGGCCACTCTTGCAAGCGCTGTCGCCATTGCCCGCGAAGTCACGCCCAGCAGCGGGGCAGTGGCGTTGCGCGAAGTGCATCTGACCCATCCAGCCCCCAAGGATACGTCACGCCATACCGCCTATTTTGGATGTCCCGTCATATTTAGCTCAGATCGTGACGCGGTTTTGTTTGCCAACACAACTCTGGATCAGCCCAACAGGCTTGCTGACAAAGGCATCACGCAATTCCTGCTGGGACACCTTGAACAGGAACTTGCAAGTGCCTCAAAGGTGACAGACCTCAAAGACCGCATACGGGATCTGGTTGCACGATCCCTGAGTGAAGGCTTGCCGAAAATGGAAGACATTGCGCGCCGTCTTGGCATCAGCGCGCGCTCGCTGCACCGGCGGCTCTCGGCGGATGGTCTCAGTTTTCAGGCCCTGACAGAAGCCACCCGACAGGAATTGGCTGAAGGCTTGCTCAGTGATCCACATTATTCGCTGGCTGAGATTGCCTTTTTGACCGGCTTTGCCGAGCAGAGTTCTTTCAATCGCGCCTTCAAGCGATGGGTAGGTGAAACACCGGCCAACTATCGACGCCAATTAACATAGGCGCCTTGCTGACCGGCGCGGTCAATTTTCTGGCAGCGTCAGACAATACGGCGCACAATTGCTCATCTATCCCTTGGTCCATACATAACCAAGGAAATGAATGATGCGCCCTTTTGCTGCTCCGACACTAATCTCTGTTCTCATTGCGCTTTGTGGCACCGCTGCCCTCAGCGCTGAACCACAGGCCAATTTGGCCAATACGATTTCACTTGAGGCCAGCCACCCAGACAGCTTTCGCAATTTTGCGCCAGAGCTGCCAGAATTGCGTGCCCGCGCCGCGCAGATCAACACTGATTTTGGCCTGCACGTCAGCGAGATTGAACCCGGTCTCTTCTTTGTGACTGATTTGATTTATCAATCCGCCTTTGTCGTTACGGATACTGGCGTTGTGGTGTTTGATGCCCCGCCGAGTTTTGGCACAAACCTGCGAAAAGCGATTGATCTGAAGGCGCCTGACATGCCGATCACTCATTTGATCATGAGCCATGGCCACCGAGATCATAACGGCGGCGGGTTTGCCTTTGCAGACATTGATGGCCTTGAAGTTATCAGCGCCGCTGGTGTCTCCGAAACCTTGGCCGCGCACCCCCTTGAGGGGGTTCTGCCAGCGACACGCACCTTTGAGGGTGCTCTGGATCTGACGATTGGCGGGGTCGACATCGCATTGCAGACCTCCCGGTTTCACGCAGAGGATGTGGATACGATCATCTATTTGCCCGCCCAAAAGTTTCTGATGGCAATCGACACCATCACACCGGGTGAAGCGCCGTTCATGAACTTTGGTGCGACAAGTGATGTCAGTGGGTATCTGGCGATGTTTGACACCTTCCTTGACTACAATTTTGACCATTTCCTATCTGGTCATGTGTCCGTTCTGGGAAACCGGGATGATGTGATCAAGGCGCGCGATTATGCGTTTGATGTGCGCGATACGGTCTATGGGCTGATGCCGACGTTCAATGATCGCATGATGGAAGGCCTGAGCGCGGTTGAGTTCCAGAATGCGAACCTTGCCTATCGCTTTGCGATGGAGAGCATCCGTAACGAGTGCTCGGCGCAAGTGATCGACAGATGGCAAGACACGTTGTCGGTCGTTGATCTGTGGGCCGATAGCCACTGCGAAACAATCCTTGTCTACGCGATCATGCACTGACTTTGCGGGGGTGCTGTGACAGGCGCCCCATCTCACTCTCTTCACATCCCAAAGGTATTTCCCATGACTCTCACCATATTTCAAAAGACCACCCTTGGCATCGCAGGAACAACAGCGCTCTCAGTGGGCGGTTTCATCCTCGCTGCTCCACATGTGTTCTATGCCAGCTACGGCATTGAACTGGGCGCAAACCCAAACCTTCTGAGCGAGCTGCGCGCCCCCGGCGCGGGTCTTGCAGTGCTGGGGGGCATCATGCTGATGGGTGTCATTCGCGCGGCTTGGGCTTCGGTTGCACTGCCCATTGCGCTTGCGGTTTACCTGGCCTTTCCGGCCGGGCGGCTCGTCAGTCTTATGATTGATGGCATGCCGTCAACCAGCGTGCTTGGCGCGCTCGGGATTGAGGTGGCCATCGCAATATTGTGCCTCAGGGCGTTCCGGTGTCCGCGTATCAAACGCCCTGTGGTCCCTCGCTTTGTGATTCCCCAGAACCGCTATCCCACCTGAAACCCGCTGCTGCCGACATGCCCGAAACTCAGGCGTAACGGCGCCATCCCATTTCTGCAAAGGTCCACACATGTCTATCTGGTTTACCCTTCTCATCCAATTTTCCATCCTCGGCTTCGCCATTCTGGCAGGCGTGTTCCTCGCCTTCTCGGATTTCATCATGCGCTCACTTGCACTGACCAGCGGCACAGGCGGCATCGAGGCGATGCAAGTCATCAACCGTGAGGTATTCCGCTGGATATTCATGGCGCTATTTCTGGGCCTTGTGCCGGTATCTCTGATCCTTGTGGGCTTCGGTTTGACCAGCCTTGATGGCACAGCACGGACAATGATTGTGCTTGCTGGTGTGGTTTATCTTATCGGGTCTTTTGGGGTCACGATCCGGTTCAATGTGCCGATGAACGAGATGCTTGCAGGTATGGAAACGGGGCGTGACATCACAAAGATGTACTGGAGCGACGTCTATCTACCCCGCTGGGTTTTCTGGAACAGCGTTCGCACCGCCGCCTGTGCCGCCTGCGCAATCCTGTTGATGATTGGCACGCTTAGTTAGTGCATCCCCCTACTGGGGCGCAGTTTCTTTCATGCTCTCACGCTCAGCAAATGCAGCAAACCAATCGGCAAGCGCTTCATTTTCCTTGCGCCAGCCTCGTGCGTCGTGGCGAAAATCCAGATAGGCCAGCGCACAACCCATGGCGATATGGCTCATGTCCAACGGTCCGGCCAAGTGGCTCATCCAGCGCGCGTTCACGGCCGCAACCGAACGGGAAACCTTTTCCCACTGTGCATCCATCCAGGCGTCAAACACTTTGTCTTCGGGGCGCAAACGTGTCTCATAGGTCACCAGAACTGCGGCATCCATGATGGCATCTGCTGTGGCCTCCAGCGTCAGCGTTTCCCAGAGGCGGGCGTCGGGATAGAGGCCCGCATCAAACCGCGCATCCAGATAGCGGGCGATCACCCGGCTGTCATAAATCGCCGGGCCGTCTTCGCGGATCAGTGCGGGAATTTTGCCCGTTGGATTGGCGGCGGCCACCTCTGGAGCGGTGTTGATGGGGGTGGTGGCCACGGTGAGCATCTCAACAGCCTCCATTTGTCCGGTTTCATGCAGCATAACGCGCAGTTTTCGGGCAAAGGGTGAGGCATCGGCGATGATCAGTTTCATGTTGCTCTCCTGGGTTGGTGTGTCATGCGTCAGCGGCGCGCATCAATGCGGCCACCAGCGCGGTTTCTTGTCCGATGCCGTAGCCATCAACATGGTCGGCCGCCCGCAGGCGCACGTCATCGGGTTTGTTCTGGTTCAACTTCCAGGTGCCTGTCACGTCGGATAATTGCATTCGGCAGGGCACGATCTGGCGCATCATCTTGTCCAGGGCATCGGGGGTCATTTTGGCGGATGTCCAGGGTGGCTTTGGCAGCAATTTTTGCTCAAACATTGCGGATTGGCGATCCAGCAGATCACGCAGGGCATCCGCCGGTTGCAGCGAGACCTGACCCACCAGATGCACGGCAATGTAATTCCAGGTGGGCACCTGATCGTCAACATTGTACCAATCGGGTGAGATATAGCTGTGCGGGCCTTGAACGGCCAATCGTGCGGGCAGCTCTGTTTTGCTCAGCAGGCGTGCAATCGGATTGGAGCGCACGAGGTGAAACTCGGCCAGCGTGCCATCTTGGGACAAAAGAAACGGGATATGACTGACCAGCGGAGGGCCGTCATCGGTGCCAACGCACAGCAGGCCAAACCCATTGTCACGGGCATACTCAAGGGTACGGGCCTCGGGTGTTTGGCGAAAAATCGGGTTTGGGTGCATCTGTCTGGTCCTTTATCCGCGTCCAATATAGGGCATCTTGGTGGCCATAACGGTCATGAATTGTACATTGGCAGAGGCCGGCATGTCCGCCATGTGCAAAATCGAGCGCGCCGCATCCGCCACTTCCATCATTGGCATCAAAGGCTGATCGGGATTGGCGGCTTGTGCACGGGTGTTCAGCTCTTCCACCAGTTCAGATTTGGCATTGCCAATGTCGATCTGCCCGCAGGCAATATCAAAGGCACGCCCATCCAGTGACAGGCTGCGTGTCAGCCCGGTGATGGCATGTTTGGACGTTGTATAACACACCGAACCAGGCCGCGGATTATGCGCCGAGAGCGACCCATTGTTGATGATTCGCCCGCCCTGTGGTGATTGGTTGCGCATCTGCCCAAACGCCAACTGTGCTGCGATAAACATGCCACGAATGTTGACGTTCATCACCTGCTCGAACCCGTCCAGAGGGATTTCGTCAATCAAGCCGGCAGGGCCAAACAGGCCTACATTGTTGAACAAAACATCCAGCCGCCCAGCTTGGGACGTGAACTGCGCGAAGGCAGTTTTCATCGCCTCGGCGTCGGTTACATCGCAGGGCAGGGCGATGGCATTCGGGTGGCCCGCTGCTATCTCCTCCAGCCGCTCGGCGCGGCGAGCGATCAGGCCCACACGCCATCCCGCGCCCAGGAAATGCTCTGCTGTTGCGCGGCCAATGCCCGAACTGGCCCCGGTGATGATAATGCTTTTCATATCTCTTCAACCTCCAAGGCCAGCGGGGCAGGTGCCGTGCGCAAATCGTCTACGCGCAAGGGTGCTGTGGGTTTTGCCAGCCGGTTGCGCACCACCCAATGCAGGCGTTCTTCGGCGCGGGTGATGGCCACATAGGCCAGACGTTTCCACAACGGCTGGCCCGCTTCCGAGCGCCCCATGCGGGCGGCGGCATATATATCAGGGGCAAAGACCTGCACATCGCGCCANTGGCTGCCCTGCGCCTTGTGAATGGTCACCGCAGCGCCATGNAAAAANGTGGCCCCCATGCGCGCCGCAAAGGGGATGAAGGGCTCTTCCTCATCCGGTTTTTCGATTTTGACAATGCTGGCGGCGCTGACTTGNGGGTCTTCGGCCCCCATCACATGCAGCCGNGAAAACCCCGGTTTGCGCCCCATCCCGAGGTAAATCACCTGCGCGCCTTTGATCAAGCCGCGCGCCTCAAGATCCAGACGTTTTTTGCGGTGCTTCAAGGGCAGCTCGATCCCGTCACAGATCAGCGGCTCGCCTTCCATCAGCTCGGTGTCAGGTGCGCCGTGAACGGAGCGAAACGCATTGATCAGCCGGATGCGTGTGGCATTGCGCCAAACCAACACCGGGCTGCGCGCCATCAGATCGACCTCAACCCGCTGCGCCCATTGCACACGTTCATCACGGCCCGCGGCCTCTTCGACCATCTTTTCAAAGTGGTGAAAATCCACCTCCGGATCGGCCAAAGCATGGGCCAGATCAAGAATAGGGTTGTCGGCGTCCTGGCGGTGAATACGTTCCAGTTTCAAAATCGCGGGCTCAGGCATTTTGTCAAACACCATGCCGCCTTCTCCCTTGACCGGGGGCAACTGTGCGGGATCCCCAAACAACAACAGGGTTGGGAAAATCTCCTTAAGGTCCTGGAACTGCTTTTCGTCCAGCATCGAGGCTTCATCAACAAAGCCCACGTCCATCGGATCTTCCCGGCGCTTCCAGCCGGTGATGAAATCCGAGCCGCGCAAACCTGCGGTGGCCAATGCACCGGGAATGGATTTGTTGGTTTGATAAAACGCAAACGCCCGGTCGAGGGCCACATCCGTCAGCCCTTCGATCTCGGGGCGCTCGCCCTGACCGGCCAGCCATTCGGCGATCTTTTCGTATTCCGGGTCATAGACCGGGGTATAAAGAATGCGGTGAATGGTTGTGGCCGACACGCCGTGCATGCGCAACACGCTGGCGGCTTTGTTGGTGGGGGCCAGGATCGCCAGCGTCCGGCGGTCCTTGCGCCGCTTGCCCTCCCAATCGCCCGAGATGATATCGACGCCTGCTTGCTCCAACGCCTTATAAAGCGTTGCCAGCAATAGGGTTTTACCCGATCCGGCCTTGCCAATCACGGCCATTACACTGTCTTTGCCATCACGCGGCGGAGTCAGCAGGTGATCATCCAGATCAATACCCGCATGGCGCAGCATGGCTGCGATGGCATCATGGGCATCGGCCTGATCATGAGAGAAGGTAATCGCGGTGTCGGACATGGCGCGACCCTAGAGCGCAATCCGAAAAGTGGGAACCGGTTTTCGGGTTAAATTGCGCGCCTGACAAAAAACTTTGCAATCCGAAAAGTGGGAACCGGTTTTCGGGCTAAATTGCGCGCCTTTTCTCAAAACGGAGGTCACGCCATGCGGCGGCGGTTAACTGGCCTGTTGTTGCAGCTGCGCGGATTGCCCCAAACTGCGATCAAACCAGAGCTGTGAAAGCTCGGGCGACAGACGGGCGCGGCGCGACACACGGGCGCGGGCCTCGTTGGTGAAACGCCACAGGCCCAGGCTGATGCGGTCACGCCCCTCACCTTCAGATCCCAGGATGCGAGGCTCTGACCCAATGGCCCGGTAAATTCGCTCCATGCGCGCATCAAACACGCCGACATATTGCTCAATCCCGAAGTTGCGCATCACCTCGCCCCCCGCCAGCATCAGGGCGGCGGCGACGCGTGGTTCACCATCGCGCGCCAGACAGAACCGCGTACATTCCCAGATTTGCGGGCTGACAATGCTGGCATCCCCGATCAGATGCCCAAAGTGATCACGCACCATCGTGGGGCCGTCTGTTGGCAGCAGGCGCATTGACCCGCCGTGCAGGCCATTGCCCGTCTGCCAGATCACATAAAGCGGGTTCAGGGTGTCGTATTCATCACGCTCAAACCCTGCGTCATCAACGTGAACTTGCCACTTCAAACGGATTTTGAACTGATCTGCCCGGTCGCGGAACATACTGTCTCGCAGCTTTGGAAAATTGTGCAATTCGCGGGCATAAATATAACGCAGCATTCGGGCTCCCCTCAAGTTTGTGCTTGATGCAGGGGTAAGCGGAATGTGGTTAATGAGGGTTTAGTATCACGCGCGGTTTGTGAACATTTGCAGAACATTTGTCCGGCAAGCACCTCTGTGTGCCGGGTTTGATCAGGTTATTTGAAGTGTGTTCTTTGGGTGGAATTTGCTAAAGCGCTTCGTAAAAACCTGAATCGCTCAATTGCGACAGGTTCTAGATCCGCACCAGCCCGCGTGAGATCGCCTTGGCCACGGCGTGCACCGTATTTGTGGCCCCCAGTTTCATGCGCGCACCTTCGATATAGACACGAAGCGTGTGTTCAGAAATTGATAGGGTTTCCGCCACCTGCGCCCGCGAATATCCCATTGCCAGTAACGCCATGGCGTCAATTTCGCGGGGGCTGAGGGATTGCGCAGGCTCGGGCGCGCGGTCGGGCTCAAAATCCAAGGCACGCTGGTTAAACTCATGCGCGATCAGGACCATATTGCGCCGGTTATCACGGATGAACTCTTCCCATTCGGCATCAGTGCAATTGTGGCTGACTGTAAACAGTGCAAACTGTCCGTTGGGGCCACGCACCGGCACCGAATATCCCTGATTTCCAACGCCATGTTTGATTGCGTCCATCTGGAACTCACGGGCGGGTTTGCTGGCCCAGTCCAGGCGTTTCCAATCCACTGGATGAAACCTCTGGTAACATCCCTGAACAACCGGGTCGATCCGCAGGTAATCCTTTTTGAGATAGAGCTGCACCCAGGCTGGATCATAGGTGCCGCAGCCATATTGATCACCAGCAGCACTGACCCAGTGATACACCATGTGGTCAATCCGAAAGTAATCTCTCAGACCTTCGATGATATGTTGCAGATCCGCTGGCTCAGATGCGCTTTCCAGCATGCTCAAAAGGCTGTCCAACCGCATTTGCGGGGCAAGTGTCATGCGCGGATATTCCTTCCCCCGTCGACGCAAGCTCGGATGCGGCGATCAAACTGGTGTCGTCCAGTTGTTCCGCTAACACACCCAAACCATTTTTCTGGGCGAAAGTTTTAAGATCGGCCAGAACGTCTAGAATCCATTCATTGTGCATGACACACTCTCTTTAACGATAGTTAATGAAAAGTTAATTCTAGTATAGCGTGCAAACTTTCTGCCTCCAATTCGCAATAATGCCCTCCCCAGAAATAGCGGGGTGTGGTTGGGCTAACTCATTGAAATCATTTATTGGGTGCCCGGGAATGCGTTCGCCCGCACCGGTTTGGGACCGATGCGGGCGTTTGTTTCCATACTGGAAAATTAATGTTTAGGTTGAATCGGGCGCTCAGGATTTCCCGGCGTCCAATACATCCTCAACCGTGCGCAGCCCGGTTTTCGGTGCTTGTACCAGCACTGCCATGTTGCCGGGCTTGTGTTCGTTGCGCAGCATCTTGAGATGGGCTGCGGGCAGCTCGTCCCAGGGGAAGACCTCGGACATGCAAGGATCAAGGCGGCGCTCAACCATCAGCTTGTTGGCGCTGGAGGCTTGCTTGAGATGGGCAAAGTGGCTGCCTTGCAGGCGCTTCTGGTGCATCCACATATACCGCACATCAAATGTACAGTTAAACCCGGTTGTGCCAGCACAGATCACAACCATGCCGCCTTTTTTGCACACAAACGTGGACACCGGAAATGTTGCCTCGCCGGGGTGCTCAAACACCATATCCACGTTCACACCTTTGCCGGTGATATCCCAGATTGCTTTGCCGAACTTGCGGGTTTCTTTGAACCACTCGTTGTATTCGGGCGTGTTCACTGTGGGCATTTGGCCCCAGCAATTGAAGTCCTTACGGTTGATTGCCCCCTTCGCGCCCAACGACATGACAAATTCGCGCTTGTCCTCGTCGCTGATCACGGCAATTGCGTTGGCACCGGCGGTGTTGGCCAGTTGAATGGCATAAGACCCCAGACCACCCGAGGCGCCCCAGATCAGCACGTTTTGGCCGGGCTTCAGGTCATGTGGCTCGTGGCCGAACAGCATCCGATAGGCGGTGGCCAGTGTCAGCGTATAGCACGCGCTTTCTTCCCAGGTCAGATGCTTGGGGCGCGGCATCAATTGCTGGGCCTGCACATTGGTGAACTGCGCAAATGATCCATCAGGTGTCTCATATCCCCAGATTCGCTGGCTGGTGGAAAACATCGGATCGCCGCCATTACATTCTTCGTCGTCGCCATCATCCTGGTTGCAATGGACGACCACTTCATCGCCAACTTTCCAGCGCTTTACCTTGTCGCCCACGGCCCAGACGATGCCCGCAGCATCCGATCCGGCAATGTGGAAATCTGCGCCGTGCACATCAAACGGGCTGATCGGCACGCCAAGGCCTGCCCAGACACCGTTGTAATTCACGCCTGCGGCCATCACCAGAACCAGCACTTCGTGGCTGTCCAGCACGGGCACATCGACCACTTCCAGCTGCATCGCCTTGTCGGGTTCGCCGTGGCGTTCGCGGCGGATGGCCCACGCGTACATCTGCTTGGGAACATAGCCCAACGGAGGCAGTTCGCCGACCTCATAAAGGTCTTTTTCGGGTGCATCGTAGGGGGCGATCCCCGTGTCGGTATCCAGAGCCATTGTCAGCCTCCTTGGTGTTGAAATTGCCGCAACGCAGAATCGCGGTATTGTCTTTGAAATATCCATCGACGCGCAACAATGCAATGCCTAGAGTGGGTGTTTTGTAATTATATAACCGTGCAGTTGCAGAAAATCTGAGCGTTAATCGCTGCGGTCGCAAAATAGATGGGCGATTGTGGCCGCGTAATATTCCAGCAATGGGCGTTCATGTTCGACAATTTCGATGCCCTTATCCGTGGTCTTGATAAATCCGCGCTTGCGCAGAATGCGCAGACCGACCTCGGCGGAATAGCTGTGATCGCCGCGCGGCACATGGATATGAGCCTCGGGCAGGGTGCCCATCATCGCGGTCATCGCGGTGTTGAGGGCCTCTTCTGAGATTGGTCCGTCTGATTGCAACAACACGCGCGCCGCCAGTGGTACCGGCAACACCGGGACTTCCTGCCCAATTCGGTGCATTAACAAGCGGCCCAATGCCTTGACGCCTCCTGTGGGGTTAGCACGGCGAAACTCGGACAGGGACACCGGCGCGCCAAAACTGACAGCCGCATAGCCATGTCGGTGATATTGCCCCGATATGCGCAACCATAATTGCTTGAGCACAAAGCCGGTGACCACGCTGATGCGGGCGCGAAAACGGCGGTTTCCCTTTTGGCCTGCTGCCACCAAAATACGATCCTCAAGCACACGGTCGTAGTTCAGAGCCACCGGCACAAAGACCACATCGCGCGCGCCCTCTTCTGCGCGCCCATCCACCACATATTTCAACAGGCCCAGCTTGGGCGGGGCCAAAGCGCCATCCAATGACAGCCCGCCTTCGGGGAAAATCGCCTGTGTGACGCCGCCATCAGTGGCCAGTTGCACATAGCGCTCCAACACACGGCGATACAGATCATTGCGGGATTGGCGCCGGATGAAATAGGCCCCCATCGCTTTGATCAAACGGCTCAGCGGCCAGACCCGCGCCCATTCACCTACGGCATATGACAGCGCCGAGCGTTCTGCCGCCAACCAGGTGACCAGCACATAATCCATGTTCGAGCGGTGGTTCATCACAAAGATCACGGTTGCGTCCTTGTCCACTCCGCGCAGGGCGTCTTCGCTGAAGTGACCCAAACGGACGCGGTACAGTGATCGGCTGAGGAACTTTGCAAATCGGATAGCAACGCCGAAATAGGCGGTGGCCGAAAATCCCGGAACAATTTCCCGCGCGTATCGCTTGGCTTGCTCAAAGGCCACGTTTTCGGGGATACCCTCGGCCTGGGCATGCTCGGCAACGGCCTGGCTGATTACCGGGTCATAGATCACCCGCTGGATCATGTCATAGCGCCGCGCCAGCTTGAACGGCTCAATCGGGCGCTCCAGCTTTTCATTCAGCTTTGCCACGGCCTTTTCCATCCGACGGCGAAAGAACCAGCGCACGGAAGGAAACAGGAAATGCGAGGCGAAGGTCACCGCCGCAAAGCCCACCAGCAAAACCAGCACCCAGATGGGCATTTCGATTGATTTGGTCATGCAGGGACATTCGCAGTATTGGCGGGCAGGGTAAATACTCGCTGTGGATTTGGGGCTGCCTTGCAAGCAGGATTGGATGCATGGCCGACCGCGAATTCTTGCGCGCATGATTATTACAAAAGCGGTTGCCAAGGGGTAATATGATAACTTATGCTGCGACGCAGCGTGATCGTGAAGCCGTTGAAAAGGGAATCAAAATGACCCAGACAAAAGACCGAAATTCTGGTTTGCCCGATCGCCAAGCCGATCGTCCCTGGTTGATCCGGACCTACGCCGGGCATTCCACAGCCACAGCTTCAAATGCTCTTTACCGGGCGAACCTGGCCAAGGGGCAAACCGGCCTGTCCGTGGCCTTCGATCTGCCGACACAAACCGGCTATGATTCCGATCACGAACTGGCGCGCGGTGAAGTGGGCAAAGTTGGCGTGCCTGTGTGTCATCTGGGCGATATGCGCAGCCTGTTTCAAGACATCCCGCTGGATCAGATGAACACCTCAATGACGATCAACGCCACAGCGCCTTGGTTGCTGGCGCTCTATATCGCCGTGGCCGAAGAACAAGGTGCAGACATCACCCAGCTGCAAGGCACCGTGCAAAACGATCTGATCAAGGAATACCTGTCGCGCGGGACCTATATCTGCCCGCCCAAACCCAGCCTGAAACTGATTGGTGATGTGGCCGAATATTGTTATACGAACGTACCCAAATGGAACCCGATGAACGTGTGTTCCTATCATCTGCAAGAGGCCGGCGCGACGCCCGAACAGGAACTTGCCTTTGCCCTTGCCACCGCCATTGCGGTGCTGGACGAGCTGAAGACACGGGTGCCTGAGGCGGATTTCCCGGCACTGGCTGGCCGCATTTCCTTTTTCGTCAATGCGGGCATCCGTTTCGTTACAGAAATGTGCAAGATGCGGGCTTTCGTGGATCTTTGGGATGAAATTCTGCAAACCCGTTATGGCGTTGAGAACCCCAAGTTCCGCCGGTTCCGTTATGGCGTGCAGGTCAATTCGCTGGGCCTGACGGAACAGCAGCCCGAAAACAACGTCTACCGTATCCTGATTGAAATGCTGGCGGTGACGCTCTCTAAAAATGCCCGTGCCCGTGCTGTGCAATTGCCTGCCTGGAACGAGGCATTGGGCCTGCCGCGCCCCTGGGATCAGCAATGGTCGATGCGCATGCAGCAAATCCTGGCCTATGAAACCGATCTGCTGGAATTCGATGATCTGTTTGACGGGAACCCGGCGGTGGATGCCAAGGTCGAGGCGCTCAAGGATGGCGCACGCCGTGAGCTGGCCAATCTTGATGGTATGGGCGGGGCAGTTGGCTCGATCGAGTATATGAAATCCCGGCTGGTGGACAGCAATGCCGAACGCCTCGGCCGGATTGAAGCCAATGAAACGGTGGTTGTCGGCGTCAACAAGTGGACGACAGGCGAGCCATCCCCCCTGCAAACCGAAGACGGCGGCATTATGGTTGTTGATCCGGCGGTAGAGAACGAGCAGATCAACCGTTTGAACCGCTGGAAATCTGATCGGGACAATGACGCGGTAAAAGCCGCGCTGGTGGCATTACGCGCTGCTGCTGAGCTGGGTGAAAACGTTATGCCGACCTCAATTGCCGCCGCCAAAGTGGGTGTCACCACGGGCGAATGGGCCGGGCAAATGCGCGCTGTCTTTGGGGAATACCGCGGGCCAACAGGCGTTTCGGCCAACCCATCGAACAAAACCGAAGGGCTGGATGACATCCGCGAAGCGGTGAACAAGGTCAGTGATCGCCTGGGAAAACGTCTGAAATTTCTGGTGGGCAAGCCGGGCCTTGATGGCCATTCCAACGGCGCCGAGCAGATTGCCTTTCGTGCCCGCGATTGCGGCATGGATATTGCCTATGACGGTATCCGCCTGACCCCCGAACAGATCGTGTCGTCGGCCAAAGACGACGGCGCACATGTGATCGGTCTGTCGATCCTGTCGGGCAGCCACATCCCGCTGGTTGAAGATCTCATTGCCCGGATGCGTGCAGACGGCCTGAGCGATGTGCCTTTGATTGTTGGCGGCATTATCCCGGATGAGGACGCCACCCGCCTGCTGGAAATGGGCGTTGCACGGGTCTATACCCCCAAGGATTTTGAGCTGAACACCATCATGATGGACATCGTGGCGCTGGCCGACACACAGGCCGTGGCGGCCGAGTGATCAGTTTGAACTGACGCCACCAATCACTTCGCCCCCCTCATTGTTAAACTGGGCGACGGGCGCTGAACTGGCAGCTTCTGAAACTTCGGACCCGGCTGAATTTGCGCTGACTGCAACGGGGGCGCCCTGTTTTTGTGGGTGCCCCAGGATCGCCTTTCGGCCCCTGCTGGGGCTGCTGGGGCGACCTGGCGCAATGTGCTTTGCGGGTTACAATGTACCCCCATGGTTTTGCACCAACAGGACGCCAAATCCGACCAACAGGACGCCAAATCCGATAGGTTGACTTCGGCACGTCCCCCGCACGGCTATTTGGCGTCTCAGCGCTTCACTGATGCGCGCGCCAGCCCCGG
>JGI24025J20009_10000936_pt1 | contig 22501 bp, 19 predicted proteins | sample Cruoilmetagenom3_FD_20009 | JGI IMG/M metagenome (IMG submission 20009) | reverse complement strand
AACCTACCTGTTCACCAAACCCGCAAACCATCGCGGCGATTTGGGTGTCAAAGAAAGGCTCAGGAATAACGCCGCCCTCAACGCAGAATATTTCAAGNTCTTGCCGCGCTGCATGGAATACTTTCACCACATCTTTGTTTTTGAACAACTCGTAAAGTGGCGCGAGGTNAATTCCGTTCGCCAGAGGGTCAACGATAACTGCGTTTTCGTCTTCTATGCCGGGATAGGCCAATTGAATGAGGCAAAGTTGCGAATAATACGTGCGTTCACGCAAAAACTCGGTGTCTACGGTCACATACGGCTGGGTAGAGCATTCATCGCAAAACGCCGCTAGTGCTTCGGTGGTTGTAATTGTTTTCATGTTCAATCTACTCGCTCTGTGCGTCGGCGCGGGATTTGCCCGCTACGTCTTGCGCTAATGTTGCCGCCATAAACCGGTCCAGATCGCCGTCGAGAACGCCTTGGGTATCGGAAGTTTCTTCGCCGGTACGAAGGTCTTTGACCATCTGATACGGCTGTAACACGTAAGAGCGGATCTGGTTACCCCAACCTGCATCGCCCTTGCTTTCATGCGCGTCGGTAATCGACTGGGTCCGCTTACGCATTTCGACTTCGTATAGACGCGATTTCAGGGCGGCCATACAGTTTGCCCTGTTCTGGTGCTGCGATTTGACCGAACTGGTTACCACGATACCCGACGGATGGTGCGTAATCCGCACAGCGGAGTCGGTCGTGTTAACGTGTTGTCCACCCGCACCGGACGAGCGATAGGTATCGACACGGATATCGGACGGATTGATTTCGATATCGATGTTGTCGTCGATCACGGGATACACCCAGACCGAACAAAACGATGTGTGCCGTTTCGCGGCACTATCAAACGGGGAAATCCGCACGAGACGATGAACACCGCTTTCGCTTTTCAGCCAACCGAAGGCATTATGGCCTTTGATCTGATAGGTCACAGACTTGATGCCAGCCTCGTCACCGGCATTGTAAGACATCGTCTCGACCTTATAGCCCTTCTTTTCGGCCCAACGGACATACATACGCGCCAGCATCGAGGCCCAGTCGCAACTCTCGGTTCCGCCTGCCCCGGCGTTGATCTCCAGAAACGTGTCGTTGGCATCAACTTCGCCGTTCAAAAGAGCTTCGAGTTCCAATTTCGCCGCGTGCACCTGCAATTCGGTGATTGCGCCCTCGGCGTCGGAAACCACTTCGTCGTCTTCCTCCATCTCGCCCAACTCGATCATGTCGATATTGTCTTGAAGGTCGTTTGCCAACGATTTGTAATTTTGCATCGCGTCAACGAGCGCTTGACGCTCGCGCATCAGTTTTTGCGCGTTTTCCGGATTATCCCAAAGCGTCGGGTCCTCGGACATCGCATCGAACTCTTCCAGCCGATGGTCGGCTGTTTCGTAGTCCATGCGTAGCCGTAACAGGTCCAGCGACTTTTCAATCTCGGCAACCTGTTTTTCAGTTTCTGTACGCATCGAATGGCTCCGAGTGGATTGTTGGGATGGTCGTATCTAACCAACCCAACCCAAAGGGTAAAGAGGTGTCAGTAAAGACCACCGCTGGAAAGCCCGCCGAAGGTCGGTTTAACTGGGATTACAACTTCCTCGCCGTCGATTATGATGGTTTCGTAGGTTTCTTCTTCACCACGTCCGAAGAATAGGAGATCGCGCCCCATTACAAAACCACCGTCAACGAATTCGCCATAAGAACCGTAACCTGGTTCTTCGCCCTGCCGGAATAGCTCGGAGACGACGTAATCGCCCTCCTCGTCGTCGTTCAGACGAACACCGGTATAGCGGTCGATTTTCACGAACACGGAACCCGGCGGGACATCGTGGTCAACAGTCGGGAACATTTCGAGCGCTGTCTGCATGAATTCTGAAAAAACTGGTCCACAGAGTGCGCCACCATAAGCCCCGCGCCCCATTGGCTTGGGCGTGTCGAAACCGATATAACAACCCGCAACGACTTTTGGCGTAAAACCAATGAACCATGCATCTTTGGATTCGTTGGTCGTACCGGTTTTACCGGCGATCGGAACGTTAAGGACTGCACCGACGGTGCTCGCCGCCGTTCCGTTTTTGACCACACCCTGCATCATCGACGTCAGCTGATACGCTGTAATCTGATCCATAATCCGTACAGAGTTATCTTTGACCCAAGGTTCCCGCTCCATCGCCATTTCAGCGCCTTGGCAATCCGCGCAGGCACGTTGATCGTGGCGGAATACCGTATTGCCGTATCGGTCCTGCACACGGTCAACCAATGTCGGCTCGACTCTCGTGCCGCCGTTGGCGAACATGGCATAGGCAGCAACCATTTTGAACAAAGTTGTTTCGCCCGCCCCGAGGGAATAGGAGATCAACTCCGGCATATTGTCATAAACACCAAAGCGCTCCGCATAAGCGCTAACGACGTCCATCCCGACGCTTTGGGCGATACGGATGGTCATCAGGTTTCGAGAATATTCGATACCCGTTCGCATCGGTGCTGGTCCGTAGAACTTGCGTGAGGAGTTTTGTGGGCGCCAGATGCCCTCGGCGGTCTCCACTTCGATCGGGGCATCTACAACGATCGTCGCTGGCGTATAGCCGTTGTCCAACGCAGCCGCGTAAACGAAAGGTTTGAACGCCGAACCGGGCTGCCTGTTTGCTTGCGTCGCACGATTGAAAACACTGGTCTGGTAGCTGAACCCACCCTGCATCGCCAAGACGCGACCGGTTTGTGTGTCCATCGCCATGAATCCGCCCTGAATAGCTGGGACCTGCTGCATGTCCCAATAATCAAATTCACCGTCTTTTAATTTGGCCGCGACCAAAACAACATCGCCAAGCGCCCATATGTCAGACGCGGCCCTGGGTGTTCCCTTAGGCTTGTTATCTTCGTCAACAACCCGAGCCCATGTGGTATTGGATACCTTTAGAAAATGGCCGTCTTCGTCTTCTGGTACGCCCTCGATACCGACGCGGACCGAAGTTTCGCCGACTTTAGTGACCACAGCCAGATGCCAATCTTCAACATCGCGTGGAAGGGTCAGATCATCCAGTGCATCTCGCCATTCTTCTTCGCTCAACGTATCAGCAGCTTCGATCTTTGCGAGCGGCCCCCAATAAATCTCCAGTTTGCGATCATAGGCGACAAGCTGGTTTTGCAAAGCTTTTGCCGCAACCCGCTGCAATGCCGGATCCATTGTCGAGCGGATAGCAAGACCGCCGGCAAATAGCTCCTCTTCCCCCATCGAGCGTGAAAGCTGCCGACGTATCTCGTCGGTGAAGTAGCTGCGCGGCGGCATTTTTGAGCGCGCGGATGGTAGCTCCCCACCCTGCACCGTCAACAAAGGCGCCGCTTTCGCGATTTCGAATTCTTCGCCGGTTATATAACCGTTCTCCGCCATCTCCCTCAAAATGAAGTTACGGCGATCAATTGCACGATCATGGTCGCGAACAGGATGATAATCATTCGGATCTTTCGGGTGGACCGCCAAGAACGCCGCCTCGGCAATCGAAAGTTCCTCAAGGGTTTTGCCAAAGTAGGTTTGTGCAGCCGCCGTTACACCATAAGAATTCCTGCCCAGAAAAATTTCATTCAGGTAAAGGCTCAGAATGTCGTCCTTGCTTAGTGTGTTCTCGATCCTTGCCGCAAGTACGATCTCTTTGATTTTACGTTCCAGCTTCCGGCTGCCGTCGAGCAGGAAGTTCTTCATCACCTGCTGCGTAATCGTCGAGGCACCGCGTAGGCGCGCGCCTTGCGCCGCATCAATCAGCGCCTTCAGGATGCCAAGCGGATCATAGCCCGCGTGGTTATAGAAGTTTTTATCCTCGGCACTGATAAACGCCGCTTTGACGACATCCGGTATCTCGTCAACCGGCGTAAATATCCGCCGTTCCCTTGCAAACTCGTCCATAACCTGACCGCGACCGGAATAAATCCGCGACAAGGTCGGTGGTTCGTACGTCGCCAATTGTTCGTGGTTCGGTAGGTCATGACTGTAAATCCAGAACAGCGCGGTCAAGCCGAGCACGCCCATGAACACACCCAAAACGGCCCAACTGAACAGGAACCCGAACAAATTCAAAATGGCTCTTAGCAACGACTCTACCTCCGTGAACTTTGCAACGTATAGTCGAGGTGAGGTTTGTCGTCAAAACTCCTTTACTTCCATGATGATAATTTAGGCATTGATCGGAAATAATTCGCCTACCACCCCTTATTATCGGAATTCGGTTGTATTACATTTGCTTGTGAGGCTAATGTGGCCCCTATGCGTCTGATGTGAATCGTATGGTCCAGACGCTTGACGAAGGTTTTGTTGCACCCACGCAAATAAAGGCAGTGTATGCCGCGCGGAATGTGACAGGCGCTAAGCGCCACCCGCTCATTCTGCAACGTCCCATTTGACAGTTGCAGCTAAAACAATCAGGCACTTTTTACGTGTCGGAAAGATAACCGCGATGAAACGCGTTGATACAGGCAAAAGATTATTTGGGGGCGCTTTGTCCCCTATTTCTGCTGTATCAAGCTTTTCTTCCCAAACAATTAGAACGTCCAGCCCGCCCTCGCCAATTGACGAGGCGCCGCCCGGCCGTTGCAGAAAGCTTACATGTCAAAGAAAATGCTTATCGATGCCACCCACACTGAGGAAACTCGGGTTGTGGTGGTCGATGGGAATAAAGTCGAAGATTTCGATTTTGAATCCCTCAACAAACGCCAGATTGCTGGCAATATCTATCTAGCGAAAATTACGAGGGTCGAACCTTCGTTGCAGGCTGCGTTCGTGGATTATGGTGGAAATCGCCATGGTTTCCTTGCGTTTTCCGAGGTGCACCCGGATTACTACCAGATCCCTGCCGAAGATCGCCAAGCGATCCTCGACGAGGAAGCTGCCGATGTTGCACGCCAGCGCGAAGACGAAGAAAAAGCGGATCAGTCCAAGTCCCGCTCCCGTCGTCGTAGCCGTAAACCTACAGAAGCCGCCGCAGACGGTGCGCCCTCAGTTGAAGATGCGGTTGTAACCGAAGAAATTGCAGCCGATGCCGGCGCTGGTGACCAGCCCGAAGTTGTTGAAGTTGTTGAAGTTGCGGAAGCGGTAGCGGAACCTTCGGCTGTTGAAGAAACAGCGGTTGAAGCACCGGTCGAAGTTGCGCCTGTTGAAGAAACTTCTGACGAAGCGACAGAGGCCAAGCCCGTGGACGAGGCATTCGCCGAAGAATCCACAGCAACTCCGGCCGAGGTAGAAACCGCATCTTCCGACCAGCCTGATGTACCGATGGAAACTCTGGTTCCCGAGGAGTTGGTTGAAGAAGTCGCCCCGCGCCGTCAACGCGCCCGTCGTTACAAAATTCAGGAAGTCATCAAAGTTCGCCAGATTCTGCTGGTGCAGGTAGTCAAAGAAGAGCGCGGCAACAAAGGCGCAGCTCTCACCACGTATCTGTCCCTCGCCGGTCGTTATTGCGTACTGATGCCAAATACTGCACGCGGCGGCGGTATCAGCCGTAAAATCACAAATGTTAGCGATCGCAAAAAACTTAAAGACATCGCAAACGAAATAAGCGTGCCACAAGGTGCCGGTCTGATTATCCGGACAGCAGGTGCCAAACGTACGAAAGCCGAGATTAACCGGGATTATGAGTATCTCCTGCGTCAATGGGAGCAAATTCGGGAAACCACCCTGAAGTCTATGGCACCCGAGCATATTTACGAAGAAGGTAGCCTGATCAAACGCTCGATCCGCGATCTGTATAACGGCGACATCGACGAAATTATCATCGACGGCGAGCGCGGCTATAACGAAGCTAACGACTACATGAACATGCTGATGCCATCGCACGCGAAAAACGTGACGTTGTATAAAGACGCATTGCCGCTGTTCTCGCGCTTTCAGGTCGAGTCCTATCTATCGGGCATGTTTAACCCGACTGTGCAACTTAAGTCCGGTGGCTATATCGTAATCGGTATCACCGAGGCGCTTGTGGCGATCGATGTTAACTCCGGTCGTGCGACTAAGGAAAACTCGATCGAGGAAACTGCGCGCAAGACCAACCTTGAAGCCGCCGAAGAAGTTGCCCGCCAGCTGCGTTTGCGCGATTTGGCCGGTCTGATTGTGATCGATTTCATCGACATGGAAGACCGTCGCAACAACATCGCTGTTGAAAAGCGCATGAAAGATAAACTGAAAAGCGATCGGGCCCGTATCCAGGTCGGCCGTATCTCCAGTTTTGGTCTATTGGAAATGTCTCGCCAACGTCTGCGCCCGGGTATGCTGGAAGCCTCCACACAACCCTGCCCGCATTGTCACGGCACAGGTATTACCCGCTCCGATGATTCCATGTCCCTCGCCATCCTGCGCGAGCTGGAGGAAGAAGGCGTGCGCCGTCGTTGTAAAGAGGTGCTTGTCAGCGCTCCGATCAACGTCGCCAACTACATGCTGAACCAGAAGCGTGAACATGTTGCGATGATCGAAGGCCGCTTTGGTCTTTCCGTTCGTATCGAGGCCGATCCGCATTTGATTAGCCCCGAATACCGGGTAGAGCGCCTGAAAGTGGCAACACGTATCGTGCCTGAGCCGGAAATTCTGGAAACTGCTACCATTGAGTATGCGCCGGAGTTGGCGGAAAACGTTGCTGTCGTAGAAAACGAAACAGCATCGCCCGTGACCGATGAAGAAGGCGCGCCCAAGAAACGCCGTCGTCGCCGTCGCCGTGGCGGTAAGGGCCGTAATGGCGATCAGACGAATGTCGAGGCAACTGAGGAAGCTACAACTGAAGCTGCGGAACCATCCGAGGCCACCGTTGAAAATGCAGAAACCGCCGTTGAAGAGAAGCCAAAACGTTCGCGCACCAGCACACGGCGTAAAGCGCCTGAGCAAGAAGCTTCACCTTTGGGAGATGTTGTTGCGACCGAGACTGATGAGAATGCCATCGTCGAAGTTCCGGAAGGTAAATTAGAGGTTGCGGAAAAGCCTAAACGCAAACGCGCCCCTCGTAAGCGCAAAGTAGTTTCGGAAGAAGTGGCTGTTGAAACAGCTGTTGAGCATGAAGCGGCTACCGCAGAACCGACACTGGAGCCGACACCAGAACCCACACCGGAGCCTGTCGTAGTGGCTGAACCGGTTGCGGAGCCAGAACCTGTAGCAGTCGAAAAAGCCGACGAGCCAGACAAACCAAAACGTCGTGGCTGGTGGTCACTGAAATAAGAAACGAAAAAGGTCCCTCACGGGGCCTTTTTTCTGTCCGCCATCCAGTTTTTCAGGCGCCGAACACCCTCGACAATATCTTCTGTGGAACGGGCATAGGAAAACCTTAACGTCGTGTTTCCACGCTTCGGATCGAAATCGAGTCCGGGTGTAACTGCAACACCCGCCTCGATCAAAATCTGTTTGGCAAGTTCGACACTGTCGTCTGTTAAATCCGACACATCCGCATAAATATAAAACGCCCCGTCCGGCGGCGCTATCTTGTCGAAGCCAGCGCCCGGTAGTTCCTTCAAAAGTAGCTCACGGTTTTTTTCATAAAGCGCCAGATTTCCCTCCAGTTCCTCCGGAGCATCAAGCGCCGCCAGCGCTGCAATCTGTGACGCATGTGGCGCACATATGAACAGGTTTTGCATTAACCGTTCCAGATGCCGGACATGATCTTCAGGCACGATCATCCAACCAATCCGCCAACCCGTCATGGAAAAATACTTTGAAAACGAATTGATCACATAGACATCGTCACTTATTTCCAACGCCGTAACGGCTTTCTTGCCATATTCGATCCCGTGGTAAATCTCATCCGAGACAAATGCCATGTCGTTACGCTCGCAGTAACGTACCAGCGCTTCCAGCTCTTCTTTACCAAGCATCGTACCCGTTGGGTTTGCGGGGCTGGCGACCAAAAGTCCCGCGAGGTCACTCACGGCCGCAAGATCGGCCACAGTCGGTTGAAAACGTGCGCCCAGCGTTGTTTCCACATCAACAACTTCGATATCCAAAGCCTTGAGGATGTTTCGATAGCTCGGGTATCCTGGATCACCAATGGCGACCTTGTCCCCCGCATCGAACAAACTAATAAACGCCAGCTGAAACGCGGCTGACGAACCCGCCGTAACGACAACACGCTCGGGCGAAACCTCGACACCGTACCAGTCTAGATAAAGCTGTGCGATCCGCTGCCGGAGTTCTGGCAACCCAAGCGCAACTGTATACCCCAATGATCCTGCATCCATCGCTTCCGTCAACGCCTCCACCGCTTTTTGCGGTGCGCCGGTACCCGGTTGTCCGACTTCCATATGGATGATGTGGCGCCCGGATTCTTCTTCGCGGCGCGCAGCCTCCATCACGTCCATTACGATAAACGGGGCGACATCACTTCTTCTTGAAGTCCGCATCCGGAAACTCCTGTATTAAACTGGTATTTGGCTAGATGATTACGGCGTTTGGCGGGGCAATATCAATGGCGTCTCTTGGAATCACGTTGAGTAAGCTGTATCTGACACAAGAACGCTATGCAAAAGGAGCAAGCAATGAATTTTGTTAAAACTATTATTGTAGCAATCGCCGTCCTGTTCGGAGCGACATTGGCGCAGGCTACCGATCTGACGGCAATGTCGGATGCCGAACGGACAAGTTTTCAGGCCGAAGTCCGCGCTTATCTTCTGAGCAATCCAGAAGTAATTCTTGAGGCCATTCAAGTGCTAGAAGAGCGTCAGGCCGTCGCCGAAGCTCAAGGTGACGCCCAGTTGGTCGAGGATAACTTCGAGGAGCTGGTAAACGACGGATACTCGTGGGTTGGTGGAAATCCAGATGGCGCAATTACGGTTGTAGAATTCTCCGATTATCGTTGCGCCTTCTGTAAGCGCGCGCATCCGGAGGTGCTGGCATTGCTCGAAGCTAACGATGACGTACGCCTAGTTATGAAGGAATTCCCGATCCTTGGCCCAGATTCAACACTAGCCTCCAAAGCAGCGCTTTCGATTTTAGTAAATCAGGGTGACGAGATTTACGAAAAGTTCCATGACCTCCTGATGACCCACAATGGTGCTGTCAATATCAACAATCTGTCTCGTCTAGCAGTTGAAGCAGGCGGTGATGGCGATTTGATGGAAGCACATATGGAAGATCAGGTGATTGCGCAAATGATCGCCAAAAACCATGCGTTGGGTCAGCGGATGAATATCAGCGGCACACCTTCGTTCCTGATCGGCACCGAAATGCTACGTGGTTTTGTGCCTGTGGCCGGAATGCAGACGATGGTCGACAACGCGCGCGCGCAGCTACAGTAAACTATTTTCAACATTTACACGGTTTTCAGGCATCTTCGCTTTCCAGAAGTTGCCTGAAAGCGTATAAAGGCCGCAGAACTAATTACCGGACAAACCGGCAAATTTCCGAGGATACCATGGGCGACAAAAAACAAAATTCCGACGTTGAGTTCATCAAGGCTTTGGCCGAATTGCTGCGTGAAAACGAGCTTAGCGAAATCGAGGTAAAGCGCGAGTTGGCTGAAGACGACGTATTGAATGTACGCGTAGCACGCCAACTTCAAGCTGCGCCGATGGTTGCCACTGCGCCTATGGCTGTCGCCGCTGCTCCGGCCGCTGCTGTACCTGCTGCTGCCGCCGCTCCGGCGCCGGTTGCCGAGGATCCCACACAATTGGTTGGCGCTGTAAATTCGCCAATGGTCGGCACCGCGTACCTTTCCGCCGAACCAGGCGCTCCGGCATTCGTCAAAATTGGCGATACCGTCAAAGAAGGTCAGACCCTTCTGATCGTCGAAGCCATGAAAACCATGAACCAGATCCCTGCCCCGAAATCCGGCAAGGTGACACGCATTCTTGTTGACGACGGTGCTCCGGTTGAATTCGGCGATCCTTTGGTAGTGCTGGAATAAAACGGGGAACCGCTCCTATGTTTAATAAAATCCTGATCGCCAACCGTGGCGAAATCGCACTCCGCGTCATTCGGGCCTGTAAAGAGATGGGTATCAGATCGGTTGCGGTTCATTCGACCGCCGATGCGGATGCAATGCACGTTAGAATGGCCGACGAAAGCGTCTGTATCGGACCACCGTCGAGCATGCAGAGCTATCTGTCGATTCCGAACATCATTTCCGCTTGTGAAATCACAGGTGCCGAGGCGATCCACCCCGGCTACGGCTTTCTATCGGAAAACGCGAACTTTGTGCAAATTGTGCAAGATCACGGCCTGACGTTTATCGGCCCTACCGCCGATCACATCAACATGATGGGCGACAAGATTACAGCCAAAGACACAATGAAACGCCTAGGCGTGCCATGCGTACCCGGGTCTCTTGGTGGCGTTGCGACAATCGAAGAAGCGCACGCGGTTTCTGCCGAGATGGGCTTCCCTGTCATTGTCAAAGCCACAGCTGGTGGCGGTGGTCGCGGCATGAAGGTCGCCAAAACGGTCGACGATCTAGACGAGGCTTTCAGCACCGCCCGTTCGGAATCAAAGGCGGCATTTGGCAACGACGAGGTTTACATTGAAAAATACCTAACTCTGCCGCGTCACATCGAAATTCAAGTATTTGGTGACGGTAAAGGCCGTGCGGTGCATCTGGGTGAACGCGATTGCTCGTTGCAGCGTCGCCACCAAAAAGTATTGGAAGAGTGCCCTTCGCCAGCAATCGATGCAGAAACCCGCGCTAGAATAGGGAAAACCTGTGCAGATGCGGTTGCAGCGATCAATTATGCCGGCGCAGGCACAATCGAGTTCCTCTACGAAAATGACGAATTTTACTTCATCGAAATGAACACCCGTTTGCAGGTCGAACATCCGGTGACTGAGGCTGTCTTTGGCGTCGATCTTGTGCGCGAGCAGATCCTTGTAGCATCAGGCGAACCTATGTCGTTTGTGCAAGAAGAGCTCGCCCCCAACGGCCATTCGATTGAATGCCGTATCAACGCCGAGAAGCTACCGGAATTCCGTCCCTCACCGGGTAAAATTTCGCAGTTCCACGCCCCGGGCGGTCTAGGTGTTCGTATGGATAGCCATCTCTATGACGGTTACAAGATTCCGCCATATTACGACAGTCTGATCGCAAAACTGATTGTGCACGCACCGGACCGCGCCTCGGCTATTGCACGCCTACGTCGTGCGCTTGGTGAAATGATTGTGGATGGCATCGATACCACAACCCCGTTGCACAATGCGTTGTTGCAAGAACCTGACATTCTGTCTGGTGACTACGACATTCATTGGCTGGAAAAGTGGCTGGAAACCTATAGTTAACCTTGTCTGATACTACCGAACTCACACCTGAACTATTGCTGCGCGCATATTGTTCGGGTGTGTTTCCGATGGCTGAATCCGCAGACACAGACGAAGTGTTCTGGGTTGATCCGGAAGCGCGCGGCATTATACCGCTTAACGGGTTGCATGTTTCCAAAAGCCTCCGAAAGCGGCTGCTATCCGGTGGTTACAACTTTACCGCTGACGCCTGTTTTGAGCGAGTGCTCGATGCCTGCGCCGATCGTGAAGAAACCTGGATCAACGCATCCATAAAAACCCAATATACTGAATTGCACCGCTTGGGATTTGCGCATTCAATCGAGGTCTGGCGAGACGAAGACCTGATCGGCGGATTATACGGCGTCAGCATCAGTGGTGCTTTTTTCGGCGAGAGCATGTTTTCCGCCCAAACAGATGGCTCCAAACTTGCTTTAATCGCGCTCATTGCCCGCTTGAATTTCGGCGGCTTTCAACTGCTAGACACTCAATTTATTAACGACCATTTGATAACTTTGGGGGGCGTCGAAATCCCGCGCCGTAAGTTTCGAAAAATGCTTAAAGACGCATTGCTAGTGAACGCCGACTTTGATGCGCTTTCAGATGATGCAACGGTTCAAGAGCTATTGCAGCTAAGTACCCAAACGTCGTAACGGGGATGATCCAGCGCTGAAAGCGCAGGGCTAGAGGCAAACATCCAGCCAACAAAACGCGGCGACTCTTCACGGATATCCCGGATGACTAGTTGCGCAAAGGCGTCTGCATTGATGTCACCCTGCGGATAACGGCAGGCTAGCAACGAGATTTCTAGCCGTTCGTAAGTAATAGTTTCCCCGACCGTAATCTTAATATCCTGCGTGGTTCCGTTAATACGGTCCAACCCACGCAGCATGGCAATCTCGGCAACATCGGAAAGAGCGGGCTCTAGTTCGATTTCTAAATACGGGGCCGGAATGCTGTAACCAGAGTCCTGAAGTGTTTCGACAATGATCTCCGGCTCAATTTCGTCGAGTAACGACTGTGCCGTGGCAAAACCAGCCGCCAAAATACCGGACACCAAAATTGCGAAGAATCTAGCTTTCATCGGTCGACACAAACTTCATCAGGAGGTTAATAAAACTAATGGATCCCTGCGTGTAGATGAACTCGCCATCCGGTTCCAGCATAAATGGGGAGCCGCCTGCGGTGATCTCCAGAAAGGCGCCACCAAGAAGCCCATCGGTGGAGACTTTGATGTCGGCATCGTCCGGAATAAGAACATCCTTATCCACCGATATTTTCGTAATCGCTTCGTAAGTGTCCGGATTTAGCGCGATTGATGTCAGAGTGCCAACCTTAACGCCTGAAAGCCGGACATCGCTGCCCACATTCAATCCTTCAACACTTCGAAAACTGGCGGTTAGTGAATAGCGCCCCGTATCAGTGGAAAACCCGCTGGTCTGGCTGGCATAATACAAAAAACCGACCGCGACGGCGATGACCGCCGCGCCAACCAGTGTTTCAGATGCATTGCTTGCCATTTTGTTGCCTTCTTATTCCGGCTGCCACGCCTCGTAGTCGCGCGGCGAAGCGTTGCCTGCCAGTATGCTTCCAGTCGGACGATAAGCGGCGTCTGTACCACTCAAATTTGGCGTATGCGGTTTTTCCCACGCTTTGTGCGGTAAAGCAGTGGTACCCGGGCATTCATCAAATGTGTGATGCAACCAACCATGCCAGTCCGGAGAAATACGTGACGCTTCTATAGCGCCGTTATAAACCACCCAGCGACGGACATCTTGCTTATCGGTGTAGTACTTGTTTCCGAGCTCGTCTTCACCAACAAGTTTACCATTGCGCCAGGTGAAAATCTGGGTGCCTACAGATTGGCCGTTCCACCAAGTGAGCAAACGTAAGATAAATTTCATAACTACTCCGCCTTCGGGTTTTGCAAGCATATGCCCAATTCAGATTAGGGCGTCCAATTAAATCACGACGCCGACGCGGCTTCGTCCTTCGTATCGGAATAAATAAGTAAAGGTTCGCCTTCACGTTTCACAGCGTCGGCATTAACCACAACTTCTTCAACCGTTCCGAGTCCCGGCAAGTCGAACATCGAGTCCAAGAGGATTTCTTCTAGGATCGAGCGCAACCCGCGCGCACCTGTCTTACGTTCGATCGCGCGCAACGCGATGGAACTAAGCGCGTCATCTGTAAATGTCAGCTTCACGTCTTCCATCTCGAACAAACGCTGGTACTGCTTGACCAGAGCGTTTTTCGGCTCGGTCAGGATTGTCACCAATGCTTCCGCATCCAGATCGGTTAGCGTTGCGATGACTGGCAAACGGCCTACAAATTCCGGGATCAAGCCGAACTTCAACAAATCTTCGGGCTCTAGATCCTGCAGAAATTCGCCGACACTCTTGTCGTCTTCGTCCTTCACATCGGCACCAAAACCCATCGCCGAGCCTTTGAAGCGTTGCGCGATGATCTTGTCCAAACCGGCGAATGCACCGCCACAGATGAACAGGATGTTCGAAGTATCGACCTGCAGGAATTCCTGCTGCGGATGCTTGCGCCCGCCCTGCGGTGGCACGGAGGCGACCGTGCCCTCCATGATCTTCAATAACGCTTGCTGCACACCCTCACCCGATACGTCACGGGTGATCGAAGGATTGTCCGACTTGCGTGAAATCTTGTCGATTTCGTCGATGTATACAATGCCACGCTGGGCGCGCTCGACGTTGTATTCTGCCGACTGCAACAGTTTTAGAATGATGTTTTCGACGTCTTCGCCAACGTAACCAGCTTCGGTCAGCGTGGTTGCATCGGCCATCGTGAATGGAACGTCCAGAATTCGTGCCAAAGTCTGCGCTAGCAATGTTTTACCGCAACCTGTCGGGCCAACCAGCATAATATTCGACTTGGCCAATTCGACTTCAGGGTTCTTCGTCGCATGTTCTAGACGTTTGTAGTGGTTATGCACCGCCACAGATAAAACCTTTTTGGCAACCGCCTGCCCGATCACATAATCATCGAGAACCTTGCAGATGTCTTTTGGCGTCGGTACGCCTTCGGCGGATTTCACCAGATTGCTCTTGGTTTCCTCGCGAATAATATCCATGCACAACTCAACACATTCATCGCAGATGAAAACTGTCGGCCCTGCAATTAGCTTGCGCACTTCGTGCTGGCTTTTACCACAGAAAGAACAATAGAGCGTGTTCTTGGAGTCTTTGCTGTCTGATTTAGTCATCGTATTCTCCTGGAACGGATGTCAAAACCCGCCGAGTCGCTTGTTCTTGTTCGCCCTATTGGACATGACCAACTCCGGCAATTCAAGCCGGAACTGGTATTATCATACACAAACCGTTACCGACTTATGCTTTATCGCCGGCTTCGGCACTGTGACGGGAAACGATTTCGTCCACCAATCCCCAGTCTTTTGCCTCTTCTGCGGTCATGAAATTATCACGATCCAACGCCGCTTCTACAGTCGCCAAATCCTGACCACAATGCTTAACGTAAATGTTGTTAAGACGATCTTTCAGTTCCAGAATTTCTTTGGCATGTAGCGCGATATCGGAAGCCTGTCCCTGGAAACCACCGGAAGGTTGGTGCACCATCACACGGCTGTTTGGAAGGCTGAAACGCATGTCTTTTTCACCAGCAGCCAGCAACAAAGAACCCATAGACGCAGCTTGTCCAATCACCAATGTAGAAACCTTGGGACGGATATATTGCATCGTATCATAAATCGACAAACCCGATGAAACCACCCCGCCGGGCGAGTTGATGTACATCGAAATCTCTTTCTTCGGGTTTTCCGCTTCGAGGAAAAGCAGCTGCGCCACGATCAGTGTCGACATGCCGTCGTGCACCTGACCTGAAAGGAAAATGATCCGTTCTTTAAGAAGGCGCGAGAAAATGTCGTAAGAACGTTCGCCACGGGCAGTCTGCTCGACAACCATCGGGACAAGCGTATTCATATATGTATCAATTGGATCTCTCATGTGCCTACCTTTTTATCTATCCCGAGGAATATCGGGAATTTCTTGTTAAAAGGTTTAATTGTCGTGCGGGGGGTCTGCAAGGGCGCAAGAAAAAGTTTATTTCTCAAATTTTGATTTATATGCCATAGTAACTACATAACTATACGTAATTAGTAACTTGTAGGGGGATTTATATGCCATAGTAACTACATAACTATACGTAGTTAGTAACTTGTAGGGGAATGCCATGCCGGCGGTCCAAAAGAAAATCACATTGAATTGCGCGCCTGTTACCGCGTTTGATGTGTTCATTAATAAGATGTCCGATTGGTGGCCAATGGAAATCCATTCCATTTCCGCCGGGGCTAACACCCTTCCCGCGAACCTTATTGTAGAGCGCGCGCGGGACGGACGTATCGTCGAAGTGGATAGCGACGGTAACACCCATCTTTGGGGTAGCTTTGAAACCTATCAGGCTCCTTCACGCGTAATTATCGCTTGGCACGTTGGAGAACCCGCCAGCCGATCCACTTATATCGAAGTTGTGTTCGGCATGGAAACCAACGGCACCACGTCCGTTGTTCTAACGCATGGCGGCTGGGAAGCGCTTGGTGACGACGCCGAACAAAAGCGCGCGGATTACGATAGCGGTTGGGACTTCGTCTTTGGCGAGTGTTATTTCAACGCCTGTAAAGCGGTCGACAAGGCGGTCAAGAAACCAAAGGCGCCGGAAAGACCCACTGAAGAACCGAAGAAGAAATCTGGAAAGTCTAGATTTAGCTCCCTGTCCGAAGCTTTACATCTGGTCCACTAAAACGAAAAAGGGCGAGCTAAAGCCCGCCCAAAAATTCCGTAATTTCAACCAGCTTAAGCTTCGTCGAGTTTCTTCAGTTCAGCTTCAAGATCATCTTTAGTGATAGTCTTGTCAGTGACTTGCGCCAGCTCGATGATATAGTCGACAACTTTATCTTCATAGAGCGGTGCGCGAAGCTGCTGTTGAGCCTGCTCATTTTTTTGAACGAATTCGAAGAACTCACGTTCCTGACCAGGATACTGGCTCGCCTGCTGGAACATAGCCTGCTGGATTTCCTGTTCGGTCACTTCGACGTTGTTTTTGCTGCCAAGTTCGGCCAGCAAAAGACCAAGACGTACGCGGCGTTCAGCTAGTGTGTTATGCTCGTCAGTGGTTTCGATTTCAGGATGATCGTGGCCCTGCACGTCAGGATTGTCATCATGCCATAGCTGATGCGCGATCTGGTCTGCTTCAACCTTAACCAAGGACGGAGGCAGATCGAATTTGACCAGCGAATCCAGCTCGTCCATCAGGTTCCGCTTCATGATTGTGCGGGCAGCACCGTAGTACTCTGCTTCTAGGCGTTCGGTGATCTGCGTGCTCAAGTCGTCAAGGGACTGCGCACCAAATTTGATCGCTAGTTCTTCGTCTACGGCCGCAGGCTTCGGCTCTTTAACTTCTTTAACAGTGCATTCGAAAACCGCGTCTTTGCCAGCAAGGTTCTCTGCGCCGTATTCGGCAGGGAAAGTCACCTTAACGTCAATCGACTCACCTTCTTTGGTGCCGACCAACTGCTCTTCAAAACCGGGAATAAAGCTGTTGGAGCCCAGAACCAGCGGGTAATCTTCGCCAGCGCCGCCGTCAAAAGCTTCGCCGTCAACTTTACCGAGGAAGTCGATCACAACCTGATCGCCGTCTTTAGCTTTCGAACCCTTACGACGTTTTTCAAAAACGTTGGTCGAGGACGCCAGATTTTCCAAAGCTTCGGTGACAGCCGCATCTTCAACTTCAGTCACGAGACGCTCTAGCTTCACGCCGGAAAAGTCTGCTTCTGGAATTGTTGGCAGGCATTCGTATGATAGGGATACAGTAACATCGTCGCCTTCTGTCCAGTCGTCGTTTGTCATTTTAACTTCAGGCTGCATCGCAGGTCGATCGCCGGACTGTTCAAAATGCTCGCCCATGGCGCCGTCAACGGCTTCCTGCATGGCTTCGCCCAATACGGACTTGCCGAACATCTTTTTCATCAACGCAAGTGGCGCATGGCCCTTACGGAAACCCTTCATCTGGAAATCGGCACGTGCGGCTTCCAGCTTTTCGTTCACTTTGGCTTCTAGTTCAGCAGCGGTAATCGTAATGTCGTAACCGCGTGTAAGGCCTTCGTTCAGGGTCTCGGTAACCTGCATTTTACTTCCTCATTTTAAATTTGGTACGGATGAAGGGACTTGAACCCCCACGCCTCGCGGCACCAGAACCTAAATCTGGCGTGTCTACCAATTCCACCACATCCGCATATAGCTGTTCCCTAAGGCAACAGTACAATTCCGCGCCTCTCTAACAGAGGTTTTTCGGGTTCGGAAGGGGTAAAATGCCCCTAAAGCCCTAAATCTGCAAAAACTTTCGGCAGTTGCTCGGCGATATCCTCGGCAATCAGCCCGGGCCCGAATTTGAGCGCACACTCCACATGCAGCCAAGCCGCCGTTTCCGCCGCCTGCATAGGTCCAAATCCACGCGCCAATAGCCCCGTAATAAGCCCCGCCAGCACATCACCAGACCCCGCCGTCGCCAGCCAAGGTGCGCTGCGCTCATAATGCGCCGAATTAATCGCCGCCCTGCCCGTCGGGTCCGCAATAACCGTATCCGCCCCCTTATATAGCACCACGCACCCCGCCCGCTTCGCCGCATCGCGCGTCGCATCGACCTTGGAATACGCCGGACCTATGGTGGCTGGCTCCGCCAGCTTGGCGGCAATATCGGGGAACAACCGCGCGAACTCGCCACCATGCGGGGTAAGCACACAATTCGCATGCAACATCCCGAACAATTGGGGGTCACGCGACAACAACGTCAAAGCATCCGCATCCAGCACGACCTTTCGCGAACCGTAGGGTGTGCGGCCCCCGCGCACCGTCAACGCCTCGGCAATTAACGCCGCTTGATTATCCCCAAGCCCCAACGCCGGCCCCAAACAAAGCGCATTAATCCTTTCATCCTGCAACACGGCCCTCAACGCCGTGGCATCCGCCACAGGGTTCAACATAATAGCATTCAACTGCGCCGCATTCTCCGCCAGAGCGTCAGGAGGACAAGCCACCGTCACCACCCCCGCCCCAATCCGCAACGCCCCCCGCGCCGCAAGCCGAGCCGCGCCGGTTTTACCAGACGGGCCGGAGAGGATAAGGGCGTGACCGTGGGAGTATTTGTTCTCATCTTTTACGTTTTTCCAAAAGCGCAAAGCCTTCGAGGCGGCTCGTTTCGGTGCCCCTCTTGACAGCGACACGATATTCTTATCGCGCCTCCACTTTGGGACATTTTCGAGTCCAATGCTTTTTACCACCAGTGAGTCTGCTTTTGTAGCTAGTGTCGATTGAAAGTGCCCAGTCTTAGCTCTCTCGAATGTCACAATGAGTTCCACGCCTGACGGGCCTTCGATATTATCAATCTGGCCATCAATGTATTCACCGCTGTCGGCGCAAAAACCCGATGGAACGTCGATTGCAACGTCAATTCCAGCGGCTTGCATCGCCCAACAAAAGTTATATGCATCGCCTTCGAGCGGGCGGGATAGCCCAGTTCCAAAAACGGCATCAATACACATTTCTGAATTAGCAATCAGGTAGTCGCGCGTGAGTTTAGAATTGGATGAAATTTCCCCCATCCCCTTCCACCGCTCACAATTCACCTTCGCATCCGGCGGCAGTTTCCCCTCATCCCCGTAAAGAAAAACCTCAACCTCCCAGCCGCGCTCTTTCAACAACCTTGCCACGACAAACCCGTCGCCGCCATTATTCCCCGGCCCACACAGCACCACCGCCTTGTGCGAGGTCAGCGCCATCGCAGGCCACTCCTCCAGAATCGCCTCGACGACACCAACACCTGCGCGTTCCATCAGCTCCAGCCCTGTAACTTCGCCACTATCAATCGCGGCCTGCTCAATGGCTCTCATTTGGGCGGCTGTCAGGAGTTCGGTCATGGCATTCTCAATCTGATCAACAGTTAGGCAATATGCTTAAATATTAGGCAGTCCATTTGGAAAAATCCAACGCGCCTTAAAACCGGACAGTATCCATTTGTATCCCGACTGCACAGATGTTTTCTAACAGGCAAACGCATTATTGGGAGATAGGCCATGAAGAAAATTGAAGCCATCATCAAACCCTTCAAGCTCGACGAGGTAAAAGAGGCCCTGCAAGACGTGGGCATTCAGGGCCTGTCCGTGATTGAAGCCAAAGGCTTTGGCCGCCAAAAAGGCCACACAGAATTGTATCGCGGTGCCGAATATGTTGTCGATTTCCTGCCAAAGGTGAAAATCGAAATTGTATTGGCCTCCGAACAAGTTGAAGGTGCTATCGAAGCCATCATCAACGCAGCAAAAACCGGCAAGATCGGCGACGGAAAAATCTTCGTTTCCTCCGTTGAGCAAGCCATCCGTATCAGAACCGAAGAAGAAGGCGTAGAAGCCCTCTAATTTTAAGGAGAAGACCATGAGTGACATTCAACACGTCCTCGATACCATCAAAGAGCATGATATCGAATATCTAGACGTTCGCTTTACCGACCCGCGCGGCAAGCTACAGCACGTGACTGTGATTCAAGACGAAGTCGACGCCGACTTCCTTGAAGAAGGCTTTATGTTCGACGGTTCCTCGATCGCTGGCTGGAAATCCATCGATCAATCCGACATGAAACTTATGTTCGATTGTGCCTCCGCTTATATCGATCCGTTCTACGCGGAAAAAACGCTCTGCATCCATTGCTCGGTTGTTGAGCCGGACACTGGCGAGGCCTACTCGCGCGACCCGCGTGGTACTGCTGAAAAAGCCGAAGCTTATCTGATTGCTTCGGGCATCGGTGACACTGCGTATTTTGGTCCGGAAGCTGAATTCTTCCTGTTTGACGACGTACGTTTCTCCAACTCCATGAACAAAGTATCGTTCAAAGTCGATGCAGCAGACGCATCGTGGAACACAGATACCGAGTATGAAATGGGTAACATGGGCCACCGTCCAGGCGTTAAAGGCGGATACTTCCCCGTTAACCCGACAGACGCGGCACATGACATTCGCGGCGAAATGCTTTCGACTATGAAACGCATGGGCATGAAAGTTGACAAACATCACCACGAAGTGGCGTCCTGTCAGCACGAACTTGGTTTGGTATTCGGTACATTGACCAAACAGGCTGATGATTTGCAGAAATACAAATACATCATCCACAATGTTGCACACGCCTATGGAAAATCTGCGACATTCATGCCTAAGCCAATCGCTGGCGACAACGGCACCGGTATGCACGTGAACATGTCGATCTGGAAAGACGGCAAACCATTGTTCGCTGGCGACAAATACGCAGACCTGTCGCAAGAAGCATTGTACTTCATCGGTGGTATCCTGAAGCACGCGAAAGCTCTGAACGCCTTCACAAACCCGGCGACAAACAGCTACAAACGTTTGATCCCGGGCTTTGAAGCACCTGTTCTTCGCGCCTATTCCGCATCCAACCGCTCCGGTTGCGTTCGTATTCCTTGGGCATCTTCGCCTAAGGCGAAACGCGTCGAAGCTCGTTTCCCTGATCCATCCGCCAACCCATACCTCTGCTTCGCGGCATTGTTAATGGCTGGCCTTGACGGCATCAAAAACAAAATGGATCCGGGCGAAGCTTCGGACAAAGATCTATATGATCTACCACCAGAAGAGCTGGCCAGCATACCGACTGTTTGTGCATCGCTTCGTGAAGCTCTGGAATCCGTAACCGAAGACATGGACTTCCTTCTGGCTGGCGACGTGTTCACCAAAGACCAGATCGAAGGGTATGTTGATCTGAAATGGGACGAAGTTTACGCCATGGAGCACACACCGCATCCAGTTGAATACGGCATGTATTACAGCTGTTAATCAGCGAAACAGTCAAAGAAAAGGGCCTCCAACGCGGAGGCCCTTTTTTATTGTATTCGGTCATGTACCACAGCCGGATTTTCAGATTAAAACCTAGTAATTCTTCGTAGTGCGAAGATAAGGTTTCAAAACCTTCAAATCAGGATACTTCGCCTTCGCATCCTCGGTACTAACCGAAAGCGGTACGATAACTTCGCCGCCCGGACGCCAGTTGGCTGGCAGAGCCACCGACTTCTCATCCGCAATCTGAAGCGCGTCGATTACTCGCAGGATTTCGTCGAAATTCCGGCCTACATTCATCGGGTATGTCATGGTCAGACGAATTTTGTTGTTTGGGTCAATAATAAACACCGAGCGCACAGCCTGCGTGTCGCTCGCCTCGGGGTGGATCATGTCGTAAAGCGTTGCGACTGTGTGATCCGGATCCGCAACGATCGGGAACTGCAAATCGGTGTTTTGCGTCTCGTTCACATCGCTAATCCATTTTTCATGCTCTTCGACTGTGTCAGTCGAAAGACCCAACGGCAAAACATTACGCGCCGCGAAATCCGCTGCATGTTTGGCCGTCATGCCCATCTCGGTTGTGCAAATCGGGGTGAAATCGCCAGGATGGCTGAAGAAAAACACCCAAGAGTCACCGCTCCATTCGTGCAGATTTACATCGCCTTTGGTTGTCGCGGCAGTGAAGTTCGGGGCAGTATCGCCTAGTCGTAACGTCATTTTCATGTCCTTTTATTTGCGTGTGTTATCAACCACACATAAGCAGCCCTCGCGCGATATAAAGGGGCATGCGACAAATACTACATCCCCTTTGACACAAGCGCTGCTATTCAAAAGCTATCTGCGCAAGAACCGATTGATGGTCCGAACCAAGCTGCGGCCCTATCTCCGCGCGACCGACCGTGCCTTTCGGGATTAACACATGGTCAATGGGCAGGCGAACCACGCCTTCGTAAAGGTTAAGCGAAAACCGAATGCCGGGGATTATCTGCGTATCTGTAGCGGCCTCGATACGTTGCACGGTGTTGCTCCACGGAACCATATTAAAATCACCAGCAACGACAATGGGACGCGGCAGGGATTCGAGTTGCGGGATTAGCTTGGCCAACTGTTCAGCTTGNTGGTAAGGCCATGGCCAGTGCAGATGCAGCACAACAATTGTGAACGGCCCTCTGGGTGTTTCAATACGAAGCCATGCCATCCCCTCGCCCCGTTCGCAACCTGAAGAAAGTGCCGGGTATTTTGACAAAATGGCCACACCGCCAACACTCGCAAAGCCGCAGAATATCTGGTGTGGGTAATCCTTGCGCATGGCTTGCAAGCTCGGCTGACTACGGTGCGTTACCTCTTGCAAGGTGATAACATCAGCAGCGGCCTGGCG
>JGI24025J20009_10000933_pt1 | contig 22534 bp, 17 predicted proteins | sample Cruoilmetagenom3_FD_20009 | JGI IMG/M metagenome (IMG submission 20009) | reverse complement strand
GAAAGGCGCCCGACGGCACGGTCATGGAAATTCCCGCCGCAGACCTGAAGGTCGATGACATCTTCGTTCTGCGGCCGGGCGCGCGCGTGCCCACCGAGCCCTATGACGAAGAGCTCAGCCTCGACCCGACCCATGTGCGGCTGGATCGGCTGAATGCGGGCGCGCCGTTCCTGAAGGTGCACGAGATCGACACGCTCGATGCTGTGATCGGCTCGGTCGTGCCGGGTTCGGCCCGGATCGAAAACGGTCGCGGTATTGCTCAGGTCCGCATCTCTGAGCGCGCCGATGTCGAACCGATCTGGCGCGACATTCAGGCCGGGCACATCCGCGCGGTCTCCATCGGCTACCAGGTCCACCGCTTCGAGGTCTCGAAACCTGAAGCGGCCCGGGAGCTTTGGCGCGCGGTCGACTGGACGCCGTTCGAGGTGTCCGCCGTGCCGGTCGGGGCCGACCCCGCCGCGGGCTTCCGCGCCCAATCCCCACTTCACGACTGCGTCCTCCATCGCCGGGACGTCCCACCCACCCAAACAGGAGCCATCCCGATGAAGGACAAACCCAACGCCCCGGCCGCAGAGGCCGTAGACCAGCCCAGCGACATCAATGCTGCCGAGGACACCACCATGACTGATTCCCAAAAGCCGACGGACGAACCCAAGGTCGTCGCAAGCGAAACCCGCGCGCAGGCTGATACTTGCCACCATCACCGGTGTAGCCACCTTCTGCGTAGCCACCACCCAGCATCATTGCAAAGCTGTTCAGCCAGCCTGAACCGCCACCAGCCAAACCGCCCAGCATCTGCAAAACGAATTTCTGCGCCGCATAGACGGCAAGGTCTTTCATCAGGCTGGCCATCGCCTCTTTGAATGTCATGGTGCCGGTGATCAGACCTTCGAAGGCCGTAGCCGCCGAATTCTCGATCTGCATCCGGGCTTCGTCAATCTTGCGCAGCCCCTTCGCGGCCATATCTGACTTTTTGGAACTATCCGCATATGCCTGTGCCAGCTTTGAGATTTCAGCGCGCAACGCCGGGGTAACACGCAGCCCCTGCATCTGCGCCGAATGCAGCAACTGCGCTTCACGGGTGGGGTGTCATCGTTCAGACGGATGACCTGAGCATGGCCAGCGCCATGTAACAAAGCGTCTGTGGTCAGGCTCTCCCGCAGTTCTGCCGCGCTTGTCCACTCGTTCGCCTCGTCATGCACCAGCCGGTATGCCGGGTGATCTGTCAGGGCGTCTTTGGTGGCACGATCATAGAGCTTGACCGGCAACGCGCCGATGGTTTCGGAAATGAGGGATACGGCACAGGCCACGGCAGGAACGCGCATGGCGTTGCCGGGACAGGTTCAGGCGCGCTCGGGCGTTAAGTTTGGAAGAGCGCGAAGAGATTTCGCGAGGCATATCTCATGGGCATAGCATTCGATTCATCGCCGGCATCTTGTGCCGCAGCCCTTCTACGGTAAGTCGAGAGATCAATAAAAACGGCGGACGAGCGCGATATCGTGCTATCATTGCTGACAAATCCGCTTGGCGGCGCGGACAGAGGCCAAAGCCATTCTTGCTAAACCAAAACCTGACGCTGAGAGACTTGGTCGATGCCAAGCTTTGTGAAGACTGGTCCCCCGAACAGATCGCGGGGTGGCTCAAGCTGACGTACCCCGACGAAGAAGGGATGCGTGTGTCGCACGAGACAATTTACAAAAGCCTGTTCGTGCAAACGCGTGGTCTGTTACGCAAAGAGCTGCGCAACCATCTTAGAAGTAAACGCAAATTCCGGCATGCCAAAGGTCACAGGCCGGGATCAGGGCAGCAAATAGTCGAAGGAATATCCATTCGAGAAAGACCCGCAACTATCGAAGACCGAGCAGTTCCAGGGCATTGGGAGGGCGATCTTATCTGTGGGTCAAAGAACAGCTACATCGCCACAGTTGTCGAGCGTCAGACCCGATTTACGATCTTGGTAAAGGTAGACGGAAAAAAGACTGATCTTGTTGTTCCCGCTCTGGCACGTCAAATGACTGAATTACCCAGACGGCTGAAACAGAGCCTCACTTGGGACCGGGGCACAGAATTGGCCTCGCATCAGAGGTTCACAGTCGCGACCGATATCGACGTCTACTTCTGCGATCCAAGCAGCCCGTGGCAGCGGGGAACTAATGAAAATACCAATGGCCTCTTACGGCAATATTTCCCAAAGGGATCCTGCCTTTCAGACTACTCGCAGGAACAATTGGACAAGGTCGCAAAGCACCTGAACAACCGACCACGAAAAACCTTGGGCTTCCTGTCGCCAGCACATAGGCTAGAGCAGGTGTTGCAGTGACCGGCTGAATCCATCACCACTAATTTTAGGGGGGATTACCTGTCTCAAGCGACCATGAACAAAGCCTACAGCGTACGTCGGTTGGACGTGCGCTGTAGGCGCTTGGCAAACAAGTTAGCCTCCAGTCAAGAATGAGTCGTGACTGGAAAAATGACTCGGCTCAATTCACAGGATTCGCTAGCGCGGCCCGGAACGCCTTGAGTACTTCGGTCCCATTTTTGCCCTGAGCGTCTAGATTGGCAGCCCATTCAGAACTGACTGTCCCTAGAATCCCCGAGATCTCGGCCGCGTCCGCTTCGGGCAGGTCCGCGTACACCACTCCGCCTTCGATGAGGGTCTTCTTGTCGCTTCTATCAAGCCCGTCGGCGACTTCACACCCTGACATGGTCGCAGCCTTGCCAGCAGAAGTCATTATTTCCTGAGTTTCCGGCGACAGGGTATTCCAACGCTCGGTGCTGATGACGTAGGTCGCCACGAACGAGCCAAAGTTGATCCCCTGGGTACCGTATTTCAAGAACGGCTCCATACCATAGGGCATGATGCTCGGATTCGGGAAGAGACCACCGTCAATCGTTCCGCGCGAAAGCGCTTCACGCACCTCAGGCGCGGGCATCTGCACAGGCACCCCGCCAATTTTCAACACAGCGAGTTCCTTGGCACCGCCCGTTGAGCGGATCTTGAGGCCCTTGATGCTGTCCAGGCCAGTGATCTCCCGGTCTGCGGTCACAAGGTTATAAGGCGTCAGCACCATCGCCATCAAAAGCCGTATCCCGTTCGGGGCGAATTCCGCCTGGTCAAGAACACCACCTGGCTTGGCGATCTCCCAATAGCCTTTGGTCCCTTCGCAGGAGCTATTGAAAGCTTCGGGCAACTCACCCACCGACGAAAGCGGCATCTTGTCGCTAACATAGGACGGCCCCACATAACCGATGTCGGTCACGCCGCTCTGGGTGAGCGAAAGCATGTCGGCTGACTTGCCAAGCTGTTGAGCAGGAAAATACTCGAAGGCGACCTTGCCGCCGGTCTTCTCGCTCACGGCCTCCATGAAGACTTGGATCAGATTGGCGCCGATGTAATGCCCGTTGGGAAAACTGTCGGCAGCACGCAGCGTGATCTCCTGGGCGCTGGCACCCGGGACGGTGGCAAAGGTGCCGAGTACCAGTGCCGTGACAATTCCGATTGGGGTCTTAAGTTTCATTTTCATTTTTCCTCTCTGTTTACATTCAGGTATTATCCGACGAAGCCGGCAGTGGGCCCGTGGCACTACATCGTGGAAGGCAGCCACAGGATCAGGACGGGAAAGGCAGTCATCAGTGCGATGGCAAAGATATGGGCGATCACATGGGGAAAGGTGCCGCTAAACAGCTCGCTCAGCGGTCGCCCCGTGTAGCGGGCGACCACGAAGACATTCATTCCCATGGGGGGCGTGACCATCCCGACTTCGGCGGTGATGACAACAATCACACCGAACCAGACCGGATCGAAACCCAGTGATAACACCAGCGGCAGCACGACCGGCACTGTCAGGATCAGGATCGCCACCTGATCCATGAAGGCACCAAGGATCAGGTAGATGATGAGCAGCACGATCATTACCACGATCGGCGCGACATCCATGCTTCCCACCCAGCTGATCAGATCGTTCGTCACCCGGCTGAGGGCGAAGAAATATCCGAAGATATGCGCGCCAAGGATGACAAAGAGAATCATGCAGGTGGTCTGCGCCGCGCGGCGCAGGCAGCCCCACAACCCCATCAAAGACAGCTTGCGCTCGCGGATCGCGAGCAGCATCGCGACAAAGGCACCGATGCCAGAGGCCTCGGTCGGTGTGGCGACCCCGCTGTAGATCAAGCCGGTTACAACCGCGAAGAGTACAAGCATCGGCCCAACCCCGCGCAGCGAAGCGAACTTTTCGCGCATCGTGTAGGCCTGTCCTACCGGTGCCGCTTTGGGATTGATTGCGACCAGAGCCACGACAGTCGCAATGATCGTCAGCATGATGATGATCCCGGGGATAATACCCGCGATCAACAGCTTACTGACCGAGACATCGGCGATCACTCCGAACAGTACGAGCGCGATCGAGGGCGGGATCAGCATGGCCAGCGTTCCCGAGATGGCGACCACCCCACCGGCNAGCTTCGGCTCGTAACCGTGGCTTAGCATCGCCGGAATAGAGGTCGAGGACAGCGTCGCCGCCGCCGCCGTGCTTGATCCAGAGATNGCCCCGAAACCGGCACCTGCGATCGCTGTGGCCATGGCCAGCCCNCCCCGGACCCGACCGACCCAGATCATCGCCGCACGGAACAGACCTTCGGCGATCCCCGAGATGATGACGAACTCGGCCATCAGGATGAACATCGGNATGGTGATGATCTCGTAAGAATTGGCTGAGGAGAGTGGCGATGTCTTGAGGATCCCGGCCAGAATCGTCATGCCGCCAAAAAGATAGAGACCGATCGCCCCCGAGACGGCCATTGCAAGCGCGACGGGAATCCCGACTGCCAGCAGTACAAAGAGCGCGATGATTACAATAGTGACGGTCATGTTGAATCCTTGGTGTTCGTCGTTCTGGCACGTGCCTCGGGATGCGCCGCATCGACGCCCTCGGTCTCAATCGCCGCAGTCTCGCCGGCGGTAACGGGCGGCATCTCGACAAGGGTCCGGCCGGTGATCGCCGAAGCGACATGTCCGACGGTGCGATAGGCGGTGCGCAGCACCAGCAGCGCAGAGCCGGTCGTCACGAGGGCATAGGCAATCCAGGTGGGCCAGGGGATGACCGCAGCAACGCGCTCGTCGGCACTGACCGCCCCCATCCATCGGAGCCATGCCTGCCAGACGATCAACGCAATGATGATCGTGCTCAGCAGATAGCCAATCGCCAGAAACAGATGACGCAGCCGGTGCGGGAGCCGATGCATGAACATGTCGATCGCAACATGGTGATGCATCTGCAGCGTGTCCGACAGCATAAGGAAGAAAACCGCCACCATCAGGTAGATCCCGATCAGGCTGTAGGACCAGCCGAGAGGCGAGTTGAAGCCATAGCGCAGCACCACATCCACAACGACGATCATCATAATCGCNCCGAGGCAGACCGAGGCAATCACCGCAAAGNCAGTCTCAATCAAGGACAGCAGCCTTGATATTGGGGTCAGTATCGAAGACTCAACCCCGGTTGACAGGTCTGCGCTCATGTTCGTCCCTCCCTAGTCTCGCGGCTCGCGATTTCCCTGGTTCGGGGCCGCGTCCGTCTTCGATGTCTTTCCCGTCCCGCCTTGTCACGAGTCGGATTTGGCGGCCTGTCCCTCTGCGCGCGCCACCCCGGATTCAGCCCCGGATGTGGTCGTGCCCAGGACGCCAGCTGCGCGCAGCTGCGCTATCTCGTCGTCGCCATAGCCAATTTCATGCAGGATTTCGGTTCCCTGTGCGCCCTGTTGCGGCGTCGGCCGGGACGGGGTCGGAACGCTGCGCGAAAAGCTCGCGGGTACCGCCATCTCCCGGATGCGACCCTCGGTCGGATGTTCGGAAACCCGGAAAAAGCCAGTCGCTTCGAGATGTGGATCGGCGAGGATGCTCTGGAAATCGTGCATCGGTGTCACCGGGATGTCGGCCTTGATCAGAAGGTCCATCCACTCTGCCGTCGGGCGGGTCTGAAAGATGTCGTAAAGCCAGCCGTTCACCTCGTCGATATGGGCATAGCGGCTCTGGAAGTCAGCGAATCTCGGGTCGGTCCGGGGCAGATCTGTGCGCCCGATCGCCTCGAGGAACCGCGCCCAGTGATTGTCTGCGAAAATGGCTGTGCAGAGATAGCCGTCGCTTGTCTTGTAGGGGCGGCGATAGGGCGAGAGTTGGCGCGAATACCCACCAGAGTCGAGCGGCGGATCGAAGGTCAGGCCGCCCATGTGGTCGCCCATCATGAAGGCCGTCATCGTCTCGAACATAGGAATGCTGATCCGCTGACCCTTGTCAGTGCGGGTTCTCTCGACCAGTGCCGAAGTGATCGCGCCTATCGCATAAAGCGCAACAATCCGGTCAGCGACCGCCGAGGGCACAAAGCGCGGCTCATCGCCAGTGGCGCGGCTATAGATGTAGGGCAGTGTCGTTGCGCCCTGGATCAGGTCGTCATAGGCCGGGCGGCCGGCATAGGGACCGGTTTCGCCATAGCCGACCAGCGCGGCGTAGATCAGTTTGGGATTGACCTTAAGCAGATCCTCGTAACCGAGATGCAGACGCTCCATCGCCGCTGGCCGCACGTTGCAGACCAACACATCGGCATCCGCGCAAAGGCGCAGAAATGCCTCGCGGCCTGCGGCCTGCTTAATATCAAGCGTTATAGAGCGCTTGGAGCGGTTCGCATTCATGAACAGCGCGCCCATTCCTGGCGTTTTTCCCGGCCCGATGCTGCGTAACATGTCGCCCTCGGGTGCTTCGACCTTGATAACGTCAGCCCCGAAATCACCAAGGATCTGGGTCGCGAAAGGCCCCATTACCACCGTCGTCAGGTCGATGATCCGTATTCCTTCAAGCGGCCCCATAACGCCCCTTCCCCAATGTTGCGGCATCCCGCGCAGAGTGCCGTCTCATGCCGCTGAACTTTCTATCGGGGCCAGCCCTCGGAGCGGGCCAGATCCTCTGGTATCGACACCGCGATATCGAGCAGCATCTGCGCGTATCCCTTGGCCTGCGGGTCGATTCTGACCGAGGCGATCCCACCCCCGCCCAAAGATTCATGCAGCATGAAATTAAGCGAATGCGTGCCCGGCAGTTCGAATCGCTCGACCGCGCCTTCGCAGAAATGTGCGAAATACGCTTTGACCCGGTCCTCGCTTAGCGCTTTGCGAATATAGGGCAAATACTCTGGCTTGCGGGCGATTATGCCGATATTGGCGATGTCACCCTTGTCTCCGGACCGGCCCCAGGCCAGCGCCACCAGCGGCACCTGCACCGCAGTCGCGCCAGGATCGGCGGTCTCACCCTCTGCCCGAACGGATGGGGCGGGCAGTTCTACCACCTCGCTCGAAACGGTCAGTGGCACCGCCTGGCCATCCACCTCGACCGAAACCGGCGTTTCCCCCTTGGGATGGAGGAACGAGAACAGCCGCACAACCGGTTGCACCTTTGGTCGCCCGGCGAAAAGGCCGGTCAGCCCCTGAGCGGTGGAGATTGCCATCGGCGCGACTTCGCCCGCGAATATCTGCATCGCATTCCGATCGTCATGCGCGACACCGATCTTCAGAACCACTTCGCGGGTCCGGGCGCGGGCGTTAGCCCCGTAAGATGCCTCGGCGCCCAAAACCTCGATGCTGACTTGCCGGAATTCGCCCAGATTTCGGGCGCGGAACAGGCGTTCGCAGCGATCAATGACCGCTTGCGCCACCCGCTCTGCCTTGGCCGGTGCGTCGATTGCGGCCAGTGTCAGCGTGCTGATTGATCGCCAGCCATCTGCATATGTGGCCGACACTTTATGGCTGCCGGTGCGCCCCAACCCACGCGCGCCCTTGACAAGCACGCGGTTGTCGCCTGCCTGCTCCAGGGTAACGTCCGACCAGTCGCAAATCACGTCAGCCAGAATGTAACGGCGCGGATCGCCGATTTCGTACAGCATCTGCTCGCCAGCCGAGGCAGGCACAACCAGACCGCCGGTATCGTCGGTTTTGGTCATGATGAAACTGCCATCGGCCGAGACTTCGACAATCGGCATGCCCATGTCGTCCCAACCCGGAACATCCCGCCAGTCGGTGAAATTGCCGCCCGTGCCTTGCGGGCCGCATTCGATCAGATGGCCCGCCAGCGAACCCTGGCTCAGCTTGTCCCAGTCGGCGTCGGTCCAGCCGAATTCATGCATCAGCGGACCAAGAGCAACCGCGCTGTCGGCGCAGCGCCCGGTCACAACAATTTCGGCCCCCGCGTCCAGAGCCGCCGCAATCGGGCGCGCCCCGAGATAGGCGTTCATGCTCATCGGTTTGGCTGGAAATGCCGCGCCCGAGAACATCTCGGTCACACCGGTCGCACGCATTTCGTCGGCCCGCTGCAGCAGATCATCACCCAGAACCACGCCGATGCTGACGTCGATTCCGGCTTCTTTGGCCGCCTTGGCCAGCGCCTCGCGGCAGCCACGCGGATTGACCCCACCGGCATTGGCCACAACCTTTATGCCGCGCCGTTTAATCTCGGGCAGAAAGGGCACCAACGCCTGCACGAAATCCGGAGCGTATCCCGCATCCGGATTTTTGGCATGCGCCCGCGCCAAAAGGGACATTGTCACCTCGGCCAGGTAGTCGAATACAAGATAGTCGATATTTCCCTTGGTCACCAACTGTCCGATGGCCTCGGGCGTATCGCCCCAGAACCCCGAAGCACAACCAATCCGCAATACCCGATCCGCCATTTGTCTCTTCCCTTATTTCCCGGTCCACTGTGGATCGCGTTTTTCCACAAAGGCAGAAAACCCTTCCTTTGCATCCTGAGTCATGGCCATCCGCGGCAACATCGTTTCGGAAAAGCGAAATTGCTGCTCAATTGTCATGTCCTGCATCGTGTGGCAGGAATACTTGCCCAGCCGCACCGCCGTGGGAGAGCGCGCAACAATCAGGTCGGTCAGCTCGCCCACCTTTGCGTCCAGCGCGCCGGCTTCGACCACATAGTTCACGATGTCATATTCGAGCGCCTGCGCCGCGCTCCACGGTTCGCCCGTGATAAACATCTCCAGCAGCCTGCGTCGCGGAATCACCCGCATCATGTGCGGTATGATTGTCATTGGAAACAGCCCGATCTTTACCTCGGGCGTGCCGATCCGGGCGGTATCGGCCATCACTGCGATATCACAGGCACAGACCAACCCCGTGCCGCCCCCCATGGCATGGCCATTGATGCGCGCAATGATCGGCTTGGTGCAATTATCCATCAAACGGAACAGCTGAATGATACGATGTTCGGGCTGCGACAGATCGCCGGTGAATGGGCCGCCATCGGCACCCGCCTTCAGATCACCCCCGGCGCAGAACGCCCGATCACCCGCCCCCGTCAGAACAATCACCCGACATTCATCGTCGGCCTGCGCCGACTCAAACGCCGCGACCAGACCCGCAACCACCGCGTCGTTTAGCGCATTCCGGCGCTCCGGCCGGCTAATTGTGATCGTGCAGACATTCTTTTCGATCGCAGACAACACCACGCTCGGACCATGTTCATCCATGGATACTCCTCCCCATTTTAGCCTGCCGGTGATCCGGTTGCACCGCTATCTTGCAGTCGCTGTCCACCGGCAGGCACCCCGAAACCATCGCCAAGACGGACCGTGCTGTCAATGCAATTGGGCCTCTTTTGGCGAAATAAATACCTAAATAGGTACTATAATGTTTTTTCCGACCGTGCCATCATCGCCGAGCAGCAGATCCCGGCGCAAGAAAGGCTGAGAAGTGATTAAATTTCTGGAAGATGTGCGTGTCATCGAAATTGGACACATCCTGTTGGCCCCGTATGCCACTCAATTCATGGGAGATTTCGGCGCCGATGTTATCAAGGTCGAAGCGCCGGAAGGGGATTATTACCGCAAGCTCGGACTAGGCCGGGAACCGGGAATGACCGCCCAGTGGATGGGGGTAAACCGCAATAAGCGCAGTATCGTGCTGGACCTCAAGCAGCCCGAAGGACGCGAAGCGTTGATGGAGATGCTCGCCAACGCAGACGTCGTGGTTCACAATATGCGGGTGCCGGCGATCGAGCGGCTGGGGTTCGGCTATGAGGCGGTAAAAGCCGTCAATCCGCGCATCGTTTACTGCGCCGCGATCGGCTTTGGGCAAGACGGCCCCTATGCGGAATTGCCGGCTTTTGACGATTTGATTCAATCCTGGTGCGGACTGGCCGAGGCGAACGGGCGCAGCGCGGGTAAGCCCGCCTTTGTGCCGCTGGTCGTGGCTGACAAGATCTGCGGACTGATGCTTGGCCAGGCGATGCTCGCCGGCATCCATCGCCAACGGGCAACCGGCCAGGGCTGTTATATTGAGACGCCGATGTTCGAGGCGATGACCTCAGTCATGCTCAGCCAGCANCTGAACGGGCAGGCNTATCGCCCCGAGATCGGCGGCTTTGGTTACGAGCGGGTGATGAGCCGTTTTCGCCAGCCGGCAGCGACCAAGGACGGCTTTATCGCGCACGGGGTCTACAAGTACGATCAATGGCAGCGGTTCCTTGCCGAGATCGGCCGCCAGGACGTGGTCGACGGCCCAATGATGAGCGATTCGCAAACCATGATCGCAAATTTCCCGCAACTCTACGAGCTGATGGTCACCGAAATTTTGCCGATGCGAACCACCGCCGAATGGCGCGAGATTTTCACCCGGCTCGACATCCCTTGCGCCCCGGTCAACGCAATGGAGGACTTGCCCAACGACCCGCATCTGCAGGCGGTGGGGATGTTTGAGGACTACGAGCATCCGACGCGCGGGGCGATGCGTCAGGTGCGCCTGCCATATGCGGTGCGTGAAGTGGAGCGCGGGCCGGACCGGTATCCGCCTGAACTGGGCCAACACGGAGCCGAGGTTCTGGCTGAATTCGGCTTCAGCGCCGAGCGGATTGACACGCTCGACCGGGCGGGGGTTCTTGGGCATCCGGACCAGGAAAGCAGCTGATGTCCGGGGGGGGCGCCAAGGGCTCTGCGAAAGGTCGCACCCAAACAAAAGGCATCGGGGCGGGTGCCGGGTCTTCAGCGCGCGAGCGGCGGGACGGGATCCCACTGTATCTCAAGCTGGCAAGTGTCCTGCGTGAAAAGATCGCCCGGGGCGACTGGCAGACGGGGCAGCAGCTTCCGACCCTGCCCGAACTCCAGAGCGAATACGGCCTGGCGCGCTCGACGATCCGCCAGGCACTTGGCGTATTGCGCGGCGAGAGCCTGATCGACAGTGCACGCGGACGCGGCACCTTTGTGACCGGAGAACCGAGACAGCCGGCCTCGGCAAAGGCACCATCATATGATCCGCTACACCTTGGCGCGGGCTTTCGCATCGAGATCCTTGCCCGTGAGCCTTGTACAACCCTGCCCGAGATCGGGATTGAGATCAGCGGCATGCCCGGACCCTACATGCATGTGCGCAAGCGCCACCATTTCGGCGGCGAGCCCTATTCGTTCGTCAATCTTTGGCTGCCGCACGCCGTCTATGACATGCTGCCCGCAGGTGCCGACGAGACACAGGTCTATTCGCAGCTTCTGCGTGACCATACCGGGATACGCAATCTTGAGGGCGCGCAGAAGATCACTGTCGTGCGTGCGGATTATAACTCCGCGACCGCGCTCGAGTTGGAATTCTCGTCTCCGCTCGCGCGGATCGCCTCTTGTGTAACCAGTGAAGGGGGCGAGCCGATCCTCGCCCACTCCACGCTCATTCGCGCCGACCTGTTCGTGGCCGAGCGTCGTTTCGGTGACTTCACAACCAATGATCCGGCGACCTGGCGCGCGACGCTGCCGTCCGGCGTGGCCACGGGTTCTCCTTCTGATCCTGGCTCGGACAGGGCGGGGTCGGGTCAGAAAGACATTCCGGAGGTCGGCGCGAACCCATCCGACGGCGAGAACAGCGCCCCCGCTGGACTCAGGGACCGAAACCAGGGCGGCAAGCCCGCTGATTGAGATTTGATGCAAATTCATGGCCCGGAGCAACCTGCGCGGGCTGAAAATCGAAGGGAGAAAAACGGATATGGACTTCAATCTGAGCGAAGAGCAGATGGCGATTAAGGAAAACGTGGCCCGGATCTGCAAAAATTTCGACGATTCCTACTGGCTGGCCTGCGACCGCGAAGGAACTTTCCCCGATGCCTTCGCCTCTGAAATCGCGCGCAACGGCTGGTATGGCGTCACGATGGACGAGGAATACGGCGGCGCGGGGCTTGGACTCACCGAGGCTTCGCTGGTAATGCAAGAGATCGGTCGTCTTGGCGCGGCGGCCAGTTCCTCGGTCCATATCAACCTGTTTGGTCTTCAGCCGGTCGTGGGTTTCGGCACAGCAGAGCAGAAGAAGCGGATGCTGCCGCCACTCATCCAGGGCAAGCACCGCGCCTGCTTTGGCGTGACCGAGCCCGATGCCGGGCTCGACACGACGCACATCTCGACCTTTGCACGCAAACAAGGTGACCGTTACATCGTCAATGGCCAAAAGGTCTGGACCTCGACCGCACAGGTCGCCGACCATATCCTGCTGATCACGCGCACGACGCCTATCGAGCAATGCGCCAAGCCGTCCGACGGGATGACGTTGTTTTACACCAAGCTCGACCGATCCAAGATCGCCGTGCATGAAATCCCCAAGATGGCCCGCAAGGCAGTCGATTCGAACGCGATCTTCATTGACGGGTTGGAGGTTCCCGAAGAGGACCGGATCGGCGCCGAGGGCGAAGGATTTCGCGTGCTGCTGCACGGGCTGAACGCCGAGCGGATTCTGGTGGCCGCTGCGGCGCTCGGCTTCGCCGAGGCGGTTCTCGATAAGGCTGTGAAATACGCCCGCGAGCGAATTGTCTTCAACCGTCCGATCGGCCAGAACCAGGCGATCCAGCATCCGCTGGCGTCGATCTGGATGCGGTTGCAGGCGGCGGAGCTGATGACCTACAAGGCAGCGGCGCTCTATGATGAGGGTAAGCCCTGCGGCCTCGAATCAAACACCGCGCGCCATCTTGCGGGGCTCGTGGCCTATGACGCGGCCTTTCGGGCGGTGCGTACCCATGGCGGGTTTGGCTTCGCACAGGAGTATCATGTGGAACGGTATTTCCGCGAGAGTATCCTGAACTTCATCGCCCCGGTCAGCGAGGAGTTGATCTTGTCTCATATTGCCGAGCGCGCGCTCGGCCTACCGAAATCCTATTGAAGACTTCTGGCCGAAAATGGTGGTGCGGTCGTCGGCCGCGCCACCTGCATCTACCCCATGGTGCCCTATCAAGAAAATGATCGCCGGTGCTGTCAGAACAAATTCGAACCAGTCTCTACTAGGCCAGTGTGGCTGCCCTTTATGCCGCGCCGAGACCGCGCCACTCGGCGAGAGCGGCGGTGCGGTTCAGCTTAAAATGGTGACGTTTCGAAAGGCTGACCTCGCGATGTGACGTGTCCGCAAGCATTTTCAATGTCTTGTATGAGGGAGAAGGTTAGACAGGAGTCCCGTTCCCTCCGCCACTTGCCCTTGAGAAAGCGTTCTCCCGATCCGGCTGCGGCTGGATTTTTCCTTTGTTTTTGAGGGTTATGCGGGAGGGGCTGTTCACCGGCTCCGGTGCCACGAGGGCCGAAATCGTTCTCTCCTAGCCGATATTCTCCGGACCTGATGACTGCGCCGATTTAGTGAAGTGCCGTAAGCGCATGTATTCAAAAAGGAAATATATGCGCCCAGCTTGACCGGTTGGTAAAACCACCCGCCCTCCGGAGACGAACCTTACAAGATTTCCCAGACCATCAACCAGTGCCAGTATTTTGGTGCTTAACCCGCCTCTGGACTTGCCCCCTTTCGTGCATCTTCAATGCACTGCCGGGCAGTGAATAGCCTGGCTTTGAGTCCCCCTTTTGCGCCTTGGCCGTGACGATGAACTTTGACAATCGTTCCGTCCACTGTCCGGCAGTTGATTGCGCAGCAATCAATGAGAGGAAATCATGGCATACTCCATGTCGGGTTCCCCTGACAACGCGTCGAAAATGCGTTTGAAAACATCGGCTTTCACCCAATCTCGGAACCGCTTGAAGACAGTATTCCATTTGCCAAAATAGGGCGGAAGATCCCGCCATGGGCAATCCGTGCGTGCGATCCACAAAACCGCCTCCAGAAACAATCGAGGATCACTGCCCGTCCGGCCCGGATCGCATTTCCGGCCTAAACAATGCGGCTCCATCAACGCCCACATCTGATCAGTGATGACAGAACGATCTGATAACATCCCAAACTCCTTTTCGAAGTTTGAATCGGAAGTTAAGCGATTTGGGAATCCTGAATCTCAACACGCCCTAGGACGAGGGACAAGAAATCTACATTCGGATTGAAGACGGTATCCCGTTCCGGCGTTTGCTGAGATATAGCTGAAAGTTGGTGATGGCCCCTGAGGGGCGGCATATCATGGCGGTGTTGAAGACGCCGTCAATTCTCGAAGAGAAATGGATATGCCACATGACAAAGCCTAACATTACGACACTGATCGATCCATCTGGATTTTCACCGGATCCGTTGACTGACATTCTGCGTTCAGGCAGGTGACCGTGCCGAACCAGCCGAGCGCGACCATCATCCGTTCTGTCAGCTGCATGAGCCTCCAGCAGGGCCGAAAGTTCGGCTTCAACCGCCTGCTGGATCAGATCGCGTGCGCCCGAACGCAGCGGGGTTATCATCCACGACGATATCGCGCCTCAAGGCCGACTGGTGGGACGAATACGACCGCTGGCAACGGCGTGACCTAAGCACCCGGCGGTTCGTCTATGTCTGGGCGGATGGTGTCTACTTTCGACCCCGAATGGCTGAGGAAAAACAATGTGTTCTGGTGCTCATCGGGGCTGATGAGTGGGGCCGGAAAGAGATTATTGGCCTCGCCGACGGCTACCGTGAAAGCACTCAAAGCTGGCGCGAACTGTTGCTTGATCTGCAACGGCGCGGTCTTACCCACGCGCCTGATCTGGCCATCGGCGACGGCGCTTTGGGGTTCTGGAATGCGCTGCGTGAGGTCTTCGGGGCCACAAAAGAGCAACGGTGCTGGTTCCATAAAACGGGGAATGTCCTCAATGCGATGCCCAAATCCGTTCAGGCCAAAGCAAAGGGCCATTTGCACGACATCTGGCAGGCTGAAACCCGCGTGGATGCTGAGGCCGCTTTTGATTTCTTCGTGGCGTCCTACGGCGTGAAATATGACAGGGCTGCGAGAAAACTGACCAAAGATCGCGACGTTCTCTTGACATTCTATGACTTCCCAGCCGAGCATTGGAAACACATCCGAACGACGAACCCAACTGAAAGCACCTTCGCCGCCGTCCGACATCGCACAGGCAAAACCAAGGGATGCCTTAGCCGCAAAACCGGCCTCGCCATGGCCTTCAAATTGATGATCTCAGCTCAAAACAAATGGCGAAAACTCGACGGTGCCAACCGCATGCCCGAAATCATCGAAGGGATTGCATTCAAGGACGGGATCAAACAACTTAACCAAGCCGCCTGATCACGCCGTCACCAACTTTCGGGCATAGCTTGCGTTTGCTGATTTACAACCGCTATGCCAAATCGGCTAATACCTACCGAAATAACGGGCGTGCCCGAACTATAGATGTTTTTACGGATCGGGGTGATCAATTTCGCACTGTTTTGCCCGATACGTCCAGTGAAGTTATGGTAAACCTGCCAGGTCCTATTGAATATCGTGAACTTGGAATCCAGATCGTGGATGTTTATCCCGGGTCCAAGTACCAGGATACCTGCATCAACCTTATTTCACCGGGTTTCGAATATGAAAGATCTCTGGAGTTCCAGTAAACGCAATTGATTTTTTCAAGGCATACTAACATACTAACGGAGGTTCCGACTATGAATAAACGATATTTCGGCCTGGCAATCGCACTCTCATTGTTTTTCCCGGTTTCGGTGGGGGCCGATGCAGGCGGGCCTGACTTTTTTCGTGTGGTCGATGTGGCATCAAACGATGTTCTTAACATCCGCACACAACCCACGGCGCGGTCTGCAATAATTGGGATAATCCCTCCAAACGGAAATGGCATTCAGAACCTCGGATGCAAGGGCGGTTTGAGCTACGCCCAATGGCAAGCGGCTTCGCCCGCTGAACGCGAGGCCGCAAGAAAGCGGGTTTGGTGTCAAATCTATTACCGGGGGGTAAACGGTTGGGTCGCAGGTTGGTTCCTCGCCGAGGGGAGTGCCCCCTGAGGGGGGGTGCTGTAAAGCACAACCAGACTAAGACCAGACAACCGGCAAAGGACCCAGCCGATGCGCAATACGGCTTTGATACTCGTTCTTACTCTTTTGCCAATACTGCTCCTAGGTCCAGCAGACGCCGCCGATTCGAGCAACAAGACCCTTCTGGACAGCCTTGCCATCACGGAAGATGACGAACACCGGGCCGATATCATTGGACAATTGCAGGACCGGAATGCGGATGACATCCGCATCGCGCTGGAGGAAATTTTGGCAAACGACTCTGAAACCAGCATGATCCGCATGCAGGCGGTCTGTGCTTTGGCCGGATCTGCCAGTGCTGAGAGTGTGCCAGTGTTGCTGGCAATCGTCGAACAGGATCTGATAGATCGTTATGGCTTTTGGGCCTGTGCTATTCCCTTGCTGGGCGACCTGAAAGACCGGCGGGCCGTGCCTTTGTTGTTACGCGTGGGCGATCTGAAGCTGGATCACCTGGCCGGGATGGATCATATGGCCATCGTCGCCCTGTCGCTGATGGCCAACAAAAGCGAGGTCGCTTTTCTGGAGGGGAAATCACACGTTTTCCCTGTCCGGACCGAAGTGATGCAAGCCCTGTCGCGTATTGCTGCGCCTTCATCGGCGGGAATACTGGTATCGGGGTTGCAGGAGGGGGAAGAACCCGAAGTCACCAAAGCAGCGACAGCTGGCCTGACAGAAATCGGCGTTCTGGCGTTGCCCGCTCTTGAAGCCGGGTTGGAGAACCAACCGGATGAGGTTCTGAAATCCAGAATTGCCGCAATAATCCAAGTGGTCAAATAGGTTGTGAGATACGCCAACCGCCCCTTTATTTCATGATATGCGCCAAAAGAGCGCGATAGGTTGCAGGATCATCGGCACCATCGATCATGCCGGAATAGTTGCCTCCGTCACTCAGGATCATCTGAATGGCGATGCGGGTTTCAAGCGTCAGCGTGCCGAATTCCTCGAGCAGCGTGGTGCGCGCCAGATCATTGTCCATCGCCAGTGCCATCAGCAGAAACCGTGCGGACTCTTGCGGGTTCCGCGGCACACCTTGCCCGGAATCGTAAAGGTATCCGAGGTTGGCATAGGCATCTCCAACACCAATATCCGCCGCCATCTGGTAATAATAGGCTGCTGCTGATGGGTCCGGTTCGGTCCCCTGACCATGATAGTACATCCCTGCGGCATAGATCATGCCACCGGGGTTTCCGGCCTCTGCCGATTGTTCAAACAGACCCAGCGCCTGACGAAGATCCTGCTGAACGTAACTCCCTTTCATATAGAGAATGGCCAGATACGCCGTTGCCTGCGCGCTGCCTTTCTCCATCCCTGTCACAGCCGTGCGATAGGCATCTTCCATCTGGCCAACCTTGAAATAACCGCGCGTCAGGTTGGCGTAGAACCTTGGCGTGTCGGGCCAGTTTTTGACCGCTGCAAGGCATTCGCGGATAACTGTATCCGCGTCGATATCGGAATATTCCACCCCCGGCGCAATTCCGGCAAGGTCGGGGTCATCGGGGCTGCCGCCGGAGATGTCGCAAGGCTGGGTCTCATATGTAATACGCTCGTAAGGAGTCACATCAGGGTCGGATTGCGGGCCGGTTTCACTCGGTTGCGCGGTCGTGATGATCGCGTTGTATCCCACCTGCGGGGTGCCGGTGACTTCGCCCTGCGGCCTGGCCACAACCAATGACTGGCCCTGATCGACCCGCACAACTTGCCAGCGGGTCTGGATTGCCAGCATGCCAACGCCCGGAACCTCTGCCTCGATGCGCACTTCGTTACCCGGTGCCACCGAAGTGCCCGGTTGCAGCCGCAACTGAACCTCGCCATCGGGCTTTACGGCGATGACCTGGGACGTGATTTCAGCGGCCAACAGCGGCCCCGCAAACATCGACACCACCACAGCCAGCGCCGCAACAAACCCCGTATATATCCGGATCATATCCCGCTCCTTCACTCAATTTCCTGTTGACCGCCCCGTCAATGCGACCTGTAACACTCATCCGGACCCAGACATCGCGGGTCTTGTAGATAGTCGGGCACACGGCCTGCATTGCGCGCCGCCTCTGACCACCGGCGCGCCTGGTCCGGATTTCGTTGCTCGTAATAATCTGACAGTTCTTCCATCGCGTCCGAGTTCCCCGCCTCGGCAGCCATCAGCAAATAGCGTTCGCCCTCTGACGGATCTTTGGGCAGGATATCGTCTTCGCCATCCATATACGCCTCGCCCAGATAGTACTGGGCCAGCACGTGGCCATTGTCGGCGGCTTTCTTCAGCCATTGCAGGGACAGCGCAAAGTCCTTGGGAACACCGTTTCCATCCTCGTAAAGAAAGAACATGAAAAGCATTCCAGTGGGGTCGCCACTTTCTGCAGCCTGCCGGAGCCAACCCGCTGCTGTTTTGGAATCGGCCGGTGCGCCAAACCCCACCGCATAAATTAACCCAAGGCGCAGCATGGCCTGCCGGTCGCCCGCTTTTGCCGCACGTTTCTGCAGCGCCAATGCACGCGTATCATCCTGCTGAACGCCCCTGCCAAAACTGTACATCACCCCCAGCGCGGTCATTGCACCGGGATGTCCCATATCCGCGGCCTGCCGATAAAGGTCGGCGGCTTGCACAAGTTCCCCAGACCTGACCAGATCTTCTGCCGCCAAATACATCGAGAGAGATTCCGGCGACGGTATCGCGGCGGTATTCTCAGCCTGTACGTTGGTCTTGATACGGGCGGAATATCCCGGCTGCGGAATTCCGGTTGGTGGGCTGTCGGGGCTGGCAATGACGATGCCGTTGTCGAAGCTGTCCACCGTCCAGGGGGTGGTGATCGCCACCGGGCCCAGCCCCGGAATCTTGCCCATGATGCGTACGGAATCGCCCGCTTCCACTGCCACGCCGTCCGGCAGGGTGATGGTGACACCAGAGGCGGCGTTAACCTTGACGACCTGCCCGGTGACTTCCTCTGCGAGCAATGCTGTGGGAGCAGTTACAATGGCCAGCAATGCTGCTGCAATATGTCGTTGAAAAACCTGTATCATCCGCAACTTCCTTTTGGTTTCTGCTTGCCTGCGGGCACCATCATGGGCGTTCTCTGCCCAATCCGTTCACCCGATACGGGGCGGTGATAAATCATTGCTGGCTTGGTCCTGTTTTGATGCAGGTAAACCGGCTGATTTGCGGCCCCTTCTTCTTGTCTGTCATATTCAGGGTGCAAACATCGTTGACGCGGGAAATCTCCAATGTTTCAAGCAGTTGCAAAATAGTTTCAGCAAGCTTTCCGCCCACTTCCTCCATCACTCCGTTAGAGCTTTGCGATGGTTTGATCGAGCTTTTGAACTCTCGGATCATGTCGGGGTGGGTGCGCAAAACATTGTTGCTGTCCGCCATCAACAACAAGGAAATTCTGTTATCCCAAGCCCCGTCCTTTTGAATAAACAACTTGAGCGACAGCTTGCCGTCGATTCGGGCAATATCCAGCATCATGGGCTTGTCGAGCCCCTTGATCGCCTCGCTGGGTGCTGCTTCGAGATGCCAGCGTCCAACCCAACTATCGTCATCGCTCTCGGTGACGTTTTCCTCCGGGGCAGTGTCTGGGTCGGCGACCGGCTCTTCCTGCGTGCGTGGCATGGCAATCCGCAGAGTTATGACGGTGCCCTTGGTCTGCGGTGTGCCTTGTGCCGGTATAACGGTCTGGATCGTGCCCGGTTTTTCACCTTCACCCACCGGATTACCGGGAGAGACCGAACCGATGGTGAAAAACCCGTCTTCCGTCAGCATCCCGATTGCCTTTTCTGCGGGCTTCCCCAGAACCAGAGGGATCGGGCGGGTTTCAACCCCGACTTCCCGTGGTCCGTAGACCAGCGGTTGAACCGAACTGAACATTTTGGCCATGTTGCCCGCCGGTGGTATACTTCCATAGACGGCACCCGGTTCGGCCCCCTCGGGTGCGGGTTTGCCCAAGGCAGGCGTGCCGGGCACAAACCCTGCTGCGCTGATCTTGCTGTTGGCACCTGTGATGTCGGGTGCGGCAATACCCGGAATCTCGATCATCGGGCGCGCGCCATAGGCGTACAACGTCACCACGGACTGTGGCGCAACCCTTTCGCCCGTGGAAGGGCTTGCGCCATAAACCATGCCCGGAACCAGATCGGGCTTGTCCGCCGGACTGCTGTCATCAACCACCGCGACAAGGCCGACTGCAACCACCAGATCAGACGCTACAGTCGATGTTTTGCCGACAACTTCCGGGACGGTGACCATTTCCTCATCTGGCGGTTCCTTGGTCACGGTCAGCACGACGCCGGTCCAAACTGTCACGCTGTCCCCCGGCGCGGGGTCGGCTTGGATAACGATCCCGCCGGCCTGATCTGGTTGTGGATCGACCATCACCGGCGAACCGTTTGCCAAAAGGCTGGCCTCGCTTAGCATGGTTAGCGCCACGCTCAGCTTTTTGCCCTCAATGCGTGGCACATTTGTCCTGACACAGTGTTCCCCAGGCGCGAAGGCATTCAACCGATCCCTTACATCCTGCGAGTCCAGCGTCCTGCACTGTCCACCCCTCGCGTAATGGATCGGGTTTGCGTTCATGCGCGACTGCAACGCCGAAATCCGCGAATACCCTTCGCCCTCCTTGCACTGGCGGAACAAAGTCGCGATTTCGTCAACCTCTTCCCACCATTGCGCGTTGCGCCGTTGCTCGACCTGGTAAAGCTCTGCGGCCAAAACATCGGGACGGACCATGTCATCGCCTATCCCCGTCTGATTGAAATACGTTGGGTGGCACTCATCCGGTATCTTATCCAGAATGGTTTGCAATTTGTCGAACTCGCGGCACACATTCTCGCTTTCCAAAGACGCGCGGATTCGATGGGCCTGATAGCGATAATCGTATTGCATATCGAAAAACTGGCGGCCTCTTTCGAAAAGACCTTTTTCCGTTGTATCGAGGTCACGATAAATCTGCCCATACCCCAACAGACTTTCCTTGGATTCCTGCACATATCTGACCAAGTCATTATAGCGCGCTCTGGCGCTGTTCCCTTTGACATAGCCCGGTTCAACATAAGGCGAGGTTATCCGGCTGCGGTTATTCTGAATATATCGGCGCAGGTTCAGTTCGTGCTGGCGATAGGAATGGCCCGCATAGACACACTCTTTGTCAGCGGCCGCGCGGGCCTTTACCAGATATTCCCGTGCATCCGCGTAACGGCATTGTTTGGCGTTGTAGTCCACCGCGTTCATGGCGATACCGCGCTCGCCCAGAAACAGATCGCCGATGTAATTCCGGCCCTGTTCGGCCGCCTGCATGACCGAGTCAGAAAACGACTGGGCCTCTGGCACACGATCACGAAGGCTGAGCAGGGTGCCAATAGAGGCCTCTGTCGCCTTGGCCTTGTCCGCGCCGGCCATGTCCGGGATTCCAAGGAACAGGGCAATCCAGTCCTTCAGAATGAAAGCACCATCGACGCCAGACTTGATCGATTTTTTCTGCATGTCGTTCAATTCGTCGGACGCATCGACAAAGGTCTTGGCCACGCATTTCATCCCGTCCGATGACAGCTCTCCCACGGTGAAGGTGGCCGTCGTCGGATCCGCGACAGAACGGGTAATAAGATAGGCGTATTTCCTGACCTGCGCCTCGGTCAGATTGGCGGTAACACATTCATCTATCGCCTCTTCGATGACCCTGAAGGCATAGTTCCGTTCGATCAAAACATACTCTTGCGGCATGCAGTTGGGGTTTATTGTGCGAACCTTTCGCTCAAACGGCATATCCCGCCAGTATTCGATAATCTCGGCAGGCGCCGCAGTTGCCAGAAAAGCAATCTGAAGAAGTGCGGCCAGCAGGATTTGCGGAACTCTGGCTACGATGGCTCGCGACGCGATTTCAATTCTCATGGAAAACCTCTTTCGGCCTGCGATCCCAAGGGGAAAACCTAAACGCTGGAAAATTAACGAAAAAACCAACCCACCAGATCAATACTTGCAAAATATGCGCTCATTTCCGTACTTGGTCCCTGACCTGAATCAATCGAGCTATTGGGAAGGCTCTGTCAGAGCAAAATAGATTGAGCGGATCCCACCGGTCACGCCGCGTCCGGACATGGCAAAACACTTCCCATTCCGCTATTTCAAAACCAGCTCTGAAATCGTTCAGCCTATCCAACAGCATGGATGCGGCGTTCTGCGTTGAAGCACTGAAAGAGGCGTTGGCCAAACACGGCACGCCGGAGATATTCAACACCCCCTCTCGGGATCATGCTTCGCATAACCCTGCCGGGCAATGGATCAAGGCAGCCAATTTACCAGTGGCGGCTGGATCGA